>JABAHP010002272.1_pt1 | contig 11781 bp, 15 predicted proteins | sample 7062081 | NCBI WGS metagenome assembly JABAHP01 (sample SAMN14534357, study PRJNA622989) | marine sediment metagenome | biome: marine biome [ENVO:00000428]; feature: marine pelagic biome [ENVO:01000023]; material: deep marine sediment [ENVO:00002113] | place: India: Gulf of Kutch | collected... | reverse complement strand
TTCTCTTCGATTATGCCGCATTGTCTGTCGATCCAAATTCTGTTCTGCGTTTTTGTCTCCTCAACTTCTTTAAGGAATATTTCTGGATTGACTAGTACTCCCGCTCCAATGAATAGTTTCGCGGTTTCGCATACAAATGCGCAGGTGATTTGTCTGAGATCGTATCTTTTCCCTTTAAAGATGAAGCCATGCTCCGCGTTTGGTCCAACCCCGGTCCTAACGGCGGCGTCCGGTTTGTCGGTAGAACTCAGGTACGAGACAACCTTCCCTTTTCCCTCGTCACCCCAGAAACCGCCACAAACTATCGTGCATGACATGATGTATCCCACAGCTTCTTCAACGTGACGTGTTTTCGCTCTTAAATTTTATCGTTACAGCAGTGTTAAAATTATCGAAGTGTCAGATCGCCTGTCTAGATAATGGTTTTTAACCTCCAAGGGTTTCCGAGCAAAACATTTTCCGTTGGTTCAAACTTTTCTGAACTCCTCTCTTCTATCCACAATTTCCCACGCGTCTGGGCCTGTTCCGATAAGCGTCACCGGCAGTTTGATTTCCTTCTCGACGTTTTCGATGAACTTCTTTGCTCTTTGCGAGAGCCCTTCGTAAGACTTGACTCCCTTGCACTCTGAGAACAACACATCGATCTTCGTTATTGCCGCTTGCGTAGCTGCATTTAACATGATCGCCCTCCTTGCCAGTTCATAATTGAATGGAGCTGCCCTCCTTCTCCTCCCTGTTACGGTGGCGATTTCAGACCATCCCTTCTTCTCAGCTTCCTCCCACGGCAATTCGTTTGGGAGCGGGCCTGCGCCGACTCGGGTTACGTAAGATTTGAATACAATGATGACGTCACTGACTTTTGTGGGTCCAACCCCAACGTCTGAGCACGCAGCTGAGGCTGTCACGTCCTTGGAGGTGCAGTAGGGATAGGTTCCGTGATAGAGGGAAAGATAGGTTCCCTGGGTTTCTTCGATCAAAACATTTTTTTCCTCATTAATCGCTAGATTTACCTCGAGGGGGACATCTGTCAAAAATCTCTGAAGCTCAGGAATATCACGCGTGAGCTTGACCATTCGCAACGCTCTTTCAGCGTTGCATGGTCCGGTGCCTGTGCCTGTTGTTTTTATTTTTTCGGCGAGATGCCCCGCCTTGTCAGCTTCAATGTGTTTGGATTCAATAATCGCACATTGAGGATCGACGCCGACCCTATCTTCAGATTTAGTTAACTGTATCTCCTGAAGGAGAACTTCTGGACTAATCACGACGCCGGGGCCTATTAACAAGCGGCATTTATCATAGACAAAGGCGCTCGGTAGCATCCGCATCTTATACGTTTTGCCCTCGTAGATCACAGTGTGACCTGCATTTGGACCTACGCCTGCTCTTACAGACACTGCAGTTCTATCTTTCAGTGATAAATAAGAGTTGACCTTGCCTTTACCGGTGTCTCCAAAGAACCCGCAAATCACAACGGTGCAGGGCATGTTGTTACCTCTTTTTTACATTTAGATGTCATTTCTTATTAACCTTTTTGTAAAAATAGACTCAAAAGTGTGAAATTATAGAATACGCGTTGGAGTCCTATCACAGCGCTTCCTAAGCTCTATTGACTCTTGTACCCGTCATCCAAACGTAGCTGAGCCGCGCTACAACTTAGGACTTTTGCCGAAAACTAGATTTTCTCAAAGCTTCTATCCTTCGACCTCTCAAACCTTAATCGTTCCCATTTCTCCAGCGCTTTTCACATGGTTCCTCCGCAAGCACAAGCTTGGGGATCCTTGATTTTCAGGGTTCGAACCCCTGGACCTGAGGGGGCAAAATTTCCAAGATCTGCTGAAGCTTTTGCGCGCGCGCCTAGCTTCCTCGGTGTTTAAGCTGCTGGAAGTGTTCGCGGGTGTAGACGACTTCTCCATCCACAATGGTCATGTCTACCTTTATATCGCCTATCCTATTAGTGGGGATAGCCAGCGGGTCATCTGACAGCACTACAAGGTCTGCGAGTTTCCCAACCTCTATTGACGTAAGCCGAGTTAATTGTGTACAGGCGTATAGCTTGGTCTACAGTGATCCTTTCCTCTGGAGCAAAGCCATGCCTGGTCACTGCAGACTGTATGCCTGAGAGGGGACTCATAGTCGAGTCTGCGGGGAGATCTGAGCCTGCTATAACTTTGACGCCTGCGTCTAACAAAGTCCTATATCGCTCACAAAGCTCGGTAGCTCTCTTATCACCTAAGGACTCAAGCATCCAGTCGTTATTAGAACCTATGAAGACCGGCTGAACCGACGCTATCACCCCTAAATTCTTCATACGACCTATCGACTCCTCGTCAAGCATCGACGCATGTTCGATGCGATGGCGATGATCCACCTTTGGCTTTTCCTTCAGGATCCTCTCTATAGAATTTAGGGCAACTTGAATCGCTCTGTCACCGATGGCATGTATGGCCAGCTGGAAACCCGCTCTATGGGCTTTGCCAACTATGTCGTAGAGCTCTTCCTCACTAAGACAAAATAATCCCAAATTGTCAGGCTTCCCTTCGTAGGGCTGTGTTAAAGCGGCTGTACGTCTCTCGATAGTTCCATCAAGCAAGACTTTAATCGCTCCGATTTTCAGCTTAGGATTTCCAAAGCCCGTATACAAGCCCAAGCCCGACAGATGGGATAATAGGGATGCGGGTATCATGAGGTATACTCGCAGTGGAAGTTCACCTTGCATAAGTAGCTTCTGAAAGACCCTAATGTGCTGCGCGCTCTCCCACGCGCAATGAACTGAAGTAAGCCCAAGCCTAACCGCTTCATCAAGCGAATAGCTCAAAGCCGCGATTAACTCCTCATCGCTGTAGGTGATCAGTTCCTCAATTCTCATGGCAGCTGTCTCGCGCAATACCCCAGTAGGCTCTCCTGTATCCGGATTCTTGTCTATCTTTCCGCCCGGTGGCGATTCCGTATCTTTTCCTATATTCGCCAGCCTCAATGCTAGGCTGTTTACGCTGCAGACGTGCCAGCCCGAGTCAGTAATCATCACTGGATTGTTTGGAGCGACTTCATCCAAGTCCCATCGATTTGGAGGCCTCCTTTCTGCAAGATCAGTAGTATTCCAGCCATGCCCTGTGATCCAGCTTCCTCTAGGCTTTTCTCTTGCCCTCCTTCGGACAATCTCCTTGATCTCTTCAATAGACCGCGCCTCTCGGATATCCAAGATTGTAGATGAAAGCATGAGCCCATACTCTATCAGATGTACATGAGAGTCCGCGAATCCTGGAAGAACGGTCTTTCCTTCAAGGTCTATCACTTTTGCATTTTTTCCAGCGACCGATAGTATTTCCTCGTTGGTGCCAACGCCTATGATCCTACCGTCTCTAACTGCTATTGCTTCAGCTCTTGGTTTAGACGGATCCAGAGTAATTACGTTCCCATTTGCAAAGATAACTGCTCCCATGACCGCTTCCATCCATGGTTTAAGCTAAGTCAGCCCAAAAATATTTAATAATAGCGATCCAGCAGCGCGCGCAGTTGAGTCCCAACATGCGACTCAGCAAACTTTCCTAAAAGGCTTTAGACCCCACACGAAATGAGACTTAGCCTAACTTTAGTGAAAAGAAAGCTCGATTGAGGTGGGGTGTCTGGGAAAAAAGGTAATATCGTTGAAACGGCATAACGTGTTAAACCTGGGAAGCTTATGAAGCTCATGAAAATGAGAAGGGTTGTTTACTTTTCGAGACTTATTCCTTTCAATGTAACCAACCAAGGCATAGCTATTGAAACAGCGATTCGAGTGGCTTAAAGCGGGGATGAAGACCTTGGAAGTGTTTGGGGCAATCAGAACCAGGAGAAGCATCCGATCTTTCACAAACGAGGAAGTTTCAGAGGAAGAGGTACGGAAGTTGATAGACGCCGCCAGACATGCTCCGTCAGCTGGAAACATTCAACCATGGGAGTTCGTCATCGTGAGAGACCCTCAGAGAAAACATAGGCTGGCGGTAGCCGCACTAAATGAAACGTTTATTGAGGAGGCTCCTGTTGTAATTGTTGTTTGTGCAAATGAGGCAAAATCTGGTTTGGGGTACGGTGCCCGGGGTGCCGCCCTCTACTGTCTACAAGACACTGCTGCGGCGACACAAAACATCTTGTTGGCCGCTTGCGCCTTAGGACTTGGAGCGTGCTGGGTGGGAGCATTTTATGAGGAGGAAGTTAGAAAAGTAGTGAACGTTCCCAAAGGGGTGAGACCCGTCGCCATCGTTCCAGTTGGGCATCCAGCTGAGAAGCCGAGTCCTAGGCCGAAAAGGTCAATAGCCGAGATCATCCACGACGAAACGTTTTGAAAGAATTGAGGGCGAAAGAAAAAAGAAAGGGCAAATTTCAATACGAGAAGCAGTAAGGGAAATTATAGCTGATTACTTTCGTAAGAGTAAATAATCTTTCTGATCTGCGCGCGCATTCTTGCATGCGTGTCTAAGTTTATGAGTTTTATCCCTTGAATTTTATGTTTAGAAACTTGATGCTGTTAGATGAAAAATATTTCCTTATATCTTTCATAACTTCATCAAAACCAACTGCTTTCCCGATAGTTATATACTTCAAGTCTCCATTAGGATGGAATTTCGGTATTTTTGCTTCTGGCGATATATTAGTTTTCTTAACTATTCTTACACTATACCTTTCCAGAGCTCTATGCTTTTGACAAAAAAATTCGATCATTATCATTCTTTTCAATTTGTTAAATACCCACCTGTTGTATTTGCCTCCTCTACTAACTAAATAATATTGCATGCATATATAAAACCATGTTTTAGAACAAACCTCTCCAGTATGCGCATAGTTCACATAGTTTGGGTTTGAGATTTAACTTTAATATCTTCCACGCCTCCATTAAATGTGGAGACATTCACCTTGAGATACGCGCTCATTGCTGATGCTTATGAAAAAATAGAAGCCACCACTAAAAGACTGGAGATGACGGACCATCTGGTGGAGCTTCTTAAGCAAACCCCGAAGGACCTAATCGACAAGGTCGTTTACTTGACGCAGGGAAAATTATATCCAGACTTTGTCGGGATTGAGATAGGCGTTGCGGAAAAGTTGGCCGTGCGTGCCGTCGCTAAAGCAACGGGTCATAGTGAAAAGGAAATCGAAGAAGATTTAAAGAAGACCGGAGACCTCGGCAAGACAGCCCAGAAGTTTTTGGAAGAGAAGGCTCAGGTTCAGCTCTTTCGAGAACCGTTGACCGTTGAGAAGGTTTATGGAACCCTTGACAAGATGGCGAAGGCCACGGGCGCTGGCTCTATGGACCTAAAGATAAACCTTTTGGCTGGGTTGTTGGCCAACGCCACTTCAATGGAGGCTAAGTTTATTGTTCGAACGGTTACAGGTCAACTGAGACTGGGAATAGCTGACATGACTGTTCTCGACGCGTTGGCCATTGCTTATGGCGGTGGCAAAGAGGCTCGAGAGGATGTGGAAAGAGCTTACAACATCTCAGCTGATCTGGGTAGGGTGGCGCGAACTGTTGTGGAAAGAGGAGTAGAAGGTATAAAGAAATTTGAAGTTTCACTTGGGGAACCTATTAGACCGATGTTGGCAGAGCGGTTGGGCTCACCCGAAGAAATCCTTGAAAAGCTTGGAGGAAAATGCATAGCTGAGTACAAGTACGATGGAGAGAGAATACAAGCCCACAAAAAGGGAAACCATGTCACCCTCTTCTCTCGGCGACTTGAGGACATCACGGACCAGTACCCTGACGCCAGTGAATTGTTCAGGAAATACGTAAGGGCGAAGGACGCTATCATCGAGGCGGAATGCGTTGCAATAGATCCGGACACAGAAGAGATGAAGCCCTTCCAAGAGTTGATGCATCGAAGGCGAAAATACGGCATAAAAAAGGCTATGGAAGAGTATCCGGTTTCGCTTTTCATGTTCGATGTTCTCTACGTTGATGGAAGAGACCTAACCCTAGAACCGTATCCCGTAAGACACAAAGTTCTTGAGGAGGTTATTAAGCAAGCTGATCGTGTCAGAGTGGCGGAGTACCTCATCACCGACAGCCCAGAAGAACTGGAACGGTTTTTTGAGAAAGCAGTGGAAGACGGATGTGAGGGCTTGATTTGTAAATCAATAGACAAAGGCGCTGTTTATCAAGCGGGAGCGAGAGGTTGGCTCTGGATAAAGTATAAACGCGATTACAAGAGCGAAATGACTGATACGGTTGACCTCGTGGTGGTAGGGGCGTTCCACGGGAGGGGGAAGAGAGCTGGAACGTACGGCGCCCTTCTTCTCGCCGCGTATGACCCAGATGAAGACTCCTTCAAAACCGTTACCAAGTGTGGAACCGGGTTCACCGACGAGGAACTCAAAAAACTTCCCGGAATGATGGAAAAGCATCGAATACCTCATCGACATCCCAGGGTTCAGTCTACCCTTGAGGCAGACGTTTGGTTTGAGCCAACTGTGGTTATCGAAACTATTGGCGCCGAGATAACGCTCAGTCCCATTCACACCTGCGCCATGGACGTTATTCGAAAGGAAAGCGGACTGGCCATAAGGTTTCCACGCTTCACAGGAAACTATCGGCTAGACAAGTCCGCTGAGGACGCGACAACCGTTAACGAGATCGTTCAGATGTATCGGAGTCAACTGAAGAAGTTTACAGAATAGCTTTTGGTCTATGCAGACTTTAGGAGATCTGTTTTTAGTTCGTTGTATCGTTTCAAAACAGTTAGGTAAAGTTCATCTTTCAAGCGGTCTCCGACGAGTTTTTGGTTTCGCAACTCCCTAATTCTCTCGGCTAGCCCAGCATCTCCAAGGACCTCGTCCACCCATTTTTCAAAATCCCCTCGATAAAGGTGAAACTCTAGTGATTTGCTGTTGACTTCTTTGATTTTTTCCGAAAACTCTTCTAGGGACGCCGCGCTCTCACCTATATAATTTCCTATGGAAGAAAAGAAGTAGAAAGCCTCTTCTCTCAAAACCTTTCTGAGGATCCTAGAAGCAGACTCCACCTCAAACAACCCCCATTTTAAGTGATTTAACCTTGTTTACCCTTATAGATTTTCTACAAAACTTAGATTTCCGCTTGCCCAAACCACCTAGCCCTCCAGCGCTATTTTATCCGCGCCTACCTCCTTTTGAGACGATAGGGTTTAGACCAGCTGGGAACCCCTCTTCTTTATGTTTTTTCGTGATGATCGAGGTTCGAATCCTCAACACTCCTGGAAGGGGGGCAACCGAATGGGCGATGAACGAGTGAAGCTCGCTCTGATCTTCGGCGACCACCTTGGCGATTATCAGCAACTCTTCGGAAAGTGATGTGTAAACCTCTAAAACGTTATTGAACTCCGATAGCTTCTCCGCCACGTTTTCGCTTTCTTTTGGATCTGTGATGATGGTCATAACTGCGGTGATGTACTTCATCCCAGCCCTCTCAAGGTTAACAACAGTCGTGTATTTTTTTATGATACCGTGCTCCTCCATTTTCTTGATCCTTTCATAAACAGTTGAGTGCGCTACGTTGAGGAGACGCCCAGTTTCTGAATAGGTCTGCTTGGCGTTTTCCTGAAGGGCCTGCAGTATCTTCCAATCTAGATCATCTAAGGAAATCGCTCGCCTTTTTATCTTCATCCTCTCATATCCAAACTTGAAAGTGTAGTTAATTTTTATTTATCTTTTGCTGTCGGAAAAATGTAGAAATTTTATTGAATTTTCGTCAAATTTTCTAATTTTGGCCATACGGTGGTCTTGAACTTGTTCGAAAATCTGTAGACATGAAGTGCTCTTGTCGACATTTTTTCAAAAATCGAGCTATTTTCTGGCATTTTTGCATGATTCTTGTTAAATAGTCTTAAATCTGTGCTCATAGAATAAAATTCTAGAGAATAGTTATATGCTGGTGCACTAGTGACTACTCTTCTTGATATCCCGAAAGTGTGGGACCTTCTTAATCACTTTAAGGGTCGGTGCAAATCAAAAGGTTGGAAAACCTCTGACTACGGAGACTGGGTTAAGAAGGGGGATGAATATCACAACTTTCTCTGGACCCGAACGGTTCATCCCTCAACATTTGAAAAGGTTGCTATGAGTCGCAGGTGCGCGATTCGCGAGGGCGTCTTCTACCAAGTCGTTGACGTTTCGTACACGGCCTGGGTGTTTCCAGAGACTCCGCCTGAAAAACTGACGCAGATAGTCACCGAGAACCCAGAACTCTCGAAGAGAATCGCGATTTACGACCTTAGCTGGGCGTACGCAGGCAAACCGGTGTGCTTAAAGCTTAACGAGACGGACAGCACGGTTTTTAAAGAGTTCGAGAGGTTCTTGGAAAAGAAATGTGGGGTTAAGATTCAACCAGCCGTGAGCTAACTGACATAAAGGTTTAGACTCTGCTAAGACGCGACTGCATTCTTTGCGCGTGCGCGCAAGAGTGATGTTTCTTCCAAAATTTTATTAGTTTTAAATGATAGTATATTTTGAGAGGTAGGAGATTAGACTTCAAAGCTTCTCAATTAAGGGTGTTATTGTTACAGAAGAAAGGGCAGTTGCAAAGAATACTGAAAAGAAGGAATGGCTTTGAGACCAGAGGAATTGGAGACAATAGTCATAGCATTGCGTGAACTTGGCCTGAGTTACGATGAGACAGTCAAACTAATGAGTGGAGTTACGAAAGATGTAAAGTCTTTGAGGTCTTTATGGGGAAAAGCTAGTGCTGGAGGACAGAAGGGCTCTGGGCTTATCAAGCTTGGTGTATCTTTGATAGCTTTTCCAATTCCCACGATTGGTATTAAGAAGAGCTTAGGCGCTATGCTGATAGCTGCTGGTTTGGTTCAAGAGAGAATGAAACATATGCACGTAGCTGATGTCTACAGCACTTTCCAAGAGGTAAACAGGAAATTACAGAAGCTTCACGAATCTGTTTAGCTCTGCCTCTATCTCAGAATTTCCTAATAGAGAATGAAATCTAAATAATAGTAACTGCGCTACTTGTTCATTTGTTAAGAAAGAAGTCTTTGAATGGATACGAGCTGCACAGAAAGACATTGAATTTAGAAGAGGAAAAGCCAAGAAAGGAAATAGCAGCCAGAGGAAATTGAATCATTATGGAAAAAAGTAGAAAAGGCATATATATGCAGATTCCAAGCAAAAAGAAAAGCCAGAACTTGGCGCGCGCGCATAAAAAGTCGTCAAGCAGCCTGTCATACTTCTCTTCAAGGGGCATCTCCTTAATTTCCAAATCTCTAACCTCCCTACAAATGTCTTCTCCTTCAGTTTTCATGACTTGTGTAAGAAACTCCATCTAATAGAACCATTGTTTAAGCATGTGATTCCATTAATGGACAGTAGAAAACATATTCTCCTATGTTCTTCAAATAGTCTTCTTTGTATCCTCTTTGGCGACATATGGCTATTGCAGCAGGATGGTCTGCATAATACACAATGGAGTCATAGCCTTTACTCCTAATGTATTGCTCAAAGAAATCGAAAAATCTCCTACCATAGCCTTTTCCTCTGTATTCTTTCATAAGCCAAATTTCATGAAGCTCAACGAAATCTTTCTTTCCTTCAAGAAGCTTTTCCAATGCTTCTGTATCCTCTTTATCTCTGGGATCTCCCTTCCTATGTTCCCTTGTGTTAGTTTCATGCCAAACTGCATGACCAACAATCTTGTCGTTTTTTCTCCAGACAATAAGCTGAGATGAATCCTTAATGACTTTCTTTATCAGGTGTTCAAGGTCTCCGTCTTCATATCCATTTCTTCTGTAGTATCTCTTAAACTCCTCTAAGTCACAACCCACAGCAAATTTCATTAACTCAGTCCTGCCTCATGCTTGTCAAATTGATTACCTTCTACTGGTTTGGTGCAAACTTTTTATCCGTCCTACTATTTCCATTTGAAGTTGCATTAATAATTTAAGGAGAAAAGTTCTATCTAATAACAGGATTTCCTGTAATTGCGTTATGGTGATTTAATATGTTTGAAGGTGAGAAGACTTTCGTTTTTTGGATTGGTTTTTTTGTTCTGGGTTTTGCTTCAGTATCTCTTTTCGGAACGCTGTGGAGTCTTGCCTTCTTGAACGGACATGAAGATTGGTTCACTACGTTAGAATATCAAATTCCAGTTATTGTGGGTTTATTGGTTTTCATAGTAATAGGACTGTACATGATGAAGTCTGGTTTACAAAAGGAAGAGGATATATCCGAATCTGAAAATGAAATAGAAGAAAAACGCAAGGACATGATAAGATAGGATTCAAGCCCAAACCCGAATATACATCCTTCAACCTACTAGATGTTTACTTCATCTTGCTTGATATTCACGTTTTGTAGCTTCTTGCTTCTTTCTGTTTTTCCATTCTTTATAGAGAGTCCGTATTGAATCAAAGAATAGTGGAATACATGTTAATCCCAAGATAACAAAATGAATATCCATTCCCCTATGCGCGCGCGCGCATTTCTAATCAAACGAAGGGTTTTGCTACTGAAAAGATGTCTTGGGGCGTTAGGACGGAAACCCCTGCGTATTTGCCTATTATGTCGATGCGGAGTATCTTATCGGGTTCTTCAAGATCAACTTTTTCGTCTATGAACTCAGCGAGTTCCCTTATGACTTCAATTTTGTGATGTCTGGTGTAGCGGCGCTTTTCCACTGTCATGCGCCATCTCTCACCCGTTTGAATCTTGTTTTTCAGCTCCGCAACCGCCTCCCCCATGGAGTCCATTTCCGAGCATGTCCAAAGATCCACAGGCACCCATTTCAGGGTTTGCTGAAGAATGAAGGGGTCCTTGTCGAACAGCGTTCTGAGTCCACGGATGACTTCTCTAGGGTCTAAGCGAGTTTTTACGCCGATTATTCCCTCTGCAATTGTACGCCTTACGACAGGTTTCTCATCACCAAACGTCTTGAGGACGCCCAGAACCTCCTCTTTCGCCCTTCTGTATGCGCTCCAAGAACAGGAGACGAGGAGATTGAAATCGTACATTTTCCCGTTCTTTCTATTCTGTTAGTTGGAGTTATCTTTATTGCTGAAACCTTTCTAGTTGTTTCGATTTGAAGTCTGAGAAGACTTGATAAGCATCTATGAGCCATGTATGTAAAGGGAAAAAAGATGAGTGGGGAGGAGACAGAAGNNGAGTTTAGAACGTTGCTGGAGAAGCGCATAAGGGAAATGGAAACCGAACTAGAAGGGATGCGGGTTCTACTAGAGTTCGTGGACACCGCGTTGTTGGAGAAGGGGTTTAAGAGGGCGGAGATGGTGAAGCCAACTCCTACTATTTTGCCTGAAGCCGCTGCTCCACCAGTAATGGATTATGAGAAGAGTGTTCCTTTGAAGACGGCAACTGGCGACCTCTTGGCGAATCTGCACATGGGCGAGAACTCTATGCGGGTTGTTTTTGCGGAGGATAAGGACTTCAACATTAGCACTCCTCCGTTCATGTCCTTCCTTGTGGAGAGGGTGCTGGTGAAGATGCAGGAGAAGGATCGGGAGGCTGCGGGCACTGGGGAGATCGCCCCGGAAAAGATACTCTCCTACAACATTGTTCGTGAAGGAGATGTGGTCCGTGAGATTACCATACAAAACATTAGGCCCGAGAGGTTGAAGGAGCTCAAGTCAACCGTACGCTGGACGCTGGAGAAAATGTATGAGAAGATGAAGACTGGTTCCTAACCGACGCTGAGGAGCGCAGGTTTTTCCTTTCTTATCTCAATTCCCTATACTAGGAAGGGTAGGGCAAGGCTATTTCCTGTCGAAGTATATGCTTTTACCCTTTGCAGAGACCGGGATTCCCATGATGACG
>JABAHP010002421.1_pt2 | contig 11791 bp, 9 predicted proteins | sample 7062081 | NCBI WGS metagenome assembly JABAHP01 (sample SAMN14534357, study PRJNA622989) | marine sediment metagenome | biome: marine biome [ENVO:00000428]; feature: marine pelagic biome [ENVO:01000023]; material: deep marine sediment [ENVO:00002113] | place: India: Gulf of Kutch | collected... | reverse complement strand
ACTCTTTGAGTTCACCGGACAATTCGTATCTGACTGGCGGGGAATGACCGCCATGTCAGTCCTGATGTTGATCCCAGCAGTCGCCTTTGTCGCGCTGGTCCAGCGCCAACTAATGGAAGGCCTCACTTCCGGCGCGACTAAGGGCTAACGTAACAGCAGCACCATCACATCATATTACCGTTACAAGGAGGACCGANNAAGCATCTATCAAGCAGTTCTGGAAGGTGACGCCGACACGGCAGCTACTGAGGTCCAGGCCGGCCTGGACGCGGGTATTGCTCCGAGCGATATCCTGAACAAGGGCTGCATCGCAGCCATGGCTGAAGTGGGCCGGCTCTTTGAAGAGGGTGAGATGTTCGTGCCCGAGATGCTGATCGCCGCGCGCGCCATGCAGGCAGGCATGGCTATCCTAAAGCCTCACCTGGCTGAGGGCGAGATAACGTCCGCTGGCACAGTCATCCTGGGCACAGTTGCCGGAGACCTGCACGACATCGGCAAGAACCTGGTGGGCATGATGATGGAAGGCGCGGGCTTTGAGATCGTGGATCTGGGCACCGACGTCTCTGCCGATGCGTTTGTGGAGGCCGTGCGCGAACACAAGGCCGACATCATCGGCATGTCCGCCCTGCTGACCACCACCATGCCGTCCATGACCGCGACGGTCGAAGCCCTGACCGAAGCAGGGGTGCGCGACCAGATCAAGGTGCTGGTTGGCGGCGCTCCTGTTACCCAGGCGTTCGCGGACGAGATCGGCGCCGATGGATTCGCGCCCGATGCCAGCAGCGCCACCCGCGTGGCAAAAGGTTTGCTCGGCATCTCCTGACGCGCGGGTGCCACTGTGCTAACCCGCATACTGGCAGGTCCTGGTCGCCTGCCGACTTGGGCTATTGTTACACGCGCCCTAACCGGCAGGCGACCGGAGCCATATTTCCGCCAGTTGGGCCCGCTGAAACTCCAGCTCGCACTCTGGGCACTGGCGAGCGCGATCGTGGTTACCAATTGCACACGTGCTTGAAGAACGTGTGCTATGTACCGCACGCCTGGGGAAGAGCCATGCGAAGGGGTCGCCAGCCAGGTTCTACTTCCTGCCTGAGAAGAGGCAATACTACTTATGGGCAAAATCGATGCTCACCAGCACTTCTGGGAGTACAGCCAACAAGATTATGGCTGGATCGGTCCAGAGATGGCCATTCTGAAGAAAGACCACCTGCCCGAGGATCTGGCCCCCCTTCTGGACTCGGAAGGCATCAGGGGGACCGTGGCCGTTCAGGCTCGACAGACCGTACGGGAAACGGAGTGGCTGCTCGAGTTGGCTGACCTGCATCCCCTGGTATGGGGCGTGGTCGGGTGGGTTGATCTGTGCGGGCCCGAGTTGCTGGCTCAACTCGAACGCTTCGCTGGGCATCCCAGATTTCGCGGGGTCCGCCACGTAGTACAGGACGAGCCGGACGACGAGTTCATGCTACGGCCGGACTTTGTGCGGGGGCTTGGCGCGTTGCGGGCATTCGATCTGACGTACGATATTCTCGTCTTTCCCAGGCACCTGTCTGTAGCATGCCAGGTGGTGAGCCAGTTCCCTGACCAGCCTTTCGTGTTGGACCATATTGCCAAGCCAGCAATCAAGGATCGCCAGATAGAACCGTGGGCATCCGACGTACGCAACCTGGCAGCCTACCCCAACATATGCTGCAAGGTCTCGGGCATGGTGACCGAAGCGGACTGGGACCATTGGCAGCCTGCTGACATGAAACCTTACCTGGAGGTCGTGTTCGAGGCATTTGGCCCCAGGCGAATCATGTTCGGGTCCGACTGGCCGGTGTGCACGATTGCAGGCGCGTATGCAAAAGTCTTCAGCATCGTGCAGGATTATGTCCATACTCTGTCGGCTGACGAGCAGGCGGCTGTATGGGGCCAGACCGCCCAGAGATTCTACGGGTTGCGGGTACCCGGCTGATGACTTCAGTACACTCTTAGACCACCCCATCGAGGAATGGAGATGCCGAAAACAGTCTTTGTGAGTGGATGCTTTGACATGCTGCACAGCGGTCATATTGCCTTCTTCAAGGAAGCAGCAACGTACGGCGATCTCTATGTCGCACTCGGCTCTGACAGAACCGTCTACGAGCTGAAGGGCAGAGCACCGGTGTACAGCGAAGACGAGCGCCTCTTTATGATTCAGGCACTGTCCTACGTCAAGGAGGCATTTGTCTCCAAGGGTTCGGGCATGCTGGACTTTGAACTCGAACTGCGGGAGATGCGACCCGATCTGTTCATTGTCAATGCAGATGGCAACATCCCGGAAAAGAGGGAACTGTGTGAGGAATTGGGTGTTGAGTACATCGTCCTGCGGCGCGTGCCCCACGCCGATCTGACGCCTCGCTCAACGACAACTTTGCGGCGACGGCATCAGATCCCCTATCGCATTGATCTGGCCGGCGGGTGGCTTGATCAGCCGTTTGTGTCGCGTCACTATTCTGGTTCGGTGATTACCATCTCTCTCGAACCCACTATCGAGTTCAACGAACGCAGCGGGATGGCGACCAGCACCCGGCGCAGCGCCATTGACCTGTGGGGACCCAAGATCCCGCCAGGCGACTGCGAGAAACTAGCCAAGGTCTTGTTCTGCTATGACAATCCACCCGGCACCGAAGAGATCTCGGGTTCCCAGGACGCCATCGGCATTGTCATTCCCGGCCTGGCGAAGGCCCATTACGAGGGAGAGTACTGGCCCTCAAGGATCGACCGGGTGAATGATGAACGAGCGATCCATTTCGTGGAGAACTCGTTGTACCTCATGGCCCTCGGTCCCAGGCACACAGGCTATAGCGTTCTGTCTGGAACCCGGATCACGCGAGACAGGGCCAAAGCGCTTGCCGACGCGACAGACAAGTGCTGGCAGACCATTCTGGACCAGAACATCGAAGGCTTTGGGCGATACTTCAGAGAGTCCTTTGATGCCCAAATCGCGATGTTCCCCAACATGATGAACGACATGGTCAAGAAGCTGATCCACCAATACAAGGATATGGCCCTGGGCTGGAAGCTATCGGGGGCTGGAGGTGGTGGCTACTTGATCCTCGTTTCAGACAAGCCAATCGACGGTGCAGTCCGCGTCATTGCCAGGCGTGAGAGTGACTGACCGCATTTTGGAAGCAATACTCAAAACCATTACTGGAAGGGTACAACGATGAAAACAGCACTAGTTTGTGGAGCCGGAGGCTTTATCGGCGGGCACTTGGTCAAGAAACTGAAAGCGGAAGGCTACTGGGTCCGTGGCGTGGATATCAAGGAACATGAGTTCGCGCCCACTCAGGCTGATGACTTTCAGGTACTGGATCTCCGGGAAGAGGAGAATTGCCAGACGGCGCTCGCGCTGCCCGATGGTCCTTTCGACGAGGTCTACCAGCTTGCCGCCGACATGGGAGGCATGGGCTTTATCTCTAGCGCAGAGTGCGAGATCATGCGGAATAGCGCCCTCATCAACATTCACATGACCCATAACGCCTGGAAAACGGGCGTGCCTCGCTACTTCTTCTCCTCCTCCGTCTGTGTCTACCGCGACATGGAACCGGACGAGCCCGAGATGACCGAAGATGAAGCGATTCCGGCCAATCCTGACAACGAGTATGGATGGGAGAAGCTGTATGCTGAGCGCATTGCCATGGCATACGAACGCAACCGCGGCATGGCGGTCCGCATCGCGCGCTTCCAGAACTGCTACGGACCGGAAGGTACCTGGACGGGCGGACGCGAAAAGGCGCCTGCCGCGCTCAGTCGTAAGGTTGCGGAGGCCGAGGACGGTGGGGCGATCGAGGTCTGGGGTGACGGCACCGCTGTCCGCTCCTACACGTACGTCGACGACATGGTTGACGGCATCTACATGCTCATGCATTCGGACCTGATGGGGGCGGTAAACATCGGATGTCCGGAATACGTGACTGTAGACGAGCTGGCCGAGACCATCGCCGAGGTCTCGGGTAAGAAAATCCGGATCAAGCACATTCCCGGCCCCGTGGGGGTGCAATCGCGAAACTTTAGCAATGCTCGCATCTATACCACCGGCTGGCGAGCCAGGTTCTTCCTCAAGGATGGCATCGCCCAGACCTATCCGTGGGTAGAGGAGCAGGTCAAGAAAGCGGCCGGACACTGAGATCCATCAGAGTGAGCAATCCAGGTTCCGTTTCATAGGAGATCAACATGGCAGACTTTGAACTGAATGCACCGCAGAACAGGCTGATCGGCGAGATGCCCAAGATCGGCATCCGTCCCACGATCGACGGACGGTGGGGAGGGGTTCGCGAGTCGCTGGAGGACCAGACAATGGGCATGGCTCGCAGTGCTGCCCGCTTTCTGGAGGAGAACCTTCGCCATCCGAATGGCTTGCCTGTGGAGTGCGTGATCGCCGACACCTGTATTGGCGGCGTTGCCGAGGCCGCCCAGGCAGCAGCCAAGTTCGCCCGCGAGGGCGTTGGCGTGTCCCTCACGGTCACCCCTTGCTGGTGCTACGGCGCCGAGACGATGGACATGGAGCCCCATACGCCCAAGGCTGTCTGGGGCTTTAACGGTACCGAGCGCCCTGGCGCGGTCTACCTGGCGGCGGTCCTGGCGGCCCACAACCAGAAGGGGCTGCCTGCCTTTAGCATCTACGGGCGCGATGTACAGGATGCGGGAGACGAGTCGATCCCGCTCGATGTGCAGGAGAAGCTGCTGCAGTTTGCCCGAGCTGGACTGGCAGTGGCCCGGATGAGGGGCAAGTCGTACCTCTCCATGGGAGGCACGTCCATGGGCATTGCCGGCTCTATCGTAGATCCGGCCTTCTTTGAGGCCTACCTGGATATGCGGGTCGAGCCGGTTGACATGACGGAACTTGTCCGGCGCATAAACGAAGGGATCTATGACAACGAGGAGTTCGAACAGGCCCTCAACTGGACCCAGGCACACTGCGCAGAAGGCGAGGATCGGAATCCCCCACACAAGCGGCGCAGTCGCGAGCAGAAGGACACCGACTGGGCCATCTCGGTCAAGATGGCCATGATCGCCCGAGACTTGATGATCGGCAACCCGCGCCTCGCTGAGATCGGCTTTGGCGAGGAAGGCCTGGGCCGCAATGCGATCCTGGCTGGTTTCCAGGGTCAGCGCCAGTGGACCGATCATCTACCCAATGGCGATTTCATGGAGGCAGTCCTTAACTCCTCGTTCGACTGGAGCGGCATCCGCCAACCGTATCTGGTCGCTACGGAAAACGACGCACTGAACGGCGTCTGCATGCTTTTCGGTCACCTGCTCACCGGCACAGCCCAGGTCTTTGCCGACGTACGCACCTATTGGAGCCCCGAAGCCATCAAGCGTGTCACCGGTTATGAACCAACGGGCGACGCGGCAGGCGGGATCCTGCACCTTATCAACTCCGGGCCGGCGGCCCTGGATGGCACAGGTCAGATGTCCCGCGACGGCAAGCCTGTTATCAAGCCTTTCTGGGAGGTTACCTCCGACGAAGCAAAAGCGTGCCTGGATGCGACTAGCTGGCACGCGGGCACCGTCGAGTATTTTCGTGGTGGAGGTTGGTCGACCGAGTTCGTGACGCGTGGTGGCATGCCGGTCACTATGAGCCGCCTGAACCTCGTGAAGGGATTGGGGCCTGCCCTACAGATCGCCGAGGGAACCGTGGTCGAGTTGCCGGAAGAGGTCCATCGCATCTTGGATGAGCGCACCGACCCCACATGGCCCACGACCTGGTTCGTGCCGCGCCTGTCGGGAAGTGGCCCGTTCCGCGACGCCTACTCGGTGATGTACAACTGGGGTGCAAACCACGGCGCCTTCTCGTACGGGCACATTGGCTCAGACCTGATCGCGCTGGCATCGATGCTACGCATCCCGGTCTACATGCACAATGTGGCGGAGGAACAGATCTTCCGGCCCACTGCCTGGAATGCCTTTGGAACGGCCGACCTGGAGGGCGCGGATTTTCGAGCCTGTGCCAACTTTGGACCGCTGTACGGCGTGTACTAGCCAGAACTTCACAGCCCCAGGGGCAACTGGCAGGGCGGGCCCGTGCCGGTTGCTCCTCGGGCTGTCTGATCAGCGATGTCATGAACCTAAGCATCGGGTTCCAAACGAAAGAGCAGAGGCTGGACTGGTATAAAGCGGCCAAGTTCGGCCTCTTTGTCCATTGGGGACCCTACTCACTTGCCGGTGTAGAAGCCTCCTGGCCCATCATGGCGCCCGAGCTTGCTGCAATCGCCTTTGGCGAACAACCGCCCATCTCTGAAGCTGACTATGTCTCACTTGCCCAGAGCTTCAACCCAACCGCCTTTGATCCCAGAGCCTGGGTGAGATCGGCCCAGGGCGCAGGTATGCGATACTGCGTGTTCACGGCCAAGCACCACGATGGCTTCTGCATGTTCGACGCCCCGGGAACCGCGTACAAGATCACGAACACGCCGTATGGCCGGGATCTGTGCACCGAACTGGCCGAGGCCTGCGCTGAGGCTGGTCTAGGGCTGGGTTTCTACTACTCCCCACCCGACATGCACCACCACGGCTACCGCGACACTTCCAAGCCGGCCATGAGCAATTGGCTGGGCCAGCCAGACCGCCCCGAGTGGGGCCAGTACCTCGACTACATGGAGAGCCACATTAGGAAACTGCTCACAGAATACGGAGATGTATTCCTACTCTGGTTCGACGGGCTGTCCAGCCACGACAAATACGAGCCTGCCAGGTTCCATAGACTGGTCCAAGAACTGAGTCCGACGACGCTGGTCAACGACCGACTGGGTGGCAGGCCAGACTTTGTGACGCCCGAGCAATACATACCCAGCGAGGGAGTCCCGATCAGAAGCGATCCCACGCGCGGGATCACCGATGCCCAGTTCCGGTGGCTGCTCCGCTTGCTGGGAGCGCCGGTCCTCGGCACCTGGTTCAAGAAGCTGGCCCGACGATACGGCGAAGGTACCCTGCAGCTGGCGCGAATCCCTTCGGCACGCTACCCAGACCCGGCAGACTTTCAGCCCTGGGAAACCTGCATGACCATGAACAAGACGTGGGCCTACAATCCCACTGACAAGGCGTACAAGCCTACCAGCCAGCTCATCCGCAACCTGGTCAAGGTTGCAGGCCGTGGCGGCAACTACCTACTGAATGTTGGGCCCACTCCCGAGGGTAAATTCCCGACCGAAGCAGAAGAGCGCCTTGGTGAAATCGGCAAGTGGATGGCTGCCAACCACGAGGCGATCCACGATACCACCTACGGCCCCTTGCAGGACATTCCCTTCGCTACCACCACAGCCAAAGCCGGAGTAATCTACCTGCACCTATTAGAATGGCCTGCAAGCGGGCAGATCGTTTTGGAAAGACTGGCTGAGGTCAGCTCCATTTCCCTGCTGGCGACAGGTGAGCAACTCAACTCCAGCCAATCCGGAGGCAGACTCGCGATCGAGGTTCCGCGCCAGGCACCCGATCCCGTGATCAGCATCTTGGCAATTCGTACGACCTGAACTGAGGAGGATTTCTATGGTCAAGCCAGACTCGGTTTCTCCGTCAGAGCAACAGCCGCTCATGCGCGCCTCGCGGCTCCACGGTATCCGCAATCTCCAAATAGACAAGCTGCCGCGTCCCGAGCCCGGACCCGGGCAGGTACTGCTACAGGTGGCTTCCGTCGGCGTATGCGGCTCGGACGTGCACTACTACCTTCATGGGCGTATTGGCAGCCAGGTAGTGACCAGCCCGATCATCATGGGCCACGAGTTCTCAGCAAGGGTCGCCGAGATAGGTCCGAGTGTGCAAGGTGTGTCTGTTGGACAGTTGGTCACCGTCGAGCCGGGAATCTCCTGTGGCAAGTGCGAGCCCTGCCTGCAGGGACACCCAAACCTGTGCCCCAACGTCCGCTTCTGCGGAACACCACCCATCGATGGTGTCTTTGCTGAATACACGGTAATGCCTGCGGAGAACTGCTTCCCCCTGCCAGATGGCTTTGATCCCATTGATGGCGCGATGCTTGAGCCGCTGGGCATCGCCATTCATACCGTAGATCTGGCCCACCTAAAGGCCGGGCAGACGGTGGCGGTGATGGGAGCCGGCCCCATAGGCCTTCTCGTCGCAGCGGTGGCAAAAGCCGCCGGGGCCAGCGAGATCTTTATGACGGAACCTCTGGCCCACCGCCGCCAGTTTGCGCTGGAGTATGTTGCCGATGCAGCGCTCAGCCCCGAAAAAGTCGACGTCGTCGCCGAGATTAGGCGACTCACCGACGGGCGAGGCGTGGATGTGGCCTTTGAGGCCGCCGGCGAGTCGGACACGCCCCAGCAAGCCGCTGCCGTAGCCCGCATTGGCGGGAAGGTGATTATCGCCGGCATCCCCGCCGACGACACGATGAACTTCAATGCATCCACCGTGCGCCACAAGGGGCTGACCATCAAGGTCGTGCGACGCATGAAACACACCTACCCACGGGCCATCCGCCTGGTACAGACCGGCATGGTAGATGTCAAGCCGTTGGCCACGCATAGATTTCCCCTGGAACGCATCAACGAGGCATTTGAGCTGGTCGCCGGCTACCAGGACGGGGTTCTTCGAGCCATGATCCAGATTTCGGAGTGAAGCCGAAACACCGTGACCACCGTAGCATGTGCTGTCGGGGCTGTCAGGACAGCGCCTCGGACTTGACAGCAGATGCCACTTGTGGTATTATGCTTGCGAATAGAAGCATATTGACATCGAACGCAAGCAAACGAAAGTAAAGTCCCCGAGAGTGCATTGAACCATGGCTCAGAAGCTGTTCCTTGAGGAACGACTCGACCAGATCACAAGCCTGCTGTACGAACAGGGGCGCGTCTCTGTAGCCGATCTTAGCGAGCGCTTCGGCGTGTCTCCAGTCACCATTCGCAATGACCTGGGCACCCTCGAGCAGCAAGGACGCCTGATCCGGACTCATGGCGGCGCGATGCCCTCCCCCATTCTGGGGACAGAACTGCCAGCCTTTGCACTGCGGAAGGAACTGCATCTCCCACAGAAAGAGAAGATAGGAGAGGCCGCAGCGGCCCTCGTCCGAGACGGTGACTCGATCGCCCTCGATGCTAGCACCACAGCCTGGCAGATCGCCCGCCACCTGAAAGACCGGCAAGAACTGACTGTTGTGACCAACGGACTATTCGTCGCCCTGGAGTTTCTCGACTCCCCCGGCGTGACCGTAGTAATGCCCGGAGGCTCCTTGCGCGTGGCGTCAGCATCCCTGGTAGGGGACCAGGGCGCCGGCATCCTCGAGCGCTACCATGTGCAGAAAGGATTCTTCGGTGCAGGTGGTTTCACCCTTCAAGAAGGCCTGACCGACACCAGCCAATACGAGGTTGAACTCAAACGCCGCATGGTCCAACGATCCAAGCAAGTCATTGCCGTCATCGACAGCAGCAAGTGGGGACAGGTGACATTCGCCTCCCTCACTGTAGTAGACGAATTGGACCATGTGATCTCTGACCGGGCGGCGCCGTCGGACATGGTCAACGAGCTGCGCAAATCAGGCGTCCGCGTGACGCTGGTCGGATAAACGGACACAGTTAGCCCATGGTGAAAGACAACGCACAGAAAGCCGAAGAGGAGATGGCCAAGCTCGAGCTAGAATTGAACTCTTTCGACCCAGCTACTCGAGCGGACGCCCTCGACTCCTTGATCTCCCATGCACAGCCCGAGTCCACTCGCCCTTCCGCCGAGGCAGTCGCCCTGAACATGCACTGCCACAGCTTTTTCTCCTTCAATGCCTTCGGGCACTCGCCTTCCTCGCTCGCCTGGCTGGGCAAGAAACGCGGATTCGCGCTGATGGGCATCGTCGACTTTGACGTCCTCGACGGTGTAGACGAGTTCCTCTCCGCGTGTGGGAAATCCGGCATACGCGGCACTGCCGGGATCGAAACCCGTGTCTTTGTGCCTGAATACGCCGCACAGGAGATAAACTCGCCTGGTGAGCCTGGTGTGTGCTACCACATGGGTATTGGCTTCTCGTCTGGCAGGGCGCCCGAGAATGTAGCCCCCATCCTGACCGATCTGGGTCGCCGCGCTGCAGAGCGCAACCAACAGATCCTGTCACGGGTTAATGCCTACCTGGATCCGGTGACCATCGACTATGAAGGAGATGTGTTGCCTTTGACGCCAGCGGGACACCCCACCGAACGACACCTCGTAGCAGCCTACATACAAGCCGCCGGGCGCTCCACCGCTGATTCGGTGGCTTTCTGGGCCGGCAAACTAGACACGCCGCCGCAGGAGATGAGCGCCATCATGGCCGATGCTCCGCGGTTCCAGAACCTCGTTCGGGCCAGGCTGATGAAGCGGGGTGGCGTGGGTTATGTCCAGCCACAGTCAGGCATGTTCCCCTCGCTGGAGAGCTTTCACGATCTGATCGTGGCCTGCGGGGCCCTGCCCTGCGCCGCGTGGCTCGACGGAACCACAGCTACCGAGCAAGCCGGCGAAGACTGGCTGGAATTTCTGGTCGGCAAGGGAGTGGTGGCCCTCAACATCATCCCGGACCGCAACTGGAATATCCCTGACCCAGAAGCCAAGCAGATCAAGGTACGGAATCTCCACCGTATCGTCGAGATCGCCCAGAAGATGGATCTGCCACTGAATATCGGCACCGAAATGAACAGCTTTGGGCAGAAACTGGTCGATGACCTGAGCATTCCCGAACTGGCCCCTGTGCGACAGGCGTTCATAGACGGCGCCTACTTTGTCTACGGCCATACCGCCATGCAAGGGAGCCTCGGTCTCGGCTACCAGAGCGAGTGGGCGCAGACACACCTCCCCACTCGCCGCCAGCGAAACAGCTTTTACACGAGGTTGGGCTACCGCATCCCGCCAGGACCCGAAGGCGCGATCCGACTGGGACGGTTTGCGCCGGACATGTCACCAGATGAGATATTGAGGCAAGGAGACTGACACTATGACCGACAAACTCGCAGAGTACCGTAGCGCTGACTCCCCATTGCCGGAGCGAAACAGGCTTTGGCCCCTGTACGGCGCGGGCCTAGAAAACCTGGGAGACGATGGCCAGACCATCGACGGGCCGATGCCAACCTTTGGGCCTGATGAGCTGCTGGTGCGCCATGACGCCTGCGGGCTCTGCTTCTCAGACATCAAGGTCATCCGCCTCGGAGCTGAGCACCCTCGGATCTACCGGGATATGCAGGAGGAGCCGGTGACGTTGGGACACGAGGTAAGTATGACCGTCGTCGGTGTGGGTCAGAACCTTCGCGACCAATACAAGGCCGGCGACCGCTTCATAATCCAAGCCGATATCTTTGTAGGCGGCATCGGCTATGCGTATGGCTACGAGATCCAGGGCGGCCTGTCCGAGTACGGAGTCATCGACCAGCGTGTGCTCAACGGCGACGATGGCAACTACCTGATTCCTGTTCAGCCCGACACAGGATACGCCGAGGCGGCCCTGACAGAGCCATGGGCCTGCGTCATTGCCACCTACCAACTAGAATACCGGACCCAACTCAAGCCGGGTGGCACCACCTGGATCATCGGAGCGAATCCCGACGAGGCTGACTATGCAATTGGCACCGGGTTTGACCAGGCCTCGCACCCGCGCCAGCTTCTGATGACAAATGTCCCCGCCGGGTTTTCGGAGTGGCTGAAGCAGAAGGCGAAAGGACTGGGCGTGCAAGTCATCGAGGTCGATGATCTGGCTGACCCGCCGGTGAAGGAGGTTGACGACATCGTCATCCTCGGCGCCGACCCGGAGATTGTTGAGATGGTCAGTCCCCACCTGTCGCAATTTGGTGTAGTCGCCCTCATC
>JABAHP010014000.1_pt1 | contig 11804 bp, 25 predicted proteins | sample 7062081 | NCBI WGS metagenome assembly JABAHP01 (sample SAMN14534357, study PRJNA622989) | marine sediment metagenome | biome: marine biome [ENVO:00000428]; feature: marine pelagic biome [ENVO:01000023]; material: deep marine sediment [ENVO:00002113] | place: India: Gulf of Kutch | collected... | reverse complement strand
GTGGCGGCATAATTTCCGGGGGAATGTCCTTCATCACAACTTCTTCGTAAAATGATCGGCCTGATATTTTAATTAGGGCCTTCCGCATTAAAGATTTCCTTCATATAGTTAGAACAGGAGCCGGGCGACGGCGTGAAGGGTGATGCCTCGACGAGAAATTCCTGAGTTGAATCTGCTAGAGGATTCTCTGTGAGGATACCGTGCCCGGCCCCTGATAGACAGGCTCGTCGTTGCCGCCGGTCAGATAGGTATTGGGGATATTCCGCCTGTCTACTTCTCGTTGAGGTCTGCATCATATTTGTCCAGTATGTATTCTTCGACCTGATTTTCTTTTCGCACACTAACCGCTCGTTTGGAGAGGTAGAACCGGATCTCACCGATCAGCCAATCACGCGACCTTTTGTTTTCCCGCGCTTTCCTTATTATCTCCGGCACTCCGACCGGTAGATCCCCGTTTACCTGTCTTCTTTCGGGCGTCTTTCTTTGCTTTCTCATGCTCTAACCTGTGCGGGCACTTCGAACATAGCTCTACCTTGACCCGCGCTATCTGCGTCCGCTTCTGCAATTTATCACATACCGCCTGGATCTCTTCTTCACAGTAACCACACTTCCAGAGGCCGTCCTCTTTCGTCCTGGGCCTCGGCGGTGCCTTCACCATCCACAGGGCCTGACTATACGGCACCAGCCTCTTTATGAGGAATTTGTCGATCGCTTCCTGTGTCCAGACCGTTGCCGCGAGCGGCTTGGTCTGATCCATATCCATGTAGTTGATCTCGATCTCTTCGACCGGAAGGTCGTTGGCACCCAGGATCCGCCCGTAGATATTGGTCTGCTGCTGATGTCCGGGGTAGGGTCTGGAGTATTTCGGCACCGTCTTCGCGGTCTTCCAGTCATAGAGTTTCTTGAGCCAGGGGATGTAGAGATCTACCTTGCCGTGAATGAAGTAGTCCTCACCGTCGAAGGGGAAAAGCATCCCGAACCGCTCTTCTGCGATGATGGTCTTGACGTCATATTCGTCTTCCGCCGGCAACCCCTTCACATACTTGCGCGGCACCCATAGCCCACCAGGAACCTTGATGTTCCTGGTTCTACGCCTCACGGCTCGAGCCTTCTTCTCGGTCGCGTAGGTATAGAGGATCTCGTGCGTCAGTGTCCCCCGGAACGCCCAATAGTAGTCCTGGGGCTTAACCCAAAACTCGACATGCCGCTTCAGGAAGGAATTCAGGATGCAGCCCGTGATCTCGGTCGTGGATGGTTCGCCCGATGAGCTGAATTTCATCGCCTCGACCATCCGCCGGAGCACGGGCTCACGGAATTCGCATGGGTTCTCCCAGGTCGCGGCACACTCCAGGCACTCGTCGAACGATACCTTTTCGCCTCTCGGTTCACACAATATCCCTACAGCCGGCATCCTACCCTCACTTTCCGAAATACAACATCAGACAGTAGAACCACATTACGCACGTTGTTTGCTTGATCGCCGCCACGCAGCTCCTTCTGAGGGGCATCCATGCTAATGCGACATTGAGTATAACACAGACCGAATAGATAATCAAGACCAGTTTGATAACTTCTGTCGGGATCATCTACTAATCACCTACTAATTTATTCAGATTTAGTATTGGGGGCCGACCGCCCTTTTACGGTGCATTCTTCCGAGACGCCCTGCACCGAAACGCCTCGTAGTCGATGGACGGGGAATCCCCGCCCGGATCCGGGACGCTGCCATCCCGTTTATCCCAAGTCCCTTGCGGGTCGCTCCGGTTCATCCGGTCACGACCGCCAGCCGGCAGCGGCATCGGTCGTTGGGCGACGCGGCCCGATCAGCCAAAAGCCGCGTGTGGACTGCATCGACCCCCATATTTGAGGCGGTTGCCAGCGGAGAGATCTTGGTGTGATCGCTCGCATTCGCGTGGGGCAAAGTGGCAACCGCCGATTCTGCTCGTTGCATGATGAGCGCGACAACAAGAAATAGTCCGAGAAACAGAACGATTAAGAGAATAACCACCTTCAGCCAGAAGAACAGCCGCACCATCCTACTCCTTCGGTAGAAATTCGATATCTTCGTCGAGCCCGCCCGCCTCGTGGATGAGCTGTAGGATCTCCTTCTTATCGTCCCCGACTATGACCTGACGACATTCGGCGCACAAAACATCTACTGTTTGGTCTCGTTTCCTGGATGTTACATTGCCCGAGCCGCCAACATCGGCGATGAGGCTCCTGGTGAATTTGACAAGAAAGTTGCTGCTCGTCCTACAGTAAGGACATCTCATCTCGCGTCCTTTCTAAGTAATGCCGGGGCCTATGTATCCGAAGTAGTAGCTCCCTTGCTCTCCACAACTTTTACTGACCCCGGCATCTCCACTCGCTCCTTCAGCTTCTCTACAACCGTCAGAGCCTTGTCTATATCTCCGACCGATTCGGTGTCATTCCGGACAACGAAATCCGTCCGCACAGCGCGGCATAAGTCTCGAATCATCACAAGCAGCTCGTGAACCAGGATGTTTCGTTCGTCCATCTCGATCACCTACTCGATTCTATCATGCCTTGCCGTCTTTCGACAAGGACTTCGGGCCGATCGTCGCGGGCATCAGTGGCTTGCCGTCCGAATCCAATAGCGTAGCAGGGTCGATTTCCTTATCCCCGCAGACCAGGATCTGCTTTCGCTTGATCTCGCAGTCTCGACCGCATACTTTCTTGAGGCCCGTGAGTTGCACTTCTACCCCATCTATTTCGGCAACAAACACGATGTTTCCGACCACATCCGCTTTCGACTTGAATTCGGCCCCCAGGAGCCTAGCGACCTTCAGGATTTCGGCCTCTGTCGTGCAATCAACCTGGACTTGCACATTCGGCTCAGAATCCCCATAGCCGTGATTGAACAGCCAGAAGTTGATTGTCAATCCGCCATCAAACCCTTCCATCTTGTAGACCTTATCGAAGATCTCCCCGGCCCTCTTACGGAGTTTCCGGAGTGTCCTCAGCTTCCTGACCGTCCGGTTCTTCGGCGGTTTCTTTTCCTTCTTCGGCAATTTCCTCACGTCCTTTCATGTAAAGTTTCTGCGTCTCTTCGTCCCAATAGCACCCGACCCGCTTGACTTCCTGACCGAATGTCGAAATGAATGCTCGGATCGGAATCCCCGTCTTGTTGAGCGGGTTCTCTTCGGTCTCTGCCTCAATCTCACGGTCATGGCTGATAATGTCCCAGGTCGCCAGGGATTCTTGCCAGCGGACACGGAGATAGCCTGTGATGGAGCTGTAGAGCACGTCGTCTTCCCATATCATCTTCCCATCGCAATCCTTCATCCCGGTCTCGGGCAGGATCTTGAACGTGGCCCCTGGATGCACGACCGTTTCCATCTTGACCGGCCTACCTGACTGGAAGCGCGGCTCTATGTCCCCGCCGTAGCGGGCGTAGGCGTCCAGTAACTCTCTGACCGTGAAGGCATCGTCCTCTTCCATGAGGCCCAGGTCAGCACTCCAGATTCTCAACCTTGACATTTGTGTTTCCCTTCGATATGAGCCGGAGCCCGGTCATTGTGAGTTGTGCCCCACAGATCGATTCCGCGCTCTGCTCCGTGTATTGGGCAAGCGAGAGGCTGGATTCCCATAGCCGCTCCCGCTCTTCATCCGTGAGCCCGATCTCCTTCGCCATCGTCACAAGTCTCTCTGGCATCTGCATCGTTGCTCACCTTCCTTATCAACGTCGTGGATCTCCATCGTCGATTCGTCACCGTCATGGAATTTGATCTCCGCATGCTGGAGCAGTTGCCCGAGCCGCGCCAATTCCAGGGCTGTCCGCCAGTTGACCCACATCACCTTCGGGAACCAATACCACGCATTCCGCACCCCACCTATGAGGCCCAGGTGCACCGATTCTCTCAGTATGCCCGGTATCGTAGACCTTGTAGCGTTCCATATATTGCATACCGTCAAGTATATCACAAATAGATCTCTCATTCAAGTCCCTCGATATGTCTGTTCTTGCCCTCTAGCCTGATCGCCTTCCCGTTCATCGTGACAAGCCGGGATACGATGTCCTCGCCGTGCTCCGCCAGGAGCCCGACAAGCTCGGGCATCCCGTGCTTCGATGTGGCGATTGTCGTCCGCCTGTGCAGAAGCCGCCCGTCCAGGATCTCGAGAAGGACGCCGGCGGCATATTCTTTCCCTGCTACGATATTATCGAGAATCAGAAGGTCACAGTCTTCCAGCCTCTTAATCATGTTGACCTCTGTGTCCAGGTCGGGGTTCTTGTCCCACGTCCCCCTGAGTTGTCTCAGGAGCTTTGGGACAAAGACATAGAGGACATCATATATGTCGTGCCGGACACAATACTCCAGTGCGCTTGTGAGCGCGATCGTGGACTTCCCGCGCCCAACTTCTCCTATAAGCGTGAGGCCCGTGCCGTCGGGCTCATCGAGCATCCAGTCCAGAATCCGTGCCCTGAGCCCCTCTGATATGTCCAGGTCTCCCCATTTGTAGTCCGCGAGTTTGCCGGCGGTCGTCTTCAGCTTCTTTCGGAGAACCGCCCTGCATGCATCCCGATACTGAGGCTCCTGGCATTTCGGGCACGGCATCATCCTATTATCGGCCCTCGTCACTCGGATCTCACGCCGATTCAGACAACGCTCACACTCTGGAAGATTAGTATCTTTCTTCAAGGTTCTTATACTCCCGCTTCAACAGCCGGTCTACTATCTGATTCCACCGGCCCCGAAGTCTGAGGACATCCGGGGGATTATTGCCCAACGTCCCATCCTTCTTCATCCTGAAGAGCTCGTCAATGCCCCGCTTCACATACATATCGTCACCTTTGGCAAGCCCCAGGATCTCCTTCATCTTCCGCCTGTCACGTCCGTATGCGATCGCCATATCCGCATCGGGATATTCCTGTGACCACCGCGTCCGATGGAAATCGAGCAACTCCCCCACGATGTCTCGTTTCATAAGTGTTGCCCCCTGAGAATCTCGACCACGCTGTTATGATCGAGCCCGAGCTCTTCCACCAGCGCATTGAAGGCGTCTTCCCCGTATGCCGGGGATTCTCCGTTCAACGCACGGAGTTGGTTCTCAGCCATCATGCCGGCGGCTCGGAGCAACCCTGCCGTGCTCTGGCTTATCACGTATGCTGCTCTCTGTTCTGGAGTATGCATATTTTCAACAATTCCTTCCCGGCTCAACGAAAACGAATCCCTTCTGACGGTAGCAACTCAACATCTTCTCCGGCTTGCGCGTCCAGGGGGGTCTCTCGTCCATAGCCACGCGCTTACGCATCTTGACCTTCGCCGTTTTCAGGCTCCAACACTCCTTGATGTCGTAGGGATTCTTCCCGTTGTAGAAATCGTTCCGACAGCCAGAGCACATCTTGAGTTTTTCCGCTTTCGTCATTATGCCGCCTTCGCGTAGCAGACCCGCCAGTCCTGGGGGTCTACGATTTCGAGTTGGCCCTGGAACCGCTCGATCGTATCCCGCCTCACAACGTAGACAGGCTTCCCGAACGCAAGGGCACAGTTGACTTCATCGAATACACCCCGGCCCACATGACCTTCGTGGAACGAGAATGCGAGCGCGTCTATCTCGTCACTGGCGATCTTCTCGAGACAGGCACTCATGGGGTCGCGGGCCTTCTGGATCTCCGCGCATGAAGGGTTGTAGACTTCCCCGAATTTCTTCTGGAGAAGCTCTATGGCACGTCTCTCTTTATCCGTGCCGTATGTCCGCATCGAATGTGCATAGTATATCATACTATCACCGCCTCGTTTCGCAACAGATCTACCGGGCCAGCCCGATCAAACTGACTAAGGTGATCGTTAGGTCGTCATCCCAACTGGCCCGGATTCGCACCCCGAAGGACGGAGCCCGCCTGGGTGTTGCACTTGCACAAGCCTCTCAGTGCTCCGACACAACCCCGAGGGTAGAGCCCTGATCGTTATTGTAGTCAGGCGGGCTCCCGACCATCGGATTTATTCAGTTGTAGTTTCGGTCTCTTCGACCGGCTCGCAACCACCGCTATCATCCTCTACCGGCTCGTGCGGAGAGGGTTCGCGGTCGGATGCGGCCTTGCCGCGAATGAACCGTCCCGCCTCATGTCCGGCGATCTCTTCGAGCCGCGTGGCGCGTTTCTCTTCACCCTCTTTGCGAAGGTCGCTGCCAACGGTCGTGATCGCGTCAAGGACACTGTAAGCACTCAGGCCCACCAGCGGATTGCCGTCCTCGTCCGTGAGCTTCTCGATGACGCTCATGGCTTCTGACTTCTGAACCTTGAGCCTCATGAGATTCCGAAGAGTTGCGGCTGTCTCCGCCTCACCCGAAAGATCGAACCATGCGTAGGGCTCGACTTCGCGGAGTGCCTCAAGGTTCTCTGCACACTTCACGCCTTCGCCCAGGAGCTTGTCCGCATAGTCTTCGATCTCCTTGATCGTGGCTTCGAAGCCGCCGCCGAAGTGAATCTTGCCCCGGCCTATCCCCTTGAGTGGCGGGAACATGCCGTTCGAGCAGTATTCCTTATAGAGCCGACACGCAAGATCGGGCTTCGCAAGACCGACTTCGCTGTTCACAGCGACCACGCCTGTCGTGTAGGCCTGTTCGTCTCCGACCTTCCCCGAGAATACGAGCTTCATCCGCTCAGGTGCGTAAACGCCGTAGTCCAGACTGAGGCCGTGTTCGTCAACGGCCCCCTCTACGGCTTCCAGCATGCGGATGTTATCGAAGCGTGTGAATTTCTCAGGAAGCACAGCGCGGAGCCGCGTCGTGCCGTTATCGTTCATGAAGCGCATGAACAGGACGCTTTCATCGTTCTCTATCCGGAACGACCGGAGCATCGTGTTCACACAGTCTTCGAGAAGATCTGGATGCTCTGCCATCATCTTCTCGTAGAAACTGAAGGGAATCCCGAGCCGACTGGCGAGCGTCCTGTGGCCCGTTCCCGTGATTGGAGCCATGCCACTCCAGCTACCGCCCTGGCCCTCGATCTTCGGGCCTATACCGTCGATATACATGACAAACTCGCGGTCTCGGTTGTGGCGGCTCAGAAACTCGACCCGGCGAAGATGTTCCGGGCTCAGATACATATCTATAGCCTGAGCCTCATCCTTCTTTGCCAGGGACTTTATCGTCTCCAGATCCTGAAATTTCGTCTGCATCGCTTTTGCCCCTTTCGTTCGCGTCGTTCGCAACCATATCCTGAATCTCTGTCAGGATCTCGCGCAACTGTGCGATATCTGTAATACCCTGAAGGAAATCGGTGAATTCCTTCTTCTCGTATGGTGACGTTTCAAGGTAGCGATCCCATCCGACACGCTCGATGCCCATGAGAATCGAATCCCGAATCGCCGCCGCCTCTTCTTCCTTGCTCTCAGACCCTGTAGTATCAGTGAGGTCTTCGTCCTCGGGGGATGGCGGTTCTTCGCCATCAACTACCGCGTCATCACCTACCTCATAGCCACAGGCCGTAGCGAGAGAAAGTGCTCGCCGGCCCGCGCTCGTTACCGCCCGCTCGAGCTCGTATGCATTATCCTTCGGAATACTCTCATCCTCTTGGCTCGCATGGGCGTAGTCCACATAAATCCTATCTGTTAGAGCCTGTTCCATAAGTTTATCACATACCTCTTTACTTATATACGGCCCGACAGCGCAAATTATTCTAGCAATTTGCCCCGCTTTCTTAATATCTGGATAAAATCTCGTTGTGGATTTTACTACGGTGCCAGGAATTTTGAGATCTGGATCCCTGACAAATTCGAATTCGATGGATTTCAGGCCTTTCTCTCCGGCCTTCAGGAGAATCCCCGCCCGAACGACTGAAGGCTCGAGATCTGCGACCTCTTTCGTCTGTCTGTCCCGCCTCACCTTCACGGAGATCATGTTTATGCTCACGCCCGTTGCCCGAGCGACTTCCAGTTTCTTTTCCTGCACGGCTTGGTATAGAGTTTTCTGTGTCATACCGTTCTCCTGGTGCAATATCCGGGCCAGATCAACCCATTGTCATGCCCTCATCGTCGATGCCGCAGACAACGCGGTCGTTCACGACGACTACGGCCTGATTCCCGTCGAATTGAACCTCTACGTTGACCTCACGCTTGAGAGTGGCGGTCTCCCCGGCGATCTCCCGGCAAAGAAAATTCGCCCGAGCCCAGGTTCCGTCCTCTCGCTGGTCGGTCGTAACCCCTATATTGAGTGCCATATGCAATCCCTCGTGTTGCAGAATGCGGGCCGAGCCCCGAGTGCAGTATTCCCGGAGCCCGACCGTTTGCCCGTGCAGACGTATCTGAAAAAGGTCTGTTCTTGCGGGAACTGCCTACGTTTCAGTTGGCACGGGCTCTTCCTTGACAGAGCCATCCGGATTCGTGTATATGCAGAGGTTCGCCTTGATCGCACATTCCGGTGTCGGATGGAAGCGACCAGCATGCGTCCCTGTCTTGCGCACATTCTCAGGAATCCGATTGACCCGCCATCCCTTCGTTACCAAACAGAGCTTCTTCGTCTTCTCGAAGTGCTCACACTCTTCGCCGCGACATCCCACCGGGATCCCAGGCGGAGACTGTCTGTTCGGTATGGTCATGGGGATCTCCTTTCCTATTCATCCTTTCCTAACAGAATCTCTACGAAAAGCCCTATGAAGGCAAGAAACGCTATGCCTACGCCTATCATAACACAAAGCGCGGCCCATAGTGCCGACTTCAATCGCTTACACCTATCAGTCTCCTAACGCTACCGGGACGGGCCGCTGCTCAACCAACCCACCTGTTTACTGACGGCCCGCCCGGTTCGCCCCTGGCTAGAGATCCCGATCCCACGAGAACCCTAGAAGAGAAACAACTAGAAGATTCAGGACTGCTCTCATTTTCCATCATCCTCTCTTACGCGGCAACTATCGACGAGTGCTTTGAATTCACCCATCATGAGCTGCCGCTGGCCCACTTGCTCGTAAGTCTTATGCAAGCGGAATGCCAACTCCATCAGGTCTATTCCGAATATATGACGCTTCCCAACTTTTCCCTTGATTCGTTTGCTCACGGTTCCATCCCGCCGGCCCAGGTCGTGTAAATGTCTGTGGCTCGGGAATCTCCGGAGCGGCACCAGCCAGCGGTCGTCCCGGTTCACTTTAAGATGGTGCGGATCGACCGGGTTTTCCTGTGTCCCATACACCCCATCGACCGTGCACGGAAGGGACTTTATCCACTTCCGCTTATTCTCGTCTACGAATTTACTTGGTTTCGGGGCTGGCCTGGGCATCGTGTTCCCTTCTGATCTGGACAGCCTTGTCGCCGAAAGCCCTCACAGATTCTTTTGTGATCGGCGTTCCGCAGAGCAGGAAATCGACCGCTGCGATCGTGACTTTCCCACCCGCTGAATTCCGCGCCGGGCTTGACAGCATCTTCTCTTTTATGTGCCGGAGCTCATCGACCGAGAGGGTGCTCCATTTATAGACCATCCCCCGAGCCTCTTTCCGGAGCCCGGCATCGCCACTTCCAAACAGATATCTGAAGAAGGACACAAAGAAGATGAAGCCCCCGACTGCGGAGAGTGCGATGATTACTATCGTGATGAGCGTGAAGATTGTCGCCACTTACCACACCTTCTTTCGCGCCTATTACGCAACATTAGGGGCCGGGGAAACGCCTTGCCCGGCCCCCACACGACTACCTTCTGAGCGTTATCTCAACCACCAAAATAGGTCGAGAATCGTGGGTAGTAACTCAGTAGCAAGAACGCAAATGAGTATACTCATGATCTACCCCTCTCCTTTCTCGATGAGCCTAACAACTCAGACGGGAACCATTGTATCACAGACCCGCCTGGAGTGTCAAGCGAAATCCAGATCGTCCGGGGTCAAGTCCATAACATCACCGTCCGGCATGATGATCGGGATGGGTTCGTCCAGGTCGATCAGGTCTCGTAACTCCCGGTCGTCCCCATCGAATTCAACGGTCGTGCCGGCGTGATAGATAACCCCGCCTTCAACATTCCTTGCCAGCGTGAGTGTCAGCATCCATATCCCCCCGCCTTCGGGTCTAAGGCCTTGAGCCGTTTCATGTGCTTGCACGGCTTATTGAAAAACCCCGCTACACAGGTGCATCGCATCTCTCTCTGTCTACAGTTGGGACAGGAGAATTCCCGGATCCTGTAGGTTTCGACCTTCTCCCGCGCCTCTATGTCCCACTTGTCGATCGTCCAGTAGAACCGCTCGCGGTCGTGACCCACGAATTCCAGGGTTGTCCTGTGCCTGTGGACAACGTAGCGGAATCCGCCGTCTGTCCAGCCGCCTATCCACATCGCGTCTTTACGCTCTTCGCGCTCAGTCATCACGCATCACCCGTTTCCACAAGAAGATGTTCGTGACCACGCCGCTAGGGATCACCGTTGGGCGTCTCTTGTCCGTGAAGACATAGAGCGTTACTAAATTTGCGCGGACGGCCCTGGTTCGGACATCATCTGGATAGGTCTCCAGAACCGGATGGTAGATTTTCTGCACCCGTGCGAATCGGTATCCTGTTTCGTGTTTGAACCTTATAATCTCGCCACGCTTGAGCTTCACAGCATCCGATGCTCCGGTCTTATTCGTCCACTTCAAGACTGCCTGGATGTCCGGCCCGTAAATCAACACGCGGCGGCTGTCGTCAAAAGGCGGATTGGCTAGGTCTACCAGGAATTCGTAATTACCCTCTCCCAAGAAACCCAGCTTGGTCACTTCCATAGTCTTCTGACGATTGCCGCGCTTGTAGATCTGTCGCACAATACCCGTTGAGGTCTTCGGCCCTTCCTCGAACCATATCGTCGTGCCTTCTCTTATCGCGTCTGATCGCATACAATCACCCCGTCTTTGGTTTCACGACATGGAGTTGAATGTCCTGAAGCATACCCCCCTCGAACCGCGCCTCGAATTCATGAAACTGCCGCTCAGTCTCATTACCGACCGGGACATCTATCAATGTATAGAAAGACATCCTGCCCGTGTATTCTAGGAAGTAGCGTTCTCGGACGACCTTCTTCAGCATTCCGCACACCCCGAGCAGACCATCATCATCCGGATAGGGCCTCTTTTCTTTTGGCACGAATTCATAGTGCCAGTCCTCTGCGATGATCTTCCCGGTCTTCGTTATGTGATACTCGCTTAGGGTGCAGTCGAAGCTCTTCGTCTGGAAGCGATGCCCCACGCCATATCTGAAGCCGCCCGGAAGCTCATGTTCACAGATTATCTCGTCAAACATTCCCATTATGGTCTCCATTTATCCCCGTGCTGGACGCCCAGGTCACGGATCTCGTCCGAAAGGACGTGCCACAGCCTCATGCCGCCCTTGCTCTTCATAAAGAGTAGGTAGCCCTTCTTCACGACGGGCAGCGCATATTTCTGTTTCTCATACACCGAAGGTTCGTGGTATCCGACGTCTTTCAACTTCTCGACCTTCTTCTCCAGGAGCTTCTCGTAACTCTCACTATATCCCGAAGTCCTGGGAAGGAATTGTGGTTCCCCCAAAAGTAGCCCGGTGCAGTCATGTCCGACATTCGCAAGGATATCGCTCATCTCTAGGCCCCGAGCGATCCCCCACCTTATGAATGCTACTATATCATTCAGTTGTTTCTTCTCTTCCGGCGTCATTCGCATCACACCTTTCGCACTTTGCCGCCTTCATCATCGGTGAATCCGGCGGGGGCTCTTCGTCTGAGAGCCCCCGGAACCGAACCCGATAACCCGTCAGCTCTTCGACCCGCTTCACAACCGCCTTGTAATCGACATCGGTGATCGACTGGCCTTTGACCAGGACATCTATAACGACCGCGATGTCCTTGTCCTCTTTGAAGAG
>JABAHP010002615.1_pt3 | contig 11805 bp, 14 predicted proteins | sample 7062081 | NCBI WGS metagenome assembly JABAHP01 (sample SAMN14534357, study PRJNA622989) | marine sediment metagenome | biome: marine biome [ENVO:00000428]; feature: marine pelagic biome [ENVO:01000023]; material: deep marine sediment [ENVO:00002113] | place: India: Gulf of Kutch | collected... | reverse complement strand
AATTTTTGCTGGCCCAGCATTCAGTATCACCCGGTCGACAACCCGGACGGTAAATTCAAGGCCGCTCAATTGGTGCGCGCCTGCTGGGCTTTGCGGGATATGTGCCAGGCATACACGATTCCGCTGCTCTCGGGCAAGGACAGTATGTATGTGGATGGTCACCTGCCCGGTCGCTACGGTGAAATGCACAAGGTCTCAGCACCGGAAACGCTCCAGTTTTCTGCCATTTCGGTCGTTGAGGACATCCGCAATTGTGTATCGATGGATAGCAAAATGCCGGATGACTTAATCTACGTGCTGGGGATCACCCGCGATGAGCTCGGTGGCTCGGAGTATTATGCTCATTTTGGTGAAATTGGCCTGAACGTGCCCCGGGTACATGCTGAAAGTTTTTGGCCGGTCTATCGGGCTTTGAGCCAGGCCATCGCCCGGGGATGGATCGCCTCAGCCCATGGCATTTATCGCGGCGGCCTGGGAGTGCACCTGGCGATGGTGGCCATGGGCGGCCATCTGGGGATGCAGGTTAGCTTGGACCGGGTGCCTGCAGCGAGCGTAAATCATGATGCAGCACTTTTGTTTTCAGAGTCTGCCGGTCGTTTTATCGTTACCATCGATCCGAGCAAGCGCCAGGAGTTTGAAAAACTGTTCGAGCCCACAACCTGTGCCTGCATCGGAGCGGTCACTGCTTCACCACAATTTGAAATCAACGGTCTTGACCGAAAACCCATCATTTCAGTTGCTGTGAGCGCTCTGAAAGCAGCCTGGAAAAAACCGTTTGGAGACCTTATTTAGGCAAAGCGCATAGGGCATGGCGCATAGCGTAAGCAAGCGCCATCTGCTTTTTTCGCATTCAGCAACTCTATGCCCTATGCTCTCTGCCCTATGCTTTTGAATGGAGCCAAACTATGCGTGACGTTAACGTGCTGATCCTATCCGGTTATGGATTAAATTGTGACCATGAGACCGCCCATGCCTTTGCGCTGGCTGGTGCCAAAACGCAGTTGGTGCATATGAATTCGCTGATTAACGGCGAGGCCCGTCTGGAAGGCTTTCAGATCATGGTCTTTATCGGCGGATTCAGCTGGGCCGACGATCATGGCGCTGGTGTCGTGCAGGCTGTGCGGCTCAAAACCAACATTGGTCAACGCATTCTTGATTTTGTTGATCGCGGAAACCTGATTCTGGGTATTTGTAACGGATTTCAGGCGCTGGTGAATTTTGGTCTGCTGCCGGGATTCGACCAGGACTATACCCGGCGCTCCATTGCATTGACCTTCAATGATTGTGGCAATTTCAGGGATCAGTGGGTCTTTCTAAAGACCAATCCAGCTTCGCCCTGTGTGTTCACCCGCGGGATCGATGCCGCGGAGTTTCCAGTCCGCCACGGTGAGGGTAAGTTTTATGCCGACAAAGACACCCTTGCAAGGCTGCTGGCAGATAACCAGATCGCCCTTCAATATGCCCGGCCGGACGGGCATTTGGCCGATGGCGGCTTTCCGTATAATCCGAATGGATCCCTGCATGACATTGCCGGTATCTGTGACCCCACCGGACGAATTTTTGGCCTGATGCCCCATCCCGAAGCCTATCACCACTGGACCAATCATCCGGATTGGACCCGTACCCGCGAAGCGTCCCGGCGGCAGGGCCGACCGCCGGCTGACAGCCCCACCGTCGGCATCCGTATGCTGCAAAATGCCGTTGACTATGTCCGCTCCGGCTAAGACGGCCGTCATCCTCAAATCCTTCCCATTAAAGTTTTTTAATTTCAAAATTGAAATTCAAATTCGTATGATCGACTACAATCCTGTCTTTCCTGCGTTCACGCTGCGGGTGAACCCGGCTGATTCAATAGCAAAAATAATATAATAATTTGAAATTAAATTAAATTTTGCGGTATTGGGCTTTACACAGCCAGATGGGGCTCAACTGCTTGAAAAGATAGACAAATGGTGCTGCCACCGCAAAAAAGCCCTCAGATATTAAACGAATTAATAGGTATAAACTAATTTAATAATGATTTGTTGTCCGATTTGGGTGTTAAACCGGCCTCACCGTGGCATCCAATTGACGCCAATTACTTTTCAACCTATTGAAATAAAACAATTTATGAGTAGCGCAGGCGAACAAAGAAATTACACTCCGGATTTTAGCCATATTGCCGACTCTATTTTGCCCCCCCTCTTTTTCGCAGGTTCTGCGTCACATCCACCCGTCGAGCAAAGATTCACAATTTCCTTATCGTTTTAATCTGGTCCATTTTATATAATAATCCAATAGCTTATGTAGATAATAGCCTTTAGATCGGGTTTTATAGATACCGGCGAAATCAACATGGCACAAGTTTTGAAATAGCAGTGCTCAACCATGGGAGGGAGAATCGCATTGCAACACAACGAATCCGGACTGACAGCATTTGAATTGGCTATAGCCCTTGCCATCATCGCCATTATGGCAGCGCTAACATTGCCGCCGTACATGCAGTGGCGCCAGAGAGCCCAGCTGAGCGGTGCGGCCTCCAATCTGGCCACGGATCTTGAAATGGCCAAAACCCAGGCCATACGGGCAAACAGGACCGTAGTGGTCGATTTTGAAACCAGCAATTACATACTTTTTATAGATAGCGGAGATGGTGGCGGCGGTCCGCCCAACTGGAACAGGGAGGCCGGGGAGGAGCTTTTGCTCGAGCGGGTGTTGCCGCCCGGCGTGCGAATTGATACCGGCAGTCTCAGTTTTCCGACGGTCAGCGATAAGACTCGCTTTAACAGCCGCGGCATCCCGTTTGATATTGTCACGCCGGAAACAATATCGCTCGTGCAGGGCGCCAAAAACCGCCAATTGACGATTAACCGTCTGGGAAATATTGACGTTCAATAGCACTTGAAGAGCATTGAACCCGGACAAATGGTGTCCAGGAGCTGATGCCCGAATATCAGCCGGACACGACCGCAGTGGGGGGTAGCAAATAAATTGAGCCAGAAGCACCATAAGGTCAACGCGCCGATGATGGGTCGAAGGCCGCGTTTTTGCCGGCAGCATGCGATTTACCTGGATTCGAAAGCCGGATTCTCATTGATCGAGCTGATCATGGCCATGGCAATCTCGATGGTTATTTTACTCGCCATTTATCAGATATTTACCATCACCAGTAAAAATTTTACCACCCAGAATGTCGCTGCGAACGCCCAGCAAAGTCTGCGAGCGGCCATTGGCCTGATGGCCAGAGATATTCGCGCGACCGGCCTCGATCCGATCGATACCGATAACTTCGGTTTTGAATACGCTGCCGGCACCAAAATTCGCATTACAGCAGATGGCACGGATGGTTCAGGTGTTTTCAACGGGGATGTCGACGAAGCCAATTTCGAACGCATTACCTATGAATTCACAAGCAATCAAATTGTGCAAACCCTGTATGAGGGCACCGCCAGCCAGAACCCGGCGCAATTGATCGGCAATATCAACAATCTACGATTTGACTATTTTGATGCCAATAATAACGATTTGATCGATTATGGCTTGAGCCCGCCCCAGGTTCCGGCGGATGACCTAAACGATATCAGAATAGTTGAAATATCCATTACGGTCGAAGAACCGGCTGGAAATGACGAACCCATAAGCCGTACACTCACCCGCCGAGTGGAATGCCGTAATATGGCTTTTAATTAGAGGTATCGCTATGCATTCAAACCATTTTGTCAGATTGAAACCGCCAACGGATATGAGCGGTTTTACGTTTGTTGAATTGCTGGTAGTACTAGCAATTTTTACGATTGCGGTGCTAGCGATCGCGGCTATGCAGATCACCTCGATTAATACCAATGCTTCAGCGCGCATGTCCGGGGAGGCCAGTGCGCTGGCGGCCAATCAGCTGGAAGCCTTGATGGCGTTGCCTTACAACCATAGCGACCTAAATCCGGCATCAAGCCCATTTGAGGTCGTCAGCGGCCCGTACACTGTTAAATGGGAAGTTATGCTATTCGATATCGATGGTGACCTCACCAATGACAGCAAGACGATAATGGTGACCGTACAATGCGCCAATCGAAATGCAAAGGATGTTTCGATTCAATATATTAAACCGGAAGTCTAAATGCAGGAAGGCGGTTTTATGATCAAGATGCAGCCAGATAATGAAGACGGATATATGATCGTGGTGGTGATCATGATCGTATCGGTACTGTCGGTGATTGCCACGGCCGGGACGAACAACTCGATTACCGAGCGTCGCTCAGCCACCAATGAGCAGATTTACCAGCTGACGTTCTATGCAGCGGACACCGGTCGCACCTATGTGGTCAAAAAATCGGATCTCTACCATCAAGACAACATCACCGTCGGCCAATCGCTGGCGTTTCCGAACAAAGACAATCCGGCCGACCAATATACGATCGGCACCAATGAATCCTTTAACGGTGAAGTGGAATACCTGGGCTCTGGGCCGACGCCGAGGGGTTCCGGATTTGAAGTCGGCAAATTTATGGCACACCGCTATTTGATCAACAGCAGAGGATTTGGACCGCGGGATGCCAATTCCGATATTGAAGCCGGATTTTACCGGGTAGGATTTTAACACTCATAAAACTTTGACGATGGGCATTATGAAAACAAAATATATGATCGCAGTCACAGGGTTGGTCTGTTTTTTAAGCCTGCTATTCACCTTTAACCGGGGGTACACGAGCGATACGTGTATGTTTGCCGTGACCGCCGATGACCTGCCCCCCAATATCTCTTTTTTGCTCGACAACGGAGCTGAGATGAAGCATGCGGTCACCCCTGCCGACTATAACAGCAGCATCGACTACACCCCCGTTGCCGACACGGAAAAAGATATGGTTCTCTATTCTGGAGAAGGTAACGGGTTTTATAATAAAAACGGTTACGGTATTTATATCACGGGAGGTCGATATTACCTGGTACCCGTTGATGATAACCTGGAATTAAAGACCGATCATCGTTTGGAAGGTTTGCCATCTGTCGACAAGAAGACCTCCACCTGGACGATTAACGGGCAAACGGTTAATTTGCCTGCTGAGGCTTCGGCCGCAGAGGACGCCAACGGCATTAAGGACAATGCCGGTCTGTTACGCTTCTCCAAAAATTACCTGAACTGGCTATTTTTTTACACATTGCCGCAGGATCTTGATGGCGATGGCTTTGAGGAACCGATCTATGACGGATCAACGCTGCCCGATAAAAGCCGCTTTTATTACGCTAAAAAAGCGCTCCTGACCGTGGGCAAGCTCGCCTCCAACAAGGCCGTATTCGCCATTTTTAATTTTACCAGCACACCCGAAGGGGCTTCCAACGTCCAGCCGTTGGGTGAGGTAGTCGCATCCCTGGGGGCCACGGCGGAAGAAAACGTGTTGGATCCGAACTACATTAACAATATCAATAATATGGGCACGGTCATCTACTCGCCGCTGGCAGAGGGTTTGGCCACGATTGGTGGCTTTTACAACTCAAATTCATCCGGCGAGCCCGACGTCACCAATTACTGTCAGAAAAATTTTGTAATTGTGGTCAGCCCTGGAATGTCTTCCCAAGACACCTCCAGTGGGCTGAGCCAGACCAAGCCGAGAGATTTGATAGACCATGATCAAGACGGCACCGACGGCTATGGGGAAAATGACAATCCAGGGCAGGGCATCCTGACCGTCGATGGGGTCAACTACACGATTAGCACTCGCATCAACGGCTCGACCTATATGGATGATGTGGCCACCTATTTTTACGCCAACGATATGCGGGTTGCCAATGACAAAACCGAAGCTTTTCAGAACGTCATGACCTACACGGTTGGATTTTTGGCTACACCAGCCAGTCGCGCGTTCTTGATCAATACCTCCAACAATGGCAACGGCAAAACCAACTTAACCAACAGTGCCGATCCGGACTACGGCAAATACCACTTTGATGCCGAATCCGCCGACGGCCTCTCCCAGGCGATTTTGGATGCGGTCAACAGCATTATTTCGCGCACCAGTTCGTTTACCGCGCCGGTGGTTCCGGTGACCCGCACCACCAGCGGCAATAAAATCTATATGGCCTTTTTCAAACCGCTGGATCAAAATTTCTGGGAAGGCAATGTCACCAAGTTTGGTCTCAGCGCGGACAATTCAATTGTCGGCAGCGACGGCAGCCCGGCCACCTGGCCCAACGGGGCCATGCGCGAAGACGCCCAGCCCTACTGGCAGACCATCGACTGGGCCGATACGACCAAAAGCAACGGCATTCACAACAGCAGCCGTAATATTTATACCTATCTCGGACCGGATTTTGGATCGGTCAAGGATTTAAACGCTTTAGTCAACCAATTTACAATCGACAACGCAATTCTATCCGATGCGGTGCTGGGCAACCCGGCCGCTGTGACGGTCAACGGCAGTCTGGTTTCCGGTAAAGACAAGGTCATTCAATACATCCGCGGGACGGATGTCCTGGATCAGGATGCAGACCTGGATGTCACCGAGAACCGGCCGGTTATCACCGGCGATGTGCTTCACAGCGAGCCCCTGGTGCACACCTACCGTTATGCCGACAATAGCGCCAAAACCATGGTGTTTTTCGGTGCCAACGACGGTATGCTGCATGCGGTTTTGGATACGACCGACCCGAATTTCGATGTTTCCGGAGACGAAATCGATCACGGTACCGAGGCCTGGGCGTTCATTCCACCCGACCAGCTTGCGCACTTAAAAGACATCCTGGAGGGCAGCGTGCACCAGGATTATGTGGACAGCAGCCCCAAAGTCTACTTTCATGACGTGGATGCGGACGGCGTGCTGGATATCGATGACGGAGACCAGGTCATTCTGGTGTGCGGTTTGCGCAAAGGCGGGTCCAGCTATTTTGCGCTGGATATCACCCATCCCGATGATCCGCAATATCTATGGCGAATCAGCCCGACCGAAGATGCCTATGCCGATGTGGTCGTACCCGAACTCGGCCAGAGCTGGTCCGAGCCTGAATTCGGGAGGGTTAAAACCGGCGATGATGACACAACCGGCACGGTCGTCTGTTTCATCGGAGGTGGGTACAGCGCCGACCATTCAGCCGGAAACGCCGTGATTGCCGTGAATCTGTTTAGCGGTGCCGTGGTCAAAACGTTCACCATCGGCATGTATTACAGTGTGGCCAGCAGTGTTAAAATTGTGGATGCGGACGGCAATGGATTTGTCGACAAGGTCTATGTCGGCGATCTCGGCGGTCAGATGTGGCGTCTGGGGCAGGTGGCCATGGACGCTCAGGGGTTTCCGCTGATGTTTCCGGACTGCAACGAAAATATCAACAGCTGGATTCCTGAAGTTGTGTTTGCGGCCCCCACGTACACGGTCGAATCAACGACCTACAATCGAAAATTTTACTACCCGCCCAGCGTGACGCTGGAAAAAGGTTATGATTTGCTGTTCATGGGAACCGGCGACCGCGAAAACGCCTGTGATACCGCCTCGGCTGCGGACCGTATCTACTGCATCAAGGATGCCCATGGCTCGATCTTCATGACCGAGGCCGATTTGGTAGATGTAACCGATACGAGCGCCACGACTCCGGATTTAAGTCAAACCAACGGGGATGTGGATGCAAACAGCAACTATGATCAGGGCTGGTTTATCCGGCTGGTCGACAGTTCGGGAGATACAGAGGTGGCCGCAGGCGAAAAAGTGCTGGCGCAGGGGATTGTGTTTTACAAAACCTACTATGTGACCACATTTGCGCCCAACAGCGATCCGTGCGTGCCCGGCGGCAATGCCAAAATTTATGCGCTCAATTATTTGACCGGCGAAGCCGTGATTAAATTTACGGATGTCGACGCCGATGGGATTGAGGACCTGACCCGCAGCGTCGTTTTAGGCGGCGGTATTCCCTCCAAGCCGGTCGTCGTGATAACCGAAGCCGGCCAGAAAATGTTCATATCTCTGGGGAGCACCAATCCGGATGCGGCCAGTCAATCGATCGGCGCCGGTATCATCGAGGTCGACCCGCTGTATCCAAAGCACAATTTTTTCTACTTGTGGTGGCGCGAATTGCTTAATTAGGACTCATTTGGAAATGGCCCTTTTTTTAAGCTTGGTTTTGGTATGTGTGACTGGAAAATCCATGTGAAAAAGATCATGCGGTCCGCGACAGGTACAGCGATCCCCTCGGTGCCGGGGATTGCCTTTCTGGAAGGGGGTGCCCGGATATTTGTCGGTGTCGAAGGCGGTATTGTCAGTATGCCCGCCATTCTGACACCGGAGATGTACCGCTATTACTGGCATCAAATTTATTAGAAAGGTTAACCCTATGGATTATCACATCTGCAAACGCTTAATGTCCATCTGCGGGGCGCTCATTTTGGGTTTCAGCATCTTCGGGTTGCCCATCAATTGCCCGGCAGAGTCCAGTCTAACTGAAAATTTTAGTTTTGACGATTGTGATCCTTTCCAGGCGCGGGCCCGCATTATGGAAGTGAACGCCCAGCGGGCAGAACTGGTTGCGGCCGAAGAAACCATTCATGTGGTTAATTGGAGCTTCGACGACCGGCAGCTGACCACCGAGCTAATGGATGTTGATGGCGACCCGCTGGATTTTGGGTCATTGCGGCAGGGCCAATGGATACTGGTTAAGGGATTCAGACATATTGAGGGCGGGGTCATCGCGTCGCTGATACAGCGCATCGAGCCGCCTGAGCGCTCAAAACCGCTTGTGCGTGAAATCAGCAAAGTAAGCCGGCGCAACAAACTTATCCAGCGGCACTATAAAGACCGAAATCATTAGGGCCTGCGGTGGTAATTGGCTCGCTCAAATGGTCTGCTATTCAAAAACACCCCCCGCAAGACATCAGCATTGCATGTCATGATCCTGCGGGGGGTTGATCAATGTAAGGGCTTACATCTTATCTGACGTATCAAACGGGTCCCATTCTTTTTCCATGGCCTCTATTTTCGTACTGTGCTCCATATCCATTGCAGCACCGGATTTTTCACTCATATCCTGCAATACCTGGCTGGTCAAAGACAGTAACTCGGCCAGTTTTTGCTGCGCTTCCGGCGTTAATTTACCGCTTTCCAGTTGTTTTGCCCACTTGGATGTTAAGTTGGACAGGTTGCTTAGGTTTTTTTGCATCATTTGCTCTCCGGCGTTAGCATGACCGGAATAAAGCATTAGAGCAAAAAAAGCGAAGGTGAGTAAAATGGGGGTAAACTGATAACCTAAAAGCGACTTTTTCATGATGTCCTCCTTTTTTCAAGACTCCAATATGGATGGGTTATTCTTAAATTAAAGGTGCGACGTTAAAACCATCGTGGCCAACTAGCACCTGAAAATATGTTAAATATATATCCAAAATCTGGACTTGCAATACTGTACCTGTCATGGTAAACATATACATTTAAAGTTTATATTCAATACCCAGACAATCGAAAACATCATGTTTCCGATTCGTACCCGCCACCTGTACCCCTCATCGCCGAAGGTGTTTAGCGGATAGGGAACTCGCAGCGCCCTGTAGAGGCGACCGGTTATTCAGCACACACCGTTGAGCAGATCAATGCCGATCTGCGCAAAAATGCGTTTGGAAAAGAAAAAGGCAAAAATCATACTTTAATTGCCCAAATGTGAAGCATTTTTGACACCTAAATTACCCATTTTAATGGTTTTTTAAGTGGCAACTTTTTTCATAATTTATAACATATTGAAAATTATATAAATTATTATTTTATTGGATTGGTACATTTCTTGCGAGATTAGCTCAGCCGAGGGCCAACAGACCCTGTGAGCGGGGTTTTGAGGCCGTGATGTGGATTGTCCGAATTCTTGTTTGCAAAATGGACTTCAGCGGCTTTAGGTCACATCGACGGTTGATGGATAAATTAAAATTATCTATTAATTCTTATAAGTTATAGGTGATCCGGTTTTTTTGTGTCATCTGGAGTTTTGCAGCCATGAAGAAATCTGGTGGATTTTCGCTTTTCGAACTTTTGGTGGTACTGGCCATCGTTGCCGTGGTGTCCGCTATCGCAACGCCCAGTATTCTCAGCTGGCGCAGCAATGCCAAATTAAGAGGTGCCGCCGGTAACTTAAAACATGATTTGGAACTGTCAAAAACCAAAGCCGTGCGGGAACGATCGCCGGTTACGGTTACTTTTCTGGCGACGCATTATCAGGTGACCTTCACCGATAAAGACGGCAATCTCCTGACACTGCGCAATCGGAAATTGCCCGGTGGTGTTAGAGTCGATCTAGACAGCACCAATTTCAGAGATGGCGATAAAACCGTGTTTTCTGCCAGGGGCCTGCCAGGGGCGGGAAGCGCCGTGCTGGTCAACAACAGCGGTCAGCACAAAAAAATCATCGTCAGCCCATTGGGGAGAATTCGAATTGAATGATTTCGGAGCTAAAATAGCGTTTATGAAACGCAATAATACAGGCATTCAGAATCAAAAAGGCTATATGCTGATTGAGGCGCTGATTTCCATTGCCATCTTTTCCGTGGGGTTTTTAGCGGTGGCCACACTCGTGCTTTCCGTGTCGCGTAACAACACCAACGGGAATCAATTAACCGAGGCCAACATGCTGGCCCGAGAGCAACTGGAACAACTTAAAAATACTACTGATATAAATCTGTTACCCGCTGACCTGACGACTTTCAGCGATGGCCCGATTGATGGGAACGGTAATCCGGGTGGTATCTATACGCGCACCTGGACAATTCAAGATGCCCTGGGCTTCAACACATCCAGAGAAATCAGGGTGACAGTCAACTGGACGAGTCGCGGCCGAAATCGCAGTGTTGTTTTGAGTACCATCACCAAAGGAAACGGGACATGATCAGGCACATATTTAAGACCATCCCGAAGCACAGGCCGGGGGGCCAAAAGGGTTTTACCCTGGTAGATATCTTGGTGGGTCTTGCCATGGCGTCGATTTTACTGGCCGCTGTGGTCAGCCTGTTTACATCAATGGGGCGCTCCTATACCATCCAGAATGTCGCTGCCGACGTTCAGCAGGTGACCCGCGCCGGTGTTGAGGTGATGATTCAGGAAATCAGAATGGCCGGTTTTAATCCGATTGGTAGCTCCGCGACCGGTATTGTCGATAATTTTGATAAAGCCAATGGTTTTCATGAACTCCATGACGGCAGAATTGCAGCGACAGATGCCCAAAATTTTGCTTTCACCCTGGATGCCGACATGGATGGCCGTATCGATCATTGTGTCGACGCAATCCCGGCCGAATGTCCCGCAGCCGATGATAATATCGAAAATGAGCTGATTGCCTATCGCATCAACAATGGCGCCTTGGAAAAATACCGCGGCGCCAGTGCAAGATGGGAAGATTTAACCGAAGACAACGTCTCAGATCTTAATTTCACCTATTATGACGGTAATGGAGGGGTTACCACTGATGTCGCTGCCATCCGCTCGGTGGAGATTTCCATGACCATTCAGCAGCCTGCCGGCTGGGGGCGAATGATCAGCCGGACCTATAAAACCCGGGTCAGGTGCCGTAATATCGGTTTATAGGTATTTTAAGATACACTGTTATGGGAGCATTATTCGCATGTTAAGGCTGACCGAAAATATAAAAAATGAACAAGGATATTTCCTGATGGTGTCGACAATAATGCTGCTGGCATTACTGACCATTATCAGCGTTGCGGCCACCCATACCGCCAACACAGAGGTTCAGATTGCGCGCAACGATGCCATCTACCAGCGCAACTTGTATCTGGCGGAAGGTGCGGCCCTGGAAGCTGTTGATCGACTTCAAAACGACGCCAGCCCCCGTGACCTTGGCTTCGTTGTGCCGGGGCTCAAA
>JABAHP010013002.1_pt2 | contig 11808 bp, 6 predicted proteins | sample 7062081 | NCBI WGS metagenome assembly JABAHP01 (sample SAMN14534357, study PRJNA622989) | marine sediment metagenome | biome: marine biome [ENVO:00000428]; feature: marine pelagic biome [ENVO:01000023]; material: deep marine sediment [ENVO:00002113] | place: India: Gulf of Kutch | collected... | reverse complement strand
AATCAGACAACCTGAAAAAGTTCAAGAAAAAGGTAGTCTACATACCCAACGGGATAAACGAGTCCCTCTATAATCTCAGATTCACCAAGGAAGAATGCAGAAAAAAACTCTCCCTACCCCAGGACGCTTACATAATACTTTATCTTGGAAGCCTAGTTTACAGAAAGGGTTTACACATCCTTGTCTCAGCCATGAGAGAACTTGTAAGGCAGGAAAAAACGGTCAAACTTATACTCGCCGGAGAAGGGGCGATGAAAAACCAGCTTCTCTCATTATCCAAAAGATTGGGCTTATCATCTCACATACAGTTTACAGGCTTTATTCCTGAGGAAACCAAGCCTTTACTATACAACGCGGCTGACGTATTCTGCTTACCATCAATACTCGATTTAGAGGTATTCCCCATCACGATTCTAGAGGCCTCAGCAGCGGGTCTACCCATACTAGTAAGCAACCTTCAAACCTACAGGGGCATCATAACTGATGGGAAAAACGGTGTTCTCACCTTAAGGGGCGACGAGAAAGACCTATCCACTAAACTCCTCACTCTACTAGAGGACGGGGATGTAAGGAGAAGGCTGGGGGAAAACGCCAAAAGAGTCTCCAAGAGACTTACCTGGGAAAATGTAACGGAAAAATATCAGAAACTATACCAGGAACTAGAACGCGCACGCGCATTAACTTATTAACCAACAACTGTTTCTAAAACCGTTTCCAGCCTATCATTATGTCTATCCCAGGTAAACCGTTCTCTAACAAACCTCCTAGCATTAGCGCCCATACGATTCCTAGTCTCTCGGTTTTCAAGCAGAGTATTTTGGGCCTCCGCCAGTTTTTTAATTTCGAAGGGCTCAACTCGGTAACCCGTTACACCGTTAACAACGGTCTCCCTCGGCCCCGCATTATCCCAGACAACCGAAGGTACACCACATGCGCCCGCCTCCAAGGGACCTAAACCAAAGTCCTCTTCAGGAGATGTATAAGCATATAGGTAGGCATTCCTGTACCTTTCCTTGAGTTCCTCTTCGGTTATTTTGTTCGTAAAAACAACTTGATCATGAACCCCTAATCTATTTGCGAGTTTTCTCAAATAATCAGTGTACGATGTGAAAGCACCTGTAATCACATAGCTACAGTCCGGGTGCCTCCGGATTACCTGGGGAAGGCTCATTATTACATAATCAAGTCTTTTCTGAGGGTAATGCCTGTTAGTGCTCAAAATGAACCTTTGCCCACCATATTTCTCATCGGTTTCGGGGTCTGTGTTAAAAAACTCTTCATCCACTCCAGGATAGCAGATCAGGGACTTTAAACCGTATATCTTGTCCACAGATGCTTTAATCCACTTCGAGTTAACAAGAACGGACTCCGAGCCTCTTATCGATGCCCCGTCAAGACCCTCCAACAACCTCCTAAAACTGTGTAAACTATCAAGCAGCTTATAGTTAGGATTAACGTCGTAACCAGTCAAGATGTCAATCTCTCTGGGGTACAGGAACCTATTTGGCTGATGAAGGTACGCAATATAAGGGATTTTAAGAACTTTCTTTATGTTCAGGGCTATCCAGTTACTTGGCTGACTATGGGCGACTATAGCGTCGTATTCACTGAATTTATTTATGAAAACAGGGGTTATGCTGGATGCCAGGAGCATGCCTAAAGCGTCTCGAAGACCTAAAGTGCTTGGTATGAATGAGAAAAGCTCATGCACATTAACTTGATTCATTAACTCAGGGANNCAATCGCCTCATTCAACACCGTTCTCTCCCCACCCCCACTGTAGAAAAAGCCGAGGTGGATTAACGCGATTTTAATTCAAAAACCCCTTACAGATTACACTCATTTTTTCTTAATCAGAGAACTAATAAATGATTTGAAAATTATTCCGTTATATAGTAGGTTCCCGTTTTCAATACAAGATTCAAATACTGTGTTTTACCCCTAATCGAAAAAATATCTGTCAACAGGTCCATAAACTCTTCACTATCTGGTAGCTGTTCATTTATTCCTAAAGTCATACCATATATCATTTTAATCCCCGAATTAGTATCGTTGTATTCATCACCAAGGTAGAAGTTTATCATGATCTCGGCTCTATCTGTACCATTTTTTAATCTTTCAAGCCAGTATTCGTAGCCTCCTTCGTCAGGTAGGCGCCGGAGCAAAGACTGATACGTTTCGTTCAAGAACTCTGAATCTGTTAAAGAGTTGAAGCTTGTGTTAAATAGCATGTCTCCAGCTAATTTCTCAAATATTTCAAATTGGGTCAAATTGTCTTCAATAATATTCTCAGTCAGGCGATAGTAATCTTCGCTGGGAACTGAACTATTGAAGAAGTTGTAATACAATAAGGGGGTTATTAGCTTTCTCCACCATTTCAAGTTGTATTCCTCCGACTCTAAAATTTGTTCAACTATCTCAACCTCATAATATGGGATTCTTTCAGCTCTTTCAGCCCAATAGTCTAATTCAGTGATGTTGGGATACCTATCCAGCAACCTATCATAAATGTAACTAACAGATTTTCTCGATATGAAACTCTCTTGTAAAAGTTCAACGCTCTCTAAACCTAGGTCCGTGATGTTTCCCTCAAGTTGCCCTCTGAATTCGAAATTTTTCTCAAACCTGCTCACCTCAAACTTCAGGATTATCGTATTGTTGTTGTTTCTCAAATCACCTATTTTAAAGTCCGTTGAATTATGGATCAAGCCGGAAGTTGAAGCATCTACTTTTATCAAGTTGCTACTGCTTATGTTCGAATCAAGCGTGTCTCCGGCTAAATCGACTATTCTGAACTTTAAAACATAATTTCCAGGTGGCAAAACTTCGTAAGGTCCGTACCACCAGTAAATTGCACTCGGGTTTTTAAACGAATATCTTGAAATCGATTTACCATCTAGCTCTGTTAACTCACCGTTAGGGTGGAAAAAATCTTCGGGGTGATAAGTTTTGTTAATTGGCTCGAATATGACTGGGGGCTGATAATAGTCCCGCCTAAACAATACTATGTTATCCTTAAATGCAAATAAATTATAGTCATAGAGTCCGAGAATTTTATACACTTGCTGTGATATCCCATGGGGATCAGTATTCAAATCAATTAGCAAATAATCGGTCTTAAGATGCAGTCTATCATTTATTGCCTTCTTCCATTCCGGAGTGTCACCCTCCACAGGGGGGATTAGTACATATGCGTTCAATCGCGATGAGACATGGGGAAAAATATTGTCTTGAGTCAATATTGAGCTTTCATCCGGCACCAAAGCTAAGATTTCTTGGAGATATTCTGTATGCTTATCCTTGGTAATCCTTTGATACGCTGGGCTAGGGTAAGCCCCTCTTATCAGTGGGCTGATTGGACTGAATGAGACCGAGAAAAAGATGTTCACGAGGATAATGAGGGTGAAAATTTTCTTGTTAGTATCACCGTGTATGCTTTTTCCTGTGATATGGTATAACCCCAACATGAATGATATGAAAATGAATGGTACAGTATACGCCTGATACTGGAAACCATACCTGTAATATGGCGGATAGTTTGATAAAAGCGAAATCGCCAACCACGGAATCAAAGGAATGAGTAAAAATGGTTCCAGAAAGGGGATGAAGATAAATGGTATGAAAAGAAACATTAGGTAAGTCAATTTATTATACCAGTGTCCCCGGACCGTGAGGGCATCGAAAAGAAGTGAAGGGTTCCTAACCACTTTTAACGGGATCTCTGAAACCTTATCGATTTCGAGGGCTTCAAAATGCCTTGTAGCCAGCAGGATCTCAGGTATATTCGGGTTAAAGAAATTAATCATGGCACTAGAAAAAAAGTACCACCCTACACCAGCGAAAATCACTATAAAGGGAATTAAAATCTTGAAATCATCTGATTCCTCAACATCCAAAGATTTGTTAACCGTTTTTTGCACGGTTGTCCCTATTAACTCCCTAACTCTGCTTAAAACTGTCTTATAATCCAAGAAAAATAGTGATAAACCATAGAAAACAACCAGATATGATGTTTGTTCTTGAACCATTAAAATAAAAACTAGAGATAAGAGAAAATACCACCATTTCTTATTCAAGTAAAAATAGAAACTCAGAACAATAAAAAAAGGCAGAAAGATCTGTACATGAAAGTCGTAACTGTTGATCCCATGAACTATGGGATTTAAAAGAAATAAAATTGAAAGGATTAAACCAACCCTTTTGTTGAAAAGATTCTTACCAATAAAATAAATTGGAACGGCAGTTAGCCCAATGATCACGGACTGCATAACGAGCAAAGATTGAGGGTTCGGAAAAAAATAGTAAAAAGGAACCAGTAAAAACAGAATTGGGCTGAAGTGCACCCCAAAAAACACACCGGTTCCGGTTTCAACTAGGTGCAGCTCGGGGGTATAGTAAAATAACTTACCAAGCTTCGAAGTGGTCCAAATTGCTTGATTAAATATCCCGAGGTCCCAAGCATATGTGTAAAAGGCATTGTGCTTAATGATTGTATAAAGTGAGAGAATTGCTGTGTATAGTAAAATGGATGAGATAAGAAGGGCTTCATATAGATATTTATGAGTGAGAAGTGAATTTAAGAAGTCAAAGTTGAGGTTTTTAGCTTCCTTCTCGCTGTTGTCCATTCTTAAAATAAATAACGTCTCAAATTTATTATTAATGTACTGCGTATATAGGAAGTCCAGTTCTAAGTGTTAATGTAAGAGTTTAGGTTCAAGCAGTATATGGCCTAGACTGTATTGGCATGATTGGTTCAGCGTTATGCCTCTAAACTCAACAATCTCTGGTAAATCAATTGTTAGATCAAGCTTTATAATTGACCAGTTACCGACTAGCCGGTTTCTATTAAAAGTTTCAAAGTCTATGTACTTTTCAAGTAATAGTTTTTTCCCATTCTTACTAGTGACATCAAGTAGAATAACTGGTTTGTTTTGCATAGTTGTATCCGTTTCTATCTTGATCCAGTAAAATAGGGTGTAATTACCTGAGGGAAGGTGGAAGTAGGGGCCATACCAGAAAACATCTGATACAATATTTTCCTTGTTTTCCAAAAGGTAATCATCGTTTATCCTACCTTGTTTCAGGTATAAATCATCATAGTTAAAAGTCGTCGTTGAAACCGTCGTCTCCACATTCAAATCCTCAAATATTATCGAGTCGAAAAGGAACTCCCCTCTCTGTTTATTGTAGAACCTGAATTCAAGCCTGTCTTGAGCGTTCTCTAGAGAGAGGGTGATCGTAAAATTATGCCATTCACCTGAAGTGAATTCGTATCCATAAATATCTCTACTGGCTAACAGCATATCCCTGTTCACTACTTCAAACGTTCCCAGGAACCCATCGCTATGATTTAATGATTTGCAAATTAAGTTAACACTGTAAGTTCCTTCAAGAACATAAATATACGGCCCGTAGAAGTCGTATCCTTCATCACCAGTCTGCGTTTGAACTATTCTCTTGGAAATTGAGTTGGGATCCTCAACAATGCTTACAGACTCTAACTCCATGTCATCATGGATTTCGAATATTTTTTTCTCGACTCGATCCAAGTATATTGGAGTCACGCTTTCTCCGAATTTATATAGAACTGCATGATCCGTGACTACGTATTCATTGTGCTTACCACCGTCATTTATATAATCAAAAACGTACCTGGACCATTTATCATCTTTTGTCAGATCCAAGTAAATATATTCAGTTTTATTTACCAATCCCATAACATAGTCCTCTACAATTTTTTCCTGCTGAGAACTAAATTCGATTATAGGAATTACAAAGGCATTTGAACGACCGGATACATGGGGGAAAATATGATTTTGAGCAAGTACACTAGAATCTTCTGGAATGTAATCAAAAATCTCATGCATCAGAACTATTGTCTCATTATTGTAATCGATTTTCGGGTACCATAAAATCTCCTCTTCCCTGTTTATCTCTCTGCTTAACGGGCTAACAGGGCTCACCACAAGAATAAGAATGAACGATACCAGTGCGATGTTTTTAATCATGTACCCTTTCTGCAAAAGATGTGGATTATTTTTAAAAGTGTAAATCATGGAAACGTAAATTGACGGCAAATAATATAGTGGGTAATGAGACCCCAGCATGTAGTATGCGCCATAATTTGATAAGAATAATGGCAGTAGCAAAACTAGATTAAACAAGCAGAAAAGGTTTAGGAATGGTAGGAATAATGTTGGCATGAATATGAAAATAAAATTAATGAATTTGATGTAAAAGTCATGTCGCAGAGCTCCCAAAGTGTTTCTAAAATGTGTAACTAAGTAGAGAGGAAGTAGCAACGTGTTACCTTCGTATTTCAAAACTTCGTAGACTCTTCTCGCTCTATACAAGTCTGCAAAATCTGAAGGAATATTAAATGAACCAATATAGCCACTGCTCACCCGATAATAAATAACGGAGAAAATAATTGTCAGCACGATAACTGTATACCTGTTTTCAATGAGACTACGTATGCGTATATCTCTTAAATTCTTCAAGTAGCAATGGAATTCATTTCTGGAGATCAGAATGTAGCTAGTAAAAACGAGTATTATTATGGAAAATATGTGTTCTTCAACAAATATCGATAAAAGGAAAAACAATGAGTAGAAGCCATACCTTTTTTTGATAAAAAAATAATACATGGAAAAAATGAATAAGGGCAAAAATATTTGTTGTTGAAAATCAAACCAGTTAGCTCCATGGAGCCCAGGGGAGATAAGGTAGGTGAAAGAAATGAATAAGCTTAAAGTTTTATTTTCCAACAGTTCTTTTGAGAGATAGAATAGAGGTACAGCGCCCAAAGCTAATATTAGACTTTTGAATATCAGAAGAAACTCTACACTGGGAAAGAGGTAGTAAAAGGGCAAAACAAGAAATAAAATGGGGCTAAAATGTATGGCAAAGTAGTTTCCTGAAGGATTCAAGTACAGATCAGCGTTGTATTGAAAAAATTTTCCTTCGAACAAGGTGTTATGGAAAACCTGATTGAAAACCCCTAAATCCCATGCATAACTGTTGAAGACATAATTTTTCCGAATCGTGGAGACTGAAAAAATAGCTATATAGATTATGATGGCTGTAATTAAGACTATTTCGAATTTTTTTTCTGTTAACTTCGCAAAAAAAACTCTTAAACCTCCGTTCCTCTCAGGAAATTTCAGCATGCTTGAAATCTCCCTTGAATAAAAGTTGGGTTCAAGAATCTTAGGTCCATGAATGATTTCTCTTTGATATAAAACTATGATTATTTAAAAAATAATGGAAAAATGTTATAAGCATTTTAATGCGGGTTTAAAACAAAATCATTATATGTATTTGAATATAAAATATATCTGGTGCATATGAGAAGAACCCTCAACTTGGACTTACATGATGAAAACATGGAAATCAGTAAAATAGTAATAATTTTTACATTAATCTCGATTGTAACGGTTAGTGGAATGATTATAAATGCCTCCGCTAAACCCAAAAACAACACACCACCAAGTAATGAGAATTCGAATAAACTGCCCCAGCATTACAATGATTTCCTTGATAGAATAATAATACGAATCTATTCACAGGATGGGAGCTCCTTTAACCGAACCTGGGACTTCAAGTCAGATTACTGCATCCTGTTCAATTACGAAACTTATGAAGATGGTAAAGAGATGGCTCTCATCGGGATGGATGATATCCCAGATGGCATTGAACCAGATGGATGCGCAGACATTATCTTCCCAATTTATTACTCCATTGGAGACGATAACCTTGGAGGGATAACTGATAAATACTTATTCTATGTCGACGGCTTCATGTGTGGTCAACTAGAAAAAGAATTTATCTTCCAACAAGACAGTCGTGAAGTAATACTTTACAAATATCGAGGCCCCTCAGNNACAGTCCCCCACTCTGAAAATAGGTTAAGCATAATGTATGTTGAATACTGCCCAGAGTTGGACGAGTTTTACGTACCGATTCATGCAAGCACTTGAAAGGAAAAATATTTTATTTTTTCTTTATCTGAATTATACTATGTTAAAACAACGAAGCCGGAAATATTTTCTCTTTATACTGATTTTGATAATCGCAAGTATATTTATAGCTCCAACAAATTGTAAAGAACTTGAAGTAAACATCATTATAGAAACCTATGGGGACGCATGGGAAGGTTACCTGGCTTTTGGGTTATTCGAATATAACGAAAGCGAGGCTTACGACTGGGTTCATGGATACCTTCTGATAATGAACACAAGTGGTCACATTGAATATCTAAAGGACTACCCGACTCAGAGTTATAACGAAGTGGAATTCATTACCCCGAATACCTTAATGTATCAGGAACCTCGAAGAAACACCAATTTTCTGGATTTAGCCACGAAAGAACCAACCAATTTGAACGAAGACATCTCAGGGCATCACGACATAGAGTACAACCCACTCTCAAACACTTTCCTAACCCTCCAAAAAGATGTGAGGGAGATAAATGGTACGAGGTACGAATTTGATAAAATAGTTGAGATTGACATTAACGGAACAATTCTATGGGAGTGGACCTGTGCGGATTACTTTAACATAAGTCAGCAATGCCCTTGGTCACGTTTCAGACGGGGATCACTGGATTTCACACACTGTAATTCGCTGGACTGGAAAATCGAAGAAAACATAGTATATTTGAATATACGAAACTTGAACACCTTCTGCAAAATTAACAAGACTTCAGGTGAACTCTTATGGAGTTGCGGCGAGTATGGTAACTACGCAGACCCAGACTCATATGACGGTGACTTTGACCTAATAGCCTCTAACGGAAGCATTGTTTCCAGTTTATGGTATCATAACCATGCCGTCAAGGAGGTTGAGCCGAATGTTTTCATAATGTTCGATAACGATCTGCACAACAAATCAGACACAGCGAACAAAATAAGCCGGATACTTGAGGTAACCGTTAACGAAACCTCTAAAACAGCTTGGATAAGCTGGAACTGGACGGCACCCAGAGAATACTACTGCCCCCAATGGGGGGATGCTGATAGGCTTCCAAATGGCAATAGATTCGGAACATTTGGAGCACAGCAGCATGAAACCGAGAATTCAACGGGTGCGATACTTGTTGAGGTAAATGACTCCTCTGAGGTTGTCAGAGAATACACTTTCCCATACGCGTGGGGGATCTACAGAGTAGAGCAAATTGGATACGATGAATATCCCCTTGGCCCCAAAATAAGTGATTTTGAAACGTACTTCGAAAACCTTAATGTTGAAATGATTTACCCCTCAACGATCGGAGGGAAACCTCTCGGATGTGAAGCAGCCTCCACGAGTGATTGGTTGGCTTCCGCATATATCTACTCAAAACTTGGTCACGTCAGTGAGGGCCTTGACACTGATGAACTCTTTGTCAATCAAAGCAGTGGAAGCCCCCAAGCCGGCTCAGGTGTCGGGGTAATAACCTTTGGTGGTCCTCTGGTAAATCCCATAGTGAAATATGCTGAATCAGATGACGCTTATGGTGGTAGATTGGCGCCTATAAGGTATGAAAAGATTGGTGACAAAAACTGGTTCTTTGATTCGATCAACTATCCTGTAGTTGGCTTACCATCGGACCAGTTAGAGGAAAGAGACTTTTTCGTAATTGAGGTTATGCAGGACATACGAGGCCGGAATCTAATGGTGTGCTATGGATTCGGTTGGAAGGGCACCCTTGCAGCAGGGAAGTACTTTGAATCTGTAGTATATGACAATTTAAGTGACTTCAATTGCAGCTGGATTATAGTGAAATGGGAAGACGCAAATGGGAACGGTTTTGTCAACACTCCAGAGGATGGAGACACATATTTTATAATGGCTCGAGATCCCTACGTTGCTTCCGATTACTAACCTAACAGGACAATTTATTTTTTCAATAATACGTAAGCCAGAGCCGCACCTATGACAATTACCACTGCTATTACAGAAATTATTAAGGTGTTATTATTCCCTGGTTTTGTTAGTTGAATTTCTATTTGACTACTGGTTTCCATGTAACCTGGGGCTCCTTCAAAAAATGCCTCAATACTCTGTTCACCATATTTATTGAATATGCCCTGTGTTTCTGCTGTACCATTTTCATCCGTGGCGACAGAGTCGAACTCTTCGCCATTTAATCTAAAAAATATAGTCTGATTTTTCACGGCATCCATATGATAGTTAAAAAGATACGCAGTTATGTTGAGTTCTTCACCTATTGTAGTTGCATTTCCTGTTGAAAGATTTATTGAAGTTTTCTGTGGAATAACGTTTGTCGTATATAGTTCAAGTGATACATTATTGTAAGTAATGTATTTGGCATCTGCTTCTTTATACGTTGTGTTGAACCATGAATCAGTTAAAACCCCGGTAGAGTAGTCCCACTTTTGTCTTTGACTCAAAGACAATTCATCAGAACCCTGAACAAGAAAATTTTCGATTTCAAATATGTTTATTTTACGATCCTCACCTAAAACCTTCTCAGTTACTGTTCTGTTAACTTTGAACCCGTTTACAGGATTGTTAACGTCGATACCCAGAGGTGAAATAAATGGGTAAATCTGGCTCTGAGGTTCGATGTATCCCTCTATCACTTCGGTTACTATTTCACCGCTCTCATATAGCAAAGCCAGTTCAAGTGTCACTAAATTATTCACAATGTCGTCCACCTCAATCGCAATCGATAACAGTTTATTCAATGGTTCCTGCAACCCAGTGCTGTTTGATTGCCAGATATTTGTAACCTTATACCTCATCCAGTCACCTGGTTCTAATCCTAAATCATATATGGGTGGCCCCTCAAACTCAAGAAAACTATACATTCTGGAGAAGCGAATGTCATTGAGGAAACCCGCTTGGGTATAATCGCTATTTATTAAATCCACACGGGAAATGTTCACAAAATCCAATTCATAGCTTCTTATCTGCCTACCCTCAAGAAGTATAGTGAAAACATGTTCACCCATTTCCAGAAATACTTCTTGCGAACCAGAGACGGGTATTAATGTGCCATTCGTTGAAACCAAGCTACCAGTTTGAAGAATATAGTTATCCGTAACAGTGATGTTGCACTCCAAAATTATCTCCAACTGATCAAATAACCCATCATTGTCAAGGTCAATACCCCTATCAGAGACAAGTATCAACTCAAAATCTCCCTGCCCCTCAACCCAATGCAATGGAAATATGCAAAAAATTACTGCGATAAAGTAAACACCAATTAACTTATTCATCGAATGCCCTCTTGAAATAATCCCAATTAAATCTCCCCCTACATAAGCATTGTTTTTTCCTAGCCTCTCCTAAAAATCAAACGGCATAAAAATTACTTATGTATGATAATGTTTGACGGAGATTGTTGATCAATGTTCTGCACCCCTCGTTAAACAGGTTAGGAGGAGCTGAACATCTATGCCTAAATATGGTTGCAACCCTGATGGAAAAAGGGTACGATGTCAAGTTAATAACCATAGACAAGATACGATGGGATTTGATTGAAAACCATGTTGAGGATCTAAAAAGGCCAACAGATGAACACTATGTTTTCAACAATCTACCAAATTATAAACCAGAGGCAATAAACTGGTTATTAATGGGTGCCTCATACCTGTATCTTTTATTACACGCCCAGAAAACCCCTGAATCCATCAACATAAACAACTATGGAGAAATTTTTCCATCCATCAGTGACATCTGCTACTTCAATTCAGTTCCTCTATTCGCTTTAAGTAACGACCCGAGGTCAAACCCTTTCCAGATAAAAAACTGGCCTCTTCTATCAAAAATATACTATACGGGGTTCAAGTTTATGCGTTT
>JABAHP010004348.1_pt1 | contig 11821 bp, 18 predicted proteins | sample 7062081 | NCBI WGS metagenome assembly JABAHP01 (sample SAMN14534357, study PRJNA622989) | marine sediment metagenome | biome: marine biome [ENVO:00000428]; feature: marine pelagic biome [ENVO:01000023]; material: deep marine sediment [ENVO:00002113] | place: India: Gulf of Kutch | collected... | reverse complement strand
ACTTGACAAACTAATTGAACTGATTACTTTGTGGGTCAATTAATAAATATGATAACGGGGTCTAATGGATATTTTAATTTGCGATCATCATTTGTTTTGTACTTATACGAATTGTATGCATGCTAAACCCCACTATGGCATTGCTGGTTGTGGTTTCACTGGTCCAGAACCGTGTCTGGGTTTTTATTCAACCAATATACCGGTTAGATGTGAAATGGTTAGATGTGAAATGGTAGATCAATATAAATATGACGAAATCGATCACGAATTTTGGGATATAATTAAATACGAAACTCATGACAAATTATTGTAAAAAAAGCGCACAAATGTATAAGTGCCAAGCATATAAAGAGAAAAAAACGCAAAAGAGCTGTGAGTGCTACGAAAAAGCAAGTTATGAAGATCGGTGTATGTATTTACGGTTTGATGTTTATTGCGATAACCAAAAAGCTCAAAAAGGGGATTAATGGCCCAGCTATTAAGTGACAATCTAATAACCATTTATACCATTAAGGGTTTAACGATCAATAATTGGCAAACTGATGAACCGTTAGCTCAAATGCAACTATCTGAAGGAACGTCTATTCAAGAAGTGATTAATAGAGCTGATAAAGCAATTAAAGAGCATGACCAGTTAAAGGCTTATCCGGTTCTATCGGTAAACGTTTTAATGGAAGATAATTTAGGTAATCCACTTTCTTTAAAGATCGATCATACATGGAGTCAACAATGTTATTAATATGCCCGTATAATAATATTTGTGGTTCAAAACATTGTATACATCATAATATTCATGAGTATTATGATTTTGAACGGTCTTACTGTAAAGAACATATGAAAAGATGTACTATGGCAGGAAAAACAATTAATAGAAAAGAGGTTTGCCAACCAATAGATGAACAGCAATACAAATTAATTCGCAAAGAACAGTTGGAAATACTCAAATATTATTGTTATTAAAAAGGGGGTGAATAAACTATATGCCGACCCATGGAAAGAAAAGTAGAAAGAAAAAGATCAAAAAACATCAGTATAGAAAATGGTTAAAAGCTACCAGAAAACAAAGACAACGGGGTGTGAAAAACCCGAAGTCACAACGGTAGAATTAATTCTTGACATATGTTAAAATATATGTTACGAAATATATAAAGAATTAATTAATAACTATTTTAGGGGGTCTAATGTCTAAGGAAAAGCAAAACACAGCAGTACAAATTGGGCCTAGAGAACTAAAGGCATTACTTCGTAAGGCGTTACCGGCTAAATTACCAGTGCTTATTACCGGTATTCCAGGGATCGGCAAAACCGATATTCCTACACAAGTCTGTAATGAGATCGATTATGAATTAATGGTTTGCCATCCAATTATTTCAGATCCGGTTGATTTTAAGGGCATGCCGTGGATCACAAAAAATGGCAATGGTGAATCTGAAGCTGATTTCATTCCATTTAATGATTTAAAAAGAATGATTACAGCGTCAAAACCATTAGTCGTTTTTTTTGATGATTTAGGTCAAGCTCCACCGGCAGTACAGGCATCTATCATGCAATTGTTGTTAGCAAGGCGAATCGGAGAGCATAAGGTTTCAGATCAGGTTTCTATGATCGCAGCTACCAATGGAAAAAAGCATAAGGCAGGGGTCAAGGGTATTCTTGAGCCGGTTAAGTCCAGGTTTGTTACGATTGTCGAATTAATATTTGATGAGGATGCTTGGTTTGATTGGGCAATGAATGAGGGTCTGGATTATAAATTGATTGCTTTTGGCAGATTTAAAACCGAACTGCTTTGTGCTTTTATCCCTACAGCCGATATGATTAACAGCCCTGTACCTAGAACTGTTCATAATCTGGATAAACTGATTAAGCTGGATTTACCAGAAGTTACACAGTATCCGATTTATGCCGGTGCTGTAGGTGAAGGTTTCACCAAAGAGTTTATGGCTTTTTTAAGGTTGTACGACAATTTGCCAAACCTTCACTTATTAGATACTGACCCAGATGCCGTTGAAGTTCCGACTAAAGCTGACATACGGTATGCGGTAGTATCGGCCTTAATCAACCGGATCACTGACCAGAATTTTAAGAATATAATGCAGTATATAAGTCGTTTTCCGATTGAGTTTCAAGCGGTCTTTATTCATGACGTTAAAAAAATGAAACCTGAATATCAGGAAACCAAGCCATTTGTTGATTGGTGTGTGCGAAATGGCGACAAACATCTATAAAAAACCGATGACTAAAGGGAAAGCTAATTTGATAAAAGCCCTGAATGACAAACAGAAACTTATCGAAGCTTTAAGGATTACAAATAGGGTCTTAACAGAACGTGAATCTGAATACCATAATGAGATCGAATACCTTAAAGCTGTAATTGAGGATCAAAATCAAACAATCGCTTATATGGATTTTAACCAAAAGCTTATGGATAGGGGCGTTTATGATTATTGATTGGATTATATTTATAGCGTCTTGCATAGCATTAATTTTTTTACTTTATCATTTAATTAAACCATAGGGGGTGCAATGAGTAACAACATGCCAGAAATTAAAGACATTAAAGATGATGATTTTAGCATCAAGCAAATTAGCGATAAGTGCATCTTGGTAAAGCTTATGCGCCGAAAGCTTAATAACAGTAAGCTTGATGATGACATCACCAAAGTATTGAACAAAAAGTACAAAACAAAAAATTATGGTGATCTACGGGCGAACAAAAGCTTATTTCCGAAAGAGTGCGTCAGCAAGTATAGCAAGCTGATGAATGAAGCTTCGATCTATTTTTATACGATGACCACTCCATGGGAAGACTCTGGATACCGTTTGTTGCATGTACGCAATTATCATGAGTTTAATAAAAAGATGCGTGATTTCATCCAGAGCTTTGAAGATGCTACNNCAAAGGGTGAGCTGGAAAAGAAGTACGAGCTGACTGTTAAGTTTTCGACCATACCGGATACAGATGATATTCGCTTGACTCTTCCACAAGAAGAGCTGGACGGCATTAAAGAGAATATTGAAACGGGTATTCAGGAAAAGATCAAAAAGACCACTATGGACCTATATGATCGTTTGCATAAGCAGATTGTATACACCCGTAATATCCTGGAAAAAACAAAACAGAAACAGCGTACAAAATTCAGAGATACGCTTATCAGCAACATTGCGGATCTATGTGATCTGGTTCCGAATCTGAATATTACAAATGATGAGGATCTTAACGATATGGCAACAAAGATCAAAAAGGTTATGAGTCAGTATGATCCGGCTGAGCTAAGAGAAAGTCAGACATTGCGTAAAGATGCAATCAATACGGCTGATGAGATCGTTAACAAAATGCAAGGTATGATGTAGACCCCTGGGGTTAGCCGGACTGCCGGACGCAAAGCGTTTGGGAAATTAATCTTCCGGTTAGCCCCTTTAATTATTTACAGGAGTATATAATGCATCCAGCAATTAAAAATGAAATGAAACGGGCTGAAAAAAAGATCGAAAAGTGCTTATTTGATATGATTAACGATCATGATTTTTACGGTCATCTGCTTCTTTCCATGAATATTGAATGTCTGCCAATAATACCGACTATGGGTACAGATGGTGATCGGATCGTTTATAATCCACTTTTTGTGAATAACATTTCACGCAAAAAGCTTCGCTTTGCCATGAGTCATGAAGTATATCATGTTATATTTAAACATCACCTTCGATCACCTGTCAATGTTACACCTGAAGAACTATACGGTAATGTGCTTTCAGAGCAAGAAAAAGCGGAGCTGATGAGAACCCACAGGAAATGGAACAAAGCCGGCGATTACGTTATTAACCCGCAATTAGAGTCTGACGGTTTTCCCAGATACAAAGAGTTTTTATTTGATGATCGTTATAAGGGCATGACGGCTGAAGCTGTGTTTAAAAAGCTACCAGATGAGCCAGAGCAATCCCAAAACGGAAACGGTGGATCACAGCAAGCGGAAAACGGAAATCAAGACGGTTCTGAAAACGGAACAAGCGGTAAAGGTAATGATAATAAGGGTTCACAGCAAGGTCAGGGTACAGGCGAAGACGAAAACGGTCAATATGTTGGAGATGTCTTTTCCGCCGGCAAAGGCAAAAAATTATCAAAAGCGGAAAAAGACCAAAAGGCCAGAGAGATTGATCAGAAAGTAATTAACGCTGCCAGGATCGCAAAACGTCAGGGTACTCTTCCGGCTGGAATGGCTCGTTATGTTGATTCTCTAACTGAAACCAAAGTTAACTATATAGATCTGTTACGTGAATTTATGGAAACAGTCATGGATCGATCAGATTATGATTGGTCGTTTCCTAATAGACGTTTTATCCCTGGTGGATATTACTTACCATCTATTGCTGGTGAAGACGATGAGATGCCGGAAACATGGATCTTTATGGATACTTCAGGGTCTATTGGTCAAAGAGAATTGCAAATCCTGGGTAATGAGATCGCCAGTGTTTTAGATCAATTTAAAACTAAAGTACACGTTGCTTATATTGATGCAGCTATGCACAACACTGAAACTTTTGAGCATGATGATATTATAAACGGCAAGTTGAAGCTGCATCCTCAAGGGGGTGGTGGTACAAGCTTTGTTCCTGGGTTCAAGTATCTGGAAGAAAAAGACATTGAGCCAGTTTGCTTGCTGTATTTTACAGACCTTTGTTGCAATGACTTCCCAGAAGAACCAGACTTTCCGGTATTCTGGGGTCATGTTGGTAATAGTGGTTGGGGTAAAAACGATCCGCCTTTTGGCGAAGTGGTAGAATTGGAGTTAGGAAATGAATAAATTTGCAAACATAAATACACCCTATGTTATGGAAGCAGCAGAGGTAGGTAAACGATTAGGGTGTGCAAGAAGTAATGTACATGAAACACAAACCAGAGCAATTAAAAAAATTAATGACCGTTTGTATTTATTTAATCTGTTAAAACTATATACTGACCTTACTGAATCTGAAATTTTAATATATCTAAAATCTTTGAATGGTAGACAGGGTTATAATCGTAAACAAAGATTGGATGAGGTAATAAGGGCTTATGAAAAGAAAGAAGAGAAAATTGAGAATAAAAAAATCTAAAATTATGGATACGGTTTTTAAAAGAAAATCCGGTCCTATGCAGAAGCGTAAAAGTCGAAAAAAACAAAAACAGGAATGGCAGAGAGAATATGAGGATTATTTATAATGAATCTTACAGGTTGTTCAGAAGATTGTCCTATAAATCATGATAAGTGTGAGGGTCAGTGTAACAAACCCTCTTCCCAGGACGATATAATTGATATATGTAATTTGTGGGGTGATTTATTAGCCGAAGCTAAACTTGATGCGGAGTTTTGGAAAGAAAAATATTTTGAACTGGTGGATCAACAAGAAAATACACACAGCTTATTATGGAAACTAATGTTAAAAAAATACGGAAGCGGTTTAAAAAATGACTTATAAAAACGACAAATGCATGGACGGTTGGGATTATACTTGTGTATCTTTACCTGACACTAAAACGTATACGGGGGTGTGTAGTAAAAACGAGAATCACAAATATGAAGGATCAGTAAAACCAAGAAGTAAAAAGTGTACCGCATCTAAGTGCAAAGGTGAAATGACTTATACACTGCGAAAAGAGCCAAAAGAAATAACACTTACTGAATTACAGAATAAAAAACGATATAGAAAGAGAAATAAAAAAAGTGCCAAATCTACCAAGTGAATTACTTGAAGCATTAGATTCAAGTATGATGGTCGGTGAGAAAAAGCGGATCACCCATGAAGTATGCTCTAAGGGTAAAGACGCTTGTTTAAGTATCACTAGAGCAAACGCTGGTTGGTTCTATCGATGCTTTAGGTGCGGTGATGATTTTTCAGGGTTTATTAGTGCTGTTAATATGAGTCCTCAAGATACAATCGCTTACATGAAGCGTCTGGAAAGCAAGCCGGTAGAAACGGTGCCACGGGTAGACTTACCGGATGACTTTAGACCAATAGGTGAAAAGCATTACTATCATATCGATGCTCGTATCTGGTTACGGGAGTATGGGATCACCAATAAGCTGATGAAAAAATATAATATTGGATGGTCCAAGCGTTATTTTAGGGTGATCTTTCCTGTATATAAAAGCGTTATTCTGTATCCATCTAAAGACATAGCTCATAAAATAGTAGCATGGCAGGGTCGTAATATATATGAAGTGATCCCTGGTCAAAAACCGAAGTGGTTTCTTAAAAAGCCTAAAAATATAAAGCGTGTATATTATGAGTGCTATGCGCCGGAATCAGACAAAGTTGTTCTGGTGGAAGATCTGGTATCAGCAATTAAAGTTCATGAAGCAACCGGTTATAATACGATTGCTTTGTTAACAACCTATGTATCCAAAGAATTAATGATGCGACTGTTAAAATATAAAGTTTTTATATGGCTGGATGCTGATATGCATACCAAGTCTTTAGGCTACTCTAACACAATGAATCAGTTAGGAATAAAAACTCATGCTATCATCGATCATACAAAAGATCCAAAAGAGTATTCAAAGGAAAAAATCAATACTTATCTATCTTAAGGGGTATAAATTGAGAGAATTACTAATAAAAATAATCAGTCGAGCAATACTATTTTTAATAATTGTTGAGTGCATAGGTTTGATAGCTTATTTAATTACTAAATGGAGTCAATAATAAATGGATAAAATAAAATGGATATTAATCGGAGCGTTATTGTTTTGGATGGTTATAGAAATTATTTGGCGATTTCAATTTTAAAATTAGAGAAAAGGAAAATCAATGCTTACTTGTCCTAAATGCGGTGGAACGTTTCAGTGTTATTTTCAAGATTGTGAATATTGTCCGATGATGAATCCTAACGAATGTCCGGTTTTAGATTCAGAGGGTTCTCTTGAAGAGGATACATCAGGATCAAATTCTGAAAGGCTCTGTGGATGTCGAGTGACTGATATTATTGCAGCATTATATGTCCGTAATCAAGAATTAGAAGCTTTAGTTGGTGAGTATATTAAACATGATTGTTGTTACAAGAGAAAGCAGCATCATGAAAATAATTAAAAATCTTTATGAATTTGATGAAAAATACAAAGAGGATTATTCAGAAGTTATAGAAAAGGAAAAGAAAGAAGTCAAATTAATAGCAAAACACATTCAAACATTAATGCCACACATAAACTTTACGTTAATCCATCGTAAAGTTGATATAACTAAATATAACTATGCCACCAGTTGGATTAAAGCAGTATCTAAGCACCTTAATTCAGATCGTGATAAACGGTGGATTAAAAATTGTTATGAAGCAATTCGAATTTATAAGAACCGACCTACAAAAGATTTTGGTACTCAAGTAGTAACTGATGATTCAATTAAAAAGGTGATTGAATGTCTATTGAATTAAAAGTTTTTAAATTATTTTGTAACGACATCGATATTTATAAAAACTATAATGCTTATATATCTATATTACCCAATATAGATTCAGATATTAGTATAATATATAATATTATAGATAATTATTATAACAAATATAAAGATAGTCTGTTTATTACTAAAGATGATCTCTTAGATATGTATGAATTAATGTATAAAAACCATAAATCTAAAGAAGTTCATATTAGTTTAATAAATACTATGTTCGATTTACAATCGAACAAAGATTTAATTTTAGATTATATAGAACAATTAATTGAACGTAGTAAAGCTACTCAGATGATTCAAGAGCTGTTGCCTGTCACTGAGGGAAGAGTTACCGGCAAGCTATTGGAAACGCAGAAGTACATCGATGAATACATTCAGTTATTAAGAAATCCACCAGTTGAAATCGGTGCTTTAGAACCGGCAACACTGGATATTCGAGATCTGGCAAAAGAAGATTCACAAGATCCTGGATTTGAATGGCCTGGAAAAAAGCTTACTGCTACAATCGGCAGAATTAAACGGGGAACATTAGGACTAATCTTCGCTCCGGTAGACGGTGGTAAATCAAGTTTTGGCTATAACGCCTGTGCTGCCTTTTCGTGGCAGATCGGTCAGAATGAGCAGATTGTTTATTGTGGAAATGAAGAAAACAAAAGGCGAATGGCAGCAAGACAGGTCGGCTGTTTAATTAATAAACCAAAATCGTTTTGTTTTGAGTATCCAGATAAAGCACATTCAATTTTAAAAAAGACTCCAGGTTGGAAAAACATTCATATTTTTGATGGTGTTACGCACGTTAATTATATACAGGAATTATTAGAGAGATACAGACCCAGAATTTTATTTATCGATCAGGGTACAAATGTAGATATTAGTTTAAAAAGTAATAAAGAAATTGACCGGTTCAAAAAAGTGTTTCGATGGTATCGAAATAAAGCAAATGAATTTGATTGTGCTATTGTTACTTTAGCTCAAGCTAATGCGGTTAAAGAATCCCAGCAATGGTTAACACTTAATGATATATACGGTTCTAAGGTAGATATTCCAGGTGCTTTGGATTATGCGATTGGTATCGGATCTAAAGATACACCAACAACTCAAAACATTCGTTATATTAACGTTTGTAAAAATAAAATGCATAATGGTGAAAAAAAGAAGTTTCAACTCTATTTTAATTATAAAACTTGTAGGTTTAAAGATATATAATGAAAATAGTTATAATAGATACTGAACATAGTATGCTGCCGGTTATGTCGCCATGGCAAAAAGGTTTTTATTTGTCGGTGGTCGGCATGATAGTTGCTGAAAGTCTTGAACACGAAGGCATCGATGGTTTTGCTACCAAAGAAAAATCATGGGTATTTAATCATAAAGAATCTGATAATAAACCGTTTGATAAAAAACTAAGTCAGATTCAATATGAGTTATCAACGGCAGATTTAATAGTGGGTCAAAATCTGAAACACGATTTAAAGATTTTAAAATACGAAGGGTTAAGTTTTAATACAAAGCTTCATGATACGCTTGTGGCACAGTATTTATTAGACTACCAAGAAAAAAAGCACCGTAATTTAAAAGCACTGGCTGATCGATATAGACTTGAAGATAAAATGGATGAGGTTGCTTTATATTGGAATAAGGGAATTGATACCTACGATGTTCCGCTGTATTTATTGACTGAATATTGTCTACATGATTGTAAACTAACATATCAAATTGCTTTAAGACAACGAGAGTTATTGCGTGAAGAGAAGATGTTTAAGGTTTTTAATCTGCAAATGGAGTTTCAAGATATGCTTGCAGATATGGAATTAAATGGATGTGAGTTTGATAAAGACAAAGCAGAAGAGATTGTTAGTAGCTATCAGGGTGAGTTGTTAAAGATCGATGCTGAACTAAATAATCTGGCCGGTCGAAAAATTAATTGGAACTCTGGTGAAAACCTTAGTGCCGTACTTTACGGCGGCGTTTTAAAAACAGATCACGAAGAGTGGCGAATGAAAACATTTAAAACCAGACCTTACACAGAATATAAACCTGTGATAGTTACAGACGTAGAAAAAATCTCTGGTCTGGGTTTTAAGCCTTTAAAAAACACAGCATTAAAAAAAGAAGGGTATTTTAAGACAGATAAAACCACATTATTAAAACTTAAAACTAAAAATAAAACACAACGCAGGGTGAAAAAGTTAATACTAGAACGGGGTGAGATTTCAAAGGCGTCTGAAACTTTAATGGGTAAAAACGGTAGTGGTCTTATTAATAAAGTTCAGCCCGATGGTCGAATCCACCCACATTTTAATCAGGCTGTTACAACTACAGGTAGGTTAAGTAGTTCTAACCCTAATGGTCAAAATCTACCAAGGGGTGGAACTAGCCCCCTTAAAGAATGCATTATACCCCGTAATGATTGGATTATGGAAGCAGATTTAAGCCAGATAGAGTGGAGAGCAGCAGCATTCTTATCTCAAGATAAAACCATGATTCGTGAAATTAATAGCGGTATAGATCAACATATTGCAACCTGTACCGATCCAGATATGATGAATTTACCATTAAACAAAAAGAACCGAACGTCTGCTAAAATTTTTAATTTCCGTATGATTTATAAAGGTACAGCTTATGGGTTTTATATGGACCCGAAGATGCCGAATTTTTCTTTAAAAAAATATGAACGGATTGTCGATGAGTTCTATCAAAAGTATTCTGGATTAAAATATTGGCAGGATAATCGATACGGAGAGGCAAATTTGTATAAAGTATTGCGGATTCCTACTGGTAGAAAACATAGATACACAAAAACTTCATTTCAAGATGGAATACAGGTTATATCTGAGCGCAATGTGGCAAACTATCCCGTTCAGGGTATCAGTGGTGGGGATATACTACCTCTTGCTGCGGTGATTATATACAAGGGTATGAAGAAACGTGGTATGTCGAGTATCCCCGTACTTACTGTGCATGATTCGTTGGTATTTGATGTTGTCCATGATGAATTGAAGGATCTTGCAAGACTTTGTAAAACTGTTTTTTCAAATTTACCGCAATATATCGAACAATATTTTGGGTTTAAGTGGAACGTAAAGCTAGAAGGTGAAGTTGAGTTTGGTAAAAACTATAAAGATTTAAAGGAATTAAAAAATATATTATAATATACTTGACAATGTATATTATATGGTTACTTTGTGGGTCAACTACGATATATAAGAAAGGAAAAGAATGGAAAATAAAGAAAATAAAATTGGTTATCGTGGAGATATTTTCGATATAAATAGATCAAAAGGATTAAGTAAAACAGAAGTCTTACGCAAACGGATCGGATTATTAAAACAATCTATTGCTGAAATAGATTATAAAATTTTTAAACTTGAAACTGGTAAAGCTATATCGGGAGCCAATACAGATAAGCAAAAAATTAAAGTGAAACAGATAAGAGTTGCCGGTAAAGAGATCCAAAATTTAAGAGATGAAAGGTTTAATGCTATAGCAGAACTAACCAAAGTTGAAAATGAATTAAAACAGAGAACGAATCAGCCGATCCGTTCTTATGGTTGCTTAAAATGTGATGCAACTTTTAAATCAGAGCGTGAAGCCCAGGATCACTTTATGACATGCAGAGGTTAATATGAAAGAGATAACAATTAAAATAAACGACTTGGTTTATAAACAATTAAAAGAGGAAAACATCTTAATTTATGACTATTATAGTCCTTCACTGACAAATAAATTTCTTCAGTTATTAATTGAACATATTGATAATGGAGATAAGAAAGTTTTATTTGCAGCTAACATAACAAAATAACACTAAACCAAAGGGGAGAGAGCTATGAAAATTATTGTTAAAAGTATCAAAGACATTATGATTAAAGACAAGTATCCGGCAGTTGAGATTAAAGGTACTCGTCTTGACAACAATGAAGAGTGGTCAACAAAGTTTTTCAAAAACAACGAAGAGCTGTTGGATCAGTCTAAAACAGTTGATACTGGTGATGCAGTAGAAATCAACATGATGAAAAACAACGGCTATTGGAATCCTAAAAAGATTTCCAAAATTGCCATGCCGTCAGGGGGTTTGTCAGGTGGTGGATCAAATAAAGGTGGCTGGAACGGACGTACAGGATCTGAATGGAATCGTTCAGCAGCGGTTTATCTGGCAAAAGACATCATCGAAATGGCAACCACTGATGCCCAGGCCAGGAAAGCTGGTGTTGATGGTATTGTTAAACGTCTTTTTCAGATAGCTGATGATATATATAATTATATATCTGATGAATCAGATGATGAAGATCCGGCTGCTTTGTTGGGAAACAAGGTAGAGGATAATGAAGATGAACCAGAGGATAAACCATCGAAGTCAGATGATGACGATGACGATGAAGACGCTGAAACACCAGAC
>JABAHP010004936.1_pt3 | contig 11826 bp, 13 predicted proteins | sample 7062081 | NCBI WGS metagenome assembly JABAHP01 (sample SAMN14534357, study PRJNA622989) | marine sediment metagenome | biome: marine biome [ENVO:00000428]; feature: marine pelagic biome [ENVO:01000023]; material: deep marine sediment [ENVO:00002113] | place: India: Gulf of Kutch | collected... | reverse complement strand
CACTGTGGAAAATAACAGGGTTAGAAACCGCATTAAACATCTGACCAGGATCCCTGCAAAGGTGAGATTTCTTTCACTCGAACCGCTATTGAGCGACATCCCTCGCCTTCCATTAACTGGAATTGACTGGGTAATAGCAGGCGGTGAATCGGGACCGTATGCGCGGCCGGTTGATATCGAATGGATAAGAAAAATTCGAGATAGATGTATCAAATATGATGTGCCGTTCTTCTTTAAGCAATGGGGCGGGTTTAACAAGAAGAAAAACGGCCGGATTTTAGATGGCAGAACCTGGGATGAGGTTCCTGGGAAGGCAGGAACAGAGGTGAATGGGGTGAACAATGGCAGACAATTTACCAACAATTTGGAAGGCAGATCCACACACATTTGCAAAGCATGAAATATTAAAGGTGTATCTTCAAAAGTGGAGCACAATTCTATCAAACTATATTAAAGACCGCAAGCAATTCTTGTTATTTGTCGATGGTTTTGCTGGACCAGGAATCTATAAGGGCGGAGAGGATGGAAGCCCAATACTAGCAATAAAAACGGTTTTGAATCATTCTCAAAGATTTCCCACGCCTATTAGCTTTCTATTCATCGAAGAAGATAAGGAAAGGCATGATGTACTGATTGGCTTGCTTAAAAGAATGAAGCAACAGACCGATGAATCAGAAAAAATCTCAACGATTGACATCGAATTGGGAGATTGCGAAGATATATTGAATGGCAAAATCACGGACTTAGATAATAAAGGTCATCGATTTGGGCCTGCTCTTGTCTTTTTGGATCAATTTGGATATAGTGATGTCTCACTGAAACTCATAGCACTAATAATGAAACACAAAATGTGTGAGGTATTTTCATTCTTACATTGGGATAGTATGAATAGGTTTTATGAGGACGAAAGCAAATGGGATGCAATTACAAAATCCTATGGTTCCGAAGCATGGAAGAAGGTTTTTTCACTACCGCATACTGAGCGAGCCACGTTCATGTTAANNACATGAATTCATTAAAAAAATCCGGAGAAGCGAAATTTGTTTGGCATTTCAAAATGAAAAATAAAAATGGTAAGCTCATATATTGGCTCTTCTTTTGTACGAATAATCTGAAAGGCTTAAAGGAGATGAAAGCCGCTATGTGGAAGGTCGACACGACTGGCGGCTTCTGCTTCTCTGATAAGGACAATCAGGATCAGTTACACTTTCTGAGAGAATACAATGAGCAAATGCTAGCAGATGATATACTAAAGAAATTTAGAGGAAAGATAGTTCAAGTATCAGATGTAAAACATTTCGTACTAACAGAGACTCCGGCCTACAAATATAAGCCAAGCCTTAGAAAACTTGAATCAGACAATAAGCTATCTGTCATCAATCCTCTCCCAAAAAGGCGGAGGGGTACTTTTGCATGCGAAAATCAATTGATTGAATTTCGTTGATTTTCTATATCCCGCCCCTTCCCCTGGCAAATAATTTACACTCTAATATCTTCGCAGAATAACTGAAGGTTTTTCAGCAACAGTCAGATGCAAGCGGGCCAATCGGTTGTGCATGCGTGCCCTGAAAATTCAGCCGACCGCCGGTTGGCCCGGCCATTTAAAAAATCAGCGAGAAAATAGATCAAATATGCATATTTTTGCAAAATTTACGGCACTTCAATAATCCAAATGTGTTATAAGTGCATGTGCGATAGAAAAAGTCCTGTTTAATAGATAATTGCAATCATCGAGAATAAAACCGGAAGTTGTGAGGTAATAAGATGAAAATCAGCGATGATCCCCTGAAAATGATCGGCCAGACTCCCCTGGTGCGCCTGAAATCCATGGTCAACGGTTCGGGTGTCAATGTTCTCGCAAAACTGGAATACTACAATATTACCGGTTCAGTAAAGGATCGTATGGCCGCCTACATTATCGAGGACGCCGAAAAACGCGGGCTTCTCAAACCGGGCGGCACGATTGTCGAGAATTCCTCCGGGAATACCGGCTCGGCCCTGGCGATGATTGCCGCGATCAAGGGCTACAGGTGTATCATCACAATTCCGGACAAGATGAGCGAAGAGAAGATAAACCTGATGCGTGCATATGGTGCGGAGGTCATTGTTACTCCCACCGATGTTCCGGCCGAATCGCCGGAAAGCTATTACAGTGTGGCGCGCAGAATCGCCGAGGAAACGCCCAATTCGTTCTATCCGGACCAGTACAACAATCCAAAAAATATTGAGGCGCATTACAGAACCACGGGACCGGAAATCTGGGAGCAGACCGACGGCAATCTCGATTACTTTGTGGCCGGAATCGGCACCGGCGGGACCCTGAGCGGTGCGGCGAAATTCCTGAAAGAAAAGAATCCCGATATAAAAATCATTGCCGTCGATCCCGAGGGCTCGGTTTTTTACAACTATTTCACGACCGGCGATATCGGGAAGCCGCATGTCTATAAGGTCGAAGGTATCGGCGAGGATTATCTGGTCAAAGCTGTTGACTTCAGCATGATCGATGATATAATTCAGGTCACAGACAAAGATTCGTTCATAACGGCACGGAGGCTGGCTCGCGAGGAGGGACTCTTTGCCGGAGGATCATCGGGAAGCGCGGTCTGGGTAGCATTAAAAGTGGCCGAGGAAATGGCCAAAGCGGGACAGAATATCGTCACGATTTTACCCGATCATGGCTCGCGCTACCTGAGTAAAATTTATAACGACAACTGGATGCGTGAGCATGGCTTCCTGAATGGAGATCGGCGATGAAATTTGAAACCAGAGCATTGCATATCGGTGAAGAACCGAATCTTTCCGAGGGGGGCAGCGGAGATGTTGTCTCTCCAATACATCTAACCTCGACATTTGCACGCAACAAAATCGACGAGCCGCCCAAAGGATATGAGTATTCACGTTCGGCTAATCCAACTCGTGACGCCCTTGAAAAGCGACTGGCATCATTGGAAAACGGTAAATACGGCATTGCCTTTGCCTCCGGACTCGCTGCCACAGCCACAGTTATTCTCAGCCTCATGAAAGCCGGGGATCACATGATAGCATTCGACGATCTTTATGGCGGCACGAGGCGGCTTTTTACAATGCTGTTCAAGGAAAATTTCAATATTGATGTCAGCTATGTAGATGCTCGAAAGGCGGAGAATATTGCCGATGCTGTGAAAGGCAAAACGCGCTTGATCTGGCTCGAAACACCTACTAATCCGCTATTGAAAATGTGTGATATAAGGAGTATTGCCTCGATTGCCTGGGATAAAAAGATTTTTCTTGCGGTTGACAATACCTTTATGACGCCCTACTTCCAGCTCCCGCTCGATCTGGGAGCCGACCTGGTAGTGCACAGCACGACCAAATATCTCAACGGCCATTCCGATTCTGTGGGCGGGGCGGTGGTGACTTCCGACGATCATATTCATGATAAAATCCGTTTTAACCAGAATGCCGCCGGGGCCATACTTTCACCCTTCGACAGCTATATGATCCTGCGCGGCACAAAAACCCTCTCACTTCGTATGGAACGGCATGAAAAGAACGCCCTGGCAATAGCCAGATATCTTGAAAACCATGATAAGATAGAGCGCGTATTCTATCCCGGCCTGGAAAGCCATCCACAGCATCAACTCGCAAAAAAACAGATGAGCGGTTATGGCGGAATGGTCTCATTCGAGCTCAAGACCGATCTCGAACGGGCACGGGCATTTGTCGAGGGGTTGAAGCTTTTCACTTTGGCAGAATCGCTGGGTTGTGTGGAGTCACTGGTGGAATTGCCTGCGCTTATGACCCACTCCTCAATTCCACCGGAAGAACGCGAGAAAACCGGCATCAAAGATTCATTGATACGAACATCCGTGGGCATCGAAAATATAGATGACCTTCTGGACGATCTCACTCAATCCCTGAAAGCCATTTAAAAGATAAGACTGATACAATATCCGAGCTTATCTTATTATTGGAAATAGTATTCTTCGATATCCTCAAAAGTCACAATCACATGGTGCCGTTCCTTGATTGAAAATATAATTTGATATACTGACTGCATCGGAAACATTGACTGCAGTGTCGCAATTGACATCACAGTATTCAAAAGGCACAAAAATTTCTCCATCCAGGTAAACATAATTGACAATCGTAATAGCATCCGTCATATTAGTTATTCCATCTCCGCTTACATCGCCGCATATATATGTGCTATTGGCCGTTATGCTGACCACATTTGACATATTAGACCAATTCTGGGCCTCATCCGCACTTTTAAGGGCAAAGAAGTATTTTGTGCCCTGTTCCAGTCCGCTCACAATCAAAACCTCTTCCTGCCCGGAAGGTTTTGGAGAAGTCTCATTTTCGACCTGTGTCGCGGCATTCCAGTTCTCATCAGTGAGCGAATCAAGAGAATAGCGGAGATCGTAGACACTGGCCTGCCCCACATTTCCATCATCACCGGGCGCAGTCCATGTCAATCTCACAGACGCGCCTGCATTAGAAGGAGCTGCTGTCAGATTGCTCTCAGGCTGCAATGGGATGATAATGAATACAATTACGATAATAGAGAGGGCCGCAATTGTCCCTGATAAGCCCCACGGAAATAACTCTCTGTTATGCATATTACTTCCCTGTACCTTGCGTTTGATGCATTTTGCGGTGCGGGACATCTTGCATCTACAGCGCAGATCATTCCGCACGAGAATGCATTTGTGCTTCCCATAAGGGGGAAGCATGTTTGTTACTCAGTTAATTTGTAAGACCAAAAGCGTAGTATTTGATGCTGACTTCAAATTACTTTTCGCTTTTGCGGCCAGATTCCAGCCGCATGATTCATTCAGATTCCCGAGGAGCTGTTTTTCCATGCTGCTGCTGAATGAAGCGCTCGGAAAGCAGTCCAGCTGAGGTAATCTGAGGGATTGATTACTTCAAAATGCTCAAATTATTAACCATTGCTATTCTACCATCAAATTAAATAAAGTACGTATCAAGGGAGAGATTTCTATAAACCACGCAGTACCTATTTTTTTTATTTTGATTACTTAAGGGGAATATCAGGAATTAATGGGAATCTGGTCATATCTCTAGCAAGGACAGTAGTGGGATTGAAACTCGACAGATGATTATGACTTCCATTTATTTAATATTACCGGGAAGTTAAAAAAGAGCTGTCGGTTTTCAACTGGACGAGCTGCCCTTATACTCTTCCAGGCTGCAATGCATACCATCGCAATAGGGCGGATTTCCGGTATGCTTGCACATGCAGAGCCAGACCTCTTTTTTCTCCGCCACTTCGAATTTTATTGGGGTTATTCCTGTGCCGCTGTCATTATGAGAGCCGTCGCACATAGGTTGGTTTTTTGAATGCCCGCAGGCACACCAGTAATAAGTTTTCGGTTCCAGTTCAATCTGATTTGGCTCCAAGCCTGAAATCTTGGGCTTATTCATGTATCCTCCCTTAATAAATAGCTGTTCGGTATAATATATAATGAATAGAGATCAGTACAAATATAGAAATCAGGATTCTACCGCTTATTCCGTGAAATATATGAATTTTAATACAAGCCCCGAACCATTTTCAAAATGTCGTGTTCTACCAAGAATAGAAAATTAACGCATGCTGGAGGGAATGCTAAAGCCAAATCTGAAATTGCCGGAGCAGGTTTTCAGGCCTTGATTTTTACGGGATTATGTGATATATTTCACAGCTTTTTAGGATTCCCTGATTGGGCCAAAAACGGACCCATCCGGAAAAATAAAAGGGCTTAAAAGAGTAAATAACAAATCATAACAGAAGTATTGAGGAGGAAAAGATGTCCACCAAGGAATTGATGGAAGAGATTGTCAAGAATATGAAACGCTGGCAGGCAATCGAGGATTCAGCTGTATCATCAACCGGTAAAATCATCGAAAAGACCGATAATCCGCTTATTCGTATGGTGATGGAAATCATCCAGCATGATTCGCAGATGCATCACAGGGTGCAGGAATTCATTGCCCGTTCAATGACCGAGGAATCGATCGCCATAACCCCCGAGGACCTGGAAAAGGTCTGGACCGAAGTGGAAAACCATATCCGTATAGAGGAAAAAACGATTGAAATGGCGGAAAAGTCTCTGGAGGGCCTGAAGGGCCGCAAACTGGTTGTACCGGAATATTTTCTGCATTATCTCCTGAAAGACGAAAATAAACACAATTCGCTTCTGCAGGATCTTTCGGTTATCAAGAAAAATATGTATCCGTACGGTTCATAACCGCCGGATATTTTTTATATAGAAAGGGGATATAATATTCCCGAAAAAGGGAAATCCCTGCTGGATTTCGGAAACATAAGTGATTCAGTGTTGTTTTGTCATAGATAATTATTAATGACCAAACAAAGGATTAATTAGGAAAGGAAATAGAAATGTTAAGCAGCAATATGAAAAAAGCCCTGAACGATCAGATTAACGCTGAGCTCTACTCCGCTTATCTGTATCTTTCCATGGCGGCCTATTTTGAAGATACCAACTTACCGGGTATGGCCGGATGGATGAAGGCTCAGGCTCAGGAAGAAGTTGGACATGCAATGAAATTCTACGGCTATGTCTTTGACCGTGATTCCAAGGTAGAGCTTAAGGCTATTGACGGCCCTAAGACCAAGTGGGCTTCTCCTCTCGCAGCCTTCGAAGATGCTTATAAACATGAGCAGAAAGTCACCGGCCTTATTCATAAGCTGGTCGATCTGGCCAACAAAGAGAAAGATCACGCCACCAGGTCTTTTTTGAACTGGTTTGTTGATGAGCAGGTTGAGGAGGAAGCCTCGACCAAGATGATAGCCGATAGACTTAAGGTCATTGGCGACAGCAAACCCGGCCTGTTTATGCTCGATCGTGAGCTGGCAGGAAGAGGATCGGGCGGCGGTGAATAAGCCGATGTTTGATCTTGAATAAATACTGTGAAGGGCATTCATCACCCGGGTGGTGGATGCCCTCTTTTTTCCACTATCGATGACAGAAACGGATCGAATCCGGAGGATAAGATGACTCTTGAAGAAGCTATCAAAATGGCGCTCGAATATGAGACCAAAGTGCGCGACACCTATGTCGAGGCCGCTAAAAATGCCTCGGATGATACCGGCGGGCGGATATTCAAAGTTCTCGGCGAGGAGGAACAGGGGCATATCGACTACCTGAAAAACAGGCTTGACGAATGGCAGAAGACCGGAAAAATTACCACAGAAAAGCTGGAGACTGTTGTACCGCCCAAAAAGGCAATTGAGGAAGGTGTGAAAAAACTGGATCAGGAGATGTCGAGATCTGATTATGGCTCGGAAATGGAGATGTTACGAAAAGCCCTGGAGCTTGAAATCGAGACCTCCAATTTCTACCAACGCATGGTTGACGAGATGGGCGACCACGGCAAGATGTTCGAGCATTTCATGAAAATCGAGGAAGGTCACAAGGCCATAGTTCAGGCGGAGATCGATTACCTGAATAATACAGGCTACTTTTTCGATTTCCAGGAATTTTCGATGGAATCGCCCATTGAATAGGACAGATCAAGCTTTTTACTATTACATATTTGGGATTTTATTATGTCTGAGGAACAGAAGAAACTAATAGAGGGTCTGAAGAAAGCGATCAAGGCTGAACGCGACGGCTACAGCTTCTATATGATGGCGGCTGGCAGCACCGAGGATGAAAAAGGCAAAGAAGTTTTCGAAACCCTGGCGCGCGAGGAACTGGATCACATGAATTTCCTGCGCCGCCAATATGATTCAATAATGGAAACCGGCAGGCCGGATACCAGTGTCAGCCTTGGCCCGCGCAAAGACCTTACTGGTATCTCACCGATATTTTCGGACAAACTCAAGTCGCGGATTAAGGATGCACATATTGAGATGAGCGCGCTTTCAATTGGGGTGCAGCTTGAACTGGATGCAATTAATTTTTACAAGCAGCGTGCAAAGGAAACGACTTATCCTGATGTTAAGAAGTTTTATCAGGAACTTGCTGACTGGGAAACCGGCCACTACAATGCGCTATGGGAACAGCAGCAGCAACTGAAAGAGGACTACTGGTCCGCCGGCGGCTTTGCGCCGTTTTAAGTTGGATGGAAATCAAATAAAAATCTGAGGTCAAAATGAACTTCAATTCTGTAGATGAAATACTGGATTTTGCTATAGGCAAGGAAGAAGAGGCCGCCGAGTTTTATACCGAACTTGCCGGCAAAGTGAGCAAACCGAATATCAAAGAGATGTTCGAACAATTTGCCCGTGAGGAAAAAGGTCACAAGGCCAAACTTCTGGCTGCAAAGCAGGGTAAGGTCTTGCAGAAATCCGAAAAGAAAATTCTGGACCTGAAAATCGGCGACCATCTGGAATTGGTCGAGCTCACGCCTAATATCGATTTTCAGGATGCCCTGATCCTGGCCATGAAGGCTGAGAAGAATGCTTTCAAATTGTATAACGCTCTGGCCGAGCAGGCTGATGATCCGGCTATTCGGGATATGCTCCTGGCCCTGGCCCAGGAGGAGGCCAAGCACAAGCTTCGCTTTGAAACCGAATATGACGAGCTGGTCTTCACCGAAAATTAGGGTTTAATTGGACAACATGGGTGGCCCACTCTTGTAGGTCAAATGTCTGTGACATTTGACAAAGAGTCAAATCCCACAGGGATTTGACCTGCAATTATACAAAAATGTGAATTATGGAGACGCTATGAAACCGCTTGAAATAAAAAATAACATATACTGGGTTGGGGCAGTTGACTGGGACCTGCGTGATTTTCACGGCTACTCCACCGAAAAGGGCAGCACCTATAATGCATATTTAGTAGTGGACAAGAAGACGGTGCTTTTTGATACAGTAAAGGTCGAACTCCAAAAGGACCTTCTGGCAAATATCCAACAAATAACTGATCCATCCAGGATCGATTATATCGTAGTCAATCATGCCGAGATGGATCACTCCGGGTCGCTTCCGCATATATTAAATATAGTCAAGCCGGAGAAAATATTCTGTACCGCCAAATGTAAGGACGCCCTGATCAGGCACTTTCATGATGAAAGCTGGCAGTTTGAGGTGATCAAAGAAGGCGATTCGATTGAGCTGGGCGAGAAGACGATTCAGTTTTTCGATTCCAAGATGATGCATTGGCCGGAGAGTATGGTCAGCTATATTCCCGAGGATAATCTTCTGATCTCTAATGACATATTCGGGCAGCACTGGGCCACAAGCGAGCGCTTTGACGATGAGGTCGATCAGGGCGAACTATACTGGCAGTCGGCCAAGTACTACGCCAACATCTTCATGCCCTTCGCGACTCCGGCACAGAAGTTTTTGAAGAAGCTCAAGGAGAACGATCTCAAGATCGATATGATCGCGGTCGATCATGGCCTGATCTGGCGCAAGGATGTTGATAAAATCATCGGCCTCTATGACAAATGGAGTTCCGGCAGGTTTGATAAGAAGGCTATTGTGATTTACGATACCATGTGGGGTTCGACCAAGAAGATGGCGCGCGCTATCGGTAAAGGTATCGCCTCGCAGGATATTTCGGTGCAGGTTCTCGATCTACGCTTCAATCACAGGAGCGATGTCATCACCGAGGCATTAGACTCTCGGGCGATCATCCTGGGCTCGCCGGTTATGAATAATAACATCCTACCCGGTATGGGCGGATTCCTGACCTACATGAAGGGGCTGCGTCCGAAGAATAAAATCGGTGGAGCGTTCGGATCGTACGGCTGGTCAGATAAGGCTACCAAGATTCTGAAAGAATACATGGATGACCTGAAATTCGATATCATCGGAGACGGCCTCAGTACGCAGTATGTCCCCACAGATGATGTCTTAAACCAATGCTATGAATACGGTGTCGAAATCGGCAAAGCAGTGAATGCGGGATAGAGATATAGCCGTCAGGAATGGGTTCCTGACGGCACAAGTTAATCATGTATCATCGAGAGTCATGCATAACGGTCAAGGATACCTCATACTATATCAAATGATGTCATTCTCAGAATAATTGCCCAATCACACAAGTCAATCACAATTTCCCAGCAAACATTCCATAAAGCGTCTTCCTGATTTGGATGTATCGGAATTGTAATCCCGGAATTACAGCATGAAATCAAAAAAAGGAAATCATTGCGTTTTCGATATCGTAGAGTAAGATAAAAAATAGATCTTGAAAATCGGAGGCACAAGAATGGCAGAACATGAAGTGCGTATTATCAAAATGCCTGCATACCGCCTGGCGCTGGTGAATACTGTGAGCAATAGTCCGGAGATGGCATCAATTCAAAGACTCATGAAATGGGTCGCAGAAAGAAATTTGGCTGATAGAGAATATGGTCAGAGATGGTTCGGCAGGAATAATCCCCCGCCGCAAGAAGGAAAATCCGAGTATGGTTATGATGCTATGGTAACGATCCCTGATGATATTACTGCTGATGATGAAGTCCAGCTCTATGAGATTCCGGAACAGACATGCGCCGTCATTAAAGCCAATCTGCAGAACATCACACAGATGTGGAACTATCTTTATGACTGGGTTAGCGGAAGGGAGTATGAAATAGCCGATCACGGTCTGGAGGAACTTCTGGATCCATATGCCAATGATGAGGAATTTCTCTTCGATCTATGGCTGCCGGTACGAAAATAATTAGACTTAATAGCGGGATTTGATGATATGTCTATTCCGCCGCAGGAGCAGCCCTGAGCTTGCGAGCACGCTCCAGTAAATTATATGCGGCATTATAAGTAACTGGAATAAGAATCAGGGTGATCAGGGTGGAAACTGTCAAACCGCCGATGACCGCCCTTGCCAGAGCCGCTTGAATCTCACCGCCGGCTCCAAGTACAAACGCCAGCGGAAGCATGCCCAGAACTGTGGTGCAGGTAGTCATCAGAATTGGCCGCAGACGCAACCTTGCCGACTGCCGCACAGCATCATTGATATCAAGGCCGCGCTCGCGGCGCATCAGATTTATATAATCAACCATCACGATAGCGTTATTGACCACTATACCCATGAGCATAATCATGCCCATCAGGCTCTGTATGTTGATGGTTGTGCCGGTTATAAGCAGCGTGGGCACAACGCCTATAATGGCCATAGGAACCGAGAACATCACGATGAGCGGATCAAGAAATCTTTCAAACTGCGCCGCCATAACCATGTAAATTAGAATGGCAGCCATCAAAATCGACAGCAGAAAATCGGTCCTGGCTTTCTGCTGCTCCTCGTACTCGCCGCTGAAGACGATCGAGAATCCCTCAGGAAGCGGTATATTGCGCATTGCCTTCTGCAGCCTGCCGACCACATCACCCAGAGCCGCGCCGCTTTCCAGATTAGCGGTAATATAGGTCACCCGTTGCCCGTCAATCCGATCGATCTCGGTCGGACTGCGCCTGCGCTCTGTTTCAATCACCGCTGAAACTGGAATGATTTCACCGCCGCCGGTACGCACCCCAACATTGCTCAAGTCCACAGTTGTCAGGCGGTCTTGCGGCTGAAGCCGAACCATGATGGGAAATTCCTCTCCGCCCTCACGGAACACACCTGCTCTGCTGCCGCCGATATTGGTCTGAATTACCTGGGCTATCTGGTTCACTGTCAATCCCAGGTCTGCAATTTTCTCGCGGTCGATCACCAGATTCTGTTCGGGTCTTCCTTCACGCCTGCTGATGCGCACATCGGCAACCTCGGGAACTCTTTCTGCTACACCCTTTATTTGATTTGCCAGGCGGTTGGCCATATCGAGATCATAACCACGCAGTTCGATCTGAACAGCCTCTGCTCCACCGGAACCAAACAGCCGCCGCAACATCCACAAGCCCGACTGGGCCGAGACACGGAT
>JABAHP010020071.1_pt1 | contig 11832 bp, 11 predicted proteins | sample 7062081 | NCBI WGS metagenome assembly JABAHP01 (sample SAMN14534357, study PRJNA622989) | marine sediment metagenome | biome: marine biome [ENVO:00000428]; feature: marine pelagic biome [ENVO:01000023]; material: deep marine sediment [ENVO:00002113] | place: India: Gulf of Kutch | collected... | reverse complement strand
ACCCGCCCGGTGGTCGAGGAAAACATTCTCCTGGGAGTGGCGCGCGACATCACCCAGCGAAGGGAAATGGAAGACGCGCTGAAACAGGCCCTGGCCGATAAAGACCTTCTCATCAGGGAAATATACCATCGCACGAAGAACAATCTGGTGGTCGTCCAGAGCCTCCTGAAGCTTCAGTCGCGCAGAATAAAGGACAGAGAAGCCCGGACCATGTTCAACGAAAGCCGCGACCGACTAAAGGCATTGAGCATGGTGCACGAGCGCCTCTATAAGAGCGGCGATTACAAGACCGTTAATTTCCCGGGATACGTACGCTCCCTCGTCTCGGGGCTTAGTGGAAGCCACAATAATCTCCGTAGTAATGTAAAGCTCACACTTGATATCAGGAAAGAGTCCATGGATGTTAACACGGTCATCCCCTGCGGGCTCATTATCAACGAACTGGTCACCAACTGCCTCAAGCACGCGTTCTCCGGAGAAGAAAAAGGAGAGATAGCGGTCTCCTGCCACACGCTCGACGACACATGCACACTGGATGTCCATGACAACGGCGTTGGGCTTCCGGAGGGATTCGATGTAAAAAAAGCGGCCTCGTTCGGGCTTGAACTCGTAGACTCCCTTGCAAAACAGATAGGCGGAACGTTCGAGATATATTCGGACGAAGAGGGAACAACGGCGAGGTTGAAGTTCAGGGATAAAAGGGAGGAATAGTGGAAAGATACACCTATTCTTCCTTGTAATTTGTAACCCTACGAAGGTATGATTCTCTCTGGTACTTCCACACTTTGATCCGCAGACACTGGAGAATATTTATCAACACATGAAACGACCAAACAAAAAGAAACGGCAGAGAGAAAGTATTCATGTCATCATTCATTGAAGCCATCTCCAGTTTATGGCCATTCTGGCTTGGCACAGGCATAGCATGCGTTGTAGTAAAGCACGTTGTTAATAATGCTGCATATGACAAAATAGACTTTTCTCTTGACGAAAAAGATATTCTTAATTTCAAGCATATGAACTTGAAGAAAGCAAAACGCTACCATCTGTTTTTCAGTGCAGGACTACTGATGCTTTCTCAGTTCTTTTTCTGGAGCATGATATTTGTGGATAACAGTGGCACATATGGACAAGGAACTGAACAGACCATAATCTTTTGGGCAGTAATTACATTCGGTTCCATGTTNNCTTTCTGCTAAGGTTCCGGGGAAGCGAGAAACCGTCACTTTTCATTCTCATCCAGGAAGAGATTATTACATTCCCTCTGGGATTTATCCTTTTCCTGGGGATATGCCTTACAACAGCAATTTTCTTGGCAATGAGTGGAAAACTTACATTCCCGGTTGGAATGCATTAGCACAACACAGCCAGTAACTACTACGGACTTACTCCTGAGGGCTTGCATTGGTGCCAACTAAAAATGTTAGACCTTTTGTCACGGTTGGTTACCCTATCCCGTGATCTCGGTGCCGATACCTTCCTTGGTGAATATCTCCAGCAGCAGGCAGTGAGGAACCCGGCCGTCTATGATATGGGTCTTCTTTACTCCCGCTGCTATCGCGTTAAGGCAGGCATTGACCTTGGGGAGCATACCGCCGGATATGGTCTTGTCTGAGATAAGCTTCTTGACCTTTGTTTTTGAGAGTGTGGATATGGTCTTACCCTTCTTATCGTGTATGCCGTCGGTATCCGTCAGGTAAATAAGTTTCTCGGCCTTGAGCGAAGCGGCAACAGCGGAAGCCATGTCGTCACCGTTGATGTTGAAGGTCTCACCATTTGGCCCCACACCCACTGGAGAAATAACGGGAACGAAGCCAGACTTGTCAAGGCTCTCGAGCACCGCGGGATTCACCTCTTCCACCTCTCCCACCAGGCCGATGTCGATATCTTCATGTTCGGCGTCCACTTTCTTGAGCCGCTTCTTCTTCGCCTTGACCAGCTCACCGTCCTTGCCGCTGAGGCCTACCGCACGCGCTCCATGGCCGTTGATAAGCGTGACGATCTGTTTGTTGACCAGACCACCAAGCACCATCTCCACGATGTCCATGGTCTCCTCGTCCGTGACCCGGTGTCCGTGGACGAATGTCGGTACTTTGCCCATCCGCTCCATGGTGGCGCTGATGCGCGGGCCTCCGCCATGGACCACCACGGGCCGAATCCCGATGTAGTTCAGAAGCGTAATGTCCTGTGCAAAAGCGTGTTTGAGCTTCTCTTCTACCTGAGCGGCTCCACCGTACTTGATAACAAATGTCTTGCCAGTGAAGTTCCGTATGTACGGAAGGGCCTCAACCAGTACGTTCGCTTTGTTTATGAATTCCTTCATTCCTGATTATCCGTTCCGGGTTCCTTCGACGCAGGGGATACACGCCACCTTGCCGTCCTTCAGCCGGGCGCGCGGCTCCATTACCNNCGCATATCTCACACCGCACAGAAGTGAATATCCGCGCCTCCGAGGGAGGCTCCCCTTTTCCCCGCATTACCTTGAACAGGTCATCCTCCGGGGCATCCATGATGGAGCGTATCTTGTTAGATTTACGCTCATGGACCTTCCGGATCACCTCGTCCGAACGGTCACCTTCCATATACTTTTTCCACGCAGCGGTCTCCTCCGGCGTCTCTCCGGGAGACGTCCAGTCAATGGCTATACGCAGAAAATCCCCGGAAGGACGGCGGAAGAACGTATATACCTGCTTCCCATAGTCCCGGAAAAATAGATTCCCCTTGCCGAAAGTACAGCCCGTAAGCACCTGTACCGCATCCACGGCACAGGAGTCGTTCTCCACAACTGCAACCAGTTCCTCATCATCGGCACGCTGACCCATTTCCTGAAGGACAAAAGACGCAACCCGGTATCCCAGGGCCAGGCCCGGACAGACATGCCCGTGAAATTCTGCAACGTCATCAAAGGTCTTCATCATGTTATTATACATAAACAAGGATACCTGTAAAATAATCTATACCAAATGAGGCACCCTGATGTACAAACTGGCCACAAGCCGTGAGATTTGCCGCAGAAAGTTCTTACCATAAACTAAAAGTGAGGGATTTCACGCAGTTTAAGGCCTTTTCATTGACAGGTTCCTGTATTTTATGTGATAATTTAAATACTTGACGAATGAGGGTCCCATACCATTATGGATAAAGCTGCAATAATAAAATCAACCCAGAAATTTCTGGCCAAAGGCCAGATTGACAAGGCCATAGCAGAATGGCAGAAACTAGCCAAGTCGTATCCTGACGGAAACACCCTTAATTTTCTGGGCGACTTGTTCCTGAAAAAAGGCGATAAGAACAGCGCCGTTCAGGAATATTATAAAGCAGCGAACGTCTTCACCAACGAAGGTTTTTCGCTGAAGGCCCTTGCCATCCATAAAAAGGTCCTCAACATTAATCCACATTTCGCACCCGCGCTTATCGCGCTGGGCAAGCTGAATGAAGAAAAAAATATCGCCACCGATGCCATTAAATATTATCTTGCGGCCGCCGATATTCTCGCCAAGGAGAACAAAAAGGACGAGCTTCTTGGAGTGTTCTCGAGCATTACCAACCTTGCACCCAGAAATATTCAACTCAGGATGAAAATAGCCGAGTTGTACTCCAAGGAGAGCTTTGTTCCGGAAGCGGCTTCGGAATACTGCAAGATCGGCGAACTCCATGCCGACCGCGACGAGCATGAAAAAGCCAGGGAATTCTACATGAAGTCCTACGAGATACAGCCCAACAACGCTGAAGTCCTTATGGCTTTGAGCCGGCTCTCTGAGCAGATGGGCGACATGGACGGAGCCGTCAACTATCTCAACACTGCCATGGAGCGTCTCGGTGAGTCTCCGGATCTCCTGCTCAGAAGTGCTGAACTCAGCATGCGTAAAGGAGACCTTGATGCCGCGTCCAGCCTGATAGCCAAACTGGTCCAGGAAGACCCGGGCAACACCTCTGCACGCAAGCAGCTCGCTTCCCTTTATGAACAGCAGGGGGATATATCCAAGGCATGGCAGGAATACAAGTCACTGGTGGATACGCTTTCTTCCGAGAAACCCGAAGAGGCCATTGTCATACTGAACAAGTTCAAGGAAGAAGAGCCGATAGAGAACCGCAAAAAACTCGCTTTCCTTTATCGCCAGGCTGACAAAGTTGACCAGTCCGTTCATGAGCTTGTTGATCTGGGGGATATATACAGCGGGGAAGGGAGAAAGGAAGAGGCCCTCAGCACCTTCAAAGAGGCCCAGGACCTCGCTCCCGACAACACAGAGATCATCTCCAGAATTGAAATGCTTGAACAGGGTGCCCCGGGCGCAGCAGCGCAACCAGAGGAAATGCCTGCTCCTGAGTTCGGATTTCCCGAAGAACCCGCTCCCGAAGCAGCTGGTCAGGAGATGCCTTCATTTGAACAGGAAATGCCTTCGTTCGAGGAGCCCGCTCCCGTGGCAGAGCCTCTGGCCGCCGGGGCCGAAGGCGGCGAAAAGCCCCTCGACGTTGCCCTTACCGAAGCGGACGTATTCCTCAAATACGGCCTGCACAACGATGCCCGGACCCTCCTGGAAAGCATAAAGGTCAAGCATCCCGACAACATTGAACTGCATGAGAAGCTCAAGACCGTTTACAAGGAGATGAACGAGTCCGACCTTGTCGTCACGGAGTGTATCGTACTGGGAAGCCTGTACGAACGTGAAGGAGATGCGGGAAAGAGCCAGGCATGTTATCAGGAAGCGTATGACGTGAATCCTTCAGACCCGAGACTCGAAGGCAAGGTAGCCGGAGCAGGAGCCGGGCCGGCAGCAGCTGAGCCCGCGCCCTCCGCAGCTTCCCCTCTTTCACAGAACGAGGAATACTCCGAAGCGGAATTCTATTTCCAGCAGGGTTTCTACAAGGAGGCTGGAGATATCTACAATAAACTCCTTTCCAGTTACCCCGACAGCGATGAGTTGAGGGAGAAGATCCGTGTTGTGGAGGAACGTCTCAGCGGTGCCGCTCCCGCAGAGGAGGAAGCACATGCCGAAGAGGAAGCACCCTCTGCGTTCGAAGATATCGAGATACCGGAATTCGAAGCAATTGACGTTCAGGAAGCTGCCGAGCCGATCCTTGATGATAATGTCCTTGAGATATTCGGGGAATTCAAGAAGGGCCTGGAAAAGGAAATTGCCGACGAAGACGCAGAAACCCACTACAACCTGGGGATCGCTTATATGGAGATGGGTCTGGCCGACGATGCCATCAAGGCCTTCCAGACAGCACAGCATGACCCGAATTATCATTCACAGTCTTCAACTATGCTGGGTATTTGCTATATGCAAAAGGGCCTTCATAAGCTCGCAGTTGACTCTTTCAGCGCCGCCCTCATGAAAGCGAATCCCGGAGAAGAGACTTACTGGAGCCTCAAGTACGATCTGGCGAATGCCCACGACAAGAACGGCGATATCAGACAGGCGCTTGACCTTTTCACCGAGGTCTACGGCTGGAATGCCAATTTCCGCGACGTGTCCGACAGGCTGAACGCCCTGAAGAAAAAGGCCGAATCAGCTCCACCACAGGCAAAGCCTAAGGAAGAAGCAAAAGAAACGGGAAAGGACAAACAGCCCGAAACGGAACCCAAAAAAGACCGCAGCAGCAGGGTTTCCTACATCTAAACATCTCAATATTGCCTTGCCATTTCTTTAAAACATTTCAAAGCCCGTAACTTCCTATTTCCCCTTGATATTTTTTATTTTTTCATTATTTTGTGTATAATAGACCCATGGATTTTCTTGAATTCTATAATCTCCGTGAGCACCCATTCTCAAATGTGGTGGACAACCGCTTTTATTACAACAGCAAACAGCATTCGAACGCACTTATCAAGCTCAAGCACGCCATCGATTCAAAACGGGGCCTCTGTGTGGTCATCGGGGATATTGGTTCCGGAAAGACCACACTTGCCAGAAGGCTCCTGGACGAGCTGGACGAAGGCCTCTACGAAGCAGCGCTGCTCGTTATCATTCATTCCTCGGTCAGCTCCGAATGGCTGCTGAAAAAGCTTGCGCTCCAGCTGGGTCTTGAGAACATAAAGGATGAAAAGGTCGAACTCCTGGGGCAGCTTTATCACAGGCTTGTCGAGATAGCCGATGAGGGAAAGACCGCCGTTGTCCTGATGGACGAGGTCCAGATGCTGAACTCACGGGAGATAATGGAAGAGTTCCGGGGACTCCTGAATATGGAAATGTCTGAAGGCAAAATGATAAACCTTATTTTCTTCGGCCTCTCGGAGCTTGAACAAGTGCTGAGCCTCGATGAACCGCTGAAGCAGAGGGTAGCCATGCGCATTCCACTCAAGTCGTTCAGCCACGATGAGACCAGGGACTATATCCTTCACAGATTGAAGGTAGCGGGATGTGAGCGTGAGCTGTTCACCGCTGACGCTATCCTGGAGATCGCAAAATACTCAAAGGGCCTGCCAAGGCTTATTAACACCATCTGCGACAACGCCCTTCTGGAAGGTTTTCTCATCAAGGCCGAGACCATTAACGGCGACATCATCCGCACCGTGGCCGTTGACCTCGGGCTCAATAGCGCCTAGAAAACATCGATTCGTCTTTCCCGCTTCACTTTCAGAGTCTTCTCGTTCATTATACTCCCACAAGACACATTACTAATAGGATTACAGCAGGAAGTTTGTTACAGCCCCGCTGCCCTCAATGCCTCTGTGACATTCGAAACGGGAAAGATGTTCATATCGAATTTTTCCCTGAAACGGTCATGATTCGAACGAGGGACAATAGCGCGCTTGAAGCCTATTTTCGAGGCCTCCTTCAGTCTGGTCTCGGCTTGGCTCACGGCCCGGATCTCTCCGTTGAGCCCAACCTCCCCGAAGACCAGCACGTCCACGTCCACCGGAACCTCCTTCAGTGACGAACTGATGGCAAGGACCACGGCCAGATCGACTGCGGGTTCCACAAGCTTGAGTCCTCCGACAACATTGGTAAAGATATCCATACCGCCCAGTTGAAGGCCGCCAAGCTTTTCGAGTACGGCCACCAGAAGGTTCACCCGCTGGAAGTCAAAGCCAATGGATGTCCTGCGGGGCACGCCAAAGTTGGTCGATGAGACCAGCGCCTGAATCTCTACCAGAAGCGGACGCGTCCCCTCAATACTTGCAGCAACCACGGAACCAGAAACTCCCTTTGGCCGCTCAGAAAGAAAAAGCTCGGAAGGATTTTCTATCTCGACCAGTCCGGAGTCGGACATCTCGAACACCCCTATCTCATTGGTCGAGCCGAAACGGTTCTTCACGGCTCGGAGTATACGGTATGGATGGCCCCGGTCTCCCTCAAAGTACAGTACCGTATCCACGATGTGTTCCAGCACGCGGGGACCGGCAATGGCACCTTCCTTGGTCACATGGCCGATAAGGAATACGGGAACACCGGAGGTCTTTGCATAGTACATCATGCGCGCAGCGCACTCACGCACCTGCCCCACGGAGCCCTGGGCGCTTTGAAGCTCTGAACTGTACACGGTCTGGACCGAGTCCACAACGACCGCACCGGGGGTCATTCCCGAGGCGATGTCTATAACACTCTCTATGGAGGTCTCTGGCAGAAGCATCACTTCATGGGACTGTATTCCCATGCGCTCGGCCCGTATCTTTATCTGCTCAGGTGACTCCTCGCCAGAGACATAAAGTACCGAACCGCCCAGACCCGCAGCAGCCTGCAGCAGGAGCGTGGATTTCCCGATACCGGGATCGCCGCCTATCAGGACCAGGGAACCGGCAACAAGCCCGCCCCCCAGAACTCGGTCGAACTCGCCGATACCGCTTGAGGTGCGCCTGCCCTCCTCCCCCTTGACCTCGGTCAGGGGAATGGGCTGAGAACGTCCTCCTGGCTTTTTCCCGGACATCCCCGGACGCGACGACCATCCACTTTCTTTTTCCTCAACCAGGGTATTCCACTCACCGCAATCGGGACATTTTCCCATCCACCGGGGAGTGGTATGCCCGCATGCCTGGCACTGGTAATATGTCTTGGGTTTTGCCACGGTCAGTGCTTCATCAGCCCCATGCCGCCTCCCGGATGAAAGGCGTGACGCAGGGTCTCCTGTATGAACTCCTTGGCAAGGCGCACAGCTTCGAGCGGGGCGTGCCCCTGGGCAAGCCCTGCGGCAATGGCGGCTGAGTATGCGCATCCCGTACCGTGGTATTCACCGCTCCGTTTTTTATGCTCGATCCGGTGCACACCGGTACTGTCCAGGTAGACATCCAGGGCAAGGTCATCGAGGTGTCCGCCAGTGACCACGACGACCTCCGGTCCCATATCACGAACTGCGGCAGCGGCCTCTTCCATTTCCTCAGGAGTTTCAACCTTTATGCCCGTAAGAAGCGACGCCTCATATATATTCGGAGTAACTACCCTGGCAAGGGGGAACAGCTCTTTACGGATATCCTCAAGAACTCCTTCTTCAAGGAGCTGCATTCCCGAAGAGGAGACACTTACCGGATCTATTACGAGATTTGGAAGCCGGAAATGCCTGACGGCCGAAGCAACGGCTCGAACGATATCGCCTCCATAGAGCATTCCGGTCTTCAGGGCATCGGGAGTAACGTCAGAGAGAAGTACTTCGAGTTGCCGGGTGAAAAATTCACCGCCCACAGGCATCACGTCATCCACCGCTTTGGTGTTCTGAGCCGTAAGGGCTGTCGGGAGAGAAAAACCATATACCCCGAATGCCCTGAACACACGAAGATCGGCCTGAAGACCGGCCCCTCCAGTTGGATCTGAGCCTGCTATGGTAAGAGCCGTGCGCATACAGGATTATACCCTATAACACGAGGAGCAAAAAAGCACAAGCTTTCCTATTCCAGCCCTCTATCCTGACTGATAATATGGATATCCCTTTGCGGAAAAGGTATCTGGATGCCCAGCTCTTTGAAACGATGGTATACTGAACAGTTCAATTCATGGATAGTGAGCCCCCGCAATGCCGGCTCTTTTGCCCAGCACAGGAGTTCGAATATGAGCGCGGAGTCGCCGAACGAACGAAAACGTACCCGGGGAGACGGTTCGGGAACCACATTTCCGTTTTTCTCCGCCAGTGCTACCAGAGTTTTCTGCACAAGGTCAATATCACTCCCGTAGGCAACGGTAACCGGGACACGGACACGGAAGTTCGGTTCCGGAACGCTCTCGTTGATGATCTTTGAGTTAGCGACAACCGAATTCGGAAGGATGACCTGAACATGGTCACGTGTCATGATACGGGTGCTTCGGAGCCCGATCATGACTACTTCGCCACGTTCCCCCCCTTCAAGAATAATATAGTCCCCTACCTTGAAGGGCCTGTCGAAAAATATGCTTATTCCGCCAAAAAGGTTTGATATCGTATCTTTTGCCGCAATGGCCACTCCTGCCCCCACCAGCCCCGCAGAGGCCAGCAACGGTGTGATATTTATCTGCCATATCGAAAAAACAACAGCCACGGCAGCTACGAAAATGGCAACCTTCGAGACATTCGTAACGAGAGGGACAATGTTCTTTTTCAGGCCAGTAACATCGGTTGTCCTGTTTACGTACCCTTCGATAAGTGCATGAACAACACGGATGATGGTAATCCCCCAGAGCAGGACCAGCAGGGTATAAACAATACCATTTGAATAATACAGGGCCCGGCCCTCGGCCTGGAGATACCGCACGGCAAGCACGACACCGACAAGTGAGATGGTGAAATAGATGGGACGATGAATAACGTCCAGTATCCGGTTGTCCAGCTCGCTTTTTGTGAACCGGGTGAAGCGCCGCATTACTTTATCAACAAAAAGATCGGCAAGCTTTGCCAGTAAAATGAACAAAACAATCGAAAGTGCCGCGTTCACGTAAGGTGAAGATGATATATTAAGCGCCTCAACCAGCGATGTCATGCCTTCTCTCCCATGGATGCTCCCGTTCCGTGCAAAATGCGCATATCCAGCGCCGCGAATATAAAGGATTATACCTCAAAGGGATGAAAACACTAAAGGGACAAAACAGGAGCAATTGATGAAACTCATTCTCACAACAGTTTGGCACACGCAAAAGAGCTCTAGCCTAAAAACATGATTATCATGTTACTTAAAGTTGTGTTTAAGTGCGATATCATCCTATTTAATGATATAATACATCAGGACCAAATCAGCCATCAGGGAGGTTTTTGAATGAACTGCTGGGAATTCAAGAAGTGTGGACGAGAAAAAGGGGGGTCCAAAGCTGAGGAACTTGGTGTTTGTCCCGCATGGCCTGACCACGGCAAACACTGCGCACGAGTAGCAGGTACACTTTGTGGAGGCCAAATTCAGGGAACCTTTGCCGTAAAGCTCGCCAGCTGCCTCAAATGCGAATATTACCGCAGCGAACATTACGACAGAACCTATACGGGAAATAAGGTAGAGGTTTAATATCCTTAGTCAGTAAAAGCGGGAAGCCTGCCTGGGAGGGGGAAGCTTCCCGCTTTTTTCTGCAAGACAAAGACTATTCTTCTGCGTCCTGTTTCTCCATCTCTTCAAGGCGGGCAGCCTCTTTCTCAAGCATTTCTATAAGCTCGTCTATGTTCTCCTGTACCCGCTGCTGTCCAAGCTGAGACCCTTTAGCCGCCAGTACCGGCGTCTTTTCAATGGCCTTCTGGCCGGTGGATGTTTTGTAGAACTCGATCATATCACGGAGTTCCGCTTCCGTAAACTCTTCCATGTATATTCGGATATAATCGTCCTTCAACGCCTCCCAGCTCATGTATTTCGCCAGGAAATCCTTCATGACACCTTCGAACGGCTTCAGGGAAGGGTCCTGCTGGATCTGCACATCGAGCATCTGTTCCAGTGTCTCGGAGAGAAGCTTTTCCATATGGAACAGCTCAAGCAATTCCACCGTAGCTTGGTAATGTGAATCCTTCTCAGCCCTGACGGCTCCTGCGGCAAAAACGATAAAAGCAGCCAGAACCAGCGCCATTACTTTTCTCATAATACTCAGCCTCCGTAAATAATCTATCTACCCCGTATCAATCAGGCAGAAAATCCATTTTGAAAAAAGAGACAATACTACTAGGAAACCCTGATGAAACCCTTTCGGCGCATCAGGTTCCTGAGCTTATCGGCATGGGTACGTGTATCAGAAAGGAGCGTTGCGAACGGAGATTCATTGTTCTCACTTTCCATAGCCTCACTCACGAACGCCTCAACTACCGATTCCTCAAGTTTCAGGGCCATCGAAAGCGCCTCATCCAAAGGCACGGCACGTTTTCTGAACTGTTCCAGTGCCGTCCTGGCAGAGGCAAGTGTGCGCTCCACATATGCTTCGGCAGGAAGAGGCAGCTGTCCGATATCGTCACCGAGGGCGTCAAATATATCGGCATTTACCAGAAAGGCAATATGCTTCATTTCCTCTTCATGGAGATCTTCCCAGAACATCGCATCCTCCGGGAAACGCTCCATGAAGGCCTGATACAGTTCGGCCATGGTATGTTCCACGTCCACACACTTGCTCACCAGTCTTTTCAGTTTCACATTCATGCGAACATAGCTTATCACAAAATCCGTGGAATTTGTTCGCATGAATAAATATAAGGTGGGGGGCGTAGCCCCCCATATTCAGGCAGAGGCGATGCCCTGCCGACGCTGAACGGATATTACCGAACTGGCCTGTGGTCCTTCATCCCCCATTTCAGAAGTAAAACGGACCTGCTCACCCTGCTCAAGACTGTCGAATCCCGCGCCCAGCACACTGTTGCGGTGGAAATACACCTCATATCCATCGGGTGTCCTGATAAGCCCGTAATCCATGTTCGGGAACAGGTCCGCGACATACCCCACGGAAGGCTCCTCATGCTGCTTTACCT
>JABAHP010013297.1_pt1 | contig 11838 bp, 12 predicted proteins | sample 7062081 | NCBI WGS metagenome assembly JABAHP01 (sample SAMN14534357, study PRJNA622989) | marine sediment metagenome | biome: marine biome [ENVO:00000428]; feature: marine pelagic biome [ENVO:01000023]; material: deep marine sediment [ENVO:00002113] | place: India: Gulf of Kutch | collected... | reverse complement strand
ATCATATTGTAATCCTTTTCTTTATCTTCATTTGATCTTCTTGCAACTTCTGAATCAAATCCTTGACTTCCAATTCCTAAGAAGTATCTCTCAACGCCACTATCAGTTTTAGCAAAACCAATATCACTTTTACTTGAAAATCCTTCTGCAATAATTTCACATGCTCTTTTAACATCTGCTCTATATCCTAAAGCAGCTGGGATATCATTTCCTGAACCCATGGGAATGAATCCACATAAAGCGTTCGTGTTTGAAGTAATTGTTCCATGAAGTACTTGATTAGCTGTGCCATCTCCTCCAGCTGCAATTACAGAGTATCCATCTTTCGCAAGTTGTTGAGCTAATTCAATAGCATGACCATCATATTCAGTTTGTACAGATTTAAATGAAATATTCAATTCATTTAGATATTTGAAAGCTAACTCAAGATCTTCTTCAGCTTCACCTTTCTTAGCAATAGGATTATATATAATAGCAAAATCTTCCATATCTAACAACTCTTATTATATTTTCAAAAAAAGTAACTATGATATCCTTTTAAATTTCAAATTATTTAAAACTATTTTTAGAATAAGTTTTGTTCAACCGTTTGGAGGAATAAAGAATAAATTGTTAACTTACTACTACTTCCATTCATAACCACATTTTCCACAGTATTTCTTTTTTCCATAGATACGTGGATACGCCATTAGTATTATGCTTTTATCAACCACTTCATGAATTGATGATTCATCTCCACAACTTGGACATTTTCTACGTCCCACTGAATCTTTGACTGGTGAAACAGGTTCATTATACGAATTATTTAAAGGTTTATCCTCAATGATATCCAAAACTGATTCTCTTTTTCCTCCAGATGATTCATTCTTAATTTGAGGTTCTATTTTTTCTTTCAAGAATTCTTCATTACTCATTATAATGTATCCTTTAACTATTGAATGAAATTCATTCTCTTCTGGCATCCTATTAAATTTTTCTATAAAATTCTCTATAAAAGTTTGAACATCATTATCTTTAACAACATAACCTTCTAATTCAATTAAATGCTTAATTTCTTGGATAATCCTCATTTTTGAGGATTTTTTATTTTCAATTTTCTCAATATATACCGAGTTTGTTAAGTTCTTTTCAAAATGGCTCCAAATTTGTCTAACTTGGCTATCCGATAATTTTCCCTTAATTTGAATATATACTCTCCTGTCAGGTTCTTGTAAGATTGTAATTCGATTACCTTTTTGTTTTTCTTGATCAATTTTTCTATCGAAATAACTGATTCTGAGTAGCGATCTTCCCAGTCTTTTTGTCTTAATTGAAAGAGATAAATCCTTTTCTAATACATCTTCCATAATTGTTTGAATCTCATCATAACTTTTGTCCTGTACATCAAATGATTGACTTCTCTCTAACATTTTAAAGTTCTTAACCCTATTTATGATGCATTTATTCAATCAATTTGGATAGTTTTATTCTAGATATTTTACTTTAAAATGTTAATCTTTTGAAATAAATCAAAATCTTATTTATTGAATCAAAACTGTCAATATCCTAATTTTAATTCATTATTTTAAGAAAATTTATATTTATATTTTGATTAAATTTGACCATAGAACAACTGATTTTTTTGTTATGGAAAAAGATTATCTAAAAACAGGTTCTAATAAGAAAAAATCGAAGGATAAGCAATCAACTTCAAAAAGAAAAGTAATTATTGCAGTTATATTAATAATTTTTGCGTTTTCAGGATCTTTCTTGATATACTTCATCCTTCAAATCTCTCTAAATACTAACACTCCCATGGTTGTAGTAATTTCGGGTTCAATGGAACCAACCATTTTAAAAGGTGATTTATTATTTGTTCAAGGAAAAGATCCCGCTCAAATAAAAAATGGCACAATTGTAGGAAAGGAAGGAGATGTAATTGTTTTTGATGCTTGGAATTTACCTGGTTGGTTTAATCCCCCACGTGATCCAGTCGTTCATCGCGTTGTTGACAAATGGTATGATGGGGGATGGTATTTTCTTACAAAGGGAGATGCCAACCCTACAGTAGATGATGGTCCTGTCCCAGAGAACAGAGTATTAGGAGTAGTAGTAGGAAGAATCCCTTACATCGGTTGGATAAAAATACTTCTCACAGATTCGGGATTATTAATTCCTCTTCTAGTTATCGTATCTGCGCTACTTATTATAAGTATTATTTGGGATATTTTCAAAAAGGATGATGATGGAGAGGAAAAAAAAAAGGGAAAAAATAAATTGACCTATAATCAAAAATCTATCAATGATAAGTCAGTAAAGGAAATTGAAATAGATTATACTCAGAACAACTGATCTAAATCACATATCGAAATCTTGTCCAATTTATACTTACAACTTAAAATAATATATATTTATAAAATATTAAGTCAAATAATATAATACTAAATTCTAATTCAAAATAAATATAAAATAAAATATTAAAATATGGTGAATATTAAATGGGATGGACTCCACCTAGTAAATTTATAGTAATTTTGACTTTTCTAACAATGGCTTTTGGGATATTTATCTTTATGGATCTATTAATGGGGCTATGGCCATCAATTCTACCAGCATTCCTAATTGGAGCATATAATGGATGGTTCATTATTGCTTTGATATTGTTCTTTCTCACATGGTTTCTGTTCTTCATGGGAGTTAAACTGTCAGGTATTTAAATCAGTATTTAACAATTTCTTTTTTTTTTAGTCTTTGTTCTATATACTCATTTTAAGAATTGATATAAATTTTAATTAGTAGAACTAATTAATAACATATTAAGAATTATTTTTTCCAACAAAAAAATCTTCAATTAATCTGGTGAATAAAAAATGGGTTGGACTCCACCAACTAAATTTACAGTCTTTTTAACCTTTCTGTTGATGGCTTTTGGAATATTTATCTTACTCGATTTATCCAATTTGATATGGCCAGGGTTTCTACCTTATTTTGCAATAGGCACTGAAAACGGATGGTTCATTATTTCATTAATTGTTTTTTTTCTCTCTTGGTTTCTATTATTTCTAGGTGTAAAATTAAAAGGATTATAATTATGATTAATTAAAATAAAATGTTGATAAAATTATGGCATGGACTCCTCCAAGTAAATTTATTGTTGTAATAACCTTTCTTTTATGGGGATTTGGAATATTCATCTTACTTGACCAATGGACTATATTCTGGGCATCTCCATATCTACCTTTACTTACTTTTATGGGAAGCTCCTATATATCATGGTTGTTGATTGCCATGATAGTATTCTTTTTCTCTTGGTTTCTATTTTTCCTTGGTGTAACATTGAAAGGTTTATGATTTTTTAAAATTAAATCCCTTTTTTTTCTTATTTTTTCAATAAATACCTCACTTGAGTTAGATTTTGTTAGAAAGTGAAGGATCGTTATTAATCTGACAATAAAATTTAAAACATTTCTAAAATTTCAAGAAAATGTTATTACGTGATTTATTATCAAAAATACAATAAAACTACAAAACGTAATACGTAAACGCAAATAAACAAAAAAGTAAAGAAATACAATTAAAAATTAAAAAACTAAGAGGAAATTAAAATGGCAAAAGCAAAAGAAAAAGAAACTAATTCTGTTTTCGTAGGCCGCCGTCCGACAATGAACTATGTGATGGCCACTATGATGATCCTTAATAAAGGTGAAGAATGTACTGTAAAAGCTAGAGGTAGAGCTATTTCCCATGCTGTTGATGTTTGTGAAATTTTGAGAAATAGATTCTTAAAAGGCACAGAATATAAGGACATCAAACTTTCTACAGAACAGCTTGAAGGAGAAAATGGTCAAAATAACAATGTTTCTTCAATTGAAATCGTATTAGCACCTCCAAAATAAACAGTGGAATTATCTATTATTCGCTGAAACCAATAACACAATCTTTATTTTTTTTATTATTCTTTTTGTATAAAAACTATGCTGAACGTAATAGTTTTAAATTATAATTTGAAGTAACATTAAAATTACTAAATTTAATTAGGGTTTTTTATTTATGAAAGAAGAAACAAATGTATTATATTAATCTGTTATTAATATCAAAGATATTCTCTTGTTAATAAATCTTTTCGTAGTTCACGAAATTGATTTCTAGCTTAAATCTAATAAAGATAAAGAGAAATTCACAAATTTTTGTCTAAATCACAAACATTTAATAATACAGTTGGAAAATTAATAATTAACAAAAAATAATTTGTTTTAATTTTAAATCCGATTTTAAATAAAATTTAATAAAAAATTCTAAAAGAGGAAGATAAAAATGGCGAAAAAGGCTGCAGAACCTTTATATGTAAAATCTAAGGTAAGAGAATATATTAAGGGGAAAGGGTGTAATACTAGTAGTGGTGTTCTTGATGGGGACACATTAAATAAACTCATAATGGAAATGCTTGATAATGCTGTAAGACGAGCAAAAGGTAATAATAGAAAAACTGTAAAGGCAAGAGATTTATAGACTCGCTTGCCCTAAAAAATATTTTTTTTTATTTTTTACATCTACTCATTTCAATAATATTTATTAAAAATTATTCCAATAATATATCAAGCACTCTGCGTCATAAAACCATTAATTTTTGTCTTTTATGAAGAAATCTCAGAAGTACTTTATGTTGTTGTTTTTTTCGCTTTTTTTTTCCTTCTATTCAGACAATGGGAAATGCAATTCAATATATACTTTTCCTGCAGATGAGGGTGTTGGATATATATGGAAATGTACTTATTGTAGTCCTAATTGGAGTGTTTTTTTAGGTGTAGGTTCAAAAGTAGAAATAAATATAAACCGGATTTATAATGGATCATACATGGACGCTGATGAGGCTAATATAATAAATGCGACCTTGAATTATTATTATAAAGCTTCAAATTCTCATATGTCATTCACATTTCCATACTATATAGTTTATAATGAGACATATGATTATATGAGAATTTTACATTGCTTTATTATCCTTACTCCAATTAATCTAACATTAGTCGCAGATTATATCAATCGTCGTGGAGATATTTCAACAATTCAAGAAAATATCCTCAACATTGATTATGGATATTCTCAAACTGGGGAATATACCTATAATGCAAATGGTTTTGCAGAGAAATTTGAGTACAAGGAATTTGGTATTACTCAATATATTCTTATACTGGTTGGTAATAATATTTCAATTCCTTCTGGAAATTTAATCTTTTTATATATCATAATTGTGACTATTTCATTAACTTATTTTATTAATAAACGTCAAAAACATTTAATAAAGAAGTAAAGGATTTAATTAAAAATTCAAAAAAATGGGGTTAATTTTAATTATTTATCATAAGAAATATTTTAAATCGCAATCGTAGGCTTTTCAAATCTAGCCCTACTTATTCCTGTTGAAAGATCTTTATCAACTATTATTTTTGATGTATCTATATCCTGAGGAATAGCTGTGTGGGTTATTAGAAATATTTGCGAGAATGATTTTGATTTTATTAAATGCTTAAGTATTCTTTCTCTTCTCGTCTCATCTAACGCTGCTAATGGCTCATCTAACAATAGGAAGTCAATCTTTGGATTTTTTCTGGGTGACTCTTTCGTAGGACGAATTGTTCCCATTAGTTCCGAGATTGCTAAACGTAGGGCAATCCCTAATGCAGTTCGATCTCCTCCTGAAAGAACCTCAGTTGATTCATATTCACCATTAAAATTATCTCTAATTCTTAATGATAACCCTGTTTTCTTGGTTCCACTTAGATCAAGTAAAAGATCGCTATATTGTCCAGAAGTAAAATCCTTAATATATTTTTCTGTACTTAGAGCAATGTTTTTAACCAGACGTTTAACAACCATATATTCAGTTACAAATCTACGAACAAATTCTTTTGCTTTGGTAATATGTTCAATATCTACTTCATGTTGATCTATTTTGCGCTGTAGCTCTATCATCTTTTGAATTTCATTGTGTAATTCTTTAATTCTCTCAATATTTTTTTTCAAGTTTGATTTTTTTTCGGTAAAATCGTTCTGAACAGCACTTAACTCTGCAGAAACTCTTTCTTTCGTAATTATCAACTTTTTAACGCCTTCAATACTAGAATCCTGAAATTTATTACCGTGTTGTGAGAGGAAATTTTTTAAACCTTTTTCATTTTTCTTTAAATCAGACTCATATTTAATGTAGTTATCGAAATCTTCTTTAAGTCCTTGGTAAATTGTTATTCTTTCTTTAGTTTTATCTAATTCAAACTGACTAGACTTTATTTGTTTATGATAATCCGTCAAAACTCTTGAGATTGAATCAATTTTTTTCTGGTTTACTGAAATTTCATTATTGAACTTTTGAATCATTTCATCATAATGTTCTTTAGTTAATTCACTTTGACATGTTGGGCATTGGGCTAATTCCTTTCCTTCTCCCCTCTTTATAAATTTTAAACTAGTATCCATTTTTTTTATGGATTTTTTAGTATCTTCAATTCTACCTTTTGTTTTTCCTAATCCTTTAAATGTAGCATCTCTTTTTGTCTCTAATTCTTCTTTAGTCTTCTGAATATTATTTTTATTTAATTGTAATGTTTCTATTTCAGTATTAATGGTTTTTTTTGAACTGAAATCATCTAATTTTAGATCTGTTTTTTTGATTTTAATTTTAAAATCATGATAGTAAGATTTAAATTTATCTTGCATGGATTTATTCTGATCATATAAATTCTCTAACTCAGAAATCAGTTCGTTTGATGGCAAACTCTTTTTTTCATTAGATAGTTTCTCAATTAATTTTTCTTTCTCCTTTAATTCTTTTTCAAATTCGATGTTCTCTTTTTGAATTATATCAATATCTTTTTTAATCCTTTCAATAGGTACTCTAGATTTCTCAAGTTTTTCTTTTTCATGTTTTTGTCCTTTAAATTTCTTATCTAATAACGAAAGAGCAGTATCTATTATATTTAATCTAAATAAATCAATAATCATCTCTCGTAGTTCTGCTCCTTTTTTATTAGCTATTTCTTCCACTTCACCCTGCCTTACAAAAACAGTACTCATAGCCTGTTCGGAAGATATCTCAAAAAAATCTTCAATGTTGAAGTTTTTAATTTCATTATATACATTCCGATTATTATTCCACTCAAATAATTTCGTAGCAATACTTCCTGTTCTTCCCCACTTTCGATAAATATAATAGTTTTTTTTATCCAGAGTAAAATAGACATAAATTTCTGCTTTATCTTGTGCTCCATAGGTGATAAATGAAGCAGCATTTCGTCTTCTAAATATTTTAGGACCAAAAAATGCAAATAGAATTCCTTCAAGAATAGTAGATTTTCCGTAAGAATTCTTACCACTTATCAAAATTAAACCTTCAGGAAACTCACTATTTTTTTTAGGTATGTTTAAATTTTTATAGCCCATGAAGTTATTAAAAGTAATTTTTGTGATATGCATAATAGCTTAAACCTCTTTTTCTTTTTCCATAAATTGAAAAGCCCTTTTTATTGCATCCATTCCAAATTTTGCTAACTTATCCACATCATAATGAGTTCTGTCTTCACTTAATTTCTCTTGAACAAATTCTTTAAATTCGTCATCAGGTTTCTCAAGTATATAATCTTGGATTATTCCTGCACTTATATCATCCTCAAAAGTGTCAGATGTATCAGAAATTTTCCAAATCAATTGTAATATATTATACTTTTCAGATTGCGAAAAACAATTTCTCCGTAACTTTAACATCAATTCGTTAATCTGCCAGGTTTTTTCTGATGTCATTTCACCATAAAAATTGAATTTTAATCTTGCTGAGGTTTCAGGATTAAAACCATCTTTGATTATGAAATTGTCTAATTCTCCTTGTATCCATGTTTCTAAATCTGAGGTTGATTCTTTTGGTGTAATGTCATGGGGAATCAATTCAAAAGATCGATTGAGTAAATTATCAGTAAATTTTGTATCAACATTTATCTCTCTTGTTTTTTCGTTTATATCAACAATTAAGTAAGATTGATTTTCAAGTTTTTCTTTAAAATTCATTGGCAATAGGCATCCTGAATAGTAATGATTTTTTGAAACACATTTGAAACCATGCTCATGTCCTAAGGCTACATAATCATAATTAAAATCATCAGAATTAACCTTATTATGTAAAGTTCCATCACCTATAGAACCATGAGCTATAGCAATATTAATATATTCATTATCTTTTGGTTGCTGGTTTTGTATCCAATTATCATATGCAGTTTCATAGATTTCAAAACTTTTAAACTCAAAATAGGGAAATAAATAAAACCTTACTTTTTTATTGGGAAATTCAATTGATAAAGAATTATTAGATTTAATTGCCTCTAAAAGATCTCTCTCTTTAAAATAATAAAGATTTGGATATTGATCTTTATTAATATGTGATTCAAAAGGAGTGTATTCATATCCTTTAAATACTCCATGGTTTCCTTCAATATATATAAATGGTACTTGATTATTTGTATTTTCAAAGAAAATTTGTAAACTTCGAATTAAAGTTCTTCTTGCTGGTTCAGAGGGTGGATAAGAACTATATTTTGATGGATGATGGAAGATATCTCCGCAGTGTACTAAAAAATCAATATCTTTGATTTTAGAAATTTCAGTAATTACATTTAGGAATGTATTATAGATTTCTTGTTCAAATGGTCTTGAATAATTATCAATCGCCCATTTATTTATGGTCCCTCTTCTTGGGCGATATCCTAAATGAGTATCTGCCATATGACTAATTTTTACCATCATTATCACTTTTTTTATTCTTTTTTATATAATTCATATTTTAGGTGGGATTAACTTATGACGACGTACAAGCATGAACTTCTTAGTTTTAGGATCAAATTGTAATTCCATAAATTTACTATCAACTTTGCTATATTCTAATGGAAGTAGTGTACTTGCTTCATGCGCTCCAATTAGGCATAAAGGATACCCTCGTGGAGAATATGGAATCAAATTTCTAACTATTTTTTCAGCATCTTTCGTATTATAAAAATCAGGAATATCAAACCGTAAAGCAGGACTATCTTTAGCAAATCTTACTATATATGTCCAGCTTTTTGTATATTTTGATAGATCCGGAAGTTCAACCAAAAACGGTTCACTTTCAATCCTTGAATCCCAATAGAGAAGAATGAAATTCCCTTGTGAATCACGTAATCGACTTTGTTTTGAGATACTGAAGAATTTAATATCATAGGTTTGAATAAAATTATAGAATAATTCCACAAAACTAGTCGGTGGAAAAATATGCTGACGAAACATATGGATTCCATCACCAAAAAAAATTACTTTCTTATTTTTACCCAATTTTGAAATTTCTTTGATTCTTATCATAGTTTTTAATATTTCATCAGCAGTCCTAATCCTATCAACAACATGGCCCATTGAGGGGTAGTAATAGTTATACGCTTTAATATGATCATCAATCTTCTTTTTATATTTATTGTTAAACCAATGCTCGAGCTTCTCGATATTATACTTTAAGCTACCTATATTGAACTCTTTTTTCAATGTTTTAATGAATTTTTCAATTACTTCTTTATAAATCGTCAACTTATGCAAATTATCCTCAATATAAGCTAATGTAGGTTTATACATTATAAGTTTTTTTTTATATCTTCCATTTTCAAAAGAATTATGACACTCTCCGAATTTGAATGAAGCTAATTTACCATATGTTCCGGAAAATGTGTTGGAACTCTCGTCAAATCCTATTAAAGTGTAACCATTGTCAATATAATCTCTTAGTTCTCCTTTAATGAGAAAATAGGGCATTTGGTTGCATAATTTTCCGGCGTTCTGTAATGGATCATCCGTATCGAATTTGTCTGTTTCTAATTCAACTTTCTCATCTTTTGTCCAACTATTAATATTATTTTTAATCCCATCCCTAAATCTCTTTATAATTAATTCTGGAGAATCTTTTGGTCTACTATTAAGAGAATCTTCTAATGAAATTAGTTCAAAATTGAATGATATTGTTTTCACCTTTAGGGAAGAGCTGTAGGTGGGGGAAATCCCCCTTTAGATTTAATTTTTTTAGCAAAAACTTCATAAAACTTCATCGACACATTTTCAAAATAAGTATCATATAACGGAATTCTAAGTTTTTGGAAATTGGTGAGCCAAATGCCCGATATTAAAGCGATCCCTCTCGTACCTGTTAGTGACTCTAAATCACTGTGTTGAATTCCTCCACCTAAGGTTTTTGCTGCAACAGTTTTTTCTTTCTCTGATCTTAGAGGTAAATTAATGACAGTATTCATATTAGATAAAATTGTATCATCTATAGGAGAGTATTGTTGAGAAATTACTTCTAAACCCAAATTGAATTTTCTTCCTTGACGTGAGATGTCTTTAAAAACATTACTATACTTCATCATCTCTGATCGCAAAACACTTGGTGCTTCTTCAATAGTAAATATAATTATGGGTAAAGTTGAAGGATCTTTAACTTTATTTACTGATTCAATATATAAATTCTTCAAATTAAGTTTATAATTATTATAAAAACTTTTAGGTAAATTTTGATTTAATTTTTGTTCTAGTGTGTTTATATCAGTTGATGATTTAAGAGCTTTACGAATGTCAAATAAAGTCCTCGCTAAAACACCATTAAATAAAAATTGCTCTAAGTCTGAGATCATTGAGGCATTAAATATAATTATTCCTCCTTTCTCCAGCTTTTCTACAATTTCAGGTAATTTACTTGATCCATTAGATTGAAACATATCAGAATACTCCAACCAATGCATTCTTCTTCTTATCGCTGCCATTGTTTTATCATCATGACCTCCTGGAGGTCTATATCCATCTGATAATAAATTATCTATATAATTGTCAGGATCACTTCTATATGCAGAAAATATAGCCCCAACTTGCAGATCATTGAATGAACCGGTTGCGAATAAATCCTCTGGTTTTATTTCTTGATAATTGATAATACAAGGTACAGCTAAGCTTTTTAATTCTGGAGGGGGTATTCCCTTATTAGGATATAGATAAAACCAAGAACCAAATAAGTCTTTATTCATAAAAGTCGTTTTACAGATATCAAAAACTCCGTATTTAATGCAGCCTAGAGCATATTCATCATGCATATCAATTGCAAGCATAGAAATTTTTGTACCTTTATTATCTAAAATAACATGGGCATTATGTTGTAAAAGACCATCAATAAAAACCTGATTGAGGTTAGATTTACCCATCCCTGTTGCTCCTGCTATAAAAAAATGATACATTAAGTATTTATAAGGAAATTTAACAGGTACTTTTCTCTGCGATGCTAAATAACCCATAAAAATGCCATCAGGAGGAAAAATATGTCCTAAATAATCATGAATATCATCTTGACTATCTGAAATTTTCATAGAATGAGGCTTTAGTACTTGTTTCTCCATTAAATCTTCAATTTCAAAAAATACATTAGTTGTAAAGCGTACCGTCTTCTTATTTGTATTATTCCTTTGTATAAGTATTATTGGACGTCCTTGAATAACATATTCTAGTTCAGTTTCTAGTTCTGCTTTAATATACTCGGTTATTTGTACATTTTTCAATTTCTGTCTTGTGATGATATAATCTGAGATGGTTTGCTCACTTAAAATTTGAGTTATAATTATATATTCCTTATTATCAACTTTAGCTTCAAGCTTAATAAAACCGTGTAGGTGAACATAGTTCTTATAAAAAATCTCAATCGTACTTTCTAACGAATTAATTCTAATAATCATTTTTATATGACCTAAAATTTCTCAATTGAATATATTAATTATGCCACCAATATAAATAAAAAAATATATTAATGGAAACTTA
>JABAHP010006850.1_pt1 | contig 11840 bp, 14 predicted proteins | sample 7062081 | NCBI WGS metagenome assembly JABAHP01 (sample SAMN14534357, study PRJNA622989) | marine sediment metagenome | biome: marine biome [ENVO:00000428]; feature: marine pelagic biome [ENVO:01000023]; material: deep marine sediment [ENVO:00002113] | place: India: Gulf of Kutch | collected... | reverse complement strand
TTAGTTTTTAGCTATTATAATATTTAATTAAAAATTTTGCCTATTAAATTTAATTAATAATTAATAATTCGTTTTTATAATAGAGAGGGATGAACATGCCGAAAAAGAATAGAGATGATGATGAAGACGAGGATGAGGAAGATGAAAAAAGAGAACCATTTGACTTTTCTAAATTCTTTGAAGACCCAAATAAGTTTTTCAGTGATCCTAATAAGTTTTTAATAGATCCAACTAGGCTATTCAAATCTAAAGATTTTAGACGTCTTTTTAGAGACATTTTTGAAAAAATGACAGATAATTTACCTCCTGAATTTCAAAATCTCTCACCTGAAGATATTATGAGAGAATTTACTAAAAATAAAGGTAAATTTGGTTTTCCAATAATGTATGGATTTAATATTAATATTGGTCCTGATGGTAAACCAATTATAGATTCTTTCGGCAATCTTAAAGCAAAACCATATTCTGGAGAACCAGAAGTTAAAAAAGTTAGAGAACCGTTAACAGAAGTTAACGAACAAGGGGATCAGATTATTGTCATCTGTGAAATGCCTGGAGTCACAAAAGAAGAAATCGAATTAAAAGCTTCGAGAGACTCATTAACAATATCAACAAAAAAGAAGGTCAAGGGTAGGAGCTATTATAAAGAAATTAAGTTACCTTCAGCAATTAATTCAGATTATGCACGAGCAAGGTATACGAATGGTATTTTGGAAGTAAAACTTAAAAAAATTGATGAAAAACAAACAGATATAAAAATTGATTAGATTTTACTCCTTTTGCATGTTATTTATCAGTAATTTTTGAATTTTAAAGGTGATTTTTGTACAAACCTTTATTAATCCCCATAACACATAGAATTTTAATCAATTTTAAATTGGTTAAAAAAATGTCTGAAAAAAGAGATTATTTATCAAAAAGAGCTCTATTGATTATTGGAATTACTGCTTTAGTTGTTCTGGTGATCGGATTAATTCTTTATTACACTGGATTTAATGAAGCTTTTTATAGTTCGAGTTCTACTATTCAAGCCATATTTAAGGCGATAACCTATCTTGGGACACCTATAGTTTTTATCATTATCGTTGCAATTTTGTATTTGGGCTATAATAAGAGCTATGCTAAAAGCTTGGCTGTAGTTTTATTATTCTCCCAATATCTTAATCAATTCTTGAAGTCTATAGGTCAAGATCCTCGACCAGCAACTAATATTGATGCTGGTGAAGAATATGGTTTTACGGAACCTTCATATGGATTTCCATCTGGTCATACACAAAATTCTGCTGCTTTTTGGGGATTTTCAGCAAATGAATTTAAGGATAAATTTAAAAAGAATAATCTGCCAATTGTTCCAATCATTCTCTCAGTTGTAATATTCCTAGTTGCAATATCAAGAGTAATCATTGGAGTACACGATCTTCAAGATATAATTGGAGGTTTTTTAATTGGTATGGGAGTTTTATTATTAATCATATATGTAGAACCTTTCTTCTCAGAACAATTCAACAAATTATCCTTTATTGCTAAAATAATCTTAACAGCCGCAGTCGCTATTGTATTATTCATCATCGGAATTATTTTATTTCCAAATGCGGGATTAGGATTAGTTTTACCACCTGTTTTTTATGCTGATGATGGAGGTTTTGCTCAAGTAGGAGGAGCTTTATTAGGTTTTGGTATAGGATATCTATTGGAGCAAGAATATGTTAAATATGATCCTTCTCAATTAACAAACAAACAGAAGATATTAAACATTATAATAATGTTAGTTATATTACTTGTCGTCTTTGTACCATTTGAATATATAATAACTATTGATAGTGTTTATTTCCGATTTGCAAGATATGCATTAGCTACATTTGTATTAGGCTATGTAGTTCCATTAATATGTAAAAAAATCAACAAATAATTAAAATCTTAAAAATTTTTTTTTATTTTCTAAATTCAAGCAAATAGAACAATTTTAGGTCGATATTTCTAACCCTCTCCTTGCGACTTCTTTTAAAAGGAGACGATTTACCATTTGTCTGTCGCTTTTTGAAACTTGATTGTGAGGAGTTATTATCTCATTAATATAAATATCCTCCCGATAAGGATGAGGTAGAACTTGCTCAAGTATCATCTTAATTAAAGGGAAAAAATATTAGTATATAAAATTTCCCTTTTTTCGCGTGAGAAATATGAATTTTCAGAATAAATCTAAAAATGGTTTTACCTTCTTTTTTCCTTCAAGATCCTTAATATGTTCTAAAATTCTTTTAGACAATTCCTTTTTTTTTTTAAAATATGTTGTCATTATATCCTCTACGGTTATATTTGGGTACCTTTCTGACAAAGCCATATCTCTTCTTGAACAACCGTTTCTCCTCATGCAGCAATAAGCCATAGAACCAAAACAAACTACTTCAGAATCCCATTTATTTTCTTTTGAAAATTCTTCCTTTATTTTAATAAGTTCCTCTGGACTAAGCCCGAGTTCATTTAATCTTTCATCTCTTCTGCATTTAAAGGCAAATGTCAGTGAATAACCCGGTTTACAACAAAATGTTAATGCTCGATAATCTCCTCCCATACATAGTGGAATTGGAGCATCCTCTTCCCATCCTGGAATATCTCTAAGTTTATCTGGATCTAAATCAACCAAATTAATACCCCATTTCCCATAGTATAAAAATAAGAAGGGCTCGGTACGGGAATTGAACCCGTCTCTAGGGATTCACATTAGGGTTTCTATAAGAAATAGAAATGTCCCCAATACTAACCACTATACAAACCGAGCCATATTTAATTTTTATTATATTAAATTCTAATGTTAGAATCTAAAAAAAATTTATCTTATTTTTCTCTTATTCGATAATTTTTAACAGATTTTTTAGTACTTCATCAACAGCATCGTCCAAATCTCCGGAATTATCTATTACAAAATCTGCTTCAGGAAATTTTTGGTTTTTTTTTGCCCGTTCGATTCTTTCTTTTAATAATTCTTCACTTTCTCTTTTTCGATCTTTAATTCTTTGATAAGTGATTTCAAAAGGTACTTCAATAAATATTACTCTGATATTTCCGTATTTTTCTCTCGCTTCTTTTACAATCATGCGACTAACGTTTATTATAACAGGGTGTCCATTTTCAAGATAATCATCAATCTCTTTAGAAATACCATAATCCAAATCATATATCTGCCATTTTAATGCAAAAAAATCTTTTTTTTCCATTTGTTTAAATTCTTGAGGTGTTACTGAAATATTTTCTTCAAATTTAGACGGTGGTCTTGTGACATATCTTTTTGGAGCATAAATTTTTTTCAATGTAGAAGGATAGTTTTTAATTACTCCTGAAATAATTGAATCCTTGCCAGAACCTGAATTTCCAACCACTAAAAATAAAGTACCAGAGAAATTTTTGACCATTTGCTTATTTTGAAAAATAGATTAATGAAATATAATCATAAAAAGAACAACTAAAATTTAAAATCTTTAATTCATAGAAAAAAAAAAGATAAATGAATTTGTATTAACAATTTTGAAATAAAAAAATTGTTGATTGATACTAAGAGATGGCAAAAAAAACTTTAAAAATGAATTCAAAAATATCAGATATTCCCGAAAGTTATCAAAGATATTTAGATGAGATTTATATAATATCACGAGCAAAAAAAGGAGGTTGGGTTTCCAACAGTGAGATTGCAGAAAATCTTCATGTAGAACCTGCTTCTGTAACAGGAATGTTAGAAAAATTAAAGAAGAAGGGCTTAATTAATTGGGAACCTAGAAAAGCTATAAGGTTAACTGAAGAAGGTAAAAGAATTGCGAGACAATTAAATGAAATTCACTCCCTTCTTTACCAATTTTTCTCAAAAGTTTTAAAGATTAAAGATGAAAGTGCTATTGAGAAACTATCTTGTGAAATCGAACACCACATCACTCGAGATGTAAAGAACTCCTTAGAAGAATTTCTTTCAAAATACATAGATGGTTAGATTTAATTATAATCCTTAATTCCATGATTCAACTTACCTAAATTGTTTTCTTTAAAGGAATAAAAATGTCAAATGAACTTACTGAAAAAATAACTAAAATAAAGAAAGTTTTTGAAGGTTTTTCTAACTATATTGAACTGGCAGATTTTAGATCTTTCCTATTATTTACTCTTACTAGTCAAGTTCCTACTAATATAATGGCTCAATTAGGTTTTGGATCTAATAAAGAAGTAATAAATTTACCATACAATCCAGTTTTTAATATTTATTATCAGAAAATTAATTTAATCTCGGCAGGATCCTTAATTATCTATGTAAAAACTGAGACAATTACAAATAACTTTACTTTGGATAAAGATGACCTTATTATAAAGAACTTCTTAAATCCTAATGAAATTAGTCTTGCTTTCCGCGGTAAGGAAAAATTTATTTTACCTAAAATTAGTGATTGTAGTGCTTTCGAAGTTGATGGGAATTCTAATTTAACAATTTCTGTGGACGATATATTTCACTCTTTAGAAAGCTTTCTAGCAGTTGCTGAACCAAATATTCTTTTTGTCGTAGATGCTACTAGTGATTCTGAACCAGATTTAGTTTTTACATTTAATATGATGCCTCAGATGCCCACTCGGTTTGATAAACAAGTCCTTAAGATTGACGCATTTTTCGATATGGATCATAAAACCAGAGATAAAACTTATTTAAGAAGAGAAGAGGATTATAAGATAAATTATTTAAAGGATATTAAAGAAGTAGGTCATGCAGAATTGTATAATTCCGCATTTTCATTAGTTTTACATATAAAATCCTTTTCAAAACCAGAATAATTATTCTTATTCATAACAATCTTATTTTTTAATGATTATATTAAGGCTTTAATATATTATACAATAATTAGATGTTTGATAGAAGGATATTCGTCAGCAATTAAACGGTTAATACAATTAAAGGATTAATATCACCAATTTATAAACCATCCGACAAAATATATAAAGTATAAATCTGAGCAATCATAAAAAATTTATTTTCTTCATAAAAAGGGTTGTGTAAAATGAAGATTATTACTATAAACTTACCAGAAAAGTATTTACAAGCAATTCAAATTTTAAATGATATGGGTGTTTATCCTTCTCGAAGTGAAGCAATTAGGATAGCTCTGCATGATTTTTTAACAAATGAATTAAAAATGTTCAAAGATCTTGATGATGAAAGTTTTAAAATGCTCATCAGGAGCAAATCTAATAAGAAACACTAATTATTCTTTTTTTTATTCATATCAATTTCTGGTTTTTTTAAATTTGAACATCTAATTCTGAAACTAAGATTTAAATATCTGAGGGTATATTTTATTCAATGAAACAACTACTTTTAACACCATGAAATTCATGTACTTTCATTTTATTATTTTATAAAGAGTGATTTTTTATGAAAATTGGAATTATTGGAGGGACAGGAAGATTAGGCAGTAGTTTAGGTAAAATTTGGGCAGAAAAAGGAAATCAAATTATGTTTGGATCTCGTGATCCCCAGAAAGCTAAAAAATTAGCTAATTCAATTGGTTCTAATGCAACTGGTGGAACTTATGAAGAAGCTGCAAAATTTGGGGATGTTATCGTCCTTACTGTTCCGTGGTCAGGAGCAAAAGAATCAATTAAAGGAGCGGGAGATCTAACTGATAAAATTATTATAGATTCTACTACTACTGCTGCACCTCATTTAGGAGGACCTGTAATAACGATTACTCCTTCTGCAGCTGAAAAAATAGCAAAATGGGCGGTAGGGGCTAAAGTAATAAAAGCAGTTCATACAATTGGAGTTGAGAGTCTTAATAAATTACAATTTGGTTCTCAACAAGCAAGTTTATTTATCTGTGGGGATGATCGAGATGCGAAATCAAAATTAAAACAACTAGGAATCGATCTTGGATTTGAGGTTATAGATGCAGGACCACTCAAAAATGCTAGACTGATTGAACCTCTTGGTATGCTTTGGATTGAATTAGCTTATAATCAGGGAATGGGAACTGATATTGCATTTAAATTACTGCGAAGAAGGTTTGCAAAATAGTTAATATAATTTTATTATTTTTTCTTTTTCCAATTCTTTTTTCCATATCGTTTTTCATTTATTTCCTCCATCAATACATAAATCTATAAAAAAGGATTAATTCAAAAGTTATAAATATCCTTACATAAAATATATTTAAATAAATCATTATGAGTATTTCAAAATGAGAGTTGTACGATATTATAGTAATGATGATATTCGAGCTGATGAAATCGATAAACCAGTAATTGGTGAAGGCGAATTCTTGGTTAAGGTAAAAAAATCAGGTATTTGTGGTTCAGATATTTTAGAATATTATCGAAAAGCAAAAATGGAAAAATTAGGTGTTGATTCTTTAATTTTGGGTCATGAGATTGCTGGGGAAATAGTAGAGAAAAGTGAATCAATCAAGCATCTTAGAATAGGTGATCGAGTTTTTGTATCGCATCATGTTCCTTGTTTTGAATGTCATTATTGCAAACAAGGACATCATACAGCTTGTAATTTACTTCATAATACTAATTTTGATCCTGGAGGTTTTGCTGAATATGTAAGAATCCCAAAAATAAACCTCGAAAAAAAGGGGGTTTATGTTTTAGATAAGAATGTTTCGTATGATGAAGCTGTTTTTATCGAACCTCTGGGTTGCGTGTGTAGAGCACAACGTTTAGCAAATATTAAAAAAGGTTTAACTGTCTTAGTTCAAGGATGTGGTGCTTCTGGATTACTGCATATCAAATTAGCCAAACTTAGAGGGGCAAAAAAGGTGATTGCTACCGATATTAACGAATTTCGTTTACAAAAAGCAAAAGAATTTGGAGCTGATGAAATTTATAAAGCGGATGTAGATTTACCAGAAGAGATAAAGAAAATTAACGAGTATAGATTAGCTGATATTGTCATAGTTTGTACTGGAGCAGTAGCAGCAGCAAACCAAGCACTAGAATGCGCAGCACCGGGAGGTAAAATTATCTTTTTTGCAGTGCCAGAACCCTGGGTTTTTCTTAACGTTCCGATAAATAAATATTGGAGAAATGAAATAACTATAATGACTTCTTATGGAGCTGCACCAGAAGATTTAGACGAAGCCTATAATTGGATTCTTTCTAAAAGGATAAATGTAACAGATTTAATTACACACAGATTCCCATTCAGTAAAGCTCAGGAAGCTTTTAATGTAGTTTGTGAAGCTGCTGAAAGCATTAAAGTAATCCTAAAACCAGATAAAGAATAAATACTAGTCAATAATTCATTTTATAAGCTTGCTTCTTTCTAAATGTTTACTTATTATTCCAGATTCCCAAAAATTATAGATTTCTAGCATGAATCCTCTCATTTTTCTTTTTGGGAAGAATATATCTAACTCAAGAAGATCCTCAACAATAACCTTGGTATTTTTTATTGAATTTAGAGATAAGATAGCTTGATCAACTAAATCTTGATTATTTTTTATTTTTTCTCGCATGTAAGAAAATGGAGTTGTATTTGGTTTCTTCACAATATAAGAATGGCTTGAGGTTAACATATCTGCTTTTTCGAGAAAAATGGATTCAGCAAGATTAATATCTTCTTGATATTGGTCGATTGAGCATTCTTCAAAACCATACCAAGGTCCAAATCCATCTTCACCCGGTTTGCGTTGATCAAATCCCAAACAACTAATATGAAAGATTTTCTCCTCAGTTAGTAATAGACCAACATGTGCTTTTGAGTGCCCTGAAAAAGGAATAGTCTCAATTATTAAATTCTCAAAATTAATTTTTTCTCCTGGATTAAAGGGTTTAACATTAATACAATTAGCATATCCATTTAAATCTCCAAACTTTTTTATAACTGAGAAATCCATAACCTTACTGAATCCAAAACCTTCATAAAAATTGTAAAGATCCAATAAATATGAGTTTTCTGGAATTGGAGCATTAATTTGGGCCCCTAAAGATTCCCATTGATGTATATGAGCCATATGATCCATGTGAGCATGTGTACAAACATAATTTGATATGGGGCCATAATATTTATCAATTTGATTTATTAGAGTTGGTTCAATATTCAAATCCAAAATGACGGTTTTTGAATTTCTGCCATTCTTCGGGAGGATGATAAGTCCATCACAACAAGAAAAATAATAGGGCGGATTAATTTGATGGACAAGTAAAATTTCCTCTGTTACTTCCCTAATCTCAAGGTTACTTATTATAGGAAAAGTCATTGATTTATTTCATATTAATCTATTAACCCGAATGCATTAAAAAATAAATCAAACTTTAATAAGTTGACTTTTATAGAATTCCTAACTAATGAATTTAATTCATGTTTTTAATATATAGAGCCAAAATTGGAGAGCAAAAGCAAAGAGTAAGATATAGAAGTAAAAATACCAACCCAAAATGGATAATTATGTAATAATAAAAGATCCAGAATAATAAGAAAATTGTGCTCACTAACAGTGTTGTCATTAACTTATTAAATTGGCTTTCATAACAATTCTTTCTATTTTTTTCGAGGTCGATGACAACACTTATCTTTTTAAGCTTTTTATTTTTTTGATTTATAGTGTAGCTCCATTCAACATTTCCAACCTTAAATCTTCCATTATTCATTGATCTTCCGATTTGACACTTTAGAATCAATCCGCTTATATGTTTTTTTCTCCAAAGAGAATTAATGAAATTACCGCCTGAGTATGCCACTAATTTGTTATTATACACATTGATAGGTTGAGGTATATGAGTATGAGTTCCAAAAATCAAATCCCATTTTGGATTTGAATTTGAATTATTTCTCATATATTCTAGTAATTGATCAAGACGGAGTTTTTCTAGAACCATATAAAGCTTCAAAGACTTAAGAATTTCTTTTATCCTAACTTTTATATCGCTCATATATTTTCCTTGATTAATAAGGTTAATACTTCTATCCTGAAACTTTTTACGTACATAACATTCATTTTCAAAGTGCCAGTGAGGATAAAGGATGTTAAAACTATTAGCTTTATAATAATTATCAATATTTTTAAACCGTGTAAAAAAACCATTATCTTTTCTATTGCTCCACATAGTTCCAGTAACTATATTTAAATAATGAAATTTGAAAGAGGGAAATGATTTTGTTCCAAAAATATGATAGTTATTCTTTTTTAAAATAAAGAGTGTTTTTTTTAAATCTCTAAGATCATAATCTGCTGCATGATTATTACTTAGACATAAAAGCCAGTTTTGGTTAGGTATTTTTAAACGTGGGAGTTGTTTTAAAATACTTTCAGAGTGATTTTGATGATTAATTCTGCTTTTTTTATTTGTTATAACACCTTCGAAATTTCCTATGACTAAATCTGCATCCTTAAAAAAATCTATTAATCGATTTTCAAACTCAAGGTCGTAATCGCGAATTCTCATTATATCACCGACAAATGCAATGTTCAATATTTTATAATTTGAATCTAAACCGTCTAATTTATGTACTCGCCAACCATCTTCGGTTAAAATACCAATATTTTTAATTTTATATTTTTTCCTTTGATACTTTCGATAAATAAGAAAAAAAATAGAAATCACGAGAATAAAATTAGTTATTAAAACCCACTTTATATCCACCGTGATAATAGGAAAAAAATACATAAAAGTGTGAAATACCACGAAAGGATAATAAATATTAACCAGCACATATTTAACAAGCCAATTAATTGATTCCTTTAAGCTATAAGGACTTCCAATTATACCTAATTGTCTCCTTTTATGCTTAAGAGAATAGTTTAGAAGTTTTATAAGATTCTTTTCAAAAGGCAATTTTATCTTAAATTATTATTTTTGGATTTGTATGAATATTATTACTATATACAACAATTTAATTAAATTTTAATTAAAGATTACAGTCTCAATAAGTGGTTTATTTAAAGTAAAAAAAGTAAAAAAAAAATTATAAACCTTTAGGAGCTTGCTTATAAATTTCAAATGCCTCATCTACTGAAACACTCTTATGAACGATAGCCCTCACAGCTTTAATCATACCTAAGGGGCTATCACTTTGGAAAATGTTCCGGCCCATGTCGACTCCAACGGCACCTTTTTCAACTGCATTTTTTGACATTTGTAATGCATCTCTTTCATCAATCTTCTTACCACCCGCAATTACTACGGGTGCTGGGCATATGTTTGTTACTTCTTCAAAATTCTCACAATAGTAAGTTTTAACAAAAGTGGCACCCATTTCAGCAGCCATTCTACTTGCCATTCCAAGATATCGGGCATCTCGTACCATCTCCCTTCCTACAGCTGTAACTGCTAATGTAGGAATTCCATAAGCATTTCCTTCGTTGACGAGTTTTGAAAGATTCATTAATGTCTGCTTCTCATGTTCCCCCCCTACAAAAATAGAACATGTAATAGCAGATACATTTAACCTTATTGCGTCATCAATTGATACGTTAATTTCTTCATTTGAGAGTTCCTTTAACATTGAAGCTCCTGCTGATACTCTTAATACAATTGGTACATCTAATTCTGAAGGTACACAATTTCTAAGCATCCCTCTAGTGAGCATAAGGGCATCAGCATATTCAAATAATGGTTTCATATCAGTAAAACACTTTAATTGACCCGGAATGTTTCCAAAGTATCCATGATCAATTGCTAACATTACACAGCGTCCACTCTTTGGCTTTATTATTCGATTAAAGCGGTTTTGGAACCCCCAGTCTCCTACTACAACCATTTTTCATTCCCTTTTTATTAATTTGAATATGATTAACAATGATTTTGTTAAAATAATTAATGATTTCTATTTGACTTTTTCGAAAAAATATGAAAAAGTGTAGCTTACAAAAAAGAATTAAATAACACTTAAGAATTCTCCAACTCTATTCTTGATTTTTTCAACGATTTTTTTGGAGATATTTCTTCTGATAAAATCTTTAATCAATGTTAATCGATAATTACTAATTTTCTTAATATTAAGAGCTCTTGATAGTTTTTCTATTAATTCATCATCATAAATCTCACTAACATCTTGAAGTATTGATACAGCATAATGAACTTCACTCACAAAATTAGAGATGTCATGTTGTAATAGGTTAAGTTGTTCTTCTTCATCAATTATTTCCAGAGCTCTTTCAATAATCTGTTCCTCAAATTTTAATTTAGTAGTCCAAGGAGTTTGATAAATATGTTGAGAAACATCCATTATAAAAGCATCTTTATCTTTTATTTTAATTTTACTTATATCTGGATCATCAATAATATGGATTGTTTTCTTTCCCTTGTATAATTCTGGTAATATGTTGTCACCTAGTGAATTTAATAAATTCTCTGAGTATTCAAACTCATCATCTTTAATAATATAAGAAGGATAATTAAATACTTTAGCGTGAATTAAACTAAAAATACCATAAACACCAAAAAGCTGGATTAAGTTTCTGAGATTTATTCTCCCAACCATTTCTCTTTCAAGTTCAGGAGAAACCTTACCCATTATTATGTCGATATTTTCATAACCCTTTATATTTCCTTTTGTATCAACAAATACTATGAATTGATGTTCTGGACATACTGCATTGATAGGTATTTGTATTTTGATAATACCAAATTTTTTTTGGGCAAATATAGATTCAGGAATATTAATGCTCTTCACTTTAGAACATAATGGGCATTCAACTTGTAAAAGACGATAAGTTTCAGCAAACATGCAATTGGGCTAATTATTATTTCTGTTATTTATTAATAGATGAATTCTCAATAAAAATATTAACGAATCTTTTTAAAACTAAAAATGAAATTCCTAAATCTAATGTTGAATACAATAAACATGTTTTTCAAGAAAT
>JABAHP010025950.1_pt1 | contig 11843 bp, 20 predicted proteins | sample 7062081 | NCBI WGS metagenome assembly JABAHP01 (sample SAMN14534357, study PRJNA622989) | marine sediment metagenome | biome: marine biome [ENVO:00000428]; feature: marine pelagic biome [ENVO:01000023]; material: deep marine sediment [ENVO:00002113] | place: India: Gulf of Kutch | collected... | reverse complement strand
ACGTTACGGCAACGGTTAGACCGATTGGAGCGGGCACGAGCCAAGCGGCGCAACGGCACGGGTTTTGTGGTGGTGCTGGGGTCCGAAGAGTCTTGGAGCGAAGACGAACGGCGACGGGTTGCGGAAGCGAAGGCGCGCGGGCAGACGGTTTTTGTCCTGAGCATGGGTAACATAGACCCTGAGCGGTTGTGACCGTTTAGACGGTGTGAAAACGGCTCGTTACAATGGACATGTTACAACGGTTAGACGAACTAGCGGCGGAGGACAAGGCGTTACTAGAGGCTATACTAGAACGCGACAAGCCGTTACTAGCGGCCATACTAGAACACGAGCATGAGACGTCTTCCGAGTTGGCAGAACTACTTGACAGACTGCGGGCGGAGGACGCGGCGCGGTTGGTTGCTATACTTGACGATGGGTAGTTTACACTCAAAAGGGCGAGCCGTTGTGCACCTTTGGGTGAAACTGCGGGCGACGGTGAAAATGTCCGCTTTTTGTCCGCTTTTGGCGACCATTTAAATGGCACGAAAATGGCACGGTCGGGACCGTAGTTAGAAACGGCAGAAAAACGGCAGTGTAACGTAACGATGGGTATGTAACACCTCTTCTGGGGTTTCTAGAGTTTCTTTAGGATGGGTTGCAGGTTTTTGCAGGTTTTTGCAGGTTTTTACATACGAAAGGAGAAGAGCATGGGCACGGAGGGCCAGTCGAAGGTGTGTACCGCTTGTGGGCGCGTTCTACCGCTTGCAGAGTTCTACAAAGACAGTCGGCGGCGCGATGGTAGGTATAGCGAGTGTCGGACGTGCACACTAGCGCGGCGCAAGTCGGACGCGGAGAAGACCCGACCCGTCAAAGCGGCGTGGCGGGCGAAGCGGCGCGAACACCTGCGGGCGTATGGAGCGCGGTACTACCAAGCAAACAAGGAAAAGCGCAACGAAAGTCAGAGACGTTATCGAGCGAAAAAACGGGCGGCGCGGTCCGCTCAGAGTGCGGACGGTGAACGGGTGAAGGATGCATAAGTATTGCAACGATGGTTGCAGAAAACGGGCGAAAACGGCGAAAAAGGGCAGTTATGTAGAACTACATAAGTATTGTAGTCGGAAGTTCTCATAACTTGTTGCCTACACGACTTATGCAACAAGGCATTGCAGAGGGTTAGAAACTGGGTATTGACAACGGCTCCCAAGTCTGCTATAATGTTACGAGAGGGCGCAAAGTGAACGGTAAACTACTAACAGCGCAAGAGGCGGCGGACCGTCTAGGCTATAGCGTGAGACACCTCCATAGACTGCTAAGGGTGGGAGCGGTCCGCGGTGAAAGGCTCAACCGTGAGTGGATGGTTGAACCCTCAGAAGTGGCACGGGTGAAGGCGCTCCAAGACGAGCACGGGCGATGGTATCATGGCAAGACGGGCGCTCATAGTTGAGCGTTGTTTTTTTCCTTTGCGATGTTACGACAAGTAGTATTGTGTTGTGCGACGTAACATAGAGAATGCGCCCGCTGGCGGTCCCAACGGGCGCGGCGCTGGGCGGGGTGACCCTTCCCAGCGGTCGGTATCTTACCACAAGGGGGTGACAAATGGCAAGTGACAACGGCTCCGCAGAAGTGCGGAGCAACGGCAACGGCAAGGAAAGGCTCACGCTGGGCGTAGGCTACCAGGGCTATAGCCTAGACGTGGGACTAGAGCGGGCGGCTTCCCTCTTCCGAGAGAAGTACGGGCGCGCTCCTGCGCAAGTGGCGACCGCGGGCAGTATCATCCTGGCTGGACCTGTCGGCACAACTCCGCAAGGCGGAGCGAACGGCGGCGGGCGGTCCCTCACGTCACGGGCGGAAGCGGCAAGCGAAGCGCTCACAGCGGAGGACGCGCGCCAGTTGGCGCTAGAGTTGGGGGCGTGATGGTCACAATAGCCGTGGCGAACCAAAAAGGCGGAGTCGGCAAGACCACGACGGCTGTGACCCTGGCTCACGGGTTGGCGCTCAAAAACTATAATGTGCTAGTGGCAGACCTAGACCCACAAGGGCAGTGCGCTTCCCACCTGGGACTAGACCAAGAGGATTGCGTGTTTCGTCTGTTAGTCAACCGTCCGCCATTGCGCGACGTGGTGCGCACAACGGGACGGGACAACCTATGGCTCCTACCTGGGAGCAAGCGCTCCAAGACCGCTGAGACTATGATGACTATCGAGCGGCAAGGGGTGGACACTCTAGGGCGCATCATAGAGGAACGGGTGAACGGTGCAAGGTTGCACTACCTGGTTATAGACACTGCGCCGTCTTGTGGCGGGTTGCAAGAGAGTGCGATTTTCGCGGCGGACTTGCTATTGATTCCCTCAGCGGTAGACCATCTGAGTCTTGAGGGCGTGGGCGAAGTGCTCAAGACCATGCGGGCGCTGGGCCGTCCCTCTCCGCCAGTGGTGAAGGTTTTACCGACGTTTTACGACCAAGTGACGAAGGAAAGCGCGGCGAACCTGGCGCGGTTGCGTGATGCTTTCGGCGCGGTCTTGTTTGCGCCTATACATCGGGCGGCGGTGCTCCGAGAATGTCCCGCTTTTGGCGTTACGATTTTTGAGCACGCTCCGAAGAGCCGCGCGGCGGAAGAGTACGGGCGGGTGGTGTGGGGGGTGACCGATGCCACAAAATAAGAAACGGCAAGAGCTAGACTTGGGCAGCGGCGAACCCGCGGAAGAGTTAGGTCTCACGGCGGCGGCGGTCCCAGCGCTCACGCGGAGGACGGGCGGGCGTCAGAGTGCAATACGTCCCAGCGAAAAGCGGCGACGTCGGCGGCTCGTGGGAGTGACATTCTCCGACCCTGCTATCCCTGAGCGCTTGCGGGCGCTGGCTTCCGAGTGGGGTATGGTCGGTCCCGATGGGAAGCGACCGAACGTGTCTGCGCTCGTGGAATACTTGCTTTTGCCAAGATTGGCCGAAGCGGAAGCGGGCAAGATTGGCCCACCTGAGGGGGGTTAGCGGATTGGAGCGGACTGCAAGGGCGGCGCTCCTGGCGCGTTGGGTACGTTAGCGGTAAGTTAGCGTAGTACGTTAGCGGCACGTAAGCGGTACGCTAACAGATACGCTAACGTAGGGGGCAGGAAACGGCACGTTGCAAGGTGCTGTAGTATGCTGATGGTCTGAGCGGGCAATAGGGCGCGCCGTGAGGTTGCACCCTCACGGCGCTATGGGACGGGCGGAGGTCCTCACCTACTCCCGTCCCAGTGCAAGTATAGCACAAAAAAGGGAGGTCCTCAAATGAACGCTATAACAGAACTTTTCCAAACAGTGCGCGAAGCGTGGGAAGCGGCGGACCTGGGCGCGCGGCTCAAAGCGTGGTGGTGGGTGCTCACCCATAGGGCAGAGTTAGACCGTTCTGGGGGGTGGCTCCAATGAACAAACGGGCGCTGGAAATGCAAGCCGACAAGCTAGAGCAAGCGCTCGCGGTGCATGATGCGCCTGGGCGGGTGACGGGCGGCACGGTCTTACCGCGCATGGTGACATACACGGTCTACCCACAAGCGCACGTCAAGACCGACAAAGTGCGCGGGTTGGCGGAAGACCTAGCGCGGGCGATTGGCGCTGAAAGCGTGAGGGTGAGTCGGCGCGGTCGGGCGTTGTCTGTCGAAGTACCGCGCTCCGAGCCGCAACCCGTGAGGCTCTTACCGCTCATGCGTCAGTTGGCAGAGACGAAGGGAAATATACCGCCGGTGACCGCGGTCCTGGGACTGGCGGAGGACGGCGCGCCGTTGCTCATACGGCTACCCTCTCCCGACGTTGCGCATGTGCTCGTGGCGGGTTGCACGGGGTCGGGGAAGTCTGCGCTTCTGCGAAGCATGGTCTTGTCCCTGGCGCTCACCCACGAACCGCGCGAGTTGGCGCTCGTGTTGGTAGACGTTCGCGGCGGGCAAGCCTTTGACGTTTTCGGCGGACTGTCACACCTGGCGCGGTCGGTTGTGCGCGACGTGGGCGAAGCGGTCGAAGCGCTCACTTCGCTTGTGCGGCTTATGGAGCTAAGAGACGCGGAGCGGGTTACGGTCCCGGCAGTGGTGCTCGTGGTAGACGAACTAGCCGACTTGCTCATGACGGGCGGCGAAGCGGCGTCTTTTGGACTGCGAAGGCTCGTGCAACGTGGGCGCGGCGCTGGGATACACGTTATCGCTGCCACACAAAAGCCGACCGCGGCGGTCCTGGGACCGCTCGTGAAAGCTAACTTTCCTGTGCGGCTTGTCGGGCGCGTTACGAGCACAGAGGACGCGCGCACGGCGGCGGGCGTGAGGGCGACGGGCGCTGAGCGTTTGTCGGGGCGTGGCGATTTTCTAGCCGTGGCAGAGGGTAGGGTTGTCCGCTTTCAAGCGGCTTACATCGAAGAGCAAGCTATAGCGGGCGAACTGGCGCGGCACGGGTGGGAAGCGCCAGAACCGCAACCCGCGGCAAGGTTGGCGGACCCTACGCCAGAGCCGCAACGGGTGAGGGTAGACGTGATACTACCAGAACCTACGCCAGAAGTGGACCCTATAGACGAACTGGCGGAGCGGTTGCGGGCTATGGAGTGGGACCCGTCCGAGTCTTACCGCTCCGCTTGCAGAGCGTTGGACATGGCAGAGGGTGGGGGACCGTTCGCGCAAGTGCAAGCGGCTGTAGACCGTCTGCGTGAGGGTGCGCTCCGCTCAGAGCGGAGTGGGGCGGTCGGTGCGACTGCGACTGCTACACAAAAAGACAACGGCGACGGGCAGCGGTCGGACGGTCGGGCGCTTTTGTCTTGTCGCAGTAGCAGTAGCACGTTATGGGCGGCGGCTGCGCTAGAATGGGAGGGCGAAGGATGGTAGACGAACGATGGTATAACGGACCGACCCAACCCACCCGACCGAAGCGGCGCGCTCCTGGGTGGGCGCTTTTCCTGGGGTTGGCGGTGTTGGTGGTCCTGGGTGTGGGCGCTTACGTGATGTTACAGCGCTTGTCCGACGAAGTGCTAACAGTCATTGCGACCATTGCTTGCGCGGGCGCTATCGCTGCGCCTGGGTTACTCGTGGCGGTTACGGTGCTCCTGCGGAGGGCAGCGGGCAACGGGCGCGAAGAGCGGGCGCAACCCGCACAACCTATGATGACACCCATGATGGTAGTCCCACCTCAGATGCTGCCACCTGCGCAAGGCTACCCGCAACCTGGCGCGGGCGCGGTGTGGAACGATGCGCCAGTGCAACGGACGTTTACCGTGGTGGGCGGCCCGCGTGGTGAGTGACGAACCGTCCGACGAAGGCGGGTTGGACGCGGAGCGGCTAGAGGCAATACGGCGCGCCGTGGCGGAAGCGCTAGAGGACATAGCGCCAGAGACGCGGGTGACGTTGCGCGAAGAGTTGCGCAACCCTGACAATACCACGTTATGGAGCCGTGACGTCCGCTCGCGCGAAGAGCTAGAGGCGTGGTGTATGTTTCACGAGGTCAGTAGGCGCTCGTTACGGCGGGCGCTCTTGGAGTATGACATAGCAGTCAAGAATATCACACCCAAGCGCTTTCAGATTCGGGGCAGTGGGCGCGGGCGTTACGTGCACGTTATAGGCGAACGGCGCGGACGGCGCGCACGGTTGGCGCGGGCGGAAGCGGAGGGCAAGGCGGAGGGCGACGGCGATGATTGACGAACTGCAAGACGAAACGGCAGAGGGCTTCGCTCAGATCGGAGCGGACGCGCTAAGGCGTAGGCCTGTCGCAAACGTGGCGATGCGTGACCGCGTGGCAGAAAAGATACTGAGGGTGCGGGTTAGTCCGAAGTTTGACGCTATAATAGATTGCCTGCTAGACTTACCCGCGCGCACGGCTCCCGTGTTGGTCCGCTTGCTCGTGACGTCTGACGGTTTTCTCTTGGGGATGCGTGAGGGCCATATAGGGTACAATGATTTTCTAGGCGACGTGGCAGACCTAGAGCGCAACCTGGGAGGACTGGCGGACGTGGCCGACTTGACGCCAGAAGAGACGGCATGGCTGGGCGGGTTAGTGACGGCGCTCCGCTTGCCAAGCTATAGCGGGCGCTGATGACTGACGAACCGTCCGACGAACCCGAAGCGGAGAACTTGACATAATACATATTGACTTGCGTCTATGCGTTGGCGTGCAAGTAGGGTTGACAAGGTTGGGCAGTTGCGTTATAATGCGGGCGTTGTCCTAGCGTCCGCCTGTCCCTGCGAAACCCTGCATGGTCACCTGGCTTGTACCAGAGCCGAAGGTGAGGACTGGCGGGCGTTTCTGCAATACAGAACCGAACAAACATTCTATGGATTGAGCTATGAGCGGAAGTAGACACAAAAAAGGCCCGCTGCGGGAACAGCGGGCGGGATACGGGACACAAACTCGCGCGGGGTCTGTGACATGGCTATAATAACACAAACCCCCTCAAAAGTCAATACCCAAAAACATAGAAAAAATATAGATTTTTGGCGCTCACGCTGGGAAGCGGCGGGCGCGGACTGTATACCACTGCAACCGAACGACAAGCGGCCAGTGTGCAAGTCATGGCAGACGCGCGCGCCGTCGGAGCAATGGGCAGAAGTCGGCGCGGCTTTCGCTGGCAATGTAGGGGTCCGCCTGGGCCGTGGGTTGGCCGTGGGTGACTGTGACGCTGTCCAGACGTTGGCCAACCTGGAGGGCTTGCTTGCTGGGTTGGGCTTGCGTCCCGACCGCTTGCCAGTAGTGGCGACGGCGACCGCTGGCCATCGGCATGTACTCGTGCGGCTAGAGGGCGCGCCAGAGGGCACGAGTCGGGCGAACTTTCGCGCGGACGTGGGGCGTGGTCACTTGGCATGGGGTCCTGGCTCCCAAGTGGCCGAACCTTGCTCAGTGGTAGACGGGCGCGCCTATCGTTTCACCCGCAACGGTCCCGAAGCGTTGCGCTTGCTTCCTCCTCTGCGCTGGGCAGACCTGGCGGCATTGCTCCCACCCGTGGCCGTGGCCACCCGTCCCAAGGTTGCGACTAGCGCGGCGGGATGGTTGGAGGTCCCACCCGTCCGCCTATTGTGGCGCGAACTTCCCAAGAGGGCGGCTATACTGCTAACCCTCTTGGCTACCGCTCCGAAGGGCGAACCCGTTACTATCCCAAACGGCAGAGAATACGCTTCGCGCTCCGAAGCGGAGTGCGGCATAGTGGCCATGTGTATCCTGAGCGGTTGGGGGTATGCTGAGGTCCGAGAACTATTCACCCGTTGGCAACCTGGCCATTGGCGCGAACAAAAGAACCCAGCGCGCGCGTTACACCGGGAGTATTGCAACGTCTTGGCAGAACTGGCGGCGAACCCACTACGGCGAACCGTGGCCGACGTCTACCGCGCGGCGGAAGCGTGGCCGTGGGCTGGCCGTGGGGGGTTACTAGAGCGGGCGGTGTACCTGGGCTTGTTGGCCGAAGCGTGGAAGTGGGACACCTGGCGACCGTCTGTCAGTCGGCGGACGTTGGCAGAATACGCGGCATGTGGGCTTGCCACTGTTGGGCGGGCGTTGGGCCGATTGCAGGAAAGTGGCTTAGTAGAGCGGGCAACCGTGGCCACCTATAGGCATGGGGCCACCTGGGACCTGGAGGGCGGCGCGTTTCGCTGGCTAGAGCGGAGCGGCGCTTACAGCGCGAAAATGTGTCAAAACGGTACACTAGTCCCATATAAGAGGGAAAGGGAAGCGGTCGCTCCTGAGACGTGGGCAGCGCGGGCAGAGTCGGACGCTGGCGGGTGGGCGGAGTTGGTAGGGCGGTCGGCTGGCGCGGTGTGGCGTTGTCTTGGCGGTGACCCGTTGGGAGCCGCAGAGTTGGCAGAGCGGACGGGCAAGAGTAGGCGGACCATCTACCGCGCGCTAGACGTGCTCACGAGTTGGGACGGCAGCGACGGGCAGACGTTGGCGGTGAAGGTTGCGGGTGGGTGGGTGCGCGGCACGTTAGACCTGGCGGACGTGGCGGCGGAAGTAGACGCGGACGGGCGGGCAGAGCAACGGCGCGAAGAGCACAAGCGGCAACGTGAGGGTTGGGCCGCGGTGTTGGCGCGCTAGTCTGCGGGTTGTGTCGGGGGGCAAAGGCGATGGTAACACGTGGTAGGGGTAGAACTAGGACTAGAGGGCGGCGCTCCCACGGCAGCGGAGCGAAGACGGCAGCGCGCGCACATTGCGGCGCTTAGACGTGACTACGGGCGTGGTGACGAACTGCGGGAATGGGTGAGACGGGCCGAAGCGGGCCACCTGCGCACGAAGGCGGGCCAGTTGGACCGCTGGCGGCGTTCGCTGGCAGAACTGGACGCAGACCGGAGGGCGCGCATGGGGACAATATATTTGTGTCACTTCGAGCGCAAGCTGGGCGACGTGACGAACCCTCACGGATGGGCACAACACTATGTCGGCTGGGCACGCGACTTGGACAAGCGGTTAGCGGTGCATCGGTCGGGGCACGGCGCGCGCATATTGGCGGCGTGCAACGAGCGGGGTATTGATTGGCGCGTGGTGAAGACCTGGCGCGGCACGCGGTCCGACGAAAGGCGGCTTAAGGATGCGCACAACCATGCTAGATTCTGTCCGATATGTCAGAGCAACGGCGGGCGCTGATTCTCGCAAAAAATGAACTTTTCGCGGCGTTGTGTCGGGCCGACCGTGAGATACACAAGCGGAGTCTGCGCGGCCCCGTCCCTGAGACGTGGCGGCGACGGCGCGCGGAGTTGGCGGCACGTTACGAGGACGCGGTGAGGGTATGGTGTGGTGAGGGCAGAAGAAAACAGAAGAAAACGGAGGTGTGAAGTGATACTAATAGATGACGACGTATTGAGCAAGTTTGGGTTGCAAGGCTATGGCTCATTCAACGTGGATGGGTTACAGACCAACGTTTGGCTGATTTGTAACGAGTGCGGACGGGACCATATATTGACGGCGGAAGCGGCTCACTCGTTAGTGTGCGAGTGCGGCAACGGCGGACCCGCGGTCCGCATAGCGCCAGACAGTTGGACGGGTGACCTGGCGCAAGAGCAAGCGGAGCGGTGTGTTGACTTGGGGACCGTTGTCTATAACACGAGCACGGGGCAGCTAGAGCACGTCCCACCCACTGCCGACGAAGTGTCATTCTAGGCAACGGAGCGCGCTCATAGGCTCCCTGGCGCGTCTAGGGCGTTTCTAAGCCGTTTTCCTGGCGTGTAGGTGTGTTACGTCACGTAACACGAGAGACAAGGCTCCTGGGCGCTCCTGGGGGGTCGGTTAGTCAAATATTTGACGAAGCGGTCCGCCTGGGCGGCTCGTGGTATAATGGCTTACGGGAGGGCACGCAATGGACACACAAGGAGTGGTGACCTTAGACGAAGCGGCGCGGCTTTTGGGGGTTAGCAAGAGCACGGCAAGTCGGCTATACAAGAGCGGTCTTCTCGTGGGCTACAAGCTCACACCTGCTAAGAATAGTCCGCTTAGGATATATACCGCCAGTATAGACAAGGTGAGAGAACTGCGCGGCGAACGGTCGGAGTAGAACGACGGGACCGCGCGGCGAATAGTTTACTCCCAGACCCTAGGCGCAAACGTGGCAGCTCACGCGGTCCCGTGTTGGACCGCGCGGTGTACCCGACCCGTGCCAGAGCCGAAAACCTACGGCGCGGTCCGAGGGGGATTGTACCACGGTTGACGCTGGGGGCAAAACGGCGTCGGGACCGCGCAACGAGTAAAACAGACTGTCCACAGCACGGCGTCGTGTCTCACAGATTGTATGTGCGCGGTCCCGACTGGTAGGCATTGTAGCATGGGCGGCGGCGGAGGGCAAGCGGTAGAAAATAGTAGAAAACAGTAGACGGGCGCGGCGGTCGGAGCGGAAGCGCTGGGAGCCGACCGCAGAGCGCGCGAAGTTATGTCAAGTTAGTGGCCTCCTGGGCGGTCGGTTTTTTTCCGCTTTTTTTCCGCTTTTTTGGGTATTGACAACGGCTCCGAAGTGTGGTATACTGGGTAGTGATAAGGTATGTTAGCACTAACTAGACCACAAAGGGGGCATAAAATGGGGGGCAAGCTGGCGACGGTTGGCGGTGCGGGTGACCTGGCGCTGAGTGACCGCGCGCGGGCGTATGTTCGCAAGTCGAAGGCTCCCAACACGCTCAGAACTTACCGCGCGGCGCTGAGAGAATACGAAGCGCACGGCGGCGCGTTCCCGGCGGACCCGTCAGACGTGATAGAATATCTCACGGCGCTGGCGGACGCGGGCGCGAAAGTCAGTACCATCGAAGTCAAGTTAGCGGCGCTGGCCTTTGCGCATCGGACCGCTGGGCACGCAGACCCGACCGTCTCTGAGGCCGTCAAAGCGGTTATGGCTGGGATAAGGCGCGAACTAAGGCGCGCTCCTGCGAAGCGCGAAGCGGCTACCCTGGCGGAGTTGGCGGCGATGGTCGGCACGTTGGACACTGAGACGGCGAAGGGCAAGAGGGACCGCGCGCTCCTGCTCGTGGGCTTCGCTGGCGCGTTTCGGAGAAGTGAACTTGTGGCGCTAGACGTGGCAGACCTGGCGAAGCGTGGTCCGCACGGTGCGGACCGTGAGAATGTTTTACGCGTTACGGTCCGCCAGTCGAAGACTGACCAGGAGGGTGAGGGGCAAGTCAAGACCATCCCGACCATAGGGGGTCCGCTTTGTCCCGTGGCGGCGCTGTATGATTGGCTCCAAGTGGCAGAGATTGGCAGCGGCGCGGTCTTCCGCTCAGTGGACCGATGGGGCAACGTGGGCGGGCGTCTCTCCGCTCAGAGTGTCGCGCTCGTGGTGAAGGATACGGCGGAAGCGGCGGGCTTGCTCCCTGGCTCGTTTTCGGGCCATAGTCTGCGGAGCGGGTTTATCACTGAGGCAATGGACGCGGGCGCGTCCAACGGCGATATAATGCAACAGACGGGGCACGTGTCTACCCGCGTGATGCAAGGCTACCGCAAGGATACGGGCACGGGCAGCGCGCGGGCGGTCCGCGCGGCTTTCGGTGTAACGGAGGGTGACGGCGTATAATGTCACAGAATGGCAACGGGCGCGAGTTTTCAACGATTGAACGCAAGGCGCTCACGGCGCTCTTGGAGTGTCCGACCGTCACGGCAGCGGCGGAGCAGTGCGGGCGGTCGAAGAGGACACTACATCGTTATTTGTCCGACCCTGATTTTTTGGCCGAACTGCGAAGGCTCCAAGACAAGACCATAACGGCGGCGACGTCTGCGCTCAGTGGATTGGTCGGCAGTGCTATAGAAACGCTGGGCGCGGTGCTCACAGACGAAGAGGCGTCTCACGCAACCCGCGTGAGGGCGGCGGCTATCATCCTGGCGGAGCGGCGCAAGGCGTCAGAGTTAGACGACTTGGCGCGGCGGCTGGATGATTTTCTAGCGGCGGAAGAGCTAGGGCGGCAATGGCAAGACTAGCGCAACGGTTGGACAAGCTAGAACGCGAACGGGCGAAGCGCGCGGGCGGTTTCTGCGTGATATTGCGATGGGTAGACCCTCACACTGGACTGACGCTAGAGGAAACGGCAGAGGACAAGCGCAAGATTGCGGAAGCGGAGCGGCGCGGGCAGACCGTGGTGGTAGTGAGAGGTATAGACCCAAACGGGGAAGCGAAGAGGGCAGCGCATGGCAACCCTACGGCAACGGCTTGACAGACTAGAACGCGAACGGGCGAAGCGGTGCGACGGGCAGTGGCGCGGCGGTCCCGTGATGGTACAAGCCGACGGCGGCGGGTGGGTTGAACTGACGGCAGAAGAGTACCGCAAGTATAGAGCGGAGAACCCTGGCGACCATATTATAATACACGAGTACAAGACGGCGGAGGACATGGAAGCACACAAGCGCATCCGCAGAGAACGGAGGAAGGAAGCGGACGGCATAATAGAGGACGGGTGACGGTGACC
>JABAHP010003742.1_pt1 | contig 11844 bp, 12 predicted proteins | sample 7062081 | NCBI WGS metagenome assembly JABAHP01 (sample SAMN14534357, study PRJNA622989) | marine sediment metagenome | biome: marine biome [ENVO:00000428]; feature: marine pelagic biome [ENVO:01000023]; material: deep marine sediment [ENVO:00002113] | place: India: Gulf of Kutch | collected... | reverse complement strand
ACTTAGGAGGGTTCATGCCTGTAGACGTGACTGACAATTATGTGAGGGTTGACGTCAAGGCCCCTGGAGACTTCCAGAAGGGCACCCTCAGGACCATGGATCTCGATGTGGCCAGGGGGATCAAGGCCATCATAGAGAGGCCCAAGGGCAAGAACCTCTCCGACGTTCAAGCCTACTTGTTCGAGTCCGAGAAGGACTGGAATGAGAAGAAGGCAGAAGCATGGGTCAAGAAGAACAAGGCCAAGCATGAGACGAAAAAGTGGAAGGTCAGGGCTGATGGGTATCCTGGAGATCCGGGGTATGCAGTAGCCTACAAGAAGGACGGGGTCTTCATGATGAGTGCTTTGAGCGAGGAGGAGCAGTACCTCGCTCAAGAGGCGGGGAATATCGTCCTCAATCGCTCCGGCCTCAATCGGGCAAAGGCTCTCATCCGTGCTGGTGATTACACGTCGGACGCTGCATGGGGATTCAGTGCAGCGGATGGGAACAAGATTCTCGGGAAGAGTCCGAGGGATGCTACGACAGCGGACTGGACCCGCTTCGGGTCATGGCATCTCGGGCTCAATCGCTCAGGCTCTGAGAACTCCAAGGACCGCTATCGGTTCCCGTTCGGCAAGGGTGGGAAGGTCTACAGAAGAGCCCTCGCAGCCATCGCTCAGAGAGCCTCTCAGTTCGGATATGAGCGGATCGGCAATGAGGCATCTGCTCTCATCGACATGATCCGGGCACAGGAAGAGAAGGCCACCGCGAAGGACAAGAAAAAGGCCATGAAGTGTGAGAAGCCCGGGCACATGAAGAAGGGTGAGAAGATGAAGGCGAAGGATGAGGACCTCGAGCTCGTCCTCATCTACTTCGAGGAATTCGCAGCCGTCGACGAGGTGCCAGATGGTCCTGGAGACCATGTGGAGCTCGATGATGATGGAGTCCCGACGGCGTTCAGGATCCGGGAGTGGGGAGCGTGGTCGACTACGAAGTATCCGACAATCATGGTCGATCAGAAGAGCGCGAAGGACGTTATCAGGTGGTACAAGGCTCGCGGCATTCGCTGCGTGATCGACTGGGAGCACCAGACATACAAGACAGCGGAGAACGGGAAGCCGGCTCCAGCCTTGGGATGGTTCGATATCGAGGTCCGGGATGATGGAATCTGGGCATCAAATGTCGAGTGGACGGACGAGGGACGAGAGCTCCTCAAGGAAAAGAAATATCGCTACTTCTCCCCGACTGGGAGATTTGACAGGAAGACCGGGAAGCTCGCCACGATCGAGACAATCGGTCTCACGAACATCCCCGCAACAAACAAACAGCTACCACTGGTAGCGAGTCACGATCCAAACATGACAGGAGGTCAAGACATGGATCAGGTTCTCGAGACCCTCGGTCTGAAGCCCGAGGCCACGGAAGAAGAAGCCGTCGAGGCGATCAAGGAGATCCAGACCAAGGTCGACGAGGCGGAGAAGAAGGACGAGCAGATCGCGGATCTCCAGGCGAAGCTCGATGAAGCCGGCAAGGACGAGAAGGAGTTCAAGTCCAAGACCCTCGAGCTCTGTGAGCTCAAGGAGGACGCCGGCCTGGATGACGTCAAGGCATATGTCGCCACCATGAAGGCGACCGCCCCAGACCAGGCAGAGCTCGGAAAGCTCAAGAAGGAGAACGAGGAGCTCAGTGCGAAGGTCGAGGACAATCGCATCTCCTCACTCCTGACCGAGTTCGACGCGAAGGTCACACCGGCGAACAAGGGGACTGTGGAAGACCTCGCGAGGACACTCGAGGAGGACAAGTTCCGCACCATGATCGCCAACTGGCCAGACGTCAAGGGCGAGCCCGGGACGACACCAGCGCCTGACAAGGCGATCGAGGAGAGGAACAGGCCCCCCGAGACCAACGATCTCTCGGACGATGAGGAAAAGATCCTCAAGGCCCGTGCCGACTCGAACGGCTGGAACGACGAGAAGGTCGAGGAAGAGCGCAAGAAGCTCCGTGACGCGAAGAAGAGAATCGCAGCGCGGGCGGAGTAGAGATACCGGGCCCGTAAGGGCTCCCAACGCCACTCAATAGGAGAATTCAAGTGGCAGCATTGACAGCAGACCGGAACACCATCAACCGTGGTGCCGGTCGAATCATGGAAATCCCCGTCGCCGCGTCGACGACCATCTACGCCGGCGGGGGAGTTTGCGTACTCGCAACCGGGTATGCAGTTCCCGCAGCCGACACAGCAGGCCACATCACGATGGGCGTGGCCGCAACCGCAGCCGACAACTCAGCCGGATCCGCTGGGGACATCAACGTCCTCGTGTACCAGGAAGGCACGTTCGAGTTTGTCGCAGCTGGCCAGACGCAGGCGAACGTCGGAGACCTCGTCTACTGGTCGGACGACCAGACCGTGGCTGACGCCGGCACAACGACCAACGACATCCCCGCGGGGAAGATCGTGAAGTTCATCTCCGCAACAGCGGTAGAGGTACTGATCGACAGCGCCGTCGGCGGCGGAATATAGGAGGTGTAGCGTGGCACTACTCAACAAAGGACGCCTCGACGGCATCTACACCCAGTTCGATTCCGCCTTCAACGATATGTGGAACCAGCTCTATGGCATGGCAGACACATGGCGCGGATTCACGACGGAGACCAACTCCTCCAGCGAACAGACGGACTACAAGTTCCTCGAGGAACTGCCCAAGCTCGAGGAGTGGATCGGAGAGCGTCGGGTCGCTGGTGCATCGGCTCGCTCCTATGTCGTGGTCAACAAGAAGTGGAGCTCCGCCCTCTCGATCAAGCGTGAGCATCTCGAGGACGATACCCTCGGAATCGCTCTCCAGAGGATCAACAACCTCGTAGCTGAGGTCTGGAGAGGCGTCGAGGAGCAGGTCTATACCGGCCTCAAGGACGGTATCACGAACCTGTGTCTCGATGGGAACGCATTCTTCTCCAACCACGGAACGCCCGGAGACAACTACGACTCAGGCGGAGCCGCGAACCACTGGTACTTGCTGGACACCAAAAAGATGTCCTACAAGCCGATGATTCTCCAGTGGAGGGAGCAGCCCAGGCTCGACGCCCTGACGAACCCGACGAGCGACCACGTCTGGAAGTACGATGAGTATCTCTACGGCGCGTGTTGCCGGTTCGCTGCTGCATATGGCTTCTGGCAGACAGCCTATGCCTCGAACCAAGTCCTGAACGGGACGAACGTCGAGGCCGCAGCCGAGACGATGATGGGCTTCAAGGATGCCCTCGGTCGTCCGCTGGGAATCGTGCCGGATTGCATCGTGGTCCACCCGGGCAACTGGGCGGAAGCCATGAGGCTGTACGACGCGGACCTCATCAGCGACGGAACGAACTACGTGAGCAACATCCACAAGGGACGGTGGAAGGTCATCGTCTCCGAGTGGCTGACCGACTAGAAGCCGTAGTTCGATAGTCAACCCGAAGGGGGCGGGGTCCTGACCGGGGGCCCCGTCCCTCTTCGCACGGAGGAATCATGGAGCTCGTCAGGATACGTGTGCGCGAAGACTTCGGGCACGAGAAACACATGTGGTGTGAGCGATGGTGGACTCGGGTGTGGGTCATGACTCCAAAGGAGCACTATCCGCCCCACATCTGGGATCGGCTCATGGGTCATCATGCACTCGAAATCGAGAGCACCCAGGACGGAACGAATTGGGAGAGGATCTGGCCTATGGCCAAGCCCGATCCCAAGCCGGAGAAGAAGAAGTTCGACGCCTCCCATATCAGGGTCGAGCTTCCACCCGAGGAGAAGGAAGAGAAGAAGAAGTCCACCCCGAAGAAGGTCCCAGTCTGCGAGCGATGCGGGAAGGTCCTCTCAGACAAGGACATCGAGAAGGGTAGGACGAAACACTGGAGATGCCCTGGTAAGAAGAGCAAGGCGAAGGACTCCTACTAGTGGCAGACTATCTCACCCAGGCCGTGGCTCAGGCATTCATCGGTGAGAAGATCCTGATCCAGCTCACAGACGACGATGGTGATGGGAATGTGAACACCACGGTCCTCGACCAGATGATCAAGGTTGCGGAGGGTGAGGTGAATTCCAGGCTCTACAAGGGATTCCAGGGACCTGTCACGGTTGCCGACCATGGTCAGAGCGCCTTTGACTCTGTCCAGTCCCTTGCTCTCGTCTGTCTCCGTTATCATCTGTATCAGAGACGTCCGAACCTCATGACCGAGGCATATGCGGACGCCCATGTGGCAGCTCTCCAGGACCTGACAGAGATGAGCAAGGGTGCTCAGGCCCTGCCTGGTAAGGATGGGCAGGCTGTCACGAGGGACAGCCCAGAGACCCCATCGACAGACCACTCCACGGTCTCGACTCTCACGAGCTCAAGCAGGCCCACGACCAGGAAGTGGACGAGGAATTCACAGGGTAACGCATGAGCTGTCAGACCCCAGAGGGTGCGCTCGAGGATGGGATCTTTAACCGTCTGACCCATCGGGTCAATGGGATCACGACCGAGGCCGGCAAATACTGCCATCCACAGGGCGGAGTCCAGAAGTGGTTCGGTCAGGTCGATCTCTCGGTTGACTCCCTGGTCTCTTGGGCCCGGACTGGAGTCGCGAATGGACCGATTGTTCTCATCGTGGCTGGTGGGACCGTGGAGTATGACACGGACTACCGCGAGACCGCGATCGGCATGTACTCGGTCCAGCTCTGGATAGCTTCTGCGAACTATCGTGAGGAGTACGAGTCAGCCGGGGGGGATGCAGCGAGCGCCCCGAGCGGTCCTGGGATCTTCGTCATTAAACAGGACATCCTCGACCGCATCCTCAATCACGGGATTGTCAAGGCGACATACGACGTAGACGGGACAGAGACCGAGAGCTGGGAGGACCCGCCATGGGTTCTCTCGGGTCGCATGGTTACGCTCGAGCAGCACGTCTGTCTATATGAGCTTGTATTACAAGCCCACATCGCTCGCATCCACGGTCTGACCGCTTACAGCGCACTAGATGATTATGAGGGGACAGACGTCACCCTGACCAAGGAACCGAGCACGACCGGAGAGGAGTTCCAGGTCGTGGTCAAGGCAGATACCTAGGAGGAACCAATGAGCGAGAAGCATGTCTTCGTGAAGGCGAAGAAGTACCCGAAAGATCACAAGCTCTACCCATTGCATGAGGCCCAACCGGGCGGACCACTGGTCCCGATGCCTGGTGGAGCTGGATTCATCGGGTGGAGACGTGAGCAGGTCGAGAAGCCTGTCACGAAGGACGGAGAGGTCGTGGAGAAGGTGGATATCATCCCCACGGACTCATCTGGAAAGACCTTCAGGGCGACGAGGAACCCCGTGAGGTTCCGCTGGGTATATGACCCGACCCCGGTCAAGATCCTCGTCCATCACAGAAACGAAGCTGTATTCAAGGCTCTCAGGAACGGCGATCTCGATCAGGTCGACGGCGATGAGAAGCCCAAACCCAAGAAAAAGAAGAAGTCCAAGAAGAAGCCCGAGGAGGGCAAAGCAGGAGGGTAATCCATGGCAGTATCACCCCAATTTCCCGCAACCCAGAAGACGCCTGTCACGGGTGTCTCCGTCATCCTCGGGACAGGAGGGTCCGCCGGTGCGGCGGTTCCCAAGGTCCTCATGATTGGAGTCGGGCTCGCGGCTGGTAGCAAGACCGCCGGCGATATCGATCTCGTCTCCACCGGATCTGAGGCCGACGACTTCTACGGAGCCGGGTCAAGCTTGGCTCGGATGTGCCGAAGAGCGATCGAGGAGCAGAAGGGTGCTCAGATCTACGGCGGGTTCATGGCGGATGCAGCTGGAACCGCAGCCCAGGCGACGATCACCTTTGCCGGGACGGCTGGAGCGGACTCGACCTATGAGGTCACGATCGCAGGATGGACCGTGACAGTCTCCATCCCGGACACGACTCCGAACACTACGGCTGCAACACTGACAGACACGGCGATCAAGGCACATCCGTTTTACGCCCAGATGCCTATCACCAGTGCAGCCTCAACGGGTGTTGTGACCCTGACCACCAAGGAAGCCAACGTCGAGACAACGACCCAGGTGACTAACATCTGGCAGGACACGTCGAACCTCGACACCCAGACGGCGACCCTGAACACTGGAGCCACCGCTGGAGCCGGGTCTCTGGACATGACCACGATCCTCGGCAACGCTGCGACGACCCGCTACAACTACATCGTGACCCGGTGCTCTGATGCCACGAATCTGGGACTGCTAGAGGGGCACCTGGACACCTACGCTGGTCCTCTCCAGATGAAGAACGGACAGGGGCTCGCGGGCTCGATGGACACCCCGGCGAACCAGATCACTCTGGCCACCGGCCTCAATGCTTTCCGGGTATCCATCCTCGGGATGGAGCTCTTCCAAGAGCAGCACTACGAGGCGGCAGCGGGATGGGCAGCACATCGACAGTTCGAGGAAGCGACCGATCCAGGAGCTCCCTACAAGAACTATCCCATGGGTTCGATCAAGACCCCGAGGCTCGCGACCCAGTACATGACGGACACGGAGATCGAGAGTGCCCTGAACAACGGAATCACCCCGGTTGCCGTGGACTCCGGCGGTCAGGCATATATCCCGAGGAGCATCACGAGCCACTCGCAGACCACGCTCGGAGCGCCTGACTTCTCGGTCTTCGATACCGCGAATGTCTCGGTCCCGGACGCGGCTGCATTCGACATTCTGAGCGACTTCGAGACCCGGTACATGAAGAAGCCTGGAATCGCGTTCAAGATCATGGACGACCCCACGGACGGCTCGAGGATTCCCTCGTTCGTCGTGACGCCGAATACCGTGGTCAGAGACCTCTGGGGATGGTTGGACACATGGTATGACCGGCTCTGGATCGTGAACCCGGAGAGCCCGATCGACTACAAGGCACAGGTTGCAGCCAGTCGAAGCGGGGACCGCATCAACGCACAATGCCCGATCCCGGTAGCACAGGGAGCGATGATCTTCGACGTCGCCCTCTACCAGACCGCAGCCTGATAGGAGAGAAGATATGGCAGAGCTTCCCCACAACAGAGGACGTATCGGCCTCTCGGGTGTCGGCTGGATCGCTGAACTCGAGAGCTTCACAGTCACCCCACAGGGCGATCCTGAGGACCTCGAGGCCATCGAGGGGACCGTGGGTCAGTTGGAACCCAAGGGCAAGAGGCTGGAGATCTCTGGAACGGTCTTCATCCCCACGGTCCGTCATGCCTACAACGCGATCGTAGAGTACTGGGATGGATTCACCAGGGTCGAGATGGTCGCGGAATTCGGGAACAAGTTCGTCTCCGCGAAGGGGCGGTTCAACGCCCCCGAGGTGACGGACGACGGAACCCGCATGAACTTCACATTCAGAGGCTCGAACCCAGTGTTCAGAGAGCTCTGATAGATAGGAACCCCGGTCATGAAAGAGGAAGAATTAGGACGCCCCGAGCTCCTAGAAGTCGCCCAGGAATCCTACATCGATCGGATGATCCGTGGGAAGCCGATATGGCCAACACGGAAGATCGAGGGATGGGAGCCCTTTCGTATCCGGCCTCTCGGATATGACGAGGAGGCTCGATGTCACGCTGAGGCGAGACGCCACCTCGAGGAAGAGCTCAAGATCGACCCTTCCAGGTTTGAGGACCTCGCGAACAATGAGGCGACGGTCCGTATCCTCTACAAGGCTCTGATCACAGAAGACAGTGATCCAGACAAACCCCGCCTCGCGAAACCCCTCGCTCGAGACCTTGACTCCTGGAAGGCATTCCCACTCCTGACAGACCTGAACATCGCCCTCCTCTGGCAGGAGTATGTGGATGTCAAGCTCCAACTCTCAACCACATTCGAGGCCGTGCCGGCTGAGATTCGGGAGAAGATCCTGGACATGCTAAAAAAAAATCCGAACGCGACTCCTCACGAGCACTGGCCTCGAGCTTGGTTGATGGACCTGATCGGTTTTTTGGCATCCCAGGCATCGAGCTCAACTGGGTCCAACTCATCTACTGGACAAACCTCAGAACCTTCGGAATGAAGATGCTCAAGGGATAGATGCCACCCACCTCAAAAGTCTGGGTCGAGCTCGCACTCCGCGGGCGGAAGGCTCTCGCTCAGGCGAAAACCCTGGGCGCGAAGATAAACAAGTCTTTCTCGAAGATCCGACCCATTGCTGGGGCACTTGGGGCAGCTGGTGGAGTGGCACTCCTGACCAGTCTCACGAAGAAGACCGTCGACTTCGATTTGGCTCTGACCCGTCTGAGCATCCAGGCCGGGAAGTCAAAGGAGGAACAAGAGGCTCTCCGGGAATCGATCATGAGGGTTGCGGAGGCGACTGGAGCAGCTAAGAACGAGATGGCTGTCGCAGCCCAGGCCATCGTCGACGACACGGCAGATTTTGAGTTTGCCGGAGCCGTCATGGAAGACCTGGCAATCCTGTCCAAGGTGACAGGAGCCGAGCTTGGAACCCTCGGAAACATCGCAGCAAAGCTCAAGTTACAGGTGGGAGGCACTAACGAAGAAATCTCGATGATGCTCCGGGTCCTCACTGAGCAGGGCGAGATCGGAAACTTCACTCTTCAGGAGATGGCTGAGACGCTCCCCATGGTTCTCGCTGCTGCCGTTGCAGCCAATAAGACGACGGTTCAGGGGATTCGGATGGTCGGGGCTGAGATGCAAATCTGGGAGCGAGGATTCGACTCAGCGAACAAGGCAGCGAACGCATACAGGGCAACAACCGCTAGGCTCGCCCAGCAAGCCGGGGAGCTTGAGGGCATGGGGATCCGGGTCTTCGGGGACACGGGCGAGATGAGGGATATCTCAGCCATCCTCGTCGACCTATTCGAGAAGGTCGGGACGAAGGCAGAGGACGTCCTTCCCGTCGCGACGAAGATCTTCGGAGTCGAGAATCTCGCTGGTGTGTCGGCTTTCCTGAAGCTCTACAAGGACATGCAGGCGGAAGGGAAGAGCGTCGAGGAAGAACTGAAGCGGTTTGCATCAGTGTCAGGGACAGCGGCCTCATGGCAAGACAAGCTCTCAAGAGTGCTTGAGACCACTGGTGGTAAGCTCGAAATGTTCATGGCGAGGCTCGACAAGATTTTTGACGAAGCCTTCATGGACAATATCGACGAGTTCGCGAAATTACTTCCTCATCTCACGGCTCTAATCAAGTTCCTAGTCGATAACAAGGAAGCCATTATCGCGGTCTGGGGACTGGGCAAGGTCGGAGCATTGGCTCCAGTTGGAGCTCCAATGCCACCAGGAGTTCCGATGCCCGGTGGGAAGCAGCCGATCGGCGGTGGACCACCGAAGCCCATACCACGCGGGGGGAAGCCTCCGGTCCCGACCAAGACACCACCGAGCGCAGCCTCTGGGGCGGCTGCGGTATTCCAGGGGGTTGGTGTTGGACTCGCAGGAGCCCAGGTCTCTCAACAACTACTCGATGGAATGGATGAGGAAAGCAGAGTCAGGAATCAGCTCGAAGCGGTTCTGAATCGTCAACTATCGGTATGGGAACAGATACGACTCCAGACGGCTACAATCCAGACGCCCCTCTTCGGAGAGACTGAGGTCACTCGTGAGGAGATCGTAAAGATATTTGGGGAGCAGGTCGCGACGAAGATGGACGAGATGATCACAGCAATCAAGGATCAGAAGCTCAATGTCAAGGTTGAGGTCCCGTCACCCCTTGATCCTGCGACCGGAACACCTGGAACTCCAACCCATGGGACGCCCTGATGGTTCTTGAGCTCACTCATGTAGCCTCGTTCCGTGACGAGGTCTTCCCGTGCCTGTCTGTTGTGGAGAGCTCAGGAAATGCTCTCGCTCGGACCGCATATACCCACAGGGATGGACAGCATATCAGGAACCTCGGTCGACTGGGCTCGAGCTGGAGTGTCCGAGCTGCATTCTCCCCAGACTTCTCAGGCCGGGGTCCATATCCTGACGATCTATGGCCACATGGATTTTTTAGGTTCAGGGACGCTCTACTTGAGAAGGAGCGGGGATGGTTTGACCATCCCATGTTCGGAAGGGCATGGGCTCAGGCGTCGACGTGGACGGTTGACACATCGAACCGACACTTCGAGACCGTGTTCGTTCAGGTCGAGTTCCAAGAAGCCAACCTGGATGAGCCCACATACGACCTGATCCTCGGAGAGGATGCTGTTACTGAGCAGGCAGCGGAGTCTAGGGCGATCACATTGGACAGTGACCTGGGAGGTCTATATCCAGACATCCCAGACCTCGATCCGTTCCTGGATGCCTGGGCCGCGTTCATGTTCGCCATGAGTGCAACGGAGAGGGTCCTCAACTACGACGACGCGATCGTGGTCGTGAACGTCTTTCACAAGACGATCACCTCGACGATCCTTGCCTACCCCCTGATCCTGGATCCGGTCAACTGGCATATGGCATCGAGCATCTCGCTCCTCAGACGGGACGCGAACACCATCGCATCCAGGATAGCTGGAGAGGGGAAGAGGATCACGACTTGGGACAATAAGGCGACGAGGAGCGCACTCCAGATCTCAATCGCCCTCTATAATGACGCCACGAGAGAAGAGGAGTTCCTGAAGCTAAACGGCAAGATCAAGGATCCTCTTTTTGTGCTGCCCGGGACCTACCGGGTCTATTCTGACCTGTATCCTGGGAGCACTGAGCGCACGGCATGACTGTCGGCCTCGTTCCAGAGGGTCCTCGTCTGCATGTCGCTGGGATCTACATAGACGAGAAGAGGTTCGAGAACTGGACGGACTACAGTATCATATCGAACATCTTCAACCCATCGGACTCGTTCTCCATGAGGGCCGGGAGGGTAGACGCAGAGATCCGAGACCTGCTCCTTCCGGGCAAGCGGATCCAGATCTACTTCGGGGATGGTTCCCCGGATGGGGATGTGATTGTCCATGACGGATGGGTCGAGGGAAATAGCGATACGATCTCGAAGCTCACGACCGACGATACAATCAATATCACGGGACGGGATAGGGCTTCTGACTTGGTCGAGAACAGTGTTCCGAGGAATCTCAAGGTAGCTGGTAGGAATCTGCTCGATATAGCGAAGGAGCTCTGTGCTCCATTCGGGATCAATGTCATTGCAACAAACGAGATTAACCGTCTCGCCGTGGCAGACCCAGTCAAGAAGAAGAAGATCCTTTCAGCATGGGAAGGGGACGTTCGCAGATTCAATGAGAGAATGGGTCTCTTTCAGGACCTGTGGTTCAAGCAATTCAAGCAAGACAGGACAGAGGAGTCCTGGAAAAGGTATCTCGCCACGCAGGCTGTCCCTGCTCCCGTAAGACCGCCCATGATGACGGGAATTTATAATGGTCTGAAGAGTGCGGCACCACAGGATGGAGAGTCGATCTGGGCATTTATCTCCAGGTATGCTTCGAGGCAAGAGACGTTCCTTTTCATGAGTGCGACCGGCGGGGATCTGATCATGCAGCGTCCCCGATATGACCAGGACCCGAGCTACCTGTTCCTCAATGCGAGCCGGGACCCATCCAATAACAACGTAGTCAGTCGGACAAGGAACATCAATGTCGCCGGAATGCCCACGAAGATCACGCGGACAGGCCGGCTCAAGAAGGTGGGAGAAAAGAGGGAGCGCATGGAGGCGGAAGTCTTCTCCGTGAAGCTTCTTCCAGAGTCAGAGGCGATTCTGGTGCCAGCTGGCTCAATCGTGGTCGCTGATGACTTCGTCCGAGAGAAGTGGGTCACGGATACGGATGCTAGGGACCAGGACGAGCTCGACCGCCGGAACTTCTACGGGATGAAGAGTGCTGAGACGGGCTTTATCAGCTTGAACGTCACGGTCAGGGGCCACGATCAGGGGGGGCGACTCTACACACCAGATACAGTGGCTCGATTTGTGGACGAGGAT
>JABAHP010005203.1_pt1 | contig 11861 bp, 10 predicted proteins | sample 7062081 | NCBI WGS metagenome assembly JABAHP01 (sample SAMN14534357, study PRJNA622989) | marine sediment metagenome | biome: marine biome [ENVO:00000428]; feature: marine pelagic biome [ENVO:01000023]; material: deep marine sediment [ENVO:00002113] | place: India: Gulf of Kutch | collected... | reverse complement strand
GCATCGATTTCGATCTCCTCTTCCTGCATATCCAGATCGATTGCACCTTCCGGGAGAGAATTTTCCAGCACCTTGGCATCTTCACCAGAGATCGATTTTTTATCGACTACATGAAGCGATGGGTAGGCGGCGTCATGGGGTAAATAAACCGCTTTTGTCTTATCCATACCGAAATTAAAATCATTGCTTCGTTCGGAAGTAAGCAGATCCATCACGGAATCATCGATGGGATATTTTCCGGTTACATATCTCGGCCGGATTTTTATGCGTACTTTGAAATTACCGGCGTCGCCGGTTATCTCTTCTACCGTCGAAAGGGTGTGAACTGTGATTCTCGGATTTTGCCTGATTCTGCGTACATTGATTTCAAACCCGCAGGTAGGTGGACAGAGTTTGGGGAAATAGCGATAAGTCCGCATGACCCGCCCGCCAAGATAAGGCTCTTTCTCTACCATAACGACAGGGTATCCCACTTCGGCGGCTTCAATTGCGGCAGTCATCCCCGCGATACCGCCTCCTATTACGAGTATGGGTTTATGATTGTTGTTCATACTGCCATCTCTGGATACATGCTGACACATTGGAGCGCCTTGGGTGCATGGCCCAGTTCCCAAAATGCCGATGTACCGCTTGTTTTTTGTTCGTCCGTTGTTCGCTGGTGATGCTAAAGCAAGATGTTATTTCGAGTTGCTAAAATCTGCTGCGATCTAGGCTCATGGTTATGTACTGATAATATGGAAAGTGCGTGTCATAATGTCAAGAAAAAACAGTAATGGATCCGAATCTGTCGTCTTGAGAGCAAAAAAATCCACCTGAATCTGTGTGGGTTGCGTACTATGTATCGAAAAATGTGAGCCGAAATTAGTGATTGACTGTCGGGTACCATGACATTATATTAGCTGACCATGAAATTGCGGAATCAAAAGATAGTAATATGGCCTGTGTGCCTGATTTTTCTATTCGGTTTGTTCTTTGTGGGCAACGGTGCGGTGCTCTGTATCGGAGATGACGGGCATATAGAATTTGAGACTTTCTGTATTCCCGGCTGCGATGAGGCTAATGAAATCTCCGAGATTGATTTTTTTATCGGTCTGCAATCAGAGCATATCGATTGTTCAAATTGCACTGACATAGACCTCGACAGTCCACTATGGTCCAGGAGGGATCAAAATCATATTTCGGAAAATTCGGCTGATGCAGCCGCGATGCTTATGCCGGATGCTGATCTGGTTTCATTTTCCACACAGGCTGACAGCCATAAGATCAGAACTATTAAGCTTGCATATAACCAAAATCCATCTTCATACTCGATAATCTCAACCATCCTTCTCTGTTAATTCTCACATTTCTTCCTTCAATTAAATAGCATTTCCGACCAAACCCTTTTGAGGTTTGCGCGGAATAATTCATGAACCTATCTGGAGATTTATAGATGAAAGGAAAAATATATATATTCCTGGCTTGCGTTTACATGATTTTCTTGATCGTTTCAAACGATGTCAGGGCGGAAGATTTCTGGCAGGCTCCATTTGATACATCTGCATCTGAAATCCAATCAGCGGATTCTACATTGTCACTGAGAGAGGTTTTGAATCTTGTAGCTTCTGAAAATTCGAGGTTCAAGGCTCTCGACTATCAGCTTCAGGCCGCCCGTGGGGAGATACGGCAGGCCGGATTGTGGTCAAATCCGGAACTGGAAATGGAATTCGAAGAGGTGAGCTGGGATGCCCCGGGTTTTAGGGAATCTGAAATTAGCGTAGCACTTGCACAGGAATTTGAGTTTTTCGGACAGCGCGGTGCAAGAAAGGGTGTTGCCGAAGCCCAACTGGAAGCAACGGAATTGCAGGTAAGATTGACCTCATTTGATCTGTACCTTATTACAAAGCAGCGCTTTTACACTCTTGCGCATGCGCAGCAGGAAGTGCATTTATTTCGTGATGCTGTCGAATTAGCCGAGGAAATAGTAAACAACATAGAATACCGTCTGGATAAAGGAGCTGCCCTGCAGTCCGAACTTATCCTTGCCCAGCTTAACCTCGAGCGGACTAATCTGGCGCTTGAGGAGGCAATGCGGGACATGGAGGCTCTGGAGGCAGAACTTGTTTCGCTATGGAAGAGCAGGCTCTCGGGCATAAGGGTATTATCAGAGGCAGAACCAGATTTCAAAAGTCTCGCCAATAAACTCGATTTACTTTTAAACAGAAGTGACTCATCCCGCCAGGTTCTGCAGATAAAAAATGAATTGAAGATAATTGGTGCGGAAAAAGCGAAGGTAATTGCTGAGGCCCGTCCGACTGTAACGTTCAGTGCAGGCATAAAGAGGTTGGAAGCAGACAATTCAAACTCGCTTGTTTTGGGATTGTCACTGCCGATTCCTCTTTTCAACCGTAATCAGGGTATACGTGAAAGCCTCGACGCGCAACAGCGTTCACTCGATTATGATATTGCACAAGACGAAATCGAGGCATTTTCAAGAATCCGATCCCATACAATTCGGTTGAAAAAGCTCATTGATAAACATGCGGCTCTGGATTCCGAGCTTCTTCCCAGGGCTGAAGCGGCCTACCGTACACTACAGGATAATTATGAAGCAGGGAGAGTGCCTTATACGCAGCTTCTGGAAGCTGAAAGGACTCTCAATGACTTTAATTTTGAACATAATGATATACTCCTGGCAATTCAGGAACAGATTATTGTCCTGGAAGGTCTGACAGGAGTTGTAATGATAACAGAGAAGGAGAATTAGAAATGGCAGCAAGACTTGCAATAGCAATAGTTTTCGCATTTCTGGCCTGGCCAATTTCAATTACTTCAGGTCAGCACGAGCACGATCATGAAGAAACCAGAGAAATAGAATCAGTCGATGAACATGCAGCTCATGACGATCATGCGGATCATAGTGATGAACTGACAGTTGAACTTTCGGAAGCTGCCGAGGAACTTGCCGGCATTGAGATTTCAGAAGTTGCAAGGGGGCATATAGATAAGACCATTGAATTGCCGGGAGAAATTGGATTCAATGAGGATCGGCTGGCGCATATAGCTCCCCGCTTTGCCGGAATCGCTTTGCAGGCCAATTACAGAGTTGGAGATTTTGTTGAAGAAGGCGAAGTAGTAGCGCAAATTGAAAGTAATGAGAGTATGAATTCATACTCTATAAAAGCCCCTATTTCGGGCTGGGTAATTGATCGGCATATCACCCCCGGCGAGTTTGTCTCAGAGGAGAACAGCATATATATCATCGCTGACTTGTCGACAGTCTGGATCAATCTGGCAGTTTACTCAAAAGATGCTGATAGAATCCGAAAGGGACAGGCCGCCAGAATCGAGGCTGTTGGTTCGGATGAGGTCACAACCGGGGTAATAGAGTATGTTACGCCTATAATTGATCTTCGAACCAGAAGCGCGGTTGCCAGGATTACATTATCCAATCCGGATAATACATGGCGGCCGGGAACGTTTGTACAAGCCCTCATCACGACCGAGACTGATAATGAGAGCCTTCTAGTTAGAAAAGATGCAGTCCAATTTCTGGAAGAGAAGACAGTGATCTTTGTTCCTGAGGGCCCCAACATTTTCAAGCCGGTGGAGGTACTTACGGGCGAGAGCGACACCGATTACATCCAGATAGTGAACGGTCTCGAGGAAGGTGCAAAGTATGTTGCAAGCGGGGCTTTTGAGCTCAAAGCCAGGATCATAACGAGCAATCTGGATGCTCATGCCGGACATGGACATTAAGGGGGTATGGTTGATGAAGAGGTTTTTTGAGTTAATACTGAAAAATCGTCTGATTGTCATAATACTGCTCCTTGGAGTAATAGTACTCGGCATATTTCAGTATAAAAGCCTTCCTACTGATGCATTTCCGGACATCTCCCCGATTATGGTGCCGGTTTTTGCGGAAGCGCATGGAATGGCCCCGGAAGAGGTCGAGCGGCTGATTACATTTCCTATCGAATCGACAATGAATGGGCTGCCCGGAGTTAAGATGGTGAAATCGACGTCGGCCTTCGGTATGGCGGTTGTGTATGTTTACTTCGAAGATGATATCGACATTTACTTTGCCAGGCAGATTGTGGCGGAACGATTAGCAGGAGCATCGGGAGAATTGCCCGAGATGCACGAGCCGCCTGCACTGGGTCCGATATCGACCGGGCTGGGCGAAGTATTCATGTATTACCTGACTGCCGACAGCACGATAGAAACCGGGGGCAAACCAGTGAATACATATCTTCGAGAACTCAATGACTGGGCCATCAAATATCAGCTCCAGACTGTGCCGGGCGTGACTAAAATATTGTCTATGGGCGGGCATGTCCTGCAGTACCAGATAGAAATAAATCCCTATGCATTGAATAAATATGAACTGGGCCTGGATGATATCATCAATTCAATCTCGAATAACAACCGCAATGCCGGAGGACAATTTCTGGTCTTGGGTTCAGAGGAATACCTGGTAAGGGGAATCGGTCTGCTGGAGACAAGAGAGGATCTCCGCAATATCCAGTTGAAAGTGATAAGCGGCATACCAATCAGGCTGGGAGATGTTGCCGAGGTTGATTTCGGCGAGGAAATCCGCCGCGGGGTGGTTACTCGAAACGGAAAGGATGAAGTCGTTGCAGGTATTGTGATGAAGCTTTTTGGAACCAATACATCAGAGGTAATCAGGAACCTGAACCAGAGAATCCCGGAAGTCCAGAGATCACTGCCCCAGGGGGTACACCTGGTGCCCTATTACAACCAGAATGCACTGGTCAATAATGCTGTCAATACGGTGCGCAATGCATTGTTTCAGGGCGGATTTCTGGTGATAATCATACTTGCTTTATTCTTAGGAAATGCACGCAGCGCATTAATTGTGGCGCTGGCTCTTCCGGTCTGCGCGCTGATATCAGCGATTTTCATGGGTTGGGCCGATATGTCCGCAAACCTGATGTCTCTGGGGGGAATAGCCATCGCCATAGGAATGCTTGGAGACGCTTCAATCGTGATCGTGGAGAATATATATAGACTCCTTGGCGATGAAAAAAATAAAAATAAAAGTAAATTCGAAATAATAGTCACAGCTTGCTCAGAAGTTTCCAGGCCGATAATATTTTCAGTCTCCATCATCATAATCGTCTTTCTTCCGCTTTTTACTCTTGAAGGTGTTGAGGGTAAGATGTTTTCGCCAATGGCCTTTACCATCACGTTTGCCCTCCTGGGGTCACTAATCGCAGCCCTGATATTCTCACCCGTGCTTGCATCATTATTATTGAGGAAGGGACAGAGGAAGGAATTCTTCTTTCTCAGAAAACTGAAGAGCCTCTACCGTCCATTTTTGATGTTTGTACTGCGGCACAGGATTGCTGTCCTGACCAATACGCTGGTTATATTCGCGGGCACACTATTACTTCTGCCGCATCTTGGCACAGAGTTCATTCCGACACTGGAGGAGGGAGCTATTCAAATTAATGTTACGATGGCGCCTTCTATTTCTCTCGTCAAGGCTACCGAAACTGTAATGAAGCTTGAACGAATAGTGATGGAGTTCGACGGAGTTGAGCAGACTGTGTCAAAAATAGGCAGGCCTGAAGCCGGCAGCCACCCGCATCCGGTTAATTCATCTCATATACAGGTAATGCTGAAACCTCAAAATGAATGGAACACGTTCAAATCTAAAGCAGAGCTGGTGGAAGCCCTGAACGAGAAATTATCGGAGTATCCGGGAATACAGCTGGTTTTTTCTCAGCCCATTCAGAATATGTTTGATGAGCTTCTTTCCGGGGTCAAAACCCAGCTGGCAATCAAACTCTATGGCGAGAATCTTGAGATTCTGCAATCGAAGGCGGAAGAGATCAGGGAGGTAATCGAGCCGGTGGATGGGCTCGTGGATCTTTCTACTGAACAGAGCTTCGGACAGCCGCAGGTACAGATCATTGCGAATCGTGAGGCCTGTGCACGTTATGGCGTGGATATCTCGGAAATACTGTCCGTGGTTGAGATAGCAGTGGGCGGGGAAGTAATATCTCAGGTATTCCTTAATACCCGGCGGTTCGGGATCAATGTCCGTTTTGATGAACGTTACCGGGATGATCCTGAATCAATCAGGAATATCCTGGTACACTCCTCCGACGGGGTTCTTATTCCCCTTTCTCAGGTGGCGGCGGTGGAGACATTTATCGGGCCGATCCAGATCAACCGCGAGAAAAATCAACGGCGCTGGGTGATTTCCGGCAATGTACGCGGCCGGGATATGGGCAGTGTGGTGGGCGATATCAGGAGGCTGGTTCGTGAGAATATCGAACTGCCCTATGGCTATTATCTGGAATATGGCGGTCAGTTTGAAAATCAGGAGCGGGCTATGAGAAGGCTCGGTATTATAGTACCGGTGACCTTCCTGCTGATATTCCTGTTATTGTATCTGTCATTGGGCAATCTACGCAGCGCCACACTGATATTCATCAATGTGCCATTAGCTCTGATAGGCGGCATCCTCGGTCTTTTTATCACAGGTGAATATTTATCGGTGCCCGCTTCAGTAGGATTCATTGCGCTTTTCGGTATCGCAGTCCAGAATGGCCTGGTTCTGGTATCTTACATAAACCATTTGCGCAAGAGAGGATCGGAGATTGCCGACGCTGTAATTCAGGCATCCATCTTGCGGCTTCGGCCGGTATTGATGACCGCCCTGACCACAATACTGGGTCTGGTGCCACTGCTCATTTCGCGCGGTATGGGTTCAGAAGTTCAAAGGCCTCTCGCCGTAGTCGTTGTCTTCGGGCTTATCTCATCTACTTTTCTGACCCTGGTTTTGATTCCTGTTCTTTATAAATGGTTTGCGCCAGGCATCACCGCTGAAGCTGATTAAAATCAAAAGGGCTGGATATCATTCCAGCCCTTATTTTGTAATTGCAAAGCAAGAAAGGTGTTTTAAATGGCGTTCTTATGAGACCTGAGAGTTCACTCATCGACCTCTTCTTTAATTTGCCTATCCTTCAGCCTGCTTTTGCGCTGCCTTCTTGAGCTTATCATTGGCAAAGATCGCAATCTCAACACGGCGGTTCTGCTTGCGTCCCTCAACAGTCTCGTTAGGGGCAATCGGCTGTTTTTCTCCGTAGCCCATCATTGTAAAGCGGGCCGGGCTGACCTCTTGAACGGCAAGGTAATTCCCCACAGAATTCGCGCGCCGGATGGAGAGGTCCATATTATATTCTTCCGGGCCTGTGGAATCGGTATGTCCTTCAATCAGGATCTCCGTATCCTCATACTTATTGAGAATCTCGGCCAGTTTTGTGAGGTTTTGCTGCGCCTCAAACTGAAGGTCTGATTTGTTGACTTCGAACAAAATACCTGAATCGAAAGTAATTTTGATACCTTCGCCGACTCTCTCGATTTTGGCGCCCTCCAGATCACGTTCCATTTCCGCCGCCTGCTTATCCATGTAGTTACCTATAATCGCTCCTGCGGCTCCGCCCACTGCGGCGCCCATGATCGCTCCAGCTGCGGTATTTCCAGCCGCTTTACCGATCACGCCGCCCGCCACGGCTCCGGCGGCCGCGCCTATTACCGCCCCTTTTTCACTTTTGCTCATTGACGAACAGCTAATTCCCCCTAAAATCAAAGTTGCAATCAATATGCCTGCCAAAACCCTGCGCATCTTCTCCTCCATTTATGATTTCATGTGTCACTCAGTAAATGAATATGATAGATTCTATTACAAACCGCTATAAATATTGTCGACAAAAATCAATTAAAATAATAATATTTTCTCAAATGATACCAAGTTTGATGATCCGGGGCGCCCGGTAATCTCAAACTTGTGCCTCTCTGCGGTACTGCCCCGCAATCAGATTATACAGCCAGGCGAAGATGGCCCCTCCAATAAGGCCGTCAAAAAATCCCCAGATCAAGCCCAGTATGCTGCCCAGCGGGCTGATATTATAACCGCGATAAACATGACCGATAGCCATCAAGTCGCCGGTCGAGCCCTCAAACAATATTACCCACCAGGTAAGAACAAGAAGGCCAAATCCCCATATCAAGCCAAATGCCAGGGCGACGGCTTTTACATTCAATCTCATATCTTTCCTCCTGCTAATATTTTAACCGTGGTGCAAAATCTGGATGTGAATTTAAGATAATTGTTCTTAAGGAATGGGCAAGAAATTTTCTATACTGGACTATGAATTCCATTTCCTGGAGTGAATGCAGTGCAACGAATCCAGTCAACCATATTTCGTAAAAGATTGCCTTGAAGTTTTAACAGGCATCGGATATATTAGATATGAAGTACAGCTCTGCGATTGCCCCCATTATTGAGAATTAAATTATACAGGAAAGGATATAACCATGCCGGTTGAAAAGTTACTGAAGTTTCTTGACAAAAATAAGGTCAAATATGTCAGGATGAAGCATTCATCGGCTTTCAGCGCCCAGGAGATTGCCGCCTCGGCGCATATCCCGGGTGATGGATTTGCCAAAAGCGTGATAGTCAAGATTGACAGCAAGATGGCAATGGCTGTTCTACCTGCCTCCTACAGGATCGACCTTGGTCTGCTGAAAAAGGAGATCGGCGCCAACACTCTGGAACTTGCTTCTGAAGACGAATTTTCGGGATCATTTCCCGATTGTGAAACCGGGGCCATGCCCCCTTTCGGGAACCTTTATGATATGGATGTCTATGTGGCCCAGAGTCTGACCGAGGTCGAAGAGATTGCCTTCAATGCCTGCTCGCATGTGGAGCTTATCAAGATGGCCTACAAGGATTTTGAGAGGCTGGCGCAGCCCAAGGTCATCAAATTCTCATATAAGGAATGAGCCATTCATTCAGGTTCGCTGATTGAACTCTATCAAAAAAACCCGCCCATTGCTGAACGGGTTTTGAAGAAGATTTAAATTGAATTCTCAGATCAACAATCCGGAATATTATCGCCGTTTGTGTCGCAGGGAGCATTTCCTCCGACAAAGACATAGTTTATTACCCAAACCGCATCAGATACATTAACTGAACCATCACAGTTAGTATCGCCGGACTCCAACGGATCAGGAGGGTCACCTCCAATGAAGACATAATTTACGATCCAGACTGCATCGCTAATGTTAATATTTTGGTCCGAATTGGAATCACCGCAGATATGCGGAGCGATTACTCGAACGTTTACGGTGGTCCAGTCTTTTTTAGAGTTTTCATCGGTAATCTCCAGGATGATGGTATGCACAGCCGATGCGCCCTCCTTTCCTGTACAACTTAAATTCGCTACTTGAAAACTTTGTCCGCTTCCGAGGTAGCCATCCATATCAGAATACCAGTCATATTGATATGGAGACGTGCCGCCCGTGGCCGCGCCATAAACATTAAGCACCTCGCCACAGTCAATTGAAGTATCTTGAGCGGGTTCCTGTATTATGCCCTGGGGAATCGGGTAATCTGCCGGGATTAAAACCTGATATGCGGTGGTATCCTCATCATAGACGCAGAAGCCGTTGACCTGCCAGACCGGCTGCAATTCGAGAATAAATGTATCCATCGGAGCTTCATAATAGCCCAGCTCAGCATTATCCACTATAAACTCATCACACAGCGGCACGCCTGTAACAGTAACCTCTGGGCCGCTTGCAGCCACGTATGCCAGAGCATCCGCCAGTGTTATCGGCTCAAACGTCCCGCTCTCATATATATCTCTCCACCCTCCATAATATGAGCTCTGCAATTCGCAATTATTGCCAAATACAACTTCCAGATTTGCACCGGGTCCGAGAATATTGTATCCATAATCTGTGCGAATATGTTGCACATTGACATTCAGGTAATATGTGCTGTCTTCAAACTCGTTACCGGTCTGGGATTCGACCACACCAACTTCCAGGCATTCCGGATCCATCAAAACAGCTGTCGGCGTGAGCAGTCCAAACGACATCCAGAAGGCCTGGGCCGAATCCTGAGCATCGCTATCGTCTGGAAGTGTCGGCGGGGCCGCAACAGGCATTCCGTAAATCGCTGTTTGATTGTATTCCCAGCCGCCGGATTCCTCCAATATTTCCAATTCATGGGGACCGTCAAAAAGCTCATATTCAGCCTCATCCTGGTCATAGGCCAAGTCGTAATCGCAGAAAATATTATAATTATTGCAGAACAGGCCTGCTAAATTCTCGATATAAGCCGCATCTACAACAGTCGGGTTTACCAGCAGGTGCGGCATAGGTTCTCGCTTTACGGAATTTAGCAATTCATCGGATACAAGAATTATTTGTTCCGGCTCGGCTGACACCTGCACAGGTGAAAGGGAGAGAGGATCGACAGACAGTGACGGTTCCATATCCTTATAACCTCTGAACTTATGCCAGCGATAATGATAGTTGCCATTGTTCGGGTAATCTGCCGCAACTGTTCCGGCGCCCCATATATGGTCGCTCATGTGAACTTCTTCTTCGGCAATGGCAACGATCTTTCTGGTATGAGTCCAGAGGTTGACATAGTGGCTTTTTCGAGCGGCGTTTTTCCAGGAGGTCCATATTGTGCGATGTTTCTTAGCGAGCTGGTTTCCAAAGCGTGTTCCTAAATTCACATCCAGCATATTCGTGTGCCAGCCAAGCATGACATGCAATCCATTAAAACACCCGTACCATCCTGACCAGTATTGCTTAGAAGTGGTCTGGCGGAGGGTTTTGCATGCCGCGACTGCAATCCACTCCAGATCTCCATCGCCCCATCGTGAAAAGCAGTTGGTGTAATATACAGAACAATCCATATTTTCATGAGAAAACTTGAAATTTCCATTGCTTCCGTGCCCACAGAAATATACAAAATCCACGTCATCGGCATATAAATCATCGCGCGTACCAAAATCCATCTCGAATGCCCAGTAGTTGCCCCAGGTATACTTTTTAGTCCATCCGAGTTTATTATGAAGCTTGTCCTGAAAGTCACGGGCATCATTCTTTGTTCCGGTAATATTTGAACCTCCGCATGGTTTGTGCTTATAATATTGAACGTATTCAACGCCAACTTCCTCATCACCATCATCTGAATCTGCACTTTCGAAAAAGGCTTCTACTTCAAATACCTCCAGAGTTCCATCGCCTTTGGAATTCGCCTCCGAATTATCCCGGGCTAAAACTATTGCGGATATGCGCATATCACTGCAGCAGTACNNACATTAACCCAGGGTACTCGGCCAAAAAACCTGATCTGGATTCCATTAGAATTGGCAAATTCATAGTCCATGCCGGTGTTATGATTCCCGTCTATTAAGGATTCAAGCTCGGCCCTGTATGTGTCACTCCCAAGTAATGAGATCTCTGATCCGGGACAAAGATTCTCGGATCTCCAAGACTCACCGATATAGCTTGCGCAGGCATCATCGGTAATATTGTAATCAGTTCCAGTCAATATAAGCGGAAAACTCAGAAATAAAGTCAGGATGAAAAATCCAGCTGGTTTGTGCGTTCGTTTCGAATTTTTCATTTTACCTCCTCGGACGTAATGGGGCTAAACGGGAGGTTATTCCATGGTGTGAAAACCCGAGGCCACCCCTCGATTTTAAATATAAAAGGACAACCAAAATGACCCAGAGGCGAGCCTATTTAGCAACCATGATTATTCGATTAATCGCGTTGGAGCAAAATCAGTGCAGGCAAATCTTCAAACAGCAATTGGACAAATTGCCAACAACTATCTAATATAAAATTAAACCCGAGATGTCTCTTTTGTCAACCCTAATATCGACTTTTATCTTAAGTCCAAGAGGCCCAAAATGAATGTAAAACCCGCCCATTGCTCAGCGAGTATTGGATTGGGTGATTATTCGGATCAGCAATCAGGAATGCCATCGCCGTCAGAATCGCAGGGGTCATTGCCTCCTATAAATATATAATTGGCT
>JABAHP010006523.1_pt5 | contig 11890 bp, 15 predicted proteins | sample 7062081 | NCBI WGS metagenome assembly JABAHP01 (sample SAMN14534357, study PRJNA622989) | marine sediment metagenome | biome: marine biome [ENVO:00000428]; feature: marine pelagic biome [ENVO:01000023]; material: deep marine sediment [ENVO:00002113] | place: India: Gulf of Kutch | collected... | reverse complement strand
GGGTAGTTCTCGGCGTCCTTCATCACGGGGACAACCTTGCCGTGGAGCTTGACGGTGCCGATGTCGTAGCGGATGCCTGCGACGTCCTGGTTGTGGCTGAAGGTGACGGTGCGTCGGTAGTGCCGGTTGGAACCGGAGCGGCGGACACCGCGCAGGTGCTGCTGGTAGGGGGGCACGGTGTTGATGTGAACGGTCTGGTCCTTGAGCAGGGTCTCGCGCGACTCCTGCTCGTGGTCCACGTACATCTTGGCGTCCTCAGCGGTGAGGTCGGTGACGTTGAGCTCGATGCAACCGATGCAGGAGCCGTAGTCCTCCAGGTTCCAGGGCTTGTCCTCAGCCGCGTCGTTCAGGAACCGGTGGTACGCGGCGTCAGTGAGTCGGTACACCATCTCGTAGCAGCTCAGCAGTTTCATCGTCGTCTCCTCTCTTCCGTCTATAAGGACTATAAGCCCTTTCGGGGTAAAAGTCTATACCCTTTTGAAAGATTTCGAGCCCATAAACGCCATCTCTCGGCCCGTACGGGTGATTTCGTGAATTTTCTGACCGGAATCCCCCACCCCTGGCGGTAAGCTCGCTGCGAACGCTGTTCGCGGCGGGGGTCCGGCCGGATCGGGGGCTTTGAATCATGCCTCGCTACCTTACGGAACGCGCGCTGGCGGGGGTGAGGGGGAGGGCGATGATACGCTATCTGCATGAACGCACTCCACGCCCACCCAAGCTCCGCAAGCGCAAGCGTCCACACCAATCCCGCTCCCGTATACGCAACGCCATCGAGGGGTCGGACGGGAACTGGGCGGTGTTGGCGCAGCGGTTGGACTGTGCGGTGAGCACGATCCAACGGGTGCTCCAGCGACCGGAGTACGAGCTGTTGCTCCAGGCCTTCCAGGATGAGCGGTTGAAGGCGGTCGAGCGTTGCAAGCAGAACATCTTCGACATCGCCAATCACTGTCCGGTGCCAGCTGATCGGTTGCGGGCGAACGCCTTCCTGGTCAAGCACCTGGACAAGCACTTCCACCAGTCGTCCCGCGTCACCGTCGAGGGTGGGGACCGTCCCATCCAGCATCAGCACGCCGTGGTTCAGATCCCCGCCGACGTGCTGGACCTTCCGGTGGAGGCGAGGTTGAAGGTGTTGGAGCTGGCGGACGAACGGGAGCAGGAGCTGAGGGATGCCGACGGCGAGTGAAGTGGCGGAGGAGACTATCTCCAAGACCGAGTTGGAGAGGTCAGTTTGCCACGACAGCTTCTATGCTTTCGTCAAACGCTTCTGGTCCGTCGTTATCCCAGAGGAGCCCGTTTGGAATTGGCACATCAAGGTGATCTGCGATGAGATGCAGACCGTTGCGGAGCGGGTGTTCAAAGGGGAGCCCAAGGAGTACGACCTCTTGATCAACGTCCCTCCCGGTTCAACTAAGAGCACCATCTGCTCCATCATGTTCCCTGCGTGGGTGTGGACGCGGATGGCGACGGCGCGGTTCATCTGTGGTAGCTACTCGTATCAGCTCGGCATGGACTTGAGCCGGCACTCGCGCGACATCGTTCAATCGTTGAAGTATCAGGAGCTGTTTGAGGATTTGAGGTTGCGCGAGGACCAGAATACCAAAGGCTACTTCATCAACGAGAAAGGGGGCTACCGTTACACTACCTCCACTGGAGGTACGGTCACGGGCTTCCACGGTCACTTCATTGTGATCGATGACCCCTTGGACCCGCAGGAGGCGGTGTCCGATGCTGATTTGAAAACGGCCAACAACTGGATCGGACGTACCCTCAGCACGCGCAAGGTGGACAAGCGCATCACCCCTACGATCCTGATCATGCAGCGACTCCACGAGGATGACCCCTCAGCCAAGATGATCGAGGGGGACCGCGAGGGGAAGCAGAGGATCAAACACATCTGTCTCCCCGCCGAGATCACTGGGAAGAATCGCAAGGACATCAAGCCCCGTCGCCTCCGTCGCTTCTACGTCGACGATCCCAGCTTGGAGGGACAGCAGGTCCGTGCCAAGCTGTTGGACCCGGTCCGCATACCCCGCAGCGTCTTGGAGGAGTTCAAATCGGAGAACTCTCTAGGGGAGTACGGCTATGCGGGGCAGATGCTTCAACGCCCAGTCCCTCTGTCTGGAGGTATGTTCAAGACAGATCGCATTGGCATCCTCCCCGCTCGTCCAGCACGCAACCATTTCAAGCGCTTGGTACGCTTCTGGGACAAGGCGGGAACCGAGGGTGGTGGGGCGTTCACGGTGGGGGTCTTGATGGGGGAGCACCGCGAGGGCGGTTACATCATCGTCGACGTCGTGCGCGCCCAGCTGGACACTGGTGCCCGCGAGAAGGTCATCAAACNNGGCTTGGACGTGATCGTAGGCTTGGAGCAGGAGCCTGGTTCCGGGGGCAAGGAGTCAGCGGAGAACACCGTCAAGAATCTGGCGGGCTTCATCGTCGAGGTCGTGCGCCCGACAGGCGATAAGACGGTGCGCGCCGTCCCCTTCAGCTCCCAGGTCAACAGCGGCAATGTCAGCATCGTCGAGGGGGAGTGGAACCGGGAGTGGTTGAAAGAGGTGGGGCTGTTCCCATTCAGCAAATTCAAAGACCAGGTAGACGCCAGCTCGGGAGGCTTCACGGTCCTCACCCAGACTGGCGGGAGAGTGGGGTTGTGGTAATGAGCAAGCGCCGACGACGAGTGAGCCGGATGACGGTGTTGAGGAACGCGATGGGCGGGGAGCTGGTGACGAACACCGACCGTGAGACGGTGAGGGAGTTGGTGATGAACGCATCCATCACCCGCGCCACCCTCCTGAACAAGCTGATCGACTCCCGTCGCGACGTGGACCTGGAATGCGGCTACCCCAAGCAGCTCACTACAGCCCACTACAAGATCATGTACGACCGCGAGGGCATTGCCACGAGGGTGGTGGCGTTGATGCCGGAGGAGAGCTGGGCCGACGACCCCGACGTCATCGAGACCGAGGACCCAACGGAGACGGCATTCGAGAAGGCGTTTCATGACCTCGACCGTCAGCTCCAAATCTGGTCCCACCTGGCCAAGATCGACGAGGTCAGCGGCATCGGTCAGTATGGTGTCCTGCTGCTTGGGTTCGATGATGGGTTGGAGCTGGAGCAACCCTTGAAGGGTATCGATGAGCGGGGCGAGAAAGTGGGCGACGCTTCGCACCAGCTGCTCTACCTCCGCGCATTTGACGAGAGCCTGATCAACATCAAGGAGGTCGAGACCGACCGGACCAACCCTCGCTACGGTCGGCCCAAGATGTACTCGTTGAAGTTTGAAAACGCTGTGACCTCTCGGGACCACAGCGGCGAGGTCTCCACCACCGAGGGCAGTGAGGTCAAGGTCCATTGGACCCGGGTCATCCACATCGCCGACAACCGCAAGACGAGCGTGGTGTATGGGGTGCCTCGGCTCCAGATCCTGTTCAACCGACTCTACGACCTGCGCAAGATCGCTGGGGGCTCGGGGGAGATGTTCTGGAAGGGTGGGTTCCCAGGGTACGCATTCGAGATGGACCCCAACGCACGAACGCTCACCACCACGGAGTCGGATGCGTTGAAGGAGGAGGTGGCCAACTACGCGGACGGCCTCCAGCGATACATCCGCATTCAAGGCATCAAGGTCAACTCCTTGAACCCCCAGGTCGCCGACCCCAAGAGCCACGTCGAGGTCCAGCTGGAGATCATTGCCATAGCCCTCGGCGTCCCCAAGCGCATCTTCATGGGCAGTGAGCAGGCCAAGCTCGCCAGCGGCCAGGACATCAAGAGCTGGAACCGTCGTGTCACTCGTCGCCAGAACAAGTACCTCACCCCCGACGTGGTGCGGCCGACGATTGACCGTTTGATCGCGGCGGGGGTGTTGCCGGAGCCCAAGCAGTACGACATTGTTTGGGCCGACCTGAACGCCCTCAGCGAGCAGGAGATGGCTGATGTCTTGTTCAAGAGGGTTGAAGCCTTTGCCAAGTACGTCACCGGCAACGTCGACACCCTCATCCCACCCGAGGAATTCCTCACGATGCTCGTTGGAATGGAGCCTGATGAGGTGGAGCAGATCATGGACGCTGCTCTTCAGCGGCAGCAGGAGCGGGCTGAGGAGGAGGAGGAGCTGCGCGCCGAAGAGGCTGCTCGGGTCGAGGCTGAAGCGGAAGCCGAGGCCAGGCGGAAGGCGGCGGTGGCGGCTGAGTAGGGGGCCTCGTGTTCAGCTTCAAAATAACCCTGGGCGACCTGATCATCTGCGTCCTGTTGATTTGGGTGCTGATCCGTTTGGGGGCGACGGGCTGATGGCTGGTAGGTATCCATGGTCCGTTCGGGATGCGCAGGGCGACTGGTTCAGCGGAACGGTTTGGCCTTGCCTACGCTTCGTGGCGGATGTAGGTGAGGCTTGGCAGTATCGCACGAAGCGGGACGCGGAGCAGGCCATCACGCGTTTGACAGCGGTTCACCCGAATTTGAAGTTGTATGCTGTGAGGCGCGACCGGGTTGAAAAGCCTTCAGTGGCGAGGAAGGGTGATGCCTAACACCATTCAGCTGGATCCCACCCGTACCACTACCCTCCGCGCCCAGTACAGTCGGGAGATGCGGCGACGGTTCAATAAGGTCCGAGGGCTGGTGATTCAGGCGGTGGGCGACCTTGATGTGCTTGGGCTCGATGATCGCCAACCTCAAATCTTCAACATAGTCTCCAACGCCCTCCCAGAGCGCCAGGCCTTCCGCTTCGCTACCAGCGAGCGCAAGGTCAAAGCGTTCAACTCCTGGCTCCAGGAGCAGGTTGACGCTGAGATACTCACCACAGACGTCAGGGGCGACCCTTGGACCTCCAGGTACGTCGGTTCCGCATATCGCAAGGGTTCCGTTCGCGCCTACATCGACGCCCACGCCGAGGAGCTGGCGGAGACGCCTGAGTGGTATCGGGGGCGGCGGGAGCAGTTCCTGGAGTCGGCGTTCGCACAACCCGAGAGGCTGAGCAAGATCAAGCTCCTGTACACGCGGTCGTACGAGGACTTGAAAGGGATCACTGCGCAGATGTCTCGGCAGATATCCCTCCTCCTCGCCGATGGTATGGCCCACGGTCGAGGCCCGCGACAGATCGCCCGCGACCTGAGCAAGAGCATCACCGAGGTCACCAAGAAGCGCGCTCTCACGATGGCCCGCACCGAGATCATCCACGCCCATGCCGAGGGACAGCTGGACTCGTTTGAAGAGTTGGGAGTGAGGAAGCTGCGGGTGCTCGCTGAGTGGAGCACGGCAGGGGACGACCGCGTGTGTCCTCGATGCGCGGCGTTGTCGGGGACGGTGATGACGGTGAAGGAGGCCCGGGGGCTGATCCCTCGCCACCCCAACTGCAGGTGTGCTTGGATCCCTGCGAACGTAGGGGAGACGGTGAAGGGGAAGCGATTCTGGACGAAAGGGGACAAGGAGCGACGGGTCAAGAGGTCGCTCCTCGCCGAGTTGCCACACAAGACTCGCGCCGGTAAGAAGGTGCCTCAGACCGTCTCCGAGGCCCGCCGCCGTTCCACGTGGGCGGGGAAGGACGTCACGTTCAAGGAAGCGTCCAAGCCCATCGATCTCAAGCCCAGCTTCAAGCGCAAGCCCAAAGTGAAGAAGGTAGCAAAGAAGAAAGCCAAGGCCAAGCCTGAACCCAAGCCGCCTTTGAAAGCCCCTAAGGAGATCACGGGCAAGCCTATGCATCAGCTCAAGCCCGAGATGTCTAAGTGGACGGAGCAAAAGCTACCTGGGCAGGCCAAGTCGGCAGCGGCGTGGACCGATGATGAATTGCAAGCTTACAAGACGTACAAGCGGGGTGGCGACGCCGATATCAACGGTCATTTGCGGCATGGGAAGCCGTTGGCCCGGGAGGCTAACAAGGATGTCATCAAGCACATCGACAGGACGGTGTCCCCGTTGGATGAGGACGTCGTGACCTATCGAGGCTTTGTAATGGACGCAGACAGCGAGTTGGACAGGGCTTTACGGCCCGGGATGGAATTCCTGGACAAGGGTTTCACTTCCACCTCATTCGATGACGACATAGCTAGGGGCTTTGTGGAGCGGGAGCGCGCTGATTTGGGGGCGATAATGGAGGTTCGCGTTCCCAAGGGACACAAGGCGTCGTATTTGGATTTCACTGGCGCGCGCGAGGTGGAGCCGTCCTGGGCTGAGTCTGAGCTGCTGCTACAACGTGGCTCTCGGTTCCGAATACTTTCTAGGGAGCAGTTGGAGACCACTGAGCGCAAGATCATATACAAGATCGTGGCGGAGGTGTTCTGATGCCCGACGACAAACCGTCCAAGCCATCCAAGGAACGCGCACGCCGCTTCGGTTGGGCCAAGCCCGAGGACATCGTGATTGTCAAGGAACCCGAAGAGGCAGAGGTGAAGCCCAAAGGGAAGCGCTGACGCCGATAGAAAAGGGAAACGCCTTCCTACTTACCTGAGGAGAAAGGGGGTGATGCGAAATGCGCGGGGAGACGTGAAAGCCCGCTATCAGAATCAAGGAACAGTGCGGAGAGATATACATCCACAGGATTGCGGATGTGGCCTCGGCCTCGACCCCTGTAGGCAGCGCGAGGCCGGGGCGACATCAGTACTCCGGGGAGGTGTGAGGATGGGGATGCGGAATACTAAGGTAGTTCAACAGGTGAAGGATTCATTCCTCACGCTGTGTGCTCAATACGAACGATTGGGCCAACTGCTCGCACTCCAGGCCCATGCCCTACCCGATACGCCCCAGTGTCAACCGGCGGCTCAGGCTTTGAAGCTTGAGCTGAGCCAGTACCAGGAGATGGGTGAGGAGATGAAGCAATTGGGCAAGGGCCTCGACCTCCTGGGCGGCAAGAGCGTGCTCTACAAGGCTGGACAATCCTCTTAGGGAAGGGGAAGGAACGATGGCGAAGCGGAAACGGAGTTTGCCAGTGCTGTTGCGCCGGTTGAAGGAGGCCCGCGACGTGCGGGATGCGTTAGAGAAAAGGTTTGACCTGGTGGATCAAGCCTATGACAACGCCTATCACGCCGCCATCAAGGCAGCGGCTCCCATCGTCCTCAAGGCCCTGTTCGGGCTGAAGTGGAAGGCCATCAAGGCCTACTTCCACAGCACCAGGTGGGAGTCGGTCCTCCCCCGCAAATCGGAGCTGGGTCAGCTGATCGACTCTTTGGGGGGATGTGGCTCTTACACTCTCAAGACACCCAAAGGATTCGGTCTGTATTTGGATGTCACTACTCGTGACAAAGCACACTTCTCTCTCCAACTGCGCCCCTATCAGGCCCGTGACGTAGGCATCCAGCTCGACGCCGACCCGGCGCAGAAGCGCGCGGCCCTCCGTCGCCGTCTCAACAAGCTGCTCCAGAGCGACCGGGCGTTGGACTCGGTTCAGCTGGAGGAGCTGGAGAAGGTTCGGCGCGAGCTGAACGCCACGCCGACGGGACGATGACATGGGTGACTTCAACCTCCGACTCCAGTCCAACCCCTCGGGCTGCTGTATCGAGGATGAGAACGGGGTGCCTCTGTTCCGCTTCGAGTGCCCCGACGAAACGGACCTCACTGAGCAGGGGGAGGCGATGTGCCATCGTTGTCACGCCCTCGCTGCTGAGGTCGTGCGGCGGTGGAACTGGTGTGGGCGTTTCGAGAAGGAAGTGGGCCAGTTGGAAAGGGGATAGCCATGCCATGCAAGGGACGACGTGGTGGTGGTCGTCGCGGTGGCGGTCGTCGCCGGGGCAAGTAGCTGCGAGCCAACCGCACAGGGAAGGGCGGTGTTGAATGAGTCGGGAGCATGAGAGGCACCCGTCCCACAGGGACATCACGCATCAGCTGTTGGCGCGCACGGGTTTCGCGTCGATAGCGGAGATGTCGGCCAACATCATGTTCGCCACGAAGAAGCCCCTCATGGGCTTGGGCAAGAAGGTCTTTCGCCCGGGTGTCCCTGCTAGGCTCCGTCGCTTTGACAAGGTGAAGATTGACGGGGAGATGAAAGAGTGTATTATCCTCGAATACCTCAACGGGATCAACGATGAGGTCGTCGAATACGCTCACCCACTCAACACCATGTTCACAGAGCTGGAGTTCATCCAGGCCAGCGAGTGTACCAAGACCTACATCCGCAAGGACCGGTTGGAAAGGGGGCTGTGATGCGAAGTCGATACAAGATCGCTCTGTTGTTGGCTGGGTTCGTACTGTTGGTGGGCTGTGCTGTGGTGGGGCTCCAGCACATGATGCCTATCGAGAAGGAGCGCGCCCAGAAGCAGAAGCAACGCGCCACGGACATCGTTCAGATGGCTGACAGCTTGTTGGACGGTGGTGAGGGGGCTCCGTCGGTGCCGTCCGACATTGTCCCCATAGTTGCCACGATACGAGACACCGCTCAAGACATGGAGAAGGGCGCGGTCAGGTCGGAGCGCTGGAGCACAGCAGGGGAGAAGATTGTAGGGCCTCCACCTCCTGGCAACATTCGGGCCGATACCGACGAGGAATTAGCCATTTTGGCCCAGACCGAGCAGGAGGCAGAGACCATGGGAAAAGTCCGTGGGGGCCTCGACGCGGGCCGGAGAGCGATAGCAGCGGCGGGGGGTGGGGGCTTGAGCAGTTGGTTGACGGGGACGGGACTGGTGACGGTGTTGGGAGCGGTGGGAGCGGTGGCCGAGGTGGGCCGACGGAAGTTCAAGAAGCGAGACCAAGAGCACCAGAGGGAGCGGGAAGCGGACCGATTGGAGAGGGAACGGTTGCAGCGGGAGCGCGACGAACAGCAGGACCTCAAGCTGCAAATGCTCACCACCCAGCTCAACGACCGGATGCAGAAGCTGGAAGACCTGATCGAGGGGATGAACGACGGGACGCTCAACCCACCGACGGGGAGGATTGGCGGATGATTCTGTACTTCCAAGCTGGCGTCAATCTATTCGCGCTCATCATCGGCGCAGTCTACCTCATCACCCAGCGGCAGAGCCGTCGGTGCTCTACCAATGTGAACGAGATCAACAACTGTCTCAACGCTATCCTCCTCCGCCAGGCCATCCTCGCGGAGCGCGCGGGAGTGGAGCTGCCGCCAATGGAGGAGGTCACGCAACAGGTGAGCTGTTCAATGCCCGGCGCTTGCACTCCAGTGGGGTGGAGGCGGCGGGTAGGATCGGGGAGAGGCGATGTCCAACGGACCGGTACTCAACCAGGGCGAGAGTAAGTTGGAGCGTCGTCAACGGGACGACCGCCAATGGGTCAACGGCCTCCTCACCTCCGCGCAGAAGCGGGGTTGGTACGGGAAGATCACGATTGAAATCCGCAAGGGCGACATCAGCCTCGTGAAATCGGAGGAGAGCTTGAAACCTCCTAGGGATTAGACCGTTGAAGTTTTTTTCTGTTTTCCCCTAGACTTCCACTTCATCCGCCCGTAGATTCTCGCATAAGCACGTGATGGGGATGCAGGACTTCCCGGCACTGACCAGGGGGGCCGCTCCTGAAACCAGGGGTGGCCCCCTTCTCTTTTGGAGGCTTGAATGAGTCGACGCTCTGGCCTGGTCTTGAACGAGGAGCCGCAGACACACTTCGCACAAATCACCTTCAACCTCCAAGTCAACAAGGCAACCCTCCGCCACGACAGCATGGAGGGGCGGGACTATCTGGTAGCCCCGTGCGTCATGCTCACCGAGGGCGTTCACCGGGGCTCCCAAGGCGCGCTGTACTATCCCGCTGAGGAATTGGCCAAGACACCGGCCATTTGGAACAGCAAGCCCGTCGTCGTCTACCACCCCAAGGCCAACGGGCAGAGCGTGAGCGCTTGCGACCCGGTCATCTTCGACAAGCAGCGCATTGGGCTCTTGATGAACACCCGCTTCGAGTCGGGCAAGCTCAAGACCGAGTGCTGGTTGGAGGAGACCAAGACCAAGCAGGTGGACGAGCGTGTGCTCAACGCCCTCGACAAGGGCGAGGTCATGGAGGTATCCACGGGGCTGTTTACGGACAACGAAGCCGTGAGCGGGGAGTGGAATGGCGAGCAGTACGACGCCATCGCCCGCAACTATCGCCCCGATCATCTGGCCGTCCTCCCCGACGAGAAGGGGGCCTGCTCCGTGGCAGATGGGGCGGGCCTCCTTCGCAATGAGGCCGAGGGGGCAGGGGCGAAGGCGCTGTTGGCCAAGAGTCTCGTCGCGACCTTCAACAAGCTCAGTCACAACGACATCTGGTCCAAGCTCAACGACAAGATCCGCCCCGCTGACTCCTCCGTGATCAGTGACGCATGGGTCATGGAGGTGTGGGACAAATTCTTCATCTACGAGAAGGGCGGCAAGACGTACTACCAGAGGTACAGCGTCAAGGACAACGAGGTGAGCTTGGACGGCGTTCGTCAGGAGGCAACCAAGAAGACCTCCTACAAGCTCGCGGACGGCAAACTAGTAGGGAATACCGTCCAAGGGGACGGTTCAGACAAGGAAGGAAGAGTCATGGACAAGGAGAAGATCGTCAATCAGCTCATCTCCAACGAACAGTCCCCCTGGAAAGAGGAGGACCGGGAGAAGCTGATGGGGCTTTCGGACGCGCAGCTGACGAGCATCGTCAGCAACCAGGCCGACGAGGAGGAGAGGAAGAAGCAGCAGCCTCCCGCCGCCCCGCCGCCTGCGCCGGAGCAGAACAAGCAGGAGGCCCCGCCCGCCGCGCCCACGGGCAACTCGGAGCCGCCGACCGAGATGACCGTGGACCAGTACATCGCGAACGCTCCCGAGGGCATGCGCGACATGCTCAAGGCCGGCATCGCGGCGCACAGTGCCGAGAAGGCCAAGCTGGTCACGCGGATCACCGCCAACCAGCGGAACCCGTTCACGGCCGAGCAGCTGAACGCGAAGGGCCTGGACGAGCTGAAGGCGCTCGCCCAGCTGGCGGAGGAGCCCAAGGCCCCGGCGACTGCCGGCACCGTGCCGCACTACGGCGGCATGGCGGAGCCCGCTCAGGTGAGCAATCAGGACCCGTCCAAGAGCGAGGAGCCGCTGACCGCGCCGGTCATGAACTTCGGCGAGGACAAGTAGTCCGGGGTCGAGAGTTGACCTCTGACTGAAGGGAGACTACGAGATGTCGACCGAGAATCAGATTCACCTTGTCGGGGATTTCCGGCGCGAGGAAGCGGTGGCCGCCGGTGCCATCAAGCCCGGCATGCTCATCGAGGAGACGAGCGCCGGGCAGTTCCAGGCACACTCCACGGAGGCAGGCTACGCCCAGCTGCTCTTCGCCGAGGTCGACGCGCTGCAGGGCGGGTCGCTGGAGGCTGCGGATGACTACGCGGCAGCCGACCTCGTGAGCGCGAACGTCGAGCTGCCGGGCAACGAGGTGCAGGCCATTCTCAAGGCTGGTGAGAACGTCTCCATCGGAGACCTCCTCATCAGCGCAGGCGACGGCACCCTCATCGCCAACGGCTCCGAGACGAGCGGCACGACCGTTCAGCAGATCATCGCCGTGGCCCGTGAGGCGCTGGACCTGAGCGGGTCCGGGGCCGTGGACACGCGGATGAAGGTGATGCTCCGGTAGCTTGACCGGACAGGACTCACGGAAAGGGGACTGTGATGGATTTCATTCTCAACGGCCAGGCGAACGGGAGCGTCGCTGCGGCGCTGATGCAGGCCGGCATGGACGCCAACTCGCTGCGGCCCTGGATCGGGAATGACGGTCGGTCGTACGTGACCGTCAACGAGGGCGGTGGTCCCAAGGCCGTCCCCCTCGTCAATGCCACTGCCACGCTGCGAAAGGACGACTGGAAGCTGCTCGACACCGCCATCGTCAAGGCAGCCAAGCCCCGCCTCAAGGCCGTGGCCGACCTGCGCGGGGCAGGACTCACCTTCAACATCCCCAACGGGATGGGGAAGACGGTGCTGGAGACGGAGACCCAGAGCGACATCAGCGATGCCATCGTGAGCAT
>JABAHP010003100.1_pt2 | contig 11897 bp, 10 predicted proteins | sample 7062081 | NCBI WGS metagenome assembly JABAHP01 (sample SAMN14534357, study PRJNA622989) | marine sediment metagenome | biome: marine biome [ENVO:00000428]; feature: marine pelagic biome [ENVO:01000023]; material: deep marine sediment [ENVO:00002113] | place: India: Gulf of Kutch | collected... | reverse complement strand
AGCAACGCAGCCACAGCTCTCTGGCGGGTGGCCGGGTCGGGGAGATCGCTGTACGCACGCAACCGATCGGCCACCGCCTGAACCCAACTACTTGCGTCTGGCCCGAAGGCAGCCTTGGCTTCCCGCGACCAGGTGTCGGCGTAGCGGATCAGGCCGCCGAACACGGCGCGGTCCTGGTACTTCTCCGCCTCGAGGTGAAGGATCTTGGTCAGTTTCTGGATGGGTGTTGTCATGGTTTACTTTGCACTAACGGCGGCCACGCCCAGCCCCTGTGGCCCTACGTGGGCGCCTATGATGGTAGTGACTGCGACGGTGAGCAACTGTTCGGGGGCGCAGAGATCGGAAAGGCGGTGATGGAGTTCTTCTACCTCAGATGCGTGCGTGTGGAGAATTGCCAGGCGCTCCAGTGGTCCTAGCGCCCGTGTGAGCTCCACCAACCGCTCGATGGCGCGGCGCCGTGTCCGCGTTCGTCCCACGTCTCGGACCTCGCCCGAGATCAGTTCGACGATCGGTTTGATACGCAGAACCTGGGCAGCTTTCGCCCGCGCCCAACTCACCCGTCCGCTGCGGCGCAGGTACTCGAGGGTGTCGAGCATCGCGTAGACGTGCACCCGGTGCTTGACGTCTTCAATCAGCGCTCGGATCTCCTGGGCGCTCCGGCCTGCTGCGGCGGCTTCGGCCGCGGCGATGACCATCCAGCCTAGGCCCATCGTGGTCTGCCCGGAGTCTACGACGTGCACTTTCAGATCTGGCACCTCGTGGGCTCCCAGGTGAGCGACGCTATACATTCCGCTCAGGCTCGCTGCGACTACGATCACGATCACCTCATCTGCTTCGCCAATCAGGCTGCGATACACGGCAGCGAATTCGCCAGCGGGCGGTACGGCGGTGGTCGGCACATCCGACATAGTGGGCAGTCGCGTATAGAACTCCTCCCGACTTATGCCCGCAGCGCTGTGCGCATCTCGAAAACTACGATTGCCGATCTGGACGTAGGCCGGCACGACAGTGATGCGCAGTCGTGCCGCCACTTCGGGGGGCAGATCGGATGTGCTATCGGTGACAATGCGCACCCGGCTCACCAGTACGACACCTCTTTGCCCTTTCCCTCGTACACCATCAGTCCCATCCCGTCCGGCCCGATGTGGGAAGCCAGCAGCGGGCCGTAAAGCAGGATGGGAAGCTCATGGCCTGGTGCGATGACTGCCAGCCGCTCCCGCAACATCTTCGTCTCCTCCGTGGGGTAGGAAGTGCTCTGCAAGATGGCCATCTGCTGGATGTTCGAGAATTCGCTGGCAAACTCGGCCAGTTTGTCTATGGCGCGATCCCGGCTTCGGACCTTCTCTATGGGGATGATCTCACCTTCTTCGACCGCCAGGAAAGGCTTGATGCCCAGCATAGTGCCCAGGATGGCCTGGGCTGGGCTGATCCGCTGGCTGTGTTCCAGGTAGTCCAGCGTATCGGTGATCAGCACGATGTAGATGCGCCGGATGATCCCTCGGATCTGGCGCATCGCCTCGTTCAGAGACATGGATGTGTTGGTCAACTGGGCTGCTTCTCGCACGAGGATACCCAGGCCCAGAGAGAGCGTCTCCGAGTCCATGATCACAATGTCGCAGCGGCCCAGGAACGCATCGGCGGCTTTCTGCGCTTCGCGACAGACGAGGCTGAGACTGGCTGAGGAATGGAGCGAGATGATCTGATCGGTGCGGTGTGTCAGGTCGGTATATGCGCGCTGAAACTGGTCGGCTGTCGGACCGACGATGCTGGGCCGGATGCGGTCGTGCGCCATACGGAGCAACAACTCCTCGTGATCCAGGTCCTCGCCATCCTGGTAGTCCTGACCATCAACACGGACCGTGAGGGGTAGAATGGTGATGTCAAGCTGATCAGCGACGGTTGGCTCGATGGTTGCTGCACTGTCGGTAACGATGTAGACTTTGGACACGGAACCTCCGAGATTATGGACTAGCGGTCGATAGTTGGCGATGCTTCACGATCACTCAGCTTTCTGTCTGCCTGTGAACTCCGCGCAATTGCGCCCAAGATGCTATCAACCTTATTCCGCTGAAATGATGTAGTGATAGTGGGGTTGTCCACCGGCGACAACCTCGACTTCCTGGTCGGGCCGATCCTGCAGCAGCAGGTTGGCCAGCGCTTGGGCTTCGTCCTCGCCGACAGTCTCGCCGTAGTACAAGGTGATGATTTCCTGTTGGGCCTGGTTCATCTCCTTCAGCAGCGCTAGCACAACTTCTTCGACCGTCGAACCGGCCACTTTTAGCTCCCCATCGTGCAGGCCGATGATCTGTCCCTCATTGATCTCCACGCCGTTGATGGTCGCCGAGCGAGTTGCGGTGGTCACTTCGCCCGTCGTGATGTCCTCTGTCGCGCTCATCATGGTGTTCACGTTGGTGTCAAAGTCAGCCTGATAGTTGATCGCCAACAGCGCTGCGACGCCCTGCGGGATGGAGCGGCTGGGGATCACGGCCACAGGCTTTTCGCTGAGGTCACGGGCCTGTTCGGCGGCCAGAATGACGTTCTTGTTGTTGGGTAGCACGATCACCCGGTCGGCCGGCAAGCTCTCAATGGCCTCCAGCAGGTCCTGCGTACTGGGGTTCATCGTCTGGCCGCCATGCACGATGGCTCCCACGCCCAGACTCTGGAAGATGCGGGCCAGTCCATCCCCCAGGGTGACGGCGACGACACCGATTTCCTGCGAGGGCTGGGGTGGGGTGGAGGCCCCCATCTCACGTTCGGAGATGAAGTCCTGGTATTGAGCCTGCATGTCCTCCACCAGGACGTCGCGCAGCGAGCCCAGGCTGGCCCCGTAACTGATGGGGATGCCGGGGTCGGGCACATGAACGTGCACCTTGACTGTTATCGGGTCGCCCACGACGAGGGGGCACTCGCCCATCTCCATGATTCTCTGACGGATGGTTTCCACATCCAGTTCTTGTCCGACGATGAGGAACTGAACGTCATAGCCGTATCCGGCCTGACCAGGGTCTAGCTCTGTGGCGATCAGATCCACTGTTTCGGCCAGTTTCACGTCTTCGGCGACGGGTTCTCCTCGCATATAACGCAACATCCCCTCCAGAATAACGAATAGCCCCTGGCCGCCAGCATCCACCACGCCGGCCTCTTTGAGCACCGGCAGCAGTGAAGGGGTGAGTATGACGGCTTCGTGGGCGGCGAACACCATGTGCTCCAGAACGCGCACCAGATCCTCTGTCTCCTCTGCGGCCCGGGTCGCCGCATCGGCGACAGCGCGAGCGACGGTGAGGATCGTGCCTTCGACTGGCTTGACCACGCCCTTGTAGGCGGTGGCTGCCGCTTCACGGCAGGCATCGGCCAGGTCTTGAGCGCGGTAGACCTCCTTGTCGTCCATGCTGCGCGCGAACCCGCGCCAGATCTGTGAGAGGATGACGCCGGAGTTGCCGCGGGCGCCCATCAGGGCACCGTGGGCCATCTGATGGGCGATCTGCCCCACGTTGCGCGTTGGAGAGTCTTCTATCTCGGCCCAGGCGGATTGCATAGTCAGGACCATGTTGGTCCCTGTGTCACCGTCAGGGACCGGATAGACGTTCAGGACGTTGATCGTTGTCTGGTGGTGTCGTAGCCAGGCCAGTGCGGCTTTGACCAATCGCTTGAAGACCTGACCGTCCGTGGTTAGCTGCGGTGAAATCCGCGTTGCTGTAGAACCTCTCTCGTCCATCAGTTTCCGAGTTCCCTTTCAATCGGTATCGCTGACGTGCAGTCCCTCAACGTGGACATTGACCTCGGCGACAGATATGCCCAGTGCTCGTTCAACGCTGAACTTCACAACATTCATAACACTACGAGCCACGGCAGCGATACGCGTACCGTACTCGATAATCACGTATACATCAATGGTGACCTGTCCCTCCTGAATACGCACGTCGATCCCACGTTTGCTATCTGGAGAGAGTACGTTTACGATGCCGGAGGCCAGGTCTTTGGCTGCCATCCCCACGACGCCGTAGCTGGTCAGCACTGCCTCGTTCACAATGCTCGCAATGGCCTTGGGGGAGACCTCGACGCGACCGCGATGCTGAGCTTCTGGCATGCTTCCTCCTTCAGCGGGTGCATTCCAATCGGGTGGCGAATCCTCCCGCGGATACTAACGACCTCAGGGTCACCTAGTTGCGCGAACGGATACCCTGTGGTATGATATGTTTCACGATAAACGATTCCGAGGTGATACGAATGGCGAAATGTGAAATGTGTGGCAAAGGCCCGCAATTCGGGCACAACGTCAGCCACTCCAAGCGAGCAACCAACCGTCAGTTCAAACCCAACATCCAGCGGGTGCGGGTAGAGGTGAAGGGGCAGATGCGCCGTATGCATCTCTGTACCCGTTGTCTGCGAACGTTGAACAAGTCTCGTTAGGGCTCCCTCTGCTCCTTGCCTGAGATCGGGAGAGGAGCACGGTGTTATCCATAGCAGCCCCCCACGCCCGGGGGCTGCTTTCTTGTCTGCTTTCGACTTGGGCCATCAGACGCATATAATACAATGGAATGCTCAGAAAATCAAGGGGATCTCGCTCGGTTGGTTGATCGGCTGCTGGACTGATTGCGCTGCCGCAACTGTCCGCAGCCAGCCTGGATGTCGACTCCTCGGCGTACGCGGACCGTGTGGGGGATGTGGTAGCGCTCAAGCTCGGCGGCGAAGGCGTCCAGCGTGACCTGGGAGGGGGACTGGCCCGCGTAGTCGGGGGTGGGGTTGAGGGGGATAAGATTGACGTGGGCCAGGAGTCCCTTGAGACGCGCAGCCAGCGCCTGAGCTTGCTCCGGTGTGTCGTTTACTCCCTCGATGAGTGCCCATTCGAAACTGACTCGCCGTCCGGTGCGCTCGACGTAGCGGTAGCAGGCCTCGAAGAGGACATCGAGCCCGTAGCGGCGGTTGATGGGGACGAGTTGATTGCGCAACGAGTCGGTCGCGGCGTGCAGGGAGACCGCCAGGGTGATCTGCAGACCTTCACCTGCCAGGCGGTTGATGCCTGGCACTATGCCTACGGTCGAGAGCGTGATGTGCCGCTGGCCCAATCTGAACCCTTGCGGATCGATGAGCCGGCGAATGGCGATGAGTGAGGCCTCGTAGTTGAGGAGTGGTTCCCCCATGCCCATCAGCACCACGTTGGTCAGCCGCTCTCCCTTGGTTTGGAGGGTGCGGGCGAAGTGGAGCGCCTGGGCGACGATCTCACCGCTGGTGAGGTTGCGGCGGAAGCCCATCTGGCCGGTGGCGCAGAAGGCACAGCCGATGGCGCAACCGACCTGCGTGGAGATGCAGGCGGTGCGACGTCCCCGGTAACGCATGAGCACTGCTTCCACGGTCTCCCCATCCTTCAGGGCGAGCAGGTCTTTGTGCGTCTCCCCATTGGACGACTGGAGCGTGCCCACCACCTGCGGCGCCCCGACTGTCGTCTTGGCAGCCAGCCTTTGGCGCAGTGGCCGGGGCAGGTTGGTCATCTGGTCGAAGTCGATTGCCAGATGGATGTAGAGCCACTCCCAGAGTTGTCGGGCACGGTAGGTCGGCTGCCCCCAGTCCTCCAGAAGGGATTGTAGGGTGGGGAGGTTGAGGTCGTAGAGATGAATTGGGAACTGTGAATCGCGGTCTTCAGGTTGGGTCATTCGTAGTAACTCAGGGATATCACCGTCGCACGGGTATCATCTGTCTGCACGGGATCGTTGTGAGGGCAGGTGCTCCCTCCACATCTGAACCAGCTCTCCAATGTCTGCACACACCAGGTCTGGCCTGACCGGCGAGGCGGCCAGGTCGGCCTCGGTGGCGATGCCTGAGAGCACGAGCACGGTCGTCAGGCCCGCCTGTGCGCCGCCGGCGATGTCGGTGTCGAGCCGATCGCCGACGACGGCGGTGGTGTCGGGTTGGGCTCCCAAGCGTCGCAGGGCGTCCTCGTACATCCGCGGTTGCGGCTTGCCGACGACGATGGGTGCGACGCCGGTGGTGGTCTCCAGCGCCGCCAGCTGCGCGCCGTTGCCTGGCACGGGGCCCCGGTCGGTGGGATAGTTCGTATCCGGGTTGGTGCCGATGAAGCCAGCCCCGGCATGGATAAGCAGCGCCGCGGTCGCCAGTTTGTCCCATGTCAGTTGTCGATCCCAGCCAACGACGACGTAGGCGGCCTCTTCGTCGGCCAGCGTGAAGCCGCGCTGCTCCAGTGCCTGCTGGACTCCTTCACCGCCGATGGCATAGACGCGGGTCCCCGGCGGGGCGAAATCTGCCATGTAGGCGGCTGCGGCTTGGGCGGAGGTCAGCACGCACCCGACTGGAACCTCGACGCCGAAGTGGGCGAGTTTGTCCGCGTACTGCTCTGGGAGCCGGCTGGAGTTGTTGGTGGCCAGGACGAAGCCGACGCCATACTGGCGCAGGAAGGCGAAGAAATCCTGCAAGCCGGGCATCGGCTCGTCGCCGCGCCACAGCACTCCATCCATATCCACAATCAGGTGTCGGATTCGACGCAGCGCAGCTTCAGGTTTCAGGTCTGATGTTTCAGGTTCGCAGCTGGGTGTCTGGGGCCTGACACCTGGAACTCCGGAACCCGAAATACGTCTTCGCAGACGCTCATAGTCAGCGGGGGTGTCCACATCGACCAGCACATCTGGGTCGGCGATCTCAACCGTGGCGACATCCTCCGCGTAGCGACTGATCAAGCTCCGGCCTCCCTCATCGCCGCCCACAGCGGCCAGCTCTGGGAAAAGGCGGCGGGCGAAAAGAACCGGCGTTCCGGGCTGCCCGGCATGCACGGGACGGACAATGGGGGCACCGGTCTCCTCGAAACGGGCCACTAGCGCCTGCAGCAGGTGGGGTGCGATCAGCGGCTGATCGCACTGCAGGAAGACGGCGGCGTCCGTCTCAGGCGGAAGGGCAGCCAGTCCCACCTGCACCGACGTACTCAGTCCCTCCTCCCAGCGCCAGTTGATCGCGGTTTCCACGGGCTGCGTGTCCAGCGCTGCGCGGGCGGCCTGTGCCTGGCAGCCCAGCACGACGATGACTGGAGCGAGCCCTGCGGAGAGCGCTACGTCGGCGACGTGAGCCAGGAGCGGCACGCCGTTCCAATCGAGCAGCTGTTTGGATTGACCAAAGCGGGTGGATGCCCCCGCAGCAAGGATGACGGCGGCGACCTGTGTCAAGACAATTCTACCTCCTACGCGAATTCCAGGGCCAGCGGATACGGCCGGGCGGTGCACATGTATTCTAGCTCAAATCGCGCGGATGCGCAATGGCTTGCCACAGTTAGTGCCCTCGGCTATAATGCGCCTGTTGAGCAGAGGAGGCCCGATGAAGTTGACAATCGTCATACCGGTCTACAACGAGATCGGGACTATCGGCGAGATTATTCGACGCGTGCGGGCGGTGGAGCTGACGGTGCCGACGGGCTACGGGGCGGACAACGGCGCAACCATCGCGTTCGAGCGGGAAGTCGTGGTTGTGGACGACGGGTCGGAGGACGGCACGCGCGAGTTTCTGCAGGCGTTACAGGCTGAGCCGGATGTGGTCGTCCTGTTCCACGAGCGCAACCAGGGCAAAGGCGCCGCGGTGCGCACAGGGCTCGGGCACGCCAGCGGTGACGTCATTATGGTGCAGGATGCCGACCTGGAGTATGATCCGCGCGACTATCCGGCGCTCCTGCAGCCCATCGTTGAGGGGCGTTCCCAGGTGGTCTACGGCTCGCGCTTCCGCGGTGGGCCGACCAAGGCGATGTTCTTCTGGCACATGGTCGGCAACCGCTTCCTGACACTGGTGACCAATATCCTATATGACACGATCCTCAGCGACATGGAGACTGGTTACAAGGTCTTCACGCGGGAGGTGGCCCAACACCTCGACCTCAGGGCGCCCGGGTGGGGCTTCGACCCGGAGATCACAGCTCAGATCCTCAGGCGTGGCTATCGGATCTACGAGGTGCCCATATCCTACACCGGACGGGAGTTTGAGGAGGGGAAGAAGATCCGTTGGCGGGATGGTCTGACTGTGATGTGGACGCTGCTCAGGTGCCGCCTGACGCGCTGAAGCACCGCCATCGAGGATGGGATCGCTGGATGTCGGTGGCACTCCTGCTGTCGGCGTGGGCGCTGCGGCTGCCCCCGGTCTTGGACAATCGCTTCCACGCCGACGAGGCGCTGTATGCCTATTGGGGGCTCCTGATCGGGCGCGGACAGGACCCCTGGCTGGCTGCGGTGCCGGTCTACAAGCCGCCGTTGTGGCCCTACCTGGTGGCTGGGTCGCAGGCGCTCTTCGGCAACACCGAGTTCGCGGTGCGGCTGCCGGGGCTGGCGGCGGGCCTACTGGTGATCCCCTTGGTCGCCGCGCTATCCCGTGCGCTGTACCGCAATCGGTGGGCGGCCACGGGCGCTGCGGTGGGCGTGGCGCTCTCACCCTTCGCCATACTCTTCTCCGGCACCGCGTTCACCGATGCGCCGATGGTGGCACTCGGGCTGGCGGCCTGTGTAGCGGCAGCCCGTGGCCGGCTGGGATGGGCCGGGCTGCTGGCCGGGCTGGCTTGTGCGACGAAGCAGACCGGGTGCGTGTGGGTGGTTTTGGTCCTGGGGATGAGTGCAATACGATGCCCAAGGCCCAAACCCCGGAGCCTGAATCTCAGGCCATGGGCATTGGGGTTGGGCAGCCTGTTGATCATGGCGGGGCTGGTCTACGTCTGGGACACGGTACGGGTGGCACAGGGCGCGGAAGGATTCTGGAGCATGGGCATCACCGGCTACGGGGGTCTGCGCCTTGTCTGGCCGCAGGAGCTGTGGTCGCGCCTGCGGGGCTGGGTTGGTCTGGTGGGCGACTTCTTCGTCTCGCCCGTCGTCAACGGCGCGCTGCTGGTGGGATCGGCCCTGCTGGTGTGGAGCGGCACCACGCGTCGCCGCTATACGCGCGCGGCGCTCGCAGACTTGACTCTCGTATCCTTTGCAGGGGTTTACGGCCTCCTTCATTGGCTGGGGGCCTTCCCCGTGTGGGACCGCTACCTGCTGCCGCTGGTGCCTGTGCTGGCCATCATGCTGGGCCGCATCCTTGGCCTGGCGGTCTTCTGTGTGCGGTCCGCAGTTCGTCACTCCAATGTGGGGCATCGGTTACTGGGTATTGGGTATTGGGTACTGGTCATTCTTCTGCTGATTCCTGCCTGGAACGCGGCCCACAGCCGCTATCCCGTCGGCGGTGACCACGGCGCCTACGATGGCATTGACGAGGTCGCTGCGTTCCTGCATGACCTACCCGAGGGCACGGTGGTTTACCATCACTGGCTGGGCTGGCACTACGCGGATTACCTGTTCGATGCACCGGTCTATCTGGCCTTTTGGCCGACGCCCGCCTGGTTGGCGCAGGATGTACAGGCTTTTGGCGCGAGGGAAGCGCGCTACGTTGCCTTCCCATCCTGGGAGTCGCCCGCGCGGGTGGAGCGGGCGCTGGCTGGCGTGGGATACGAGTTGGCACCCGTATTGACCACGGCCCGCCGTGACGGAACGCGCTCGTTCACCTTGTATCACGTTCAAGAACGCGGATCCCAGGACATCAACGGATAGATGAAGAGTCCTACCGATTCCCGATCTACCAGCCTCCTCGGTGACCTCCTGGCCGTCGCCTTGCTCTGGACGCTGGTGTTGGCGTTCTTCTGGAAGATCGCGCTGGCGGGGCGGGTGCTGGCCGGTGGGGACGTATTCACCTACTTCTATCCCTATTGGGCGGAGGCGACGCGGGCGATCCGGGCCGGTCGATTGGCGCTCTGGAACCCGTACCTGTTCTTGGGAGCGCCGTTCCTGGCCAACAGCCAGGTGGGGGTTTTCTACCCCCTGAACTGGCCGCTGTGGCTTCTCCTGCAGGCCCATCGGTCTGTCCATCTCTCCATCGTGTTGCACCTGTGCCTGGCGGGGCTCAACGCGTATCTGTGGGGACGTGGTTCGCTGCGGCTGGGACGGGTCGGTGCCTGGACGGTCGGGGCCATCTTTGCCCTGGGGGGGTATCTGGGCGCGCAGATCGAGCACGTCAACCAGTTGCAGGGGCTGGCGTGGCTGCCGCTGATGCTGCTGCTGTGTGATGGTAGCCTTGCGAAGGTTGGGTGGCAGTCTTCAGACCGAAAGCTTCCTCGCCAGCGGGAGAGCCGCCCGCGGTTGTCAAGACGGTCTGCAACTTTCGCCAGGGTAGGGCTTGTCCTAGTTGTCGCGCTGGTTCTTCTAGCTGGTCACACCCAGACGGCCTTTATCTCGCTGGTCGGGCTGGCGGCCTACGGACTGGGACCGGCGCTGTGGCGAGGCTTGCGCTGGCGAGAATGGAGGCCGTTGGCCCGGCAGGCCGCACGCCTGGTCGCCGTGATGGGGCTGGGAGTGGCGCTGGCGGCGGCGCAACTGATCCCCACGTGGGAGCTTTCCCGTCACTCGGTGCGCGCCGGGGGGCTGCCGTTCAACGAGCGGGTCTCGTTTTCCCTGTCGCCCCTTTACCTGGCGCGGGCCTTGCTGCCCAACTTCAGCGAGCCCGTGCCCCCTGAGCACATCGAGCACGTCGCCTACGTGGGCATCGCTGGGCTGGCCCTCGTCGTTGCGGGGCTCTGTGACCGCGCCGGCTGCCAGCCCACCAACCAATCCACCAATCCACCAATCTACCAGTCTACCAATCTACCGATCTGCCTTCTCACTGTCCTTGGCCTCTTCCTCTCCCTCGGGCTGTACAATCCCCTCTATCTCCTGCTGGCCCGCTTTGTCCCTGGCTTTGCCCATTTTCGCGTGCCGGCCCGCTGGCTGGCGCTCACGGCGACGGGCGTGGCGGGGCTGGCAGGGTGGGGTGTGGAGGCGTTGATTCGTCGTCGCACGCGGGCTGATTGGCGCGGNNTCGGGGGCGAGAGCCGCGTTGGTTGGCCGACGGTTGTTGGCTGGGCGGTGGGGATTGCCCTGGGGCTGGGGCTGCTGCTGGCAGCCGCGCGTGCACCGCGACTGGCAGCGACGGGCCTGGTGGCGCTGTCTGTCCTGGAGCTCTTCGCGGCAGGCCTGATGCTTCCCTACAGCCGGGCCACCGCGCCCCAGGCGTTCACGAGCCTGCGCCCGGCCGTCGCCCACATGCTAGCCGCTGGGGGAGGGGCGGAGGAGCCTCCTGCCCGCTTCATCAGCATGTCGGACATCACCTTCGACCCCGGCGACCTGCCCGAGATCGAGATCATCTACGGGCCACAGCTCTCGACCGACGCGCTCTACGAGACCATAGTCGCCGCAAAGCACAAGGAAGTGCTCAGCCCCAACCTGCCGCTGGCCTTCGGCGTCCCCGCTGTGGATGGGTACGACGGGGGCGTGCTGCCGCTGGCCCGCTACGTCACACTCCAGCGCGCTTTCCTGCCCGAGGACGAGGTCTCCAGGGATGGCCGCCTGCGCGAGAACCTGACCGTTATCCCCGATGGGCGGTGGCTGAGCCTGTTCAACGTGCGGCACGTCATCACCGACAAGCTCCGCGATGCCTGGCTGGACGACGTGTTCTACGATCTCCAGTTCGGGGCGCACCTGGTGCGTGGAGAGACGGCCGCGGTGGCGCACGTGCCACGCTTTGAGGCGACGGCGCTGGGGATCGTCTACCGGTTGCGCGGTGGGGCGGCCTTGCCCGATGGCACGTCCGTCGGCCTCGTCGAGGTGGGCTGGGGTGAAGGCCTCACGCGCACCTTCGAGTTGCCCGCCGATCCGCACATCGCTGAGGGACTGCCCGGTCCGTTGGGGGGGGACGACTACGTGACGCGGCTGCAATGGGAGGAGCCAGCTGGGCCAGCCACCATCCTGGTGCGGGCCACATTGCCGGAGGGGGAGCTGGTCGTACGCGGGGTGAGCCTGATAGACGAACGCACGGGCAGCTTTCAATCGCTGGTCCTGTCTGACCAGGGCCGC
>JABAHP010017764.1_pt2 | contig 11898 bp, 13 predicted proteins | sample 7062081 | NCBI WGS metagenome assembly JABAHP01 (sample SAMN14534357, study PRJNA622989) | marine sediment metagenome | biome: marine biome [ENVO:00000428]; feature: marine pelagic biome [ENVO:01000023]; material: deep marine sediment [ENVO:00002113] | place: India: Gulf of Kutch | collected... | reverse complement strand
CCGTGACGTCGGAGCCGTGGCCCTTGTAGCGAATGTAGTGGACGATGTCGGTGCCGCTGCCGGTCTCCGGCGGCGCGATCGTGTATTGCCAGGCGAAGGGATTGCGCCAGTCGACCTTGACGATCGTGCGCGAGCGAAGCAGATTCATGCCCCGCTCGATCCGGCCGCCGCGGCAGTAGCAGGCGGTGTACGTATTGCCGCCGTAGCTGATGTTACCGGGGGCATCGGCGAAGCGCCAGTAGGTAGAGCTGTCGCCGAGCTGCAAGCTATGCAGCTCGTACGGCACGCCCGAGGCCTGAGATGCTTCGGTATCCCAAAAACCCATCAGCGCTCCCGCTTCAAATCAAAAAGCAAAATGCAAAGAGCAAAATTAAGGAAGTTTTCCCGGCTCGCCGGGATTCCGCATTTTTGATTTTTGATTTTTGATATTTGCATTATCCACTCACCTTGGTCAGCGGGATCACGCAGGTCAGGGTGTTGCGCTTATGCCATTCGATCTGGACCTCATCGTTGGTCAGGCGGCACAGGTCGATCCAGCATAAGGCCGAGCCGGGGCCGAAGGCCACGCCCGGCGCGGTATTGATCGTGATCTTCTCTTCGGTCTCGCTGACGGCATCGATCGCCGTGACCTTGCGCGGGATGATCGAAGCCCCCGGCGGCCGGAAGGCCAGGTACGTCCGCAAGGCATTCAAGCCCATCGCCGAGGCGAAGCGGCCGNNGTCAGCGTGATATCGTCGCGGAAGGTCGGCCGAAGGAACGGTGTCTGCCGACCCTTGACGTCATGCAGGAATTGGCGCAGCGACCAGCAGGCCGCCGGCGTGTCCAGGTTCCAGCCGTGGCGCACGGTGTTTTCGGGATAGTCGGCGTTGGCCACGACCACGAATGGGCCGGTGACTCCGCCGGCGACGGTGGTGTCCGGGTCGTGGGTGTGACGGCCGTGATCGCCGTCCCAATGGCCCGGCTCGGTCAGCACGGTGTAGCCGTCGTAAGTCATCGGTGCCGAGTAGCCCGTCACCGCCGCCAGGTCACTGACGTCGACGGTCAAGGCCATCTCGTAGAGGGCGCCGGCGGCGTAGCGCTCGGCCCGCACGAGAGCCAGGACCCAGCCGAGCCGGCAGGGGATCACCCATTTGGCGCTGTTGTAGCTCTGGACGGTCGTCTTGCCGAGCGTCAGGGCCCCGGCGGCGACGGAGCTGACCTTGACGATCTCGTAACGCTGGTGACTCTGCCAGATCATCACCCAGGAATCAGCGCGGAACTCGCCGGTCGTCGTGTCGATGACGATCGCGGAGCTGCCGGCGGGCAGGTCGGGTCTGTGACGGATGGCCTGCGGCCACAGCGGGACCGGCCAGGTCCAGTCGAGCCAGCGATGTTGGACGGCCTCGAACTCGGCCACCGCGCCCTCGCCCTTGCAGAGGACCTTCGTGGCCAGGACCTGCTGCGGGATGCCCGAGCGATGGGCGATCCGTTGCTCGGTCCGATCGTGACTTTGGAGGATCTCCGTGTTGAAGATGAGCCGCTCGCGGACGGGCCAGGTCCACTGACCGACCAGCGGCGCAAAGGCCACGGCCGTCAGGGAGGCGCTCATCGAGCTGGTCGCGACGATCGAGGCACTGAATTGGGCGGTATAATCCCCATCGCGGATCAGCTCGATCTCCAGGACCGACAGCGCCCGGTTGAAGACCACGACTTCGTCGAGCTTGCCGTCGAAGTCCCATTCATGCGGCGTGATATGGATTATGTAGTAGCCAGCCAGAATGAAATCGCCGCGATTCAGCTCGATCTCGCCCTGGGTCGTTTTGGTCACGGTGCTGTTGTACAACAGTGACGACCCATCTAGGTCGTAGACGTAGAGCCTCAAGACGCCGGAAACATCGTCATAGGTCATCGCCACGAAATACCAGGTCCCGGCGGCAAACGTGCTGCTTGGACTCGTGATGCTGAGCGTACCTGAGACACATTTCACCTCCAGCGTGGCGGCGCCGGTCCCTCCCCAGATGTAGAAGCCGGTCGCCGTCGTGCGGTCGGTGCCGCCCTTGGTCCAAAGCCAGTTGGAGTAACTATTCAGATTGTCGATCTTCAAACGCATGGCGATGGAGAAGGACTTATTGGAGCTGCCGTATTTGAGCGGGAAGATCGACGAGAGCTTGTTGTCGGGCAAAAAGCCATACTGGTGCTCGCTGGCCCTGACGAAATCCAGGCAGCCGGAGCCTTCCTGGTAATCCGTCGTCTCCTCGCTAGGCAGGTTGGCGTCTCCGCTGACGATCAGATCGTTCGACTCTTTTGCATCGGCACTCGTTCCGGCCGGATGGGTGTTCTGCGTCATCGCGTAATCGAGCCGCTGGGTAATCCCATCCGTGGAATACAGATACAGCTCGCCGACGCCCGTGTACGTGTCGCCGTTGTTGGCGGTGATATAAAGTCGATAAGCCTCGTACGCGGTCGTATTGCTGAAATTGAAGTAGCGCGTTTCACCGAATGCCGGCCAACCCGTCTGATCGCTTTGCGTGTCCAGATCGACCCAGCTCAAGCCGTTATAGCCCTGGAACTTCCAATCCTTGGGCGCTCGATTCTGTTGAAGATAGGGGCTCAGCACTCCGTACCGCTGAATCACTTTCTCGCGGCCCGCTCCGAACGATAGCGCAACCCAGCAGGGCATCTCACTACCAGCGGAATACCACGCACTGCCGCCTCCGGCTATATCGAACGCCTCCCATGCCTGGTCGGACGCCGATTTCTCACTGCTGGCCGAGGCGACGATGCCCGTGCCGGCGGTGCGGCTGTCGAGCGGCCAGACGGCCGCGCAGGTCCCGTCCCAGGAAAAATCGTTGACGCCCGGCACGGGCGGGATCGCGCCAAAGAGCTGCATAATGGAAGGCCGCNNGGCCGCCGCCACATGGCATACGGGTCCGCGACCAACTGCCGGATCTCGGCGGCCGTCAGTTCGCAGTCGTACAAGTAAATCCAGCCCAGGGCCCCATCTATGTCCCCAGTGCCGTTAACAGCCTCTCCTAACCGGAAGGCGTCAGTCGCGACGCCACCCGTCCATGTGTAGGACATGGAATCCTTCTGGACACCATCGAGGTAATACCTCGCCGTCCCGTTGCCGGCTGTCAGTGCGATGATGCACCACTGACCAGTCACAATGCCGCTGGCCACAGTGCGCTTGTAATCGTCACCCACCCCCATCATGCAAAACGGCGAGGTATCGTAGACGCCGACGTAAGCGCGCCTGGAGTTAGTGCCTGAAACACTGCCCATCAGACGATTGACGGTCGAGCCGAAGGCGTCGTACCGGACGGCATGGACAATGGTAAACGGGGGAATCGGATACCAAGGCAAGTCTACGTAGTCATCGCTCCCCGGCAGGTCGAGAGCTGGACCCGACGGACCAGGGACCCACGACAGCCCGCCGCTGAACGCCTCGCTCGGCAACTGTCGCAAGGCGTCGTAGATGCGCCGGCCGCTACCTTCCCAGAGGGGCCATGCACTGTGCATCCCCCGGCCCAGCGGATGGCCGGGCCGAATTACAGTTCCAACAGGTGGTTTGATCAGCCTGGACATTTTAGCTCAGGGCCGTCACCTTCGAAACTCGGGTCGTGAACGCACAGTCGCAGTCGGAATCGACGTTATTGAGAAGGACGCGGACCTGCGCGGCGGCGAACGGGATCTCGATGGCCCACTCATCGACGCGGTCGTAAACGCTGAGGCTGTCGGCGTGGGATCGCATGAGGTCCTGGCAGAGTGTCACGGTATGACTGCTCTCGCTCTTCGTGCGCACGGACTCGGAGTTGCCGATCGTCCCGTCTTTAATGAACCACTTGCGCCCGATCTGATCGAAGTCGCCCGTCTGCGCATCGGTCAGCGTGATCGTGGTATCGCCGGCATTGACAGTCGCATCGTTGATCGTCGTCGTGGCCGGCGTCTCGGCCGTGCCCTTGACTTTGGTGAGCTGGACCCAATCATCATCCGCGTAGCTGACTTCGATGATCGCCTCGACGCCGTCGCTGGCGACCGCCTCGATCAAGGCAATTTCGAGATAGAGGATCGAGTGGTAACTATCGGCAACGCTGTCGGCGTTGCCTTCGGCCAACGTCCCGGCCGTCACCGTCTGCCAGGCGTCGATCTCATCGATCGTGGTCGTTTTCGTCAGGGCCATGATGACACTCCTACGTCAGGGTGATCGAGATATCGCCGGCGGCGAACTCGGGCGCATCGGAGCCGGAGGCGATCGTCTTGGGGACATCCAACGCCGCCGAATCCAGGACGTTGCCGCCGCTGGCGGCATCAGCGCGGAAAATGTGCGTGATAACGCCCCACTCGCCGGTCGGTGTCGGGAAGGTGATCGCGTTGGCGTTCTGAGTCACGCCGCCGCTGGCCGAACTCCAGTCGCCGGCGGCCGTCGAGACGCGGGCATAGGCCCCGCCCGAGGGCTCCGAGACACCCGAGCCATCCTCGCCCGGATCGGCCTTTGAGAGGCCGACGTAGATCGTCGGCGCTGTGTACGACGCCTTGCCGTGCAAGTGGTCGAGGAGCTTGTTTTCGAGATAGTCGCTAAAGCTCATAAGACCGCCGTCCCGGCGAGCCGGGGTTCCGCCATTTTGATTTTTGCTCTTTGATTTTTGATCTGCTTCATCCTCTGTTCCTGGCCGCGTGGTGTCTCCAGATCTGCTCGCCCTCGCGGCCCTCGGCCCACTGGCGGTAGTCCTGGCGCTGGTCGACGATCGTGGCCTCCAGGACCTGGCGGCGATCCAGGGCGCTGAGGATCTGCGAGAGCAACGCCTCGACCGTACCGGTCCCACCGCCGCCGGCGTGGACGCCGAGGCGGCCGCGGCTGTCCCGCTCCAGGGGCAAAATCGCCTCTTCGCCCTTTTCGCCCATCAGACCGATACCGCGGGCGAAGGGAAACAGGGTCGGGCGATCGACGATGCCGCCGCGATCGAAGGGAATCACACCGGCCGGGCCGAAGGCGTTGCCGCGGGCGCTGGGAAAGAGCATATTGAGGCCGCCGGTGACCAGGCGCATCGCCGCCCATTCGAAGGCGATCTTGGCCAGCGTCATCCCCACACCGCGGAGGGCCTCGTTCAGGTTCCGGGATTCGAAGACCGCGTCACTGAGTCCGCTGACGATCCCCTTGATGCCCGTCTCGGCGACCTGCGCGCCGACCTCGCCGATCGTCGGCAGCTCGCGCTTCAGCTCGGCGATCGAGGCCCGGGCGCCCTCGAATAGGCCGCCAGTCGCCTTGGCCTCCTCGATCGCAAGCTGCTCCTGCCGCTGTTGGAACCAGTCCCAGACGAGCAGCTTGTCCTCGACGACTTTGTTGTATTCGCGGAACTCCTCCCAGAGCAGGTCCTTGCGAATCGCCCACGACTCGGCGCTCTGGCGATCGATATCACCGTACATCCGCCGGTAGGCCGCCGCCACGTCGACCGTCTTTTTCGCCAGGTCCTGGCCGCCAGTCTCGGTCTCGCCCGGCGCGACCTTTGGCGGTTGGGGCGTCGCGGTGACGTTCGCCTCCGGCAGCGGGTATTCGCCCTGAATGCGTTCCAACCGCAATTCTTCGAGCGATTTGTAACCGCTTGGCGCGTTCCGCTCGGCCTCGAACATGGCCTCGACGTCGCGCCGGATCCGCTCGTAGGCGGCCCGGTCCTTCGGTGGGATTTGATACGCAGTCGTTCCTTCGAAAGGGCCCCTCGGCAACCGCTCCGTGAAGGCCTCCACGTCGCCGGTCTCACGGCGATAGCGTTCGCGAGCGATTGTCGTGATTTCGCCGGGGGCGACCACCTTCTCGGCGAGCCACTGGCCGCTCTTGACGGCGTGGTCGGCGACATAATCGAAGGCCGCGACGACGTTGTTGGCCCAGCTCTGGAAGTCACCCTGGTTCTGCTCGAGCCAGACGGTGAGCGTCTCGAAGGCCGTCTTCATCGACGGCAGGAACACGTCGGCGATGGCCTCTTTCGTGTCACCCCAGGCATTTGAGAGCTGCTCCATCGAGCCGGCGGCCGTATCGGTCTCGGCCCGGGCCAGGTGGAAGTTCTCGGCGCCGATTTTCAGCAGGGCGTTGAACTTCTCTTCATCCGAAAGGGTCTCATCCAGGACGATGCCGTAACGGGTGAGCATCTGGGTCTGGCCCTGGCTGGCGCGGCCCACGAGCATCATCGCCGCCTGAAGATCCAGTTTGTATTTTGCCGCCAGGCCGACGGCCGCGACCGCGGCCTCATCGAGCTTGTCCGTCGTGACGCCCAGATTCTTGGCGTAGGCGATCTGCTGAAGGATCTGTTCGTCGCCGTAAATCGTCTGCTTCTGGAGTTCGGCGGCGTAGCGTTTGAAGGCGGCGATATTCCCCTCGGTCGCGTCCTCGGTGCTGGACAGGGCGGCGGCCAGGCGTCGCTCGGCGGCCTCTTGCTCCATCCCCGCTCGTGTAACGCTGGAGATGGCGCGCGTCAAACCCCGGACGCCAATATAGGCGGCCGCCAGGCGCACGACCGATCGCTGGAGGGAGAGCGTCTGCTGCTGGGTGGCGCGCATGGATTGGCGGGCACGGCTGGTGCCACGTTCGAAGGCCGTCGTATCGGCCGTGAACCGTGCAACGAGATTGGCGATAAGACTCATCGTCCGCCTCCGGCGGCCAGTAAATGGGTAGATGGGTAGATGGGTAGATCAGTGTGCCGCCAGGGCGGCGGCTGGTGAAGCGGCCAGGGCCGCGATTGCCATGCTTCTCCTCTTCTACTCATTTACTCATCTACTCTTCTACTGCATTCGTAGGCGGCGAAGGCCGCATCGAGCTTATCCTCGACGCTCATTGCCGACCCCGGCTCTTCCTTGACCGGGCGACTGACCGCGACGTCCCAGCCGATCGGCTCGATCCCGGCATAGAGCTCGATCTGGCGGGCCTGGCGGGCGTCGAGCTCCGCCAGGAGCAGGTCCGGGTGCGGCTTGCGACAGTGCAGCGCTAGCCGCCACCAGAACCGCCCGGCGCGGTCGTTTCGGAGTTTTTTGCTGCATCCTCAATCGCCGCCTTCGTATCGAGGTTCAGCTCCAGGGCCGCCTCGTATAGCCGATTCAGCGGCGCCGGGTCCTTGCGGCCCAGAGCCTCGAGCTGATCGAGCGTGAACGCCGGCTCAAACGTCTCGGGATCGACGATGCAGGCGATCAGGTAGCGCAGCATCGCCTCGACGTCGTCGGTCCGCGTGAAGGCCCGCTGGCCTGTGGATGCGATTGTCGGTTCCGCCACAGGCACTTCGCCGCCGACGTCTTCGCCCGTTTCGCCGGGCACCGTCTCGGCCTGGCCGTCGGGCGAATCGGTCGTGACGATCGTGCCCGGGCGGTTCGCTTCGTCTTCGTCGACCGAGTACTCCTCGACGGCCGTGGCCTTTCGTTTGAGCTCAACCTCATTGATCCAGTCGCCGAACCGCGCGCGGTCCAGCGCGCCCATCACGGCGATCAGAACCGACCCACCCCATTCGGGTACGTCGACCTCTTTGGTCTTGCGGTCGCGAGCGGCGAGGATCTTCGACCCGTTCAACAGATTGGACATGGGACTCCTTTCGTCATTCATCGTTCGTGAAGCGTGAAGGGTGAAGCGTGGCCATGCGAGATACGCTTCACGAGAACCGCTTCACGCGTCTTAGCCCGCCGCGGCCGGCGTGTAGGTCACATCGCCGCTGAGCTGGAACGTGACGCTAAACTGGCCGTGGCCGCCATCGGGTGAGCCGCCGGCCGTCTCGAGGTTGGCGATGATCGCATTGACGCTCTTGCTCGAGCCGTTCTTATACGTGACCAGCAGCGTGGCGACGGTCCCGGCATTGAAATCGGTCAACAGGTTGGCATAGACGCCGCCGGCCTGGCCCTCGTAAACAACCTGGAGGGTGAGCTGCCCGCCATCGATGCCGCTAGCGAGGAACTCGGCCCGCTCGTTGACCGTGTCGGTCGTCATGATCCGGATCAGGTTGCGGGTCTGGTTGGCCCGGCCGACGTCCTCGATCTCCCCGATCGTGTTGCCGTTGAAGGAGACCGTCGTCCCCCAGATCTTCATGGCCTTGGTTGCCATCGTTTGACTCCTTTCGATTATTCCTCGTAGCAGATCTCGACGTCTACAAACTTGCCGAAGCGTGTCAGGGTCTCGGCCTCATCACTGAGCGCCGGGATGTCACCGCGATTCAGGACGCGAGTGCCTTGCAATGTCAGGCCGCCGTACGAACCGCTGATATTGGCGGCGAAGAGCGCCCGGACCGCCTCGAATAACTGGCCGCAGGGCGCGTGCGTCCCGGCCCAGCAGTTGATCTGGTAGCGGCCGTCGACCAGGCCCAGCGGGCCATCGGTCGTCATATCATCGACGCCGGCGATCTCCTGAAATGTCACCGCCGGCAGCGGCTCGCCCTGCGGCAGCCAGAGCGGGTAGATCCGCTCGCCGGTCAGGGCGGTAATGGTCGCGTTGCCGCTCAGGATCGTATAGATGGCCTTATCGGCGCTCATCGTGACCTCGCGATCATCGCCTCACGAAGCAGGCCCGTGCGCAGGGCCCGCGAGAAGAGGCGGATCGATTCGTTGCGGGTCGACTCGGCGGCCTGGCGCCGGTAGGGCACCGCGGCCACAGGCGTCGAGCCTGTGACGTGGCCGTACTCGAGGACCGCCGGCAGATAGTAACGGCGGCCGCTTTGGGTCTCGTGCCAGAGGCCGCGCACGGTCAGCCGCCGGCCGCCGCCCTGGCGGATGGTGATCTTGCGCTTGCGACGCCGCGCAGCGCCGAGCGTGATATGTTGAACGTGCAGGGCATAGCTGCCCGGGCGCTGTCGTTTCGGCGCGGTGATGACCAGGCTCTTGGCCAGCAACTCGCCCATCTGGCCACCGACCATCGATCGGGCGTTTCGCTTCGAGGCGTCGAGGACCGGCTTCTGGGCGGCCCGCACGGCCTGGCGGATCACCTTGCGGTGAAGGCGCTGGCCGAGCGTGGCCAGATTGCGCTCCAGCTCGGCCGCTCCTTCGATCTGAAAACTGACCTTCATGTCACCACCTCGACACAGCGCATGCGGATCTCGACGTTGCCCTCGTCGAGGTTGCGGGCGTCTTTGATATCGAAGATGCGTTCGCCGAGGACCGGATCATTGTAGGCAATCCGCCAGGTCGGCTTGATGGCCAAAGCCGAATCGTAGCGAATCGTTATTTCATGAGTCAGCATAGCCCCGACTTGTTGGCTGGCGATACGTTCGTTGCCGCTAAGCGTTCGGATTCTCGCCCAGCGAGTGGTCACCGGGATGTAGACCATCTCGAGCTGGCCGGTATCACTCCTGGCCTTCACCGGCTGCTCGAAGGCAATCCGTTTATTGAATTGTCTGGCCCGTGGACTCATAACATCAGCACCCGGTCCATGCCCAATACATCGCGAACGCCCAAAGGCACAGTCGATCCGGCCGGAACCTCGCCGAGATCTTCCCGCGTCAAATACCAGTGGCCCACCAGCATCAGGATGCCATTTCGGATCTCTTGAGGCACAGCCGAGGCGGAACTGCCGTAACCGGCCGAATAGTTGATCGTGATGGCGTTCATCTGCTGGCGAATCGAAGGATAGGAGCAAGCGTAGGCGGGCTGGATTCGACCGGGTTCTTCGGCCACATCGACATCGTACTGATCGGAGCTCCACGTTTGCTCGCTGCCGCCCGTATCGACATAGGTGATACTCGCCACCGACACCAGGGGACTCCACCGCGGCCGAATGACCTTCGGCCAGGAATCGAGGACGTCACTACAGGAGGTGGTGATGTATTTTCGCCTCTGATAGAGCTCCGCCCAGTTGACGGCCGCTTCGATCAGCCGCGCCAACAGGTCATCCTCATCGCTGCTATCAATGCGCAGATGGGCTTTGACCTCCGTCAATGAGACGACCGTGGTCGTATCGCTGTATGTGAAGAGACTGTGATTCGTCTCGCCGCCGTAGACCCATTCGACGTAGTAGGTGTAGTCCAGCCCCTCGGCCGGTTCGNNATCCCGGTGCCGACGTGCGTCATGGCCGTGCCGTCGGCGACGACGATCGCACCGGTGTCATCCCGCTTGACGCCATAGGTCCCCGTCGGATCCGACAGCACCGCGCTGGTCACATCCGTTAGATTCCCATCAACGATCACTCGAAATCGCAATGTAATGCTCATGCGTCAATCACCTTTACGACCGTGCTCTGCACAGAGACATCGGCCGGGTTGGGCGGAATGGATGTCACTTCGGCCGAAACCGGGATATGCAGATCGCCACTTTCCTTGCCGTACAAGAGATAGACCACATTGGCCGTCCAGACCGCCGAGGCCAGTGAGAGTTGCCAATGTCCATCACTGATGTGCGTTGCAGCGCCCGCGACTGATTCGCTGGCCTGCCAGCTCTGATCCGAACCGCGATACCATTTGCCGGCGTTGGCGCCCGTCTGTGCCTTGAGGTAGAAATTGACCGTGCCGGCGGTGATCGGATCGCCGCTGGCCTTCGCTACGAGCGGCAAACTCACAACATTGGTTTGGCCTGTATAGATGATCTGCATGGTCGACCTCAGTGGGTTTGCCTGGCCACTTGAAAGGCCCAGACCGGCTTGAACACGGCACTGACGACGGAGACGCTCGGCGCACCGGCCAGATCAATCCCATCGCTGACATTGATGAAGAGTTCCGGGATGACTGCGACAGGGCTGTCCGTTACCGCCACGGCATCAGTGGCGGAAACAAACAATTCTGGAATGAGCGCATCGCACGTACTGGCGACACTCACCCCGTCGGAGACATTGATCGAAAGATTGCCCGTTGCGATGCTGGCGGCAACACTGTCGGCCAGACCCAGACCATCGGAGACGGCGACGTAAAGATCCGGGATGACCGTCTCGACAATACTCGTGACGCCGACCCCATCAGCGACATCGATGAAGAGTTCCGGAAGCAATGCTTCAATCGTATCGGCCACGCCAATACCATCGAAGACACTGATTTCGAGCGTGCCGGCCGCAGGAACACTTACGTTGGCCGCAGAGGCCGCGCCGATCCCATCGACGACGCTGACAAACAATTCTGGAATCAACATGCTCGGGGCATCGGCAAGACCCACACCGTCCGAGGCCGAGATGAACAGTTCGGGAATCACGGCATCGACCGAATCGGTAAGGCCAATCGAGTCGGCCGCCTGCACAAAGAGGGCGGGAATCAGCAAGTTGGCCAAATCGCCGACATCGACCTCATCGCTGACGTTCACAAACAGTTCAGGAATGAGAACAGATACCGTACTCGTAACATCGATGCTGTCCGTCACATCGACAAACAACGCCGGTATGATCGCCTGCCCATCATCACCAACACTCAGGCTATCGGTGACGTTGACTTCAAGGATTTCGGCGCTGGGAATCTCCGTCGTGGTCGAACTAATCACACCGACGCCGTCGGCAACAGATACGAACATCTCGGGAATGAGAACGGCAGGAGCATCGGCTACGTCCACTCCATCGGCAACGTCGATGAACACAGCAGGAATAAGAACGTCAACACTGTCAGCGACATCGATGCCATCACCAACATTGATTTCGAGCAATTCGGGACCTGGGATTTCGACTGAGGATATATCGGCGATCGTTAATCCATCGCCTACGTGGGTCGATAGATCCCAAAGCAGATCCGATGACGCACCATATACAATGCGAGCATCGTCATCGGCCCACAAGAAACCAAATCCATCGGCCGGTCTGTTACACTTAGAAGATGGCCAAAACGCCCAAATCAAATTCGGGCGCGATTGGGACTCACAATGGTTCGTTAGATTCTCAATGCCCTGCCAACTGCCAGCGTATTCGCGATAACGTAATTGGCGTATCGAACTGGAATTTGCATGATGCCCGTACCACAAGACGTGTAGATAATCCGACTTATCTATAGCGAT
>JABAHP010004870.1_pt1 | contig 11906 bp, 14 predicted proteins | sample 7062081 | NCBI WGS metagenome assembly JABAHP01 (sample SAMN14534357, study PRJNA622989) | marine sediment metagenome | biome: marine biome [ENVO:00000428]; feature: marine pelagic biome [ENVO:01000023]; material: deep marine sediment [ENVO:00002113] | place: India: Gulf of Kutch | collected... | reverse complement strand
TCTCTCATTTACAACCCTCTCCTTTGGGATGCATCTTCCCACATTTATCACACTTCCATGCTATCTCATCAAAATGTCGCCTAAATTTCTCAGTGGTAGAGCGTTGCCCTTTACACATAAGATTCGTCTTCGCCACAGGTATAGACCTCCTCCCCTCATCTTCAAAGTCTAAACTAACCTTTGGTTTATCTATTGCGTCTATTTTCTTACCCTTCATAGAATCATCAAAAACAACCGTGGCTTTTTCTTTATGCTCCTCCACGACAGCTTTATCAGTTGGCATATTAATAATCCTCCCCATACTTTTCTTTACAAGCTTCAACTGTTCTCACATGATCGTCCGTAGTCATATTAATGTGTGTGCCAAACACTTCATCAATCTCCATTTCCTCCTCTGATATTCCACAAAACTCTAGTATAGACCTAACGCCTTCATATGAATTTAAGTCTTCAATATCAAAGATTCTAAAGTTCTCAGGCATACTTTTCTCATACTCCTCACATTCCTCATAATACTCTTTTACATACCGTCTACACCCTTCTTCTTTTGGTAAGTCGTATTGTGGAAACCTCTTTCTATAATAGTGCCCTCTTCTCCAATACTTATTCCAATGCTCACTATGCATATGAGTCCAATGACTAGTTGTAGGAACCTTCCTCATAAATGAGGCTACAACTTCCTCAGTGTCACGCTTCAGGCATATAAATTTTGCATCGCCGTGAAGAGTCACAATATAACGAACAAACGGTAAGTACCAATTAGCAACGTCCGCTATATAAGGCGTTCTTGGTTTAGTACTAAAAAGCAACCCAGACCACTTACCTATAAAAGTATAAATGTCTGAGTACCAATTCAGTCCCGGCTCACTCTCATGATGAGCAGTAATATGTGTCTGTGCTGCAAGTATCATTGCTAAAGACATAGTACCACACCTACCAGGTCCTAGTCCTATTATTACTTTAGTTTGTTCATTAAAAGCTTTTATTGTATGCATCAGAGATTTAATGAAATGAGCTTCCAATGCATCAGTTATTTTCTCTACATAACTGTCAAATATACCACGTTTCTCCGCTGTGTTACCTAATACTTCAAACAAGAAAGTATACTTAATCCTACCATCTTCCCGTACTTCTCTTATAACTCTAGGACTTGTCACTTCGAACCTCCCTCTCACATTCGCATACCATTCTCAAACAAGTGCATTCCTCCCCTATCAATTCTTCAGTCTCCCTCTTCCACTCATTCCTATCATAAACAGTCTTAGGCGTCATCTTCATAGTAGGCTTACCTACCCGCCTTCTTACCTTAAACATAAAACGCCGAGGTTTGTCTCCACGCTTTGACATTACTAATACCTCCTACGAAATCTTGTCTTTTAACACCTGAAGAATATACTTAGCATCCTCACTAGGGGCTTCCTCAAGAACCTCATACAATGCACTCATCCTATAGATTCTTCGGTCTACCTCTACCAAGTCATTCTTATAAATGTTAGTCCTCTCTGTCGCTGCGAACTTCTCCAAGAACGATAACTCTGTCTCTATCATGTCCCTGATTTTCTCTTCCTTCAACATAATCCCACCTCCTCACGAATTCCTTTCTCAAATACTCTCGCCAAAGCTCGTACATTTTGTACTCATGATTTTGTTGAGACAGAAGATGTGCATACTCATGAACCAATATCGTAGCAGCCTCTGTCAAATCCAAATCGGAATCTAGTAATATCATGTGGTGTGCCAGCTTGCCTTTCTTAGTATGGAAAACCCCCAAGCCGTAGTTACCTCTAGCTTTAGTACCATCCGCCTTCCTCAACCCAGGCACAAAGTGTACGAATACTGGAGAATCTATTTCGTATATCTCATCCAGAATCTCAAGTTCTCTAATGAAAGTGTAGTTTCTAGATGAGAAGCAAATAGGCTCATCATGGTTTTCTAAGTTCACACAATTTTCACAACTCTCTAACAATACTAACATTGTTCCACCTCATAACCAAACTTTTCAGCAATACCACCGAGGCCATCAATAAGTCTATACACTAAATCACCTTTATCTGCAAAGAAACCATTATAAGCAGTTGCCCAACTCTTGTATACTTCTACTTGAGATATATCTATTCTACCCTTATATCTTTCCTGTTGTCCCTCATGTCTTACCTCTCCCCAAGGCGAAGCCATCTCTTTTGTATACTCAACGAGCAACCAGCGTGCTATTTGTTGAGAAACCAAGACTGGGTCTAAAATCAAATGTTCTAACTTACCAGTTACTACTCTGCCCATTGGGTACCTTTCTAACATCCACACGATTGTAGGCACATGATAACGATGCCACCTTTGAATTATATCATCAATACGCCTTTCGTCTACGACAGTCTCCTCCTCTGTTCTCTCTTTAGAATCTCCACCCATTGACATTGGTAAAGTCCTATAAATACCAGACAAGGCAGCGTCTATAGGATTACGAAGGCAAACTAAAACATGCAAATTTGGGAACCTTTCCATATTGGCTTGGAACTCCTGTATATGAAAATACGGCGCTTGGCATGCCATCTTACTTCCATAGTTCTTAGTAATAGCTAACATAGCTCCAGAATGAGGCTGACACCAAGATACCCTATCTTCTACCTGCTCTGTAAAATTAAAGGCCTTAGATGCCCTTATTACTTCTGTATACACATTAGTGCCGCTATGACCAATACCAGTCACGAGTATCTTCTTGTCGTACCAATGTAGTAATGGTTTTGTTTTGTCTACAGGCAAATAAGCTTTCCCATCAATATATTCAAACATGCGCAAACTCCTTAATCACACATCATCAAAAACTCTACGAAAAGTATCGTACAACATACTAATCCTATTAGTAAATACTCTATATGTAAAATCATCTGAAATAGGAGGTTCAAAATCTATAAGTTTAAATTCTCCAGTTTCTTTGTTATACAGAATATTATTGGGGTTTAAATCAAACACCCCTATAGCTCTGTATATCTCACCTACAATCTCAACAAGTTCATCAAAAAAGTTATGCTTTAAATCTTCTACACTCAGTAAGTGCATAGGAAGCCAATTGTAGAACGGATACAAAATCATATTGCCATCTAATGCAATAGGAGTAATTAACCTATCTTGTATCCCTTCTATCTCACTTAAAACCATACCACGCTCATAAGTTTTTTGAGCAGCCGTATAATCTTTGTTTGAAGACAACCAAGAGTACAAGTACTCCTTCATGAAGAAATGAGACCCTCCCATATCAGTAACAACATAAAATCTAGACCTCATAGAAGAAGTTAAATCCATAACAGGGAATCCAGTACTAGAAGAATGTATTTGCCCAAACCCACCTCTATCCTTCCATATATAATCTTTCACATGATAAGCTACATCTATAGCGTGCTCACTAACTCTCATCGTAATCATCTTCTTGGAGTTATTGACTCCATCTGGCTTATCTTTAAGAAACAGAAATAATAGTCTAGGTACTTCATGCGACATAGATTCCCCAATACATGCAGCATACTTATATCCCGAATTCTCCAACACCCACTCAGGTATTTCAACACGATGGTCTTCAAATTGTGGAATTTTCTTTAACCAAGTCAACCAACCATTGTCAACTTCATTTGATTGTCCCATATCAAAAACCATCTTAGGAGCAATTCTTGACATTTCCTGTAATATCTCATTAGCCTTCTCAACACCTAACTTGGAACACATATGATGATGTAAACTAAAATAGAATACATAATCATATTGGTTATCCGGCACCTTCTTTAGTTCAGCTAGTAAGTCATCAGATGAAGCACGTAGGGTCATATTAGGAATATCAAATTCTTCAACAACTTTGTTACCCCAGTAAATAGCTTCCTCATCAACATCAAAACCATCTACACTATGCCCTGCGTCTGCTGCTACAATACCAAAATACCCCAAGCTACACCCAACATCTAAAATCTTTTGTGGCTTGTCTTTTTCCAATATTCCACAAATAGACTTCCACCGCAAAGCACACCCAAGAGCACGAACAGCGTTAGGATTATAAAGTCCCGCTATGGGAATAGGTTGGTAGCGCCCACTACCACTAGATAAAAACTCTAAAAACTTTTCGTCTTCTACTAAACTCATATATTATCCCTTTCTATATAATCTGGATAAAACTTTTTCAATAGTTTCACCAAGTCTAAGGACTCCCTAGTATTAATTTCTCTATAACCATCAGTCATGTATATAGCACACAGACCTCTAAGATGTAAAATGTACTTCTCATCAGCCGCTTGTAAAAAATTAGAAGCCTTAGTATTCTTAGCCATCTGCTCCAAGAATGTATTTAACCTTCTTTGTTTACTAAGAGCTATCTTAAAATCTGCCCAATAGGTTATATCTTTATAAATTTCTATCATGGGTTCTGGTAAGCAACAGGCTAAACTAGAAGTGTGGCCTGCAACCCCCAACATCATACAAGAGTACAATTGCGAAGCAACCGCTGTTATCACTTGAAACTCGTCATTAGCCATGGAAATAACTTCTAATAAATCCTTTGTGTTTGTGTTGCTAAACTTAATGCCAGCTATGTTAGGGTGCTTACTCAGTGACCGAACAAACCCAGGTGGAACAGGCTGACTCCAATTTCCACTAGTGTACATCCATAAAGGTTTTGTCGCCTTTTCTGCAACATACCTGTATATCCAATCTATTCTACTTAGTCCTAATTTAGGATTGTATGGCAACAAGTGATAAGCGTCAAAGTTTAAACCTTTCGTAACCTCCATAAAATTAATAGTGTCTTCAACAGCGAAGAAACCAGCACCAAGTATCAGCGGTAGTTTACCATTGTTAGCACCACATGCAACTTGAGCTACATGGAGTCTCTTATCAAATGACAAATTCATATCCTCACTGCCAGTTCCAAGAACCCAAAGACCACCAACATCTTTAGTGTGTAAAAACTTTATAATCCTTACCAAGCCCTCCACATCTATATCCTTTTCCTTAGTAAGTGGAGTTAGAACTACAGGGATAATACCTTTAACTCTTCTCATTTTGGTCTCCTACATAAATGACTAATGGGTGATGGTCTCCATCCCACTCAATTTTATCTTTCATCTTAGCATCATCATATTTCTTATATATACATACAAGGAAAGAAGCATAATGCAATTGTACATCAGAGGGCTTAGATATAATAGCCTCCAAGGAAAACTTCCAATCTTTGTGGAGCAACGCATTTATTAGCTCTCCAGCATTCTGCCAATAATTTATATGCTTTTCAGAATCGTAACTTACTCCTGCTGGTACAACAATACAAACCATATACTTAGCTACTCGGTACATCTCACGCACAACAATACGTGGGTACTTCAAATGCTCCAACACATGAGTGCAAATGGTCACATCAAAAGAATTATCCAAATATGGTAGTGCTAGATTTCTCCTATCCAAATCAACCTTCTCAAACAATATGCCTTTACTGGTACAGGCGTCTCTTGCCTCGTCACTAATGTCACACCCAGAAACAGTTAGTGTACCCCTCTTCTTAAAAAAATCCAACAGTTCTCCAGTTGAGCAACCTACATCTAACACACTTGTGTAACTTCTCTTCATATAAGAAAGGAGTGCCCTCTTTGTGTAACACCCTACAAACAAATTACCATTTGGTAATATAACTGAGTCTGTCATAATCTACCTATTAAATCTTCAGCTAACCGTTCACTAGCCTTGCCATCATCCCCAAAATTATAATAGGGGGCATGCTTATCACACGCCTCCAATAATTCATCCTTCTTTCCAACAACATCAATCAGTCCTTGCACAATAGCCTCTGGTTTCATATTAACTGGATTCATAGCCCACTCATCAGTGTACTTATACGGTGAGTATTTAATACTATCTCCAGGTAAAAGCACTACACCTTTCCTGTTTATAATACTTTCAATAGCCACAGTTGATGCCCCAGTAACAACATACTCCATCTTAGGTAACAGTTCCCTAAAAGGTCTGACAGGATACGTATAGACCTCACAATTTTTAATTCCAAAACCATGTACGAAATTAACATAATCTGCATTTGAAGCAGTGTGGTACGGACGGAGAGAAACGACTAGCCGTGCTTCTGGATTAACTTCTTTCTGATACACTGCAAAAGCTTCTAAAAATTCTAAATCCATAATAGAAGAAAGTTTATGAGACAAAAACGCAGAAGAAGCACGGTCAATCAAACAATCTGTTTTGGCAAACCTACGCCCAAACCTAGAAAATACTGTTTTACTATTATACAAAAAAGTATTACATATCGTTTCTTCCTCGTTCTCATAGTATCCATCAAAAGAAGGTTGCCCTACCAACACCTTCTCACTATCACTTTCATACCTACTAGCCACCCAATCCATAGCGTACTGACCATGCATATAATAAACATCTGCATTCAAATAATACTTATTGTTAGAAAACTTAGGCACACACTCAGTAATAGAACCATTAAAACAAACGAAAGTTGGTATACCTAACTCCCTACAAGCTATAATTGCTGCATGCCAAACACCACCATCAGTATGAAACAGTGCTGCTTTGTATTTATATTTTTTATAGCTCTCCTTAACAAACCTGTAGTAGGCGTTAATTTTAGAAGTAGTCGTCATAAGTTGGTGGTCTGCTAAACCAACTAGCAATTGGTTATGCAAAAACCCACGACCACCAACAGAAAACGAAGGCATAATATCTTCAACAGAAGCTTTATGCTCGTCACGCACTATATTATACCCTTCCTTTATAAACCCTTCTTTTTTATACTCCTCCACTAAAATAGCATCTAAAAGTTCAGTTTCATTAACACACCTAGCACTCATCTCGTCACCGACTATCTTAGTTTCATACATTGTAACAATCTCAAACCCAGAATCAACTAACAAGCGCAAAGCATTATTTAAATTAAAATAGCCACTAGTCAATATAATATTTTTACTCATGCTCCCCTCCCAGTTTCAACAAAATAAATCCTATCACCTGAATACGTAGCTAGTCCCAAACTAACCATAATAGAAGCAAGCTCTGGCCCTAATGCTTCGCATAATTCAGCATTATAAAACCTATTTGTAACCAAAGGGGTGTTCTTAATGACATCCAAAATCACACAACCGAGAGCATCTATATATTTGAGAAGAGCTTCTTCCTCCAATAGTCGGTATATATTAATTCCATGGTTAAGCATCCTAAACAAATTGCCATCCAGATAAGCTACCAACATCGCATTACTGTTATTTATATGCCCACCCTCCAAAATGAAATCATTTATCAACTTTCGTATCTCATCGTTGTGATACAACTCCCAATATGGGTTATCGCTATGGTATAACTCCGCCACCACATCAATCATAAGTTCTTTAAATCTCTCAGGACTATTATTCAAATCTTCTACTAAAGCACGCACAAACTCCTTGTTATCGCTCATCGACAAAAGTATATTTGGTACATTTATTTCCATAGACCTGAACTTAGCATGTGGGTAATCACAAGGGTTGCAATACCCATAATCCTTACATTCTATGTAATCGCTAGACGAAGGTAGTACGCCATCAAATATACTTCCCACAGGACTACTATTAGAGTAAGCATGATAATGGCACCTAAAGATGTTACCATTAGGGGCAACTAGAAACCTTCTAGTCATACACAGTACTTTACTTTTACTCTTACAAGAAAACCCTTCCTCATACAAATCATAGTTGTCTATACCATGTTCATTGTGATTAGTAGCAATATTAAATTCTGGATGTGGAAGCAATATATCATTGGCTTTACCAAGAAAAGTTTGTGGGGCAATAGCTAACCCTCTTTTTACAAATTCAGTACAGTAATATTGGAAGTTACTTGTGGGGTGGTCTACCATAGCTATCTGATCTACCATATATCCTAAATCCCTAAGCTGATGTACTCTATTACTAAATTCATCTACAGATATTAGCTTAGGATGAAACGAAGTATTGATTCTTATCATTTCCTTCTTTTCACTTTGTATATTAGCATCGAATTTCCCAGGTATATCTTCAAAACAAGGAGCACAAAGATTGGTAGTTACAGTTCTATAATACCCCTCTAGTCCATTAACAACATCAAAAAATCCGTTATACATGGTAGGCTCTCCACCAATCAAACTCAATTGTTGCCTCTTAAATCTCTGTAAACTATTATAGAAAGTAACCCACTCTTCAGGCTTTATTGTAGTACGAGCGTACTCCAACTTAGCATCCATAAACTCATCTTTACTAAGAAGTTGGATACAATACTTACAGTTGCCAGTACAGTTAAATGTAAGAAACGCAGCCCAATAAGCAGTACCCACTAACCATTTGGTAGGCACTTTTACCATATCCCTAATCTTCTTAGCCCGTATAGTTACAACCCTATCCCCAAGAGGTCTCGCAGTACCAAATAGGCGTGAGTGTTCACTTATATTATACTCCATTTCACTAAACCCTAAATTAAACAACCTAGTTAGTACACTGTCAATTGTAGCTTTCCAAATATGAGATTCATTACCGTAATTAAATGCTGGATGCACAGCTATCTCATCTATACCTACAGATTCTCCATCAAGCGGTACCATACAAACTAAATACCCACCATCAGCAAGCACTCTATAAACCTCTTCTAAAACAGCATCTGGGTCTTGGGTATGTTCTAATACATCCTTAGCTACCACTAAAGAAAAGGACTCATCATCAAAATCCATCTTTTCTGCATTCATATGATAGCACTTATCATGATTCAAGACCGAATAATTTATAAGTTCTTTATTGATGTCTACGCCTACCGCATAACCATACTTTTCTTCCAACATTTTAGTGTTATACCCAGTGTTACACCCAACATCTAACACTCTTTTGGCTCCTCTAACATCTACTACACCTTCCACTTCTGGAAGAGCTTCAGACAAAATCTCAAACCACACCGTAGCTTTCTCGTCGTAGTCTTCCAAACGTAGTTTAATTTCATCTTCAACCTCATATTGCTCATTTTCATAGAGTGTGGAGAAACTACCACGACCTCCAACAGGTAAAAAACTATAAGGAGTAAAAGTTATAGAAGACATGTTAGTAAATACAACCTGACCGTGTAAATCCAAAAGCACTGTCCATCCATTCTCCAATAAGTGCTTACACGCCAACACACCTTTACCTTCAGTCATGCTATAATGCGTGTCATCAATCACAACAAACGAACACTTAGCTAAGCTGTCATATGCAACTAACAACTCATCCATTATAATTTGTGGGTCATCTGAGCTATCCAAATACAAAAGATGTATTGTATCTTCAAACTCATTTAGAAATTTAACAGAGTCAGAAACTACGTAGTGAATCACATCCTCATATTCCTCAGTTATTCTTTTACATTCCTCAATTGCTTCTTCCAAAATATCAATAGTATAAACTTCACCACCATACTTGCGACAATACCAACCAAAAATACGTGTTGCCCAACCATCACCAACTACTCCCCCACCTAAAGTACCTCGTGTAGTACCAGTCTCAACAATTACAACATCCTCTTCAACAACTCCATCTCTCTTTGCTATGTGCAAAGCTTCAAGAACTGATGTTAAAGTAGAGGTACGACCAAATTCTGGCGCATCAGACCAATCAATAACACTCATCTACTCCTCCTGCCTAGCTTCTAACAATAATTTAGCAATTTTAAAATCAAACTCCGTATCAATATTAACGGATTCCTCATCATCCATTTCCACTGCGGTAACCCTACTGCCCAAAGCATTAGTTTGGTAATCATAATCCATAAGCAAACACCTATCCCTAAGAAATATAGCACCATTAAAATAGTATGCTCTCTCAAGATTTCTTTTTGGATACAACTTAATACCAGGCACATCTACAAAATCAGTAGCTATGTTGAAACCAATTCTCTTACTAAGATATGGATGCCCATGTCTTATTTGAGAAACGGTAGCAACAGCACTGCACCTTCTATCATGAAACACTTGTATTACCTCATTTATAGTCTCACTACGTATTAGAGGAGACGTTACCTGCAAAGACAATATAGCGTCATAGTATACCCCCTGCTCATCCATCTTTTCCAAAACATCTAACATCACCACTGCTAAAGGAACGTCATCCCTAGCTAAAGGTCCTGGGCGTGTAAGAACTGTAGCCCCAACTTTTCTAGCAAGTCTTGCTATATCTATATCCTCTGTAGAAACTACTATGTCTTCAACTAACTCCGCCCCCTTAGCAGCCTCTATGGTGTAGTGCAGTAAAGGCTTACCGCAAACCTCTCTTATATTTTTAAAAGGTACCCTCTTCGACGCCTTCCTCGCTGGTATCACTGTCAGTATCTTGCGCTTCTTCATTCGGTTCTCCCATTACCATTAGCTTACCTTCTTCTTTATCTTTAAGTGCTTGCAGTATCATTAACCTAAAAAGATTTAACTGTGGTAGCACTGTGTCATCTACTCTGTAATCTATCTGTTCATACCAAAAAAATCTTATTTCCCAGAAAGGACGTATATTAACACAATAATGACCTTCCCAAGCTCTGCGCCAAGGCTCAGTACGCTTCCAATCTTCTTCTGTAGGACCCCACATTACATCGCTCCACATATCAGCCATGAAGTCAACATAATCATGCTCCCCTCTTTTTCTTATTAACAATTGATTCTGTACATAGTCATATTCGCAAAACCACTCGTGCCCAACATCACACCTAACAGACCAAAAGTCATACCAAGCAGCAGGGACAGCTACAAATCCACGCTTTCCTACTCTACTTATCTCCTCCAACGCTTGTGGCAATTCTTTTATGTGCTCTAGGATATGACTAGTATATATAAAATCAAACTCGTTATCTTCAAATTGATGAAGGTCATCTGTCGTGCCATCTATTAAAACTTGCCCTTCCAACAAGGAAATCGCACCATCGTACCGCTGAGCATCAAATTCTTCACAAGAAGAATCCAAGACATGAGTAGCATAACGAAAGGGCTTACACCCTCCACCTATATCCAAAACTTTATCATCATCCTTGATTTGGTAATCTAAATAATCACGCCCTGCGTAATAACCGTCTATTCTAAAACAATCTCTTGGTGTTAACATCTGTTACTCCTCGTATGTTTTCCTAACATACCAACGTTCAAAATCTCTTGGTAGCCTAGGAAACATCTGTGGTTTGTCTTTCTTATCAGCAAAAAACTCATCAACTGCAATCCTAGGTCCTGGAAATTTAATAGAATAATATTCGTCCAAGAAAATAAGACCACCACGCACCAGCCTTTCCCATAAAAAAGGCAATGCTATCTTGTAACTCATATATAAGTCACAATCTAACAATGCCGCCATAATGTCTACCAAATGACACGCTACCGGATGGTCGGTTGTCATAGTTTCTTCAAAATATCCTGGAACCAGCGCTATATTCTTAAGGTCTAATATGTTAATTTTAGTAACTATATCCATCACACTAGTATCCGAAAAGTCACCAGATGTCGATATATCCGAAGGACTAGGCCTATCTTCTAATCCTAATGCAGTTCTATATGCCAAATTCATACGGACATCAGTTATATGTTCTTCACTTATCCTACCCTCAGCATACAGTTCCTCAAATTTAGAAACATAATCATTCTCATGAAACTCAGGAGGAAACCCATCAAAGCTATCAAAACCATACACATATTTAGGACTATATAAAGAGGTTAGCAGTAAACCAGTAGCTAACAAAGTACGCCCTTTGTATACTCCAACGTCTACTACATCACCATCTAAGTAATCATAATGTTCCAGTATAAACTGAAAGTAACGAGCCTTAGTACCATCTTTTGAATAATTATATATCCCTAATACATCAAACTCCCAATTCTCCATCACTCTCTCCATTGTTCATTACCACATCTATAT
>JABAHP010012519.1_pt7 | contig 11909 bp, 12 predicted proteins | sample 7062081 | NCBI WGS metagenome assembly JABAHP01 (sample SAMN14534357, study PRJNA622989) | marine sediment metagenome | biome: marine biome [ENVO:00000428]; feature: marine pelagic biome [ENVO:01000023]; material: deep marine sediment [ENVO:00002113] | place: India: Gulf of Kutch | collected... | reverse complement strand
GGACGTAGACCTTACCACGCCGGAAGGTTTCATCGATTGGGTTTTGACGCTTGCCCTCGATCTCCGGATCGCCGATCGAGTTTCCCTCAATCGCGAACTCGAAGCCCTGCGCAGCGCGATCAACGTGAATTGGCCTGGACTGACACGGTCGCAGGTCAATCAGGTTCTCAGTCGGACCGCAACGATCGTGACGAATCTGCGTTCTGGGATTCTTGCCCTGCAAGAGCCGGTTTTGGAAGATGCCGCTCGTCGGATCGTGCGTGACTCGGCTTTTGATCAGAGCGTCAAGTATGGACTCGGCGCCCTCCCGGTTTTCACCGCTCGCGATCTCGCGATGGAAGCTTACCTCGCGAATTCCGCAGTGAACTTTCTTCGTGCACGTGACGGAAGAATCCAAACGGAATGGTCTGCGCGTGCACGTGAGATCGTAAGAAATGGTCTTGCCGAAGGGGTAGCGGCAGATGTCATCGCACGTGATCTTGAAGCAGAATTCGGTCGACTCCAGAGCCCAGGTTACTACCAGGTCCTCGCCAACCAATTCGTCAATCGAGCCATGGCCTGGGGTTCCCTGCGCGCGTATGAAGAAGCGGGCGTGAAACTGGCTCAGATCCTCGCGGTTCTCGACGAGAAGACGACCGACATTTGTCGGTTCCTGGATGGAAAGTTTATCAATGTTTCGGATTCTCTTGGTATGCTGGAACGTCTGGAGGGTGTTACCGATCCGGATCAGGTGAAAACGGATAACCCTTGGTTGAGCACGGGCACCGATTCGGACGGAAGATACATCCGGATCAAGTATCCTGACGGGCGTGAGATTCTGGTTGCCAGGGTTGAGAGATCTGGGGTCGGCACAGCCGATGACCGTGGTGAGTATTCGGAGTCTCTTCGCATGGACGAGTTGCAGGTCCTTGGAATCGGGCCTCCTCCGTATCATGCGAATTGCCGTTCCACGATCACCCCGGTGATCACTTGAGGTGAGAGATGCCGGACATTTCAACTGGACAACTTGCGACCGAAGGCGGTTTGAAACCGATCGCGGTTTCTGGCCTGAAGATCCCGGAAGACGGGATCATCGTGGTTCAGCCCTTCGCGGACAAACTTCTGGACGGGAGCAAAACGGTTCTCGTCAAGTCGAGGCCTTTCAAAATTTCAGGAAAGGACTATCTCCTCCTGACGCGGAACAAGGCGCTTGGGATCATCAAACTTTCAGCGCCCAGGCAGATCAATCTGAAGGAGTTTCGTGAGCTGAAGGAGCGTCACAAGATCGACGAGAAGACCCGGAAGAAATTCTGGCCTGACAAGAAGAAGTTTTGGGCTTATCGCGTTTTGAAGATACGGGTTTTTGCCGCACCGATTCCGATCGATGCGGTGAAAGGTCCGCAGGTCGTTGTGCGTGGCGTGAAACTCCAAGCCAAGGATGCCCGAAGCGTTTTCGAACTTGCAAAGGCCGAGGGCGATGCGCTGATGAGATTCGGAGCCTGGCTGCGTGTGGTTGCGGCAGAAGCCGATGAATGGAGCAAATCCGTGTTGCGCTTCGTCAAGGGGCCGAAGAAGGCGGTTCGAGTGATTCGGGAGTTTCCAGCCTTCGTGCGGTCGATCGCACGGAGTTTTCCTGCTGGCGAGAAGGTTGATGCCGAGGTTGGATTTCCGAAGGCCGTTGAGCAAGCGATCTCTTGGGGAGAAAAGGCCTCGAAGGCGTTGGCTGGCATTGGCCGAAAAGACCTTTCCGGAGCCCTTCAGAAGGCTCTTGATCGACTGCGCGAAGTTGAGAAACTTCTTGACTCCATTCAGGAAGCGGAGAACAATCCAATCTTGAAGGTTTGATCTCTCAAAGGGTTCGGCAGCATGTCGGATTTTCAAATACAGACCGTATCGAAGAAATCCTATCCGGCTTTAAAGATGCCGAATCCCAGCTTCAATTTTCACTTTCTGAAAATGGGAAAGCCGACCGGCCTGCTCTCCAGGGTTGAGAGGAAGGAACGTGTGGGCGTCGAGCAGGTCGTCGTCAATGAATTGAGCAAACAGGGAGATACCCCGCACGCGTATGGTATCGTGAAGATCGGTCCTGGGAAGCGTATCGCCGGGATCAGCAGGATCCCGAAGGATGTCGTTGAAGGGATCGACGAATTCACCATCCGTGAGTTTCAGGGGTTGCGGGATTTCTGGTTTCACCCCTTTGAACTGGTTCGTGCTTTCAAGCCTTCGATCGAGCTGAAACGTCCGGTCGCCGGTCGTCGTTTTGCGTCAGAGATCGATCTGGAACGTGACCGGAAGAAGCGTGACTCTTCCGAAGAGGTTGACATTCCCGAGGAACTTCTTCGTTTTTCGCTTACCGAAAAGAACGCCCCGAGGCCGGTGCATGAAGGCCAGCCCCTGCGCGAACCGGTTTCAGGCGAAGAATTTGTCTTGGCCGTTCCTGGAATGGCGAGACCCTGGGTGATCTTTCCCCTTCGCGCGGCGATGGAAAAGGACGCCGTCGAGGAGGCCGGTGAGATTTTGAAATCACGACGGGCCACGGTCGGATTCGTTGCACAGCGAGCCGGGGATCTCCTCGACAAGTCGCCGGTCTTCATGGCCAAAACGAGGTTGCATGTCACCATGGCGGCGCCCTCGGAGATCGAGGAAATCCTCAGTCTTTCCCCGGACGATCTCAAGGAAGGGTCGCTCCAGACTCTGATGGGTCTTTACTCGTTTCTGCATGAGTTTCACGTGGAACATTTTGCGGATACCGATAAGGCCACTACAGATGGGGTAAGTCGTGAAGACCTCGTGAACGCCTACATCTTCCTCCTTGAGGAGTTGAAAAGGCGTGGCAAAATTCCGAAGCCGAAGGACGAGTTGGATTCGGAGGCGCGTGATCTCGTCCCGGAAATCTTTACCGCGAAGGACGAGCCTGTTCGTGAGATTGAGCCTGGTGGTTGTGCGCGGACGGAATCGTCTGGTGAGAAGAAGGGCGAGCGCATCCATCTCCGTGAGGTTCTCGAAAAGGTCAAGCCCTTTCGGTATCGCCAGGATGCGGTTTCCATCGTTGGGGGACTTGCGAACCACGGGTTCACCGACAACGATATCGACGTCCTGATCAAAGGCCCCATCGACGAGAATACCCTGCACGTGTTGAAATTCAGGATCGGGCGCATGCTCGGCCCGAAACTTGGTTCGCGGGTTCAATTTCTCGATGACACCATGGGTGGCCCGTTCACAAATCACATTCCCCTCGGAAATCTTGTTTTCGAAACGAATTCGGATCTCGCCGTCAAAGAGATGCAGGACCTTGGGAAGGCGGATGATCCGCTTCAGGACCTCCCGGAGAAGCCTGGAAAACGGCAAGCCGTCTTCCAACTGCACTTTCGTGGAAAGAGCGCGCATGGTGACATTCGGTTCAAGATCAACGATCATCTCGTCGGTTGGACCACGATGTTGCAGAAGCCTGGCGCGATCAAAGAGCCAGTGACGACTTTGGAAGANNTGGAAGAAGGACGGGCGATCGCGCGCGGCTTTGATGTCGAGAACGGCAACCCTTATCTCAAGCCATTCCTCGCGCCGAAGGGCGTGTCTGCGACCGCGAAGAGTCGACAACCAGAAGTGTGGCTCGACATCGGCGACGAGGTTTACAAGCCGGGCAGCGTTGGTGCAACCAAGAACTTTCCTGCCGTCTTCATCGAGATGGAGCGACCCAAGGTCGAATTCGGTAGGCAGTCACCACGATTCCATGAATACTTCCTTACGGACGGAAAGATTCTCAAGGGCATCTTGACCTTTCGCCAGCTCGTGAGCGAGGGGGAGGAAATCGGCGGGACGCCAGAAGGAGAGCCGTTCTGGAAGATGTCGTTGTCAAAGAATTATCTCCCTTCGGTTTTGCGGCGCCGAACCGTCAGGCGAAAGGTCATGCCTCCGGACGGTTACTCCTGGTTGCCGAAGTCGCTGGAGAAAGCAGTCCCGAAAGAATTTAGATACTGGGAAAAGAAGGGCGAAGAAGCGCGGAAGCTTCGTGATGCGTTGGTGGAGACGCGCCTGTTCACCGAAGATACGGTGAAACTTATCGGCAACGAATTCAGGCTCGTTGAGAAAACCGAAAAACAGACCAAGACGGTCGATTACACCCTTTCACGGCAATCCTTCCGTGGCCCGATTCAGGTGCGTGCGGGGTTCTCGAAGGTCTTCTGGTGGCTCGTCCTCGACCGTCCGAACGAGAAGGGCGTCCGCGCATGGAAGCTTCAAACGGATCCGAAATCCGGAGAGGCGCGGATTTCCGCGATTGAGCCGAAGCCGTCTCAGATCGACGACAAGGATCTTCTGAAGTTGGAAGGCGATGTCCGTCCCGGTTCGCGATTCAACGACACGAAGAACACTCCGTCCAGCATCAAGATTGTCGGTAGAGGCAAGGTTGATCTTCTGGATGAACAGGGGGGTTTCTTGAAGGTCCGTTTCAAGAGCGGACCGTTGAAGGGGATCTATGTCCTTGAGTCCGAAGAAGAGGGTTCCAAGATTTGGGAGTTCAGTTCTTCCAAGCATCCGGGAGAGGCAGCGAAATCGGAGGAGTCTTTCGTGCCTCCAAAAGGAGTGCAGGAAGAAGCAAAGCTCGGGCTCAAATTGCGATCCGAATTCAATCGTGGTGGCACTGAAATCGGTGTTGCGCGTGCGCGAGATCTTTCGAATCGAAGGGCCATTTCGATCGATACGATTCGCAGGATGCGAAGCTATTTTGCTCGCCATGAAGTGGATTCGAAAGCGGACGGTTGGAAGGACAGGAAGAAGCCTTCCGCTGGTTGGATCGCGTGGTTGTTGTGGGGAGGAGATTCTGGTCGTCGATGGGCCGAAAGGATTTGGGAGCAACACGGTGTTGATAAGGCGACAGTTCCGGTTGAGGACGGTCGGCAGGTTTGGGATCCCGAAAAGAAACGGGAAGGCGCGGATCGACGCCAACTGAAACCGCTCGCTTTGTTCACGCCGATGAAGCCTTCGAAGGGGTTCTTTGCGTTTGACGACTTCGCGCGGGACTGGGTGACTCCGGAATACCTTCGTGGCGGCATCGGCGTCGAGGCCAAGTGGAACGGGCTCCGCGTGATCGCACAACACGATGGTGAGAAGCCCCTGATCTACTTCGAAGATTCCAAAGAGGATCGCTCGAAGATTCTTCCCGGAGTTGCGGAGGAACTCAATGCTTTGGCGAAGAAGGTCGGGCCGTTCATTCTTGACGGTGAACTCGTTGACGAGGACGGCGAAGGAAACGTCTTGCCGCGCAGGACGCTGTCAAGGTTCACGGGTCCGGTGAAACCACAGGACGATCGCAACGTGCGGCTTCAAATTTTTCACGATCTTTTTTCTGATTCGGAAAATTTTGTTGCGCTTCCCTACGACGAAATGCGCTCCAAATTGGAGCGGTTTTTCAAGAAGGCAGGTGAACTAAAGCATCTCCGTTTGGCTCCCACAAAGATTGCGAAGAGTCAGGACGAACTTGCCAAAGCCGTGCAGTGGGCTCAGAAGATTCCTGGCAGCGAAGGCGCGATGTTCAAGCTGCTCGATTCGACTTACACGCTCGGTGGACGAACTTCTTCGTGGGCAAAATTGAAGACCGTGCGTGAGCTCAATGCGATCGTGACAGAGAAGATCTTGAAGAAGCCTTCACCGAAACAGAAGGCGCCGTCACAGACTTGGGTTTACAAAGCAGCGGTTGGTCCGGTTCCAGAGAAAGATTTGGATTCGATCGGGCGAATCGTGGAGGTTGATGGAAAACCCTATGCCTATATTGGGAAGACGTTTGCGACGAATATCAAAGCGAATCCTGGTGATGTTTTGAAAGTCCAATTCACGGAAATCCTGGTGGATTTGACGAAGGACAAGAAGACCGTGAATTGGTTTACACCGGTCGTCGTTGAGAAAATTGACGAGGCTCCAAACTCTTTTGATGATGCGGTCTCGATTGCTTTTGAGCACGAAATAAAAAAGTTTGTTGACAAATTGCTCGAAAAACGTCTTGCTATTATCAAAGGAGAAGAGGAAACTGAGGAACGAATCGTCTATGGGATTGTCCTGGAACCAGAGGTAAGAGATGCCCAAGACGACATTTACTCAGCAGAAGAGATTCGCAGGGCAGCGCATTTGTTCATGGAGGAATTCCGCCACCTCGGTGCGATGCACCGTGTTCGCCTCGACGGGCGGTTGAAGATTCTTGAGTCTTATATCGCCACCCAGGATTTGACCATCAACGGCGAGCATGTTAAAAAGGGAACATGGTTGATGGTAATCCGGGTTAAGGACGATGCGATGTGGAAGGCAGTGAAACAAGGGAAGTTGACGGGGCTTTCCATTGGCGGTTCCGCGATCCGAAAACCGGAGAAGTAAAATGTCCTTGAACCTGAATGACGATGGGCTGGAGGGGGACAAGGACGAAAAAGAAAGGTTGCATCGGCTGACGGACATGGTTGTTGAGTCAGTCGATTTGGTCGATCGTGCGGCGAACAAGAAACGATTTCTGTTGATCAAGCAGGATAAGCAGGAGGCTTCAATGGCAGACCAAGAATCGATCGAGGTCACCGAGAGCAAGGACGGCGAAGTGATCGGCGTTCAGGTCGCGGATCCCGAGGCAGGAGCCTCCGCATCGGAGGCTGGCGAAGAGGCCAAGTCTTCCGAGTCCGAAGCGACCAAGGAAGAGGAAAAGACCGACGAGCCCACAAAGGAAGGCGAGGGTTCAACGGAGGTCGCCAAGGAGATGCCAAAGGAGGAGGAGGAAGAAGAGGAAGAGGACAAGAAGAAGAAACCGGAGGAGTATCCGGAAGGATCGAAGAAGGAATGCGAGACGGAAGAGGACAAGAAGAAGGAGGAAGAGGAGGAGGAAGCCGCAAAGGCCGAGACGATCCCGGAACCTGTCAGGGAACAGGTTCTCTCCGCGCTGCGCGAGGGTTCGGAGCGACTCATGTCGGTCGTTTCGGTCCTGCGCACGGCGACAACGACCTCCGAGAAGGTCGCGGCTCCGCTCCCGAACAAGATCTACGGCGAGATCGAGGCGATCAAGTCGTTGCTCGGAGCGATCGTCGAGCGTTACCCGAGTCCCGCCACGAAGGCCGAGGACGAGAGCGACGGGACGGAACTCCTGAAGCAGGCCGGTCTGGTGGTTCCCGGTCCCGTCCGTGACGCGGTCGTCGAGAAACTCCGCTCCGATCTGGAATCCCTCCTTTCCGTGATTCGCGAAACTCGTGACATGCCCACCACCAAGGAAAAGGTGGACGCCCCCATGCCCAAGAAGCTCGCCGAAGCCATCAAGGGAGTCGCATCCTCCCTCGACGAGGTTCTCCAGAAATATCCGTCGCCCTCCTCGAAGTCGGCGACGATCCTCGGCGATCTCCAGAAGCACTTCGACGGAATCAAGGAAATCGTCGAAGGCGCTCTGGTCGGCGCGCTTCCGGCGCCGGAGAAGGGCGAGGCCGCGACCGAAAAGAGCGAGCCCCAGGAAGACGAGAAGGGCGAGGTCACGAAGAGCCTGGAAGACCTCAAGAAGCGCAACGAGGAACTGGAAAAGGAAATCGCTGCGCTCAAGAAAGAGGAGCCCGAGAAGGGGAAACCGGCCAAGGTCCAGGATTCGAACGCGGCAGACGCCGATGGCGATGCCAAGCCGGTCGAGAAGGGCGACAAGGTGGTGTGGGCGCCCGACATCGCGGAAGAGATCGCGAAGAAGAGGGACAAGGACAAGAACTAATCGGCAAGGTCCGCCTTGCTTTTCTTTGAGGCGGGACGTTTTGAAAATTCCGTAGTAGGAGGATTCCGAGAATGGCATCCAATCGTAGCATCCTCGAAAAGGCGGACATCGCCGTTTCCGATCTGATCAGCAGCGGCGGTTATCTGCCGGAGGCGGTGGCCCAGAAGTTCCTGGAGATCGCGGTCGAAGAGGCCGTGCTGATGAAGCACGCCACCGTGGTTCCCATGAAGTCGCACGACCAGCGGATCGATTCCATGCGGTTCGCGGGTCGCGTCCTCTACCCCGGTGCGGAGTCGACCGCCCTTCCGGCGGCTCGTCGTTCCAAGCCGGACCTCTACAAGGAAACGCTGTCCGCGAAGCTCTTCAAGGCCGAGATCCGGATCAGCGAAGAGGTCCTGGAGGACAACATCGAGGGCGAGCGTTTCAAGGACACCATCGTGCGGCAGGCCGCGAAGGCGATCGCCAGGGATCTGGACGATGTCATCGCCAACGGCGACACGGCATCCGCCGACCCGACCCTCGCCGTCCTCGACGGTCTCCGGAAACAGACCACTTCGAACCTCGTGAACGCGCTGGGCGCGACGACCACGAAGACGATCCTCAAGAGCGCCATGAAGGCCATGCCCGTGGAATTCATGGCCAACCGGCTGGCCTTGAGGTTCATCACGAGCTTCGATTCCGAGACCGACTACCGCGACTCGCTCGCGGATCGGGCCACGGCGCTCGGCGATCAATTCCTCGCCGAGGGGGCACCCGCGAAGTATTCCGGGATCCCCATGATCAGCATCCCCATCTTCCCCGAGACGCTGCCCTACGGCGGCACCAACAACCACACGGAGCTCCTCTTCGGCGACCCGAAGAACGCGCACGTGGGGTTCTGGCGGAAGATCAAGTGGGAGAGCGACAAGGACATCGTCGCCGGAGAGCTGATCATCGTGGTCTCTCTCAGGATGGATGTCAAGTGGGCCTTCGAGCCCGCCACCGTGAAGGTGCAGAACCTGAAGGTCGGGTAAACCAGACCGAGGGAACGCGTCTTCGATCTTGGTTTTTGGATCGGGCAGTTTCTACGCTGTGCGCGCGGGTTGAAAACCCTGCTCGCGCGTGCGGCGTCATTGTCCAGTTTTCAAAGGAGATTGCAGGATGGCAGCGACCATTACGCACCAGACAGAGGCGGGCAAGCGGCCTCGGGCGCCGCTCTTCGTCGACCGGATCCGGCTGGAAGGCGATGCCTCCTATCCGGCGGGCGTCTATCCCCTGGGACTCGACACCTTGCTTCCCGGAAAGACGATCCTCGGCGTGGGCAACGCCTTCCAGATCGGCAGCGATTGGGGCGTGCAATACGATCGTGCGAACGACAAGGCGATCGTGTTCGTGATTTCCACGGGCGCGGAAGCTTCGGGATCCGTCGCGGCTCTCGACGTCGAGCTCCTCGTCTACTCCCAGTAATCCGCGCAAGGAAGTTGATCCGGAATTGCATCCCGCAACGAAGCGGGTAGGAATTCGTATCGCGCGCTAAAGAAGGAGAATGACATGAGCATCATCAAGGAGAATTTCGGGTCCGGCGGTGCGAATCTCACTCCCGCCGGTTCCTCGGGGGAGCCGTCCCTCGCGGACGCGCTTCGCGATGTCGCCGACGACCTCGCGGATGTCGCGGGGGGTAAGGCAGACGGCAGCGGAATCGTCGAGGGGATTCTCTGTAAGCTTCCCACGACCCCTTCCAGCCAGCTCACGGGCACAGGCAACACGGACTGGAACCTCGACATCAATCCCGGCCTCCTGGAGGTCGGAGGATTGTTGAAAGAGGAAGCCGCCCCGACCGCCGACTTCGACATCCACAGCGGATCGTTCCTGACCGGCTTCGTGGTCGGAAACGCCTGCATCGCAGCGATCGTCGCGAAGAACGTTGCGGGCACGATCTCGTTCGACAAGGTGGTCGGCACCCCTGCCGTCAGCGGAAGCGAGGTCGCCCCGACCGACACCGAGATCCAGACTGCGGTGGGCGCGGGCAACGCCTGGGCGAAGCTCTGCGAAACCACCCTGGAACGGACCGCCGATACCACGGTCGTCCAGACGGTCGACTGGACCCTTCGGGATCGTTCCCTCGGCAAGGGCACCACGGTCGTTCGGACGCAGAAGGGGTNNCCGAGGGCTGTTAAAGACGAGTTCAAGTTTCTGGAGGAATCATGGCCTACGTTCGAATCCATCCCTTCGATCCTCGTAGAGGTTTCAAGGTCAAGCGCTACATCGTTCTGGGTGTGCGCTTCGAAGCCGACAAGGGTTGGTATGAGGTCCCCGACGACTACATCCCCGAGCTGAAGTCCTGCGTGCAGGACGTTTCCGCTCCCGTTCCGGTTCCGGTGTTTCAGGTCGCCACCAAAGAGGAGGCCATGGAAACCGCTCGGAAGGAATACGAGGAGCAGAATCCCGAACGCAAGATCGAGGAAGCGGTCAAGGGCGCCCAGTCGGTCGACGAGGAAACGTTCGACGACACACAGCAGGAGAAGTCCAAAGCCAAGAAGAAGGTCGCCGAGAAGAAGGCCAAGAAGGCGGCGAAGAAAGGCAAGCCTGCGCCGAAGAAGGGCGCCGGGACCGACGACGATCTGAAAGACTTCTCCTAATCCTTGAACGTGGGGCCATAGATGAAACCGCGAGTCTGGGAGACCCAAGACATCGCGCTGGCCGGATACGTGAACATGGTGTCGGAGAATTCCCGCCTGCGCGGAGAGGATAACGGGGTTCGCCTGATCAAGGTGGTTCCGAACGGGCGAACTTCAACCTACGTGTTCAAGGATTTCAACGACAACCTCGACGGCTTGATCGTCGAGTTTCCCGGAACCGAGTCCTTCCGGTTCGACGCGATGGTTGGTGTTCTGAAATCGATGGGGCACAGCCGAAAACGCAAGGACCGGAGACCTGGAGGGAACGATGGCAGACGCGAACGTTGATGGGTATGATCAGGGGGAGCAGGAACTCGCGCGACAATTTTTTCGTGATGCCTTGCGCCTGATCGTAGCCCGTGGCGAAAACGGGGAATTCGGCACGCCAAGCAGCCTCCTTCCAGCGGGCACCTTCACCGAATCCGCCTTATCATGGGATCGTGGAGGCCCTCTCATTTTCGCCGCGCTTCTCAAGCGGATTCGGGTGATCCGGACGGGTGGGACGGCAGGGAATTTTGACATCGAAATTCGTCTCAAGGCCGGAGGCACGGGGATGGATCTGGTTTGGTCAGCTGCCGCAGTGGCCGCTCCCTATGACCATTCATTCGTCGATGCCTCGAATCGCGAAGGCGTGGAATTCCTTTCGGAGGAAGCCGCGATCGGAAATCGTGGGAAGATTTCGATTGCAATCAAACCGAACGGTGCGACTGCTTCCTACGATGTGCGGCTTTACGCGAGGCCGTTGAGGTAACCCAGCGCCTTGCGACTCCTTGTGAGGTGTTGGGCATGTTGATAGTCGACTTCACACCGATGACAGCCGTCATCGAGAACCTGACTTCGCAGGTTGACGGCGTCAAGGTCAACTTTACCACTTCCTACGCCTTCACTTCTGTCGAGCGCGTTCTGCGCAACGGTCAACGACTCACCGATGGAGTGGATTACACCTGGACCGCTCCGAATACCATAACATTCACAAGTCCTCCTAAGATCCATCCAATCGATGGAAAGGATGTCATTCTCGTCGAGTTGCTTTGAGGTAAAAGAAAATGGTTACACGTATCGATCAAGACCAGTTGAAGGTTCCTCCGTTTGACGATACCAAGTCAGCGGGGTCTTCACTCCAGACGAGCGCGGTCGACGGGGCGGATGCCTTCGATGGCGTCATGTCGATGCTCAAGATTATGATCGGATTGACCAACTGGTATGACAATCCGACCAAAACCATCGAGACGTTGGCGAATTATACGCCCCTCGAAGAGAAGTTGATTCTCAAGCGGGCGCAGAAGATCGCCGATGTGACGGTCACAGCCGCACAAAACTGGGAGGCTCTCGGGGCGGGTGAATTTCCGAGTCACAACATCGCGATCAACGCTACGACCAAGGGCGCGGTCACGGCTCAGTTGGCCGGTGCGATCGGATCGCATTCGCTCACCGAAGTGGCCGGTGCCAACGCGTTGAACCCCAAGAACCTCCTGGCGATCATTGATGGCACGACTGGTGATCCCATCCTTTCCTCGGGACGTAGGATTTGGGGTTTGCTTCAGGTCGGTAACCTCGCC
>JABAHP010010948.1_pt2 | contig 11910 bp, 11 predicted proteins | sample 7062081 | NCBI WGS metagenome assembly JABAHP01 (sample SAMN14534357, study PRJNA622989) | marine sediment metagenome | biome: marine biome [ENVO:00000428]; feature: marine pelagic biome [ENVO:01000023]; material: deep marine sediment [ENVO:00002113] | place: India: Gulf of Kutch | collected... | reverse complement strand
ATTTTACCCTCTCCTCTAAATAAATTAGGTAATTGTATTATAGCAAGGGGCGCTTATAATTCCAAAACACCGTTATTATGTTTCTTGAATATCGTGAAAATCTTGAAAAAAAATCAAAGTTTGCCAATTTCTTTACTTCTATTATTTGATGGTGAGGAAGAAAAAGGCTCACCCTCTCTTTTAAAATTTCTTGAAATCAAGAGTAATCGAAAGATATTCAGAAAGTGTATTGATGCCTATTATCCTTCAACCAAACAAGATGTTAATGGAAAATTAATTCTAAAATTAGGGTATAAAGGTATCCTATCCTTTACAATAAGCATTACTTCAAATAATGAAGAACCACACTCAGCCTTTAGTAGTATGATTCCTAATCCTGCAACTGAGTTAGTTGCCTTACTAAACACAATATATTCTAATAATGAATTTCAAATTGATAGTCTAAAACAGCCATATCAAATTACTGATGAGGAACAGTCTTTAATTAATTCACTTATAAAAAAGGTGGATATTGAATCGATTAAACAAAAAGCAGGTATAAAACAAGCAGTTGAAAAGGATCCTTATAAAGCATTTGTCGGTTATCTTTTTAACCCGACGTTCAACATTTCTACTTTAAAATCAGGATTTTTAGAAAAAGGGTCAAAAAATTATGTTCCTAATCATGCTTTATGTAATATTGATATTAGATTTGCTCATCACATCACTATTGAAGAAATTTTTAACGAAATTAAAGAAAGGGTAAATAATTTCTCCAAAAACACAAAAACCCAAATTCATATTACTAAAAATATTGGTTATGAAAGCTCTCGAGTTCAAAATGAATCCTTCCTAGTTAAAAGTCTTAAGGATAGTGCAAATGTTTTAGGAGTATCTACAGAACTATGGCCATTAAGTGCAGCGGCTGCTCCTTTAAGTAAACTCCAGAAGGAATTAAATTTAAATTTTATAACTGGAGGTTTAGGTATTGGAGGATTTGCCCATTCTACCAATGAATTTATTCAATACGACTCAATAATTAATACTAGACTAGCTAATTACTATTTTCTAGACTATTATTCTGAATTATTAAAAAAATAGAATTAATCAAAAAGCCCGAATATACCTCTACTTTTTGTCTTGATTGCATCTTCAGGACACAACTCTGCACAGCAGAGACAGCTAATACATTGCTTCCTTAGGAATGCTGGATAATTTCCCTTTTCAAATTCTATTGCGTCAGCAGGACAGTTTTGTGCGCATTGACCACACTGAACACATTTTGCTTTTATTAAATATGGAATTCTTTTCATTATTTTATAGGCCATGTGGCTAGACATAAAACTAATGAATCGTGTCATAATTCTTCCTGGAACATTAAATTTCGGTGTTAGTTTCTTAGCTTCCTCTAGAGTCAACCCAACAACCTCAATATTGTCTATCTTACCAACTCCCAAATTTCGTTCTATTGCGTTCTTCACATGTGGAACATTTTTTGCTTTTAGTTTCCCTATTTCTAAGGCAATTACATCCAAGGCTAATTCATCTGTACCTGCTAATATTAAGTCCCATTCAACCATTTTCCCTGCTGCAGGCCCCATTGCTCCTTCCATAATCTTTTGTAAATCATATATTATTAGTCTGTGAGGCTTATTTTTTACTATCCACGAGAAATTATCAGCAAGAACTTCACCAAATTCATCAGCAGATTTCCCTAATAAATGATATTTAGCTTTCAATCCTCCCGGGATAATGCCCCAATAATTTTTAATTGCCCCTGTCATAGTAGCTTCAGCATGGCTTTTTAATTTTGGTAAATTTATCAGGATATCACAATCTTTTATAGCTTTTGCAACTCGAAATTCTTTCATGTTAATTGCGTTGTCAATTGTTTCTATTAATGGTGGCTCACTTCCAAAATCAATCAGTTTTATTCCATGCTCCTCACAAACTTCAAACATCCCAATCTCTTTAGCAATGTCTGAGACAGATTTTCCTTGTTGTCCTGGAGAATCTCCAAGAACGACTTTATCCATTGAGACTCCCTGTTTCTTTAAATATAATATAACTCCTTCAACAAAACTTGTTTGAGAACAAGCGTCTTTGCTTGCTCTAAGTAAGTTTGGTTTCAAAAGTATTTGTCCCGAAGTTGATATATCAAATGAGATGCTATTTTCGATTAATTTTATTGCTTCAAACACAGCTTCGGAGATAGAATCATAATCATTTACGTTTACAATAGAAACTCGTGTAGTCATAATTTTTATCAATCAAAACTTATGTGATCCGGTATATTCCATATTATGAATTGTAAAAAACATTTTAAATTTGAGATTATTACGTATCTAAAAACAAAAAATTAAAAATCTTTTTTATTATAATTAATAAAAATTAGATCAAATATTTTTAAAAGAAGATACCGATTAATATTTGAACACATAGATTCCTTCTTTAGGAAAGAGATTTTAAAATAAACAAAATTAAGGAAAGGCAGGAGAAAATGATTGACGCTATGTTTAAAATTGTGTTTTTTGGAGACGGAGGAGTGGGTAAAACAACCTTAATAAATCGCTACCTTACTGGTGTGTTTAAGAGCGATTCGGTAATTACGATAGGAGTAGATTTTCATGTCAAAAAGGTCGACATTGATGGGAAACGAGTTAGTTTACAAATCTGGGATTTTGCGGGCGAAGATAGGTTTAGATTTCTTATGCCTAGTTATGTAGTTGGAGCATCTGGAGGCGTTTTTATGTTTGATATTACACGATATACAAGTCTTAGAAATTTTACAGATTGGATTGAAATTTTTAAAATGGGTTATAAGGGGGATAATCATCAGATGCCAGTTCTTATGGTTGGTAGCAAAATAGATCTTGAATATAAAAGAGCTGTATCTCGAGAAGAAGCATTTGATCTGGCCAAACAGAATAATCTTTTTGGTTATCTTGAGTGTTCCGCGAAAAGTGGAGAAAATGTGGAAGATATTTTTCAAGAAATAAGTCGACTGATGATGATTAAAGCAGGACTCCTATAATGGTTTTTAAGTCTTATCACTTTTAAAAATATCATTTAAATTTCTAATAACTATATCTGGAATTAAATTCTTATCAATTTCTTCAGATTTTACAATTCTAGCTTTTAAATTTTCAATCATTTCCATTGTGGTAACTCCTGTCAAAACCGCAATACTTCTTACACCTGCTCGATTACCAGCGATAATATCAGTATTTAAGCGATCTCCAAAAATACACGCCTTTTTAGCAGGAATTTTAGTCTCATTTAATATTAAATTAATACCAAATGGTTCAGGTTTGCCGAAAATCCTTATTGGTTCTTTATTCGTACATGTTATTATTGCATTCACCATCACACCAGCCCCAGGTTTAAAACCTCTAGCAACGGGTAATGTGGAATCCGTATTTGTGGCATAAAATTGAGCATTACCTTCTAAAATACATTTTTGGGCTATCGACAATTTTTGATAATTAAACTCTCTGTCAAGCCCTACAATGACAAAGTCGATATCATTGTAGTTAGAAAATTCGTCCATAACATTATGCCCTTGAGCTTTTAGTTCTGACTTTAACCCGATTTCACCAATTACATATATATTTGCATTTTCCTTTAATTTTGTAATTTCAGAAGTAGTTATAGAAGCACTCGTATAAAAATCAGACACTTTGCTTTCTATATTAAAATTCTTTAATCTATTGACATACGTTTCTCTTGTTGCTGTGGAATTATTAGAATTGTAAACAACTTTAATCGAGTGCTCCTTTAGTTCTTTGATAATGTTATCTACATTCTTGATTAGTAAATCTCCACGATAAATTACCCCATCTAAATCAAAAATAGCCAATTTTAAATCTTTCAATTGATCGATGAGAGCTCGCATTTTAAAACTAAAACCATCCTACTGGCAATCCTAATAAAACAATAAATAGCTGAAAACCTATTGGAATAAAAATTGGGTTCAAAATATTATCTGCCGTATATATAGGAAAATAATCTGTTATGAAGAACACTACAGCTCCAATTATCGCATAAACAGGGCCTACAATAATAAATCCAATTAAATATGCTAAAATTGTTCCTGCTAGAAATCCCTCCACTGATTTAGTCTCTTTACTCATTACTATTACTTTTCGTTTTCCATAACCTCTTCCTACTAATGCAGCGGCAGCATCCGAAAGACATGCAATAAGTATCCCTGCAAAAAAGGCTAAAATATGAACAATTCCCGCCATGTAGAGCATATAAGAAAATATAAATCCTGTGATTATATAAATCTGCGGTCCTGCGGCATTTATCTCTTTGTTTCTTAACATAGATCGAGTTAAAAAATTAAAAACTGAATATTCCGGCCCCCAAATAATTCTTATCAGATCTGGAATTATCGCAAACATCAGCGAACCAATCAGAGCCATCATAGTAAGGTAAATAACTGCTTGAAATTCGCCTAAAGCAAAAGGATATAATGATACTGGCCCCCAAATTAATTCATAAGCAGGTTGAATATTGTTAATTAATTCAATTACACTATCATTTATTATAAGGGTCACTGGAAAGAGAAGACTAAAAAAGCCAAAATAAGCAAGAACAAGCAATAAACCCATTAAATGGAAACTCTTTCTAATCAATTCCATTTTAAAGGTAATTTCTTCTCTATAAGGATTCTCTTTTGTCATTCTATCAATATACCTTCTTAAGACCGGCTTTTTTTCTTCTTTTAAGGTGTTCTGCGGATCCTCCAATGCCATTTTATTTTTTACCCGTCTAATTATACCCATAAAACTGAAGCTAAATATAATTATAAACATTATCCACCACACCATAAATCCATTATATGGATAAGGAAAAAATCTTCCAACAGCATTATAATATCCAAAAATTAAAAAACAAATACCACATACTACTGTTGAAACTCCACCATACTTATTTTTCTTTCTAAATCCCTTTACACCAATATAAAACAACAAAAACATAAGAGTAAAAAATGCAAGAGATAAAGTTAAATTATAAAGACTATCGACTACTTCCCAGTAATTCATAATTAATCCTATAAAGAACTATATTAATTATTGAAATAATTTATACTCTAATAATTAATTTCGCTTTAATCTATAAAAGGATGTCTCACCACAAAAACAATTTCATTAAAGCTTTATCAAGAGAATTTACTTCTGAGGTTCCAATATACTGCACTGGATACCCTGAATTTGAGTTTATTGATAAATACATAACACAGTATAATCTTAAATCTGAAAATACTAACCTAATATTGAATAATAAAAACTATAGCATTATTAAACAAATGGGATTTGATGCTATCTCTATATGGGATTTTCGTCGTGGAAAAGGTGGTTATACTCTGGAAGATGATATAAGGGTTGATGGGTGGGGCCGCAAATATAAGGGAGAATGGTATTTGTGGGATGGTGTTTTTAAAAATGAAGATATTGTTGATAATTGGAAGCATTTAAACCTTCCTTCCAAAGGAAATCTTAAGATTTTAGGGAATTTTTTAGAAAGACCGAGTGACAATATAGAATTTGTTATCTCCTTACCGGGGTTATTTGAAAAAACTTGGCAATCAATGGGTTTCAAATTTTTTGCTAAATGTTTAAAACATAACGTTCAATTTATTGAAAAAGTGCTCTCTTTTTTCTCATCTTATCTGAAAACGTTGATAGAAGCAATTCAAACCGTAGGCGCTACAACTTTTATAATAGCAGATGATATTGGGTATAAAAAAAGGACATTTATTCCAGAAGAAACATGGCGAAAACTTTTCTTTGAGGAATATAAAGAAATTGTCAATAATATTCACCAAAAAAAGCATTATGTCATACTGCATTCCGATGGTTATATTTCTGATATGCTTGATACTTTCATTGATCTTGGTTTTGATGCTGTTCAAAGTCTTGAGCCTAGTGCTGGGGTGAATATTTTTAATCTTTTCAAGAAATATAAAAACCAGATCTGTTTTATTGGAAATTTAGATATTAATCTCCTCTCTTTTGGTACCCCACAAGAAGTAAAAACCTATTCTAAAAAATTAATTACAAAAGCTAAAGAACATAATTGCTCCTTAGTAGTTTCCCCATCCCAACAAATTAATAGAAAATGTGTTCCCAAAAATATTAATGTAGTAATTGAAACAGCTAAAATATTTAAATAATAATTTCGATAATTAGTACAAGTAAGGTTTCTAAAAATAATAACAGTGTTTAAGAGTCTAAACTTAGAAATTTTCTAAACTAGATTAATAAGCAAATAATAATATAATTTAATACAAAGTAAGAAATAAAAAAAAATAAATAAAATTAAAATAAGTTAATTATATCTAATATAGTAAGTAAGATTATATCATAATATTTTGTCAAATATATCCTAATTTAAATTACCATATAAAATGATACCCGTGGAGCCAACAACAGAGAATCTTGATGATATCTTAAAGAAGTTGCTCGCAGCTATCCCAGAAGTAAAAGCTGCCGCAATTGTGTCTGCTGAAGGTCTACCAATCGCTTCTGCTCTACCTCAAGGAGTAGATGAAACAAGGATTGCTGCTATGACTGCGGCATTACTCTCCTTAGCTGAAAGGTCAGTCATCGAGATGGAGAAAGGCGAATTCGACCAACTCTACGTTAAGGGCAGCGACGGATATCTTTTAGTCCTACAAGCAGGCCCTAATGCAGTATTAACTGTCTCTACAACGAAAGATGTAAGGCTGGGATTAATATTTTTGGATTGTAAGAGAACATGCGAAAAGATCGCTAAGTTAATCTAAATTTCTTCTATAATAGTATCATTTATCACATCATAATATAGATGGATATATGAATGTTTTAACACTTCACATTTCTTAAGCTTCAAAGCTTTGATATTTAATAAATCATCATCAGTCTGAGGAGCGACACCATCTATTGAAGTAGGGGTATCCTTTCCACCAATTAGACAAGGAGCGATAATAAGAGAAATATGATCTATCAATTTTTCTCTGAGAAATAAGGCATTCAATGTTCCCCCTGACTGAATAGATAATCTTTCCATATTATACTCCTTCTTTAGTTTTACAAATAAATCTTCAATATCAATTTTATTTGGATAAAATGTAATATTTACTTCTTTTAACTTCGTTAACTCGAAAGCCGGATGGCTTTTGTTGTTTGTTACAATGAAGATAGACTTAAATAAATTTACAAGATACTTAACACCTTTTTTCGTAAGATGTGGTTTGCGATCAATGATAATAAGGTTTACATCCTTGTGGTCATCTGCTTTTTCTCGAAAATTAACTCCAATCTTAGCCAATACTTTTCCACTAATTATTGCATGCCTGTCAGTCTTAAATAAGAACTCATAATATTGGTAATTCCCTTCTTTAATACCTTTGATTTTGGGAAAGTCTATTTCTTGATCACGTTCATCCAGATTTCCTGTAGATATTTTCCCATCTAAAGATTGCATAAGAAAGAGAGTGGTTTCAGGTCGAATATTATCCATTGAAATATCACTTCATACTTTTTAATTTCTTAAATAATTTAGTATTAGAATGAAGGTATTAATAAAATCATAGGCTATTGATTTATTAGATGGTAATAATTAAATTAAAATGGTGTTGGTTTTAATGGAAGATAAAAAAAGCAAATATTTTATAAATATTGAAGATGCTCCTAAGTTTACCCAAATGGAGGGTTTAGAAACTACAATTCTTACTGGACTACATAGCGGGAAAATGACTATGGCATTAAATGCTACATTGCCCGGGCATACTGTTCCTATACATTCACATAAGCATGAGCAAATTGGCATGGTTTATATGGGGCAAGCGAAACTTCGAATTGGAGATGAAGAAAGAATTGTTAAACAAGGCGATTTTTTCAGAATCCCCGGGGGGACACCGCATGGAGACACTTGTATAGGTGATAAACCTTTTATTATGCTTGATATTTTTTATCCAGTACGAAAGGATTTCTTGAAAAAATTTAAAATAAAATAAAAGTTCAGAAATTCAAGATTTTTTTATTTATAAAAGACTAAAATCTTCTCCTTAACTTTTTAAGAGTATAATATAATATTCTTTTTAAAGTAAAATTATAATCAGAGTTCTAAATTATCTTAAGGATAATTATTGGTATAAGTTCTTTTCAAATGAGTATATTTGATTAATTAAGAGCTTCTCAATATGAATATTGGTGGATTAATTAAAAAAGAATTTGGAAGAATTAAATCTGATAAAAGGACATTAGTCTTATTGTTTTTAATTCCACTTATCTTAATTATCGTGTTCGGTCTCACGACCGGAGTGGGTCCTACCAAATTCTTTACAGCGGCAATAATAACCAAAGATGATATGCCTACTTATGATGATTTTACTTCTAATTCTTCACAATATGATGGAGTTTTCATATCAATAGTTGAGGAAAACAGTACTACTTGGGATCTTCATTCATATTATAATAGCACAGATATAGATCAATATAATGAAGCATATAGCGCATGTTTAAATCTTTTAAAAAATGAGCTAATAGATGTTTTTATTACTTTACCCGAAAATTTCTCAGAATCTGTAACTGAAAATAAAGATCCCTACATTGTTTATTACATAGATGGATCTGATTTAACTTCAGTCTCTGCAATTGAAGTGTCTATTCAAGAGCCAATCGCACTATTCAGAGTTGAGACGGGGATGTTAGCTAATTTCAGTATTATGGTTCCCTATCTTGAATTTGACGTTCCGTTCTGGGAATCTCAGTTATTAAATTATTCTTTATCTCTAATACTGCCGATGATAATAATTGGTACAACGATGAATTTAACAGCTCTTTCTATCGTTTCAGAAAAACCTCTTCCTCGAATGTTAATAACCCCAACAGCTAAGAGAGAAATAATCTTAAGTAAATTAATAGCAAATTCAATAATCATGATACTGCAATCTACTGAAATCTTCATTGCTACCTCCTTTTTTGGGTTATATAGCTTAGGTTCACTTTTTAATTTCTTTTTAGTTCTATTGATGGTTGGTTTTTGTGGTGTTTGTTTAGGATTATTTATATCAGCAGTAAGCCCCACAGAGCAAGGGGCAAATCAGATGTATTTAATTATGTTTATTATAATTATAATGTTTTCAGGGACAATTTTACCTCCTGATCTTATCCTTCCAGAGATGCAATATATCATAAATATATTACCATTGAGTCATGCAGCCCCATTAATAACAGATATAACATTGAAGGGACTGTCTCTTAATTTGGAACATGTTCTAATATTAAATTTAAATTCTTTAGTGTTCCTAACATTAGCCTATATTTTTTATCGCTTCAAAAAAGTGGAGGTGTAAAATGGAGGATCAAAATCAAAATTCCGAACGAACTGATGCTCACAATGACCTTAAAAAATTTAAAAGTTCTAAATCAAGGTTAATAAGGTTATTAAAGCAAATAAAAAAAGAATATCAGTTATTTTGGACTGATAAATTTAATTTACTCATTGCTATAGTAATACCCCCACTTATTATTGTGTTATTAGGCTTTATGATGAATGCAATCCCTGAAATTGCCAATCCTGTTGATTGCGTTGTTATTTCCTATGACTCAAATTCTTTTTTCTCTGAAAACAACTATACGGAATCCAAAATGGATCAGTATGCCATGCCTTATGTGAATGCAGCAAATAAATCAGAAAAATTGAATCTTATATATTTTTATAACGCATCAAACGAAATTTATGCTATGGAACAAGCGAGAAATGATTTAATTGCTGGAAGGATTAAAATCATAATTTCAATTCCTGTAGATTTTTCAGAAATGATAAATTGGGGCTATCCTGCACTTATTGAATGTGTTCCAGAATCATCTGACATTCAAAAAATACAAGACAATTTAAATGCTGTTTATGACTCTGTGAAGATTTTTGTTAGTGATAATAATATGACACCCCAATTTGAAATTATTGGTTTTGAAGAGTTCTCATTACCTGAAGGTTATAATTTTAGGTTTAATTACAACATTACCTTAACTCTTTCCTTTATTGTTTATGGTGTGTCAATGGTATTAACAATTTTGGTTGTTGTTCACGAAAAACCTGTAGCAAGGTTATTATTAACACCTGTAAAAAGATCTGAAATATTACTTTCTAAATACGTTTCCTATACGTTAGTGTTATTGCTTCAAATTACTTTATTGATAACGTGTACTCTTGCTTCAGGGTTATATTTAGTCGGTTCATTATTTGATTTGTTTTTAGCGTTATTTATTGTAGGATTTACCGGATTATCTATGGGCATATTTATTAGTTCGTTAAGTAAAACCAAAACCGAGGCAAATCAATTATTTTTTGCCCTATTTATTGTAATTGTATTACTAAGTGGTATTTTTATTCCCATCGATGCTATGCCTATTTATCTACAAATGTTTGCATATGCTTTACCATTATCGCATGGAGATCCGATGATTCGTGGTATTGTAACTAAAGGTAACTCCGTATTTGGATTTGATTTCTTTTCATTACTAGCATTAAGTATTACTTTCGTTATATTATCATTTATAGTATTTAAAAAAAGGAAATATGAGGTGTGATAATAAATCTCAGATACTATTATGGTAAACGTAAGTAATTTAAATGTAATTTTTGGGAATAATCACATAGTTCATGATGTTTCATTTCGCGTTAACAAAGGAGAAATAATTGGGTTATTTGGAATCTCTGGCGCAGGGAAGACTACAATTGTAAGAGTTCTTACTTGTCAGATTGATAAAAAACATTGGAATGGAAATGTTGAAGTTACAGGATTTTCCCCCGCAAGCAAAAAAGATCATCCCAAAATATTAGGTAATATTGGATACGTTCCTCAATTGGAGGAATTAAATTTATATTATGAATTAAGCCCTTTAGCTAATGTAGAAGTATTTACTTCTACCTATGGAATGAATAAACAAAAAGCAAATGAAATTGCAAAAGAATTATTTAGCATATTAGATATTCCAGAAGATACATGGAATAAGCGAACTAAACACATGAGTGGTGGAGAAAAAAAGAGGCTTTCAATGGCTATTGGACTCATTCATAATCCAAATGTATTATTTCTCGATGAACCCACTACTGGTGTTGATGCTAGTAAAAGATATGATATTTTAAGTTATTTGAAAAAGTTAAATCAACATCTAAACACCACCATGTTTATAATAACCCACGATCTTGAGGCCGCTTTAATTTGTAATAAAACCGCAATATTAAAAGATGGAAAGTTATTGGAATTTGACACACCCCACAAATTGATATCTTCGCTACCAAGTGGTGGATTGATCGTTAGATTGTCCATTGATAATTTAAATGAAAAAATGATTAAGATTATCCAAAATTTTGAGCCGGTAAAAAAAATTCTTAGAGTTGGAAATGACGTACTTGAAGTATTAATGAATAATTTAGAGGAAAACCTTTCAAAACTAATTGAATTTCTAGTGGACAATAGGATTAAAGTTAATTCAATGAGCAGAGACCTCGCTACATTTAGGAGATTCTTTCAAATAAGGATTAATGAAGAGGAAGAAAGAGAAGCAGAAAAATCAGATATTATTAATGCAATTGGAGGAGATAAATCATAGAAAAACTAAGTCGTAAAAATAAACGGAGGTTAAAATACTACTTAGTGATCCTTCTACTCATAAGTACTCCAATAATTGCATTATCTCTAATAAATGTAAGATATATTTCTTACATTGGCGAAGAGAATGTTCAGCAAATTAAAGATTCTACAGCATTCTTTGCCTGGACGCATCAAAATGATATTGGGTTATTTGTTGAACCAGATATAGACACCAATTTTAGAGCAATGGATTCAATTAATTTTACGCATTCTAGCTTTTACTTCCCCCTTTTGCTAAATCCTAATAATAGCATAGATCCAATTGTAGGTTCGAGATTTCC
>JABAHP010003663.1_pt5 | contig 11918 bp, 18 predicted proteins | sample 7062081 | NCBI WGS metagenome assembly JABAHP01 (sample SAMN14534357, study PRJNA622989) | marine sediment metagenome | biome: marine biome [ENVO:00000428]; feature: marine pelagic biome [ENVO:01000023]; material: deep marine sediment [ENVO:00002113] | place: India: Gulf of Kutch | collected... | reverse complement strand
TGATTTAGCTCTACCTGATCCATGATGGCAGCTACTAGAATCCCGTACTTGACAGCAGTTTCAACGTCCATATGTAGACCTCCTCCTAGTGTTGAGGTGATTAGTTGTCTATCGGCTGAGTCTCTGAATCCTACGCTTGAGACCATCCAGAGAAATCATAGCCTCCTTCATGCTGCCTTCTGAGAGGTCTCTCTCCAGAGCAGCAAGAGGACCCTCCAGGAGGTTAATGAGGGTTGCTCTAAACTCTATCCTCATGTCCTCCTTCTCTTGTCTGTGATTGTCCTCTAGGGTCTTGAGGTCTGCTCTGAGAGCTTCTAGCTCTGTGCTCATTCTGCTTCTCCTAGCTCTGGCATCTTGCTCTTATCCAGATGCCAGAGAGCCTTGATAACTGCTTTGTGAATCTGGAATCTGTTGTATTTGCCTGTGATAGGCTCAGTTACTCTGACGTTGGAATGCTTATAGGTCTCCTCAACCAGAGCCAGGAAACACTTTTGCCAGACAAAAGAATGGTGTGCATCATCAGGGGTAGCTGAGTGAGCTACTTCATGGGCAAGCACTGCTATTGCTTTTGCAGGGGTGCAGTGCTCATAAAGGGTCAAGTGTATTCTGTCCTGCCAAGCTCTGCCCGTAGTGTACTCTCCTTTCTTCCTCCATGATACGGTCATATCGTCAGCAGTGAGGCTGCAATCATAGCCTAGCTTTGTGGCTACCCATACTAGACGCTTTAGCTCCTCTCTGAGGTCCCACCCACAGTAGAGGTACTTTGTTTCATCTTCCTTCTTGCATTTCTTTGTCTTGACCCTCTCAGCCTTCTCCTTGGCTGCTGCTTTCTTGAGTTGCCTCTTTGCTTCCAGAGTTGGGCAAGACCTTTCAACCAGATAGCCTGTCTTCTTGCTGCACGGCAGACAGAATCTGACGATTGAGTCTTTACGGGGTCTGCTCCCACCCAGAACACTCTTCTTACACTGAGGACACTGCCATCTGTAGCGTTTAGCTTTTGCCATTCTGATTCTCCCGGTTGAGGTGGTTGGTTGAGTTGGTTCCTATCGGCCAAGAGGAGCAGGCTCATTGAGGTCTGCTCTCCATTCTTTGATTGCATCCCAGGGGTTACGTTCATAATAAGCGCAGATAGCTACCATCTTTGAGATGGCTCCTGTGTGCATTCCAGAAACACTATACTTGNNTGCCTTCCAGGTTCTGAATCATGGAACGCTTAGAGCAGCCTCTGTAATCATGGCCAGGGTGAGCAGCACTCAGCATTACAGCACAGTGATATGTGTTGATTCCCTTCCAAGCCTCTTTAAGGTCTGCTATTGTACTCTCTGTCTTGACTGTATTGGGCTTCTTGATTCTTGAGGCAAAGACTGCTGTGAGATAAATGAAACGCTCAAGCCTTTCTTGGCTTACTACCTTCTCACTTCTGTTGCCGTTGCTCCAATAGATGACCTTGATAGGTCTACCGTCCACTCTCCAGTAAACAGTGATGGTCTTCCTGGAGCTAGCTGACTTTAATAGGTCAATGTCAATTACAAAGGAGTTCTGGAGCTTCCTCCATTGACCAATTGCATAGTTTTCTGTGATCCACTCTCCTTGAGTCATCATCTTTTGATTCTCCTCTTCCGGTTGAAACTCAGAACCTAAACCATCCAACGATAGCAATGTAACATTATTATACATTTGTGTCAACCAGAAAAAGTCAGATTTTGTGACTTTTTTAAGCTGCTGAGTTTAACTCTGTATTCAGATGAGGTAATATTAGGAAGATTTAATAAACCATGAAATAAATAGCTCATGCCCTGAAAGGGGGTTTCATGGTATGAACTGAGGAGTACAGGGTATGAACTGATTTAGTTCAGTTTCCAGGGGGTATATATAAAGAGGGTACCTCATGAAAGCTCACGTACATAAAGCCGTTTCACGGCTTACACCTTTGTTTGTATTTACTGTTTAATTAAGAACCTTAGCTTATGAGTACGTGAGGTCATTACTTACTATATACCCCCTAGAATCTGAATTAAATGGTTTCATGGTTGGGCGTTAAACTCTGTATTTCATGGCTGGAAATAGTGCTTTGATGAGCTTGCATATCATGTTAGGCTTTTGGGTTGATTCGTGCGTCTTGCTCCCGGAATTAGGTCCCGTACTTTTGCAGGGGGCAAATTTAGGAAGGAGGGTCTGAGTAAGGTAGCAAGGCAAGGAAGGTAGCTAAGAGAGTTACTTTGAACTTTACACCCAAGCTAGGAGAATCAAGATGGGTAACTTTGAGGAAGCTTTGAAAGAAAGGATTGAGGAGCTAGAGGAAGAACTTGAGAAGCTGAATAGCTTGCTAGGTGAAGGCTCCTCCACCAGAAAGAAGAAAGGCAAGAAGAAGGCAGGGAAACGTCAGATTTCGGCAGAAGGTAGGAAGAGAATGGCTGCTGCCGCTAAGAAACGTTGGGCAAAGAAGAAGAAGAAGAAGGCTGCTAAGAAGAAGACAGCCAAGAAGAAGGCTCCTCAGAAGAAGAAGACCAGGAGTGATGCTAAGAAGGCTGCTGCTCCTGTGAAGAGCTAGGCTCAACGTTTCCTTTAGGGTGGGTAGGTTCTCCCCTGCACCTAGCCCACCCAACAAACTTTAGAAGCTGAATCTATGGCAAAGAAGCCTAAAACAAGGTTTGGCTCTCGCAAATCCAGCCCTAAATATCAAAACACTAAAGTAGATTGCATCGGGAGACCTATCCTCCTTTCTCCAGATGAGAGGAGAAGGAGAGCTAGGAGAAAATATCCAGAGTGGGTAGCTCCTGATGATATGCCTGATGAGTTGGTTCTAGATACGCTCAATGGGCTCATTTGTGGAGAAGACACAGGAGGAGAAGGTGAGGGTAAGTATTGCGTTTCACGTCCTGCTAATGGAGTAGACAAGAAGAGCCCCAAGCCCTGGAGATGTAGAAAGCATAAAGGAAGAGAGAAGCCAAAGCCAAAGAAGAGAACTGGAAACCGTATGAAGTACGGGCTGTATGGGGATGCTCTCTTTGAGGAAGAAAGGGAACTTTGGGAACGTTGTGAAGCAGACAAGATAGAAGAAGAAATCAAGATGGCTAAGCTAAGGCTAAGAAGAGCCTTAGTTGCAGAGAAGGACGCTAAGAAGCTTCTTGAGTCTGAGGAGTATGAAGAGTTTGAGGATGGAGACAAGGAAGTACAGAAGGTTAAGAGAAGATACGCTACGGCTTCAAAGTTTGTAGACCAGATTACAAACCAGCTAGCCAAGCTCTATGCACTGAGAAGAGACAGACAAAACGCTTTGATTGAGGCAACGTCTGAAGGAGTCAAGGTCTACCTACCGGACAACGGTAGAGACTAACAAAGGAGAGACAAGATGGCAGACCTCAACATCAACCCAGCATTTGTAAAGCTGGTAGGCACTGGAAAGATTATTAAGTCTGCACCTTCAGGTGCTGACATACAGGCAGGAGAGGCTGTACGCTTGCAACAGTCTGGAGTAAGAACATACGTACATGCTGAGAGCAATTGGGATGAAGGCTCAGATATGGCAGGTATTGCTCTCAACAGTGCCAGCATCAATCAACCTGTAGACATACTTACAGAAGGAGAGCTAGACGTAGGTGTAGGCACTGGGCTAGTTGAAGGCACAACCTATTGTCTCTCTAGCACTGTTGGGAAGATAGCTCCTGATGCTGACGTAGGAGCAGCAGAGTATAAGACTGTTGTTGGCGTGGGTCTTGCAAATAATAGGCTCAAGATTAAGCCTGTTGTTAGTTTGGCTCAGATACCAGGACCCTAGGAGAAAGGAGAGAATCAGACTGGCTAAGGTTCACAGGTTAAAGGAGAAGGAAGATGAGAAACTGGAAAGGAACTGTATTTTGGAGCACTCTGCTCCTGTTCTTTGTCGTTGTTGGTTTGGTGACAGACAAGAAAGATGTTGATGTAGTCAAGGTTGATAGCTCTGATAGCTACTGTGAGGCTTTAGAACTGCCTGCCATTGTTGAGGCTGCTCCTCTTGCTCACACTTGCACAAACGCTTGCACACATGCTTACACAAAGGCATGCTTTGAAACTGATAAGGAGGTGGGGTCTCATCAGACTCTGATTCTGCACTCCCCAGCAGCCTACCCTCTAGGTAGGTCCTACCCTCAACCTTTGGCAGCAACGCAACAACTGCAACTCGCGTCCTGCCTGCTGCCATCCTGGCAGGCTAAAAGGTTGAGCACCTCTTCTAGGTTGTGACGATCAGGGCTCAGCACTCTAGTTAGGGTGCCTGATACGTGAGACATTGAGAAGGTTGGAGCAGAAGATAGAAGAACTCTGAGAGAATAGGAAGGGTTAGAGAGTTTGGCAGTGAGTAACGGTAACATTGCTTAGGGAAGTTGAAGGAGGTTGGGCTATGGGCAGAAATCCAGCAGACCTCAGACAACGAAAAGCTAGCTCTGAAGAGACAGGAAAGAGAATTGCACCCTCTGTTAAAGGTGCTCCGTTGCTCACTGCCATTTATTGGGATGGGTGCAGGTATTTGGGAAGCTTGGGTTATTGGTGCCAGTCAATCGCCCGATTGACGCTCAGGCTTTCCGGGGTGGGTGCCTGCACTCCAGGAGAAGGTAGCTGGTGTTGATTCTCCGCTAGCTACCTTCTCCGCTAAGGAGTTTGAGGATGGCTAAAGCAGTTATTACAGTCTGTGCAAGATGCGACAAAGAGATTATCTTTGAGGCTGGAAGTAAGGACGGGAAACCAGCAGCAGTAGCTGAGCTTTTCAAGAATGAAGGCTCAGACCTAGTGTACTGCTCAGAGAGTTGTGCTCTTGAAGCAAAGGAAAGAGGCAATGGGAAAGAAGACTAGAAGAGAGCCAGTCAATGTCTGTGAAGGCTGCAAGAAGAATCTCTATGAAGGAGATAAGTACCTTGTGACAGAGGATAACGTTGCTCTTTGCAAGAGGTGCTCTCCAGTCTCTTTCAACTGCACAGAATGCAGTAAGAAGATAAAACAGATATACTGGATTGATGAAGAGACTAAGCTTTGCAAGGAATGTGCAGAGCTTCAGGCTGAGAACATTGAGACTTGCTCCAAATGCAATAGGCCGATACTGGACATTGACCCGTACATAAGGAATAGAGAGCATGGCATTATGTGTGAGGCTTGCTCCTTTACTGTAACAACTGACTGAGACTGAAGATGGTTGCAGAGACAGAGACAACCAAAGAGCTTAGACCCCAGAGAGGACCTCAAGAGGCTTTCTTGTCTACTTCTGCTGACGTTGCCGTATATGGAGGAGCAGCAGGAGGAGGCAAGACTTTCTCTATATTGCTGGAGGCTGCAAGGCACACAGGAAAGAAAGGCTTTGCTGCTGTGATCTTTCGCAGGACCTACCCTGAGATTATGGAACCTGGAGGCTTATGGGATGAGAGCCACAATGTCTACCCTTATCTTGGAGGCTACCCCAGAAAGAATGACCTAACATGGGAGTTTCAACCTTCATCGGTTATCAAGTTTGCTCACTTGCAGCATGATAAGGATAGGTTTAGCTGGCAAGGCTCTCAGATAGCCTTTATAGGCTTTGATGAGCTTACCCACTTCACCAGAGACCAATTCTGGTATATGTTTTCACGCAACCGTACCACTTGTGGAGTTAAGCCCTACATCAGAGCAACAACCAACCCAGATCCAGACCATTGGGTTAGGCATTTGATTAGCTGGTGGATAGATGAGGACACAGGGCTAGCCATCCCTTCACGTCAAGGCGTTTTGCGATACATGGCAAGGGATGGAGATGAGATAGCATGGGCAGACACACCAGAGGAGCTAGAAAGTATTGGATTGGCTCCTAGAAGCTTCACCTTTATTGCTGCTCTACTGGAAGACAACAAAGCCTTAATGAAAGCCGATCCTCAGTACTTGGCAAACCTGAAGACGTTGCCAAGATTTGATAGAGAGAGGCTCTTGCATGGCAATTGGAACGCTAGACCAGTAGCAGGAGACTACTTCCAGAAAGCTTGGTTTAAGGTTGTTAGTGAGGCTCCTGCACCTGAGACCCCTGAAGGAGATGCACTCTACCAGGATGTTAGATACTGGGATAGAGCAGCAACTGAGCCAAGCCATAAGAACCCAGACCCAGACTGGACGGTAGGAATAAAGGTAAGGAAAACAGAGGGTAAGTTTGTTGTTTTGGATGTTGTGCGATTCAGAGGCAGACCAGCAAGGGTAGAAAGGTCAATCAAGAATACTGCAACCCAGGACACTCCAGAGACTACACACGTTCTAGAAGGAGACCCTGGCTCAGCAGGTGTAGCTGAGATAGACTATCTAATGAGAGCACTTGCAGGATATGACGTTAGGACGGTCAAGGCAACCAAGTCTAAACAGCTTAGAGCCCGTCCTGCATCGGCTCAGGTAGAGGCTGGAAACGTTGAGGTTCTTAGGGCTCCCTGGAATGAGTCTTTCTTTAGAGAGTTGGAGAGCTTTCCAACTCCTGGTGTGCATGATGACCAAGTAGACTCTTTCTCAGGAGCAGTGAGTTACTTGACCACTAGGAAAGAAGCTAGTGTACATATTATCTAACTAAAGAGGTAGGTACAATGGGACTATTTAGAAGGCTAATAGATGCAGTAAGCGGAAAGGTCAGAGTTTCCCTAAGCTCTGTGCTAAGGTTGGGTGCTCCTGTATGGAGTGGCAGGAACGCTAAGGCATACGCCAAAGAAGGGTATGGTTCTAACGTTATCGTCTTCCGTTGCGTTGATATCATAGCCAAGAGTCTAGCCTCTGTGCCTCTTGTCGTTAAGCAGGGAGAGGAGATTGCAGGACCTGAGCACCCTCTAGTCAAGCTCCTTGAGCGTCCCAATCCCAGGACAACCAGAGCAAGACTGGTGCATCAGATGGTAGCTTATAGGCTCATTTCAGGCAACTCCTACCTTGAGAAGCTAGGGCCAGAAAACTCAGCACCCGTAGAGCTTTGGGTATGGGCTCCTTACAACCTGAAGCCTATTGTAAATGAAAAAAGTGCTTTACCTGTAGGCTATGGCTTTGATGACGGGAAGCATAAGGTAGGATGGGAAGTAGATCCTATCTCAGGACGCTCCTGTATCTTGCATTGGCACACCTTCAACCCTCTCAATCCCTGGCTAGGCATGAGCCCTATAGAGTCAATGGCTAAGAGTGTTGACCAGAGAAACTCAGCCGATGAATGGAACCAAGCCCTACTACAGCATCATGCAGAGCCTTCAGGCATTATGACCTCAGAAACCTCAGTTACTGATGCTCAGATTAATCAGATAAGGCAGCAAATAGAGGAGAGGTATTCAGGACCCCACAACGCTAAGAGACCCATGATTCTAGGGGGTGGGTTAAAGTGGAATCAAGTGGCTCTGAGCCCTAAAGATATGGATTGGTTGGAAGGTAAGAACGTTGCAGGTAGGGACATAGCTGGTGCCTTTGGTGTGCCTACTCAGGTTATTCCCATTCAAGGGGATCAGACTTTCGCAAACTATGAACAGGCTAGGCTAGCTCTCTGGGAGGATACGGTTATCCCTCTGGGCAGAGACCTAGTAGAGGAGCTAAATCACTGGTTTGAGGAAGACTACCCAGGAGCCTCAATCCATATGGACCTAGACGATATCCCAGCACTTGCACCCAGAAGAGCCAAGCTCTGGGAGACTGCAAACGCTTCAACGTTCACCTCTACCGATGAAAAGAGAGAGTTGGTTGACTTGCCTCCTGTTGAGGATGAGCAAGGGGATGGAGGTGCTATCTTGGTTAGTGCAGGTCAGATAACTCTTGATGATATGACCTCAGACATAGGAGAGTTAATCCCTAGAGGCTCACTACCAGAAGGAGCAGGCAGGAACAGGCTACAGGGTCAAGATAAAGGCAACGGTAACGGAACTAAGTAGATGGCTAACTTAGCAACCATAGCCGATCATAGAAGAATGAGGATAGAGCGTATCGTCAAGCGTCTCTTGAGACGTGAGTTTGCTAGGTTTGCCCGTGAGGCTGCTGAGAATCCCAGGAGCTTAGCTCTACCTATTGAGAAGCACAGAGAGAGACTGGCTCAGATTCTGGCAACGGGTTACAGTGCTGTTATCCCTATGGGTGTAGAGTTGACAGAAGACCAACTCTTGAAGAGCTTGAAGCAGATACAGACAACAGAGGCTCTTATACAGAATCTACTTTTTGACTGGATGGAGAATATTAGCTTTGTAAGAGCAGGCTCCATATCTGAAGGCTCAAGGGAGGTTGTTAGGGCTGCTCTCTATGAGTCAATTGATGAAGGACTAGGAGAGGCAGCTACAGCCAAGAAGATTAGGGAAGCTGTTGAGGGTCTGTCTAGAGCTAGGTCTCTTACTATTGCCAGAACAGAAACTCACGGTGCTATGATAAATGCAGGCACTGAGGCTGCTAGGGATTTGGGAGCAATGGAAAAAACGTGGGTAGCCATTGAGGACAGCCGAACTAGAGAGACCCACGTACAGGCAGATGGACAAACGGTAGGTATGAAGGAACTTTACAACGTTGGAGGTGCTTCTCTCAGGTTTCCTGGAGACCCATCAGCAGGAGCACCAGGAGAAACAATCAACTGTAGGTGTGCTCAGGCTTTCAGCTAAGGAGTTGAGATAATGGAAAAGAAAGAGAGAAAGGTTCTGGCGTTTGACTTGAAGGAGTTAGATGAGGCTAGAGGAACCTTCAAGGGCTATGGCTCTGTCTTCAACAATGTTGATGAAGGCAAAGACAGAGTAAAGCCAGGAGCCTTTGATAAGACTCTAAAAGAGTTTAAGGAAAAGGGCCAACTCCCTGCAATGTTTTGGTTCCATAATTGGGATGAGCCTGTAGGTGAATGGAACAGGATGGTTGAGGATGAGAAAGGGCTCTATGTCGAAGGAGCCCTATGGGTTGAAGGCAATGAGCTAGGCAGAAAGCCGATAGAGAGAAGTGAGCAAGTGAGGAACCTGCTCACAAGCAACGGTCCTAAAGGTCTCTCAATAGGTTATGGTGCTGAGAAATATGATTTTGAGGATGAGGGAGACATAGGACTAGTAAGAAACCTGAAAGAGATAAACCTCTATGAGGTTTCTCCTGTACCTTATGGGATGAATCCTTTAGCAACTGTGACGGGTGCTAAGGGTGCTTGGTTTGTAGGTGAGTTGCCTACAAAGAGAGAGCTAGAGAAACTCTTGCGAGATGCTGGGTTGTCTCAACGTGAGGCTAAGGCTCTGATTTCTCAGGGTTGGTCTGGATTCATTCGGGATGATGAAGCAGACCTCACAGAGGCTCTCAAGAAGTTGTCTAACACAGTGAAAGGAGGCTAATACAATGCCAGAAGTTAAGGAACTAGTAGAAGGCATTGCAAAAGACTTTGAGGAGTTTAAGAAAGCCAATGATGCAAGGCTAAAGCTCCTTGAGGAAGGGAAGGACGTTCCTGCTGAGCTTGAGCAGAAGCTGGAGAAGATTGAGGAATCTATTTCCAGCCAGGAAGCACAGAAGGAAAGGCTTGATAGGATTGAGACTGCTATTAAGAGAGGTAATCTCGGTGGTGGGTCTCAAGATGATGAAGCCAAGGAAGAGGCAAAGGAATACGGCAAGCTCTTCTCAAAGTACCTGAGAAACGGTGACGACAGAGGAGGCTTGAGCCAGAAGGAAGTTGCAAGGGCAAGCGAATTGCAACAGAAGCTCCTTGCAGTGCAGAGTGATCCTGATGGNNAAACAGAAGCTCCTTGCAGTGCAATCAGACCCTGATGGAGGCTACTGGGTTAGCCCCGATCAGACAGGTAGGATGGTTGAGAAGATTTTTGAGACCTCTCCTATGAGGCAAGCTGCTTCAGTGCAGACCATCTCAACGGATGCTCTGGAGGGTCCTTATGATGATGATGAGGCTGGAGCACAATGGGTAGGTGAGACCCAGAGTCCTACCGATCAAACCACTCCTCAAGTCAAGGTTTGGCGTATCCCTGTGCATGAGTTGGCTACACGTCCACAAGCAACCCAGAAGTTGCTTGAAGATGCTGCTGTAGACGTTGAGGCTTGGTTGAGCAACAAGGTTGCTCGCAAGTTCTCCAGAACAGAGAATGAAGCTTTTGTTCTCGGTGATGGAGTAGGAAAGCCCAGAGGCTTTCTTGATTACCCTGCTGCCTCTTCTCTTGAAGCTGTTGAGCGTGGGAAGATTGGCAGGCTTGAGAGTGGTACGGCTAGCGTTGTTGAGTTTGATGACCTTATGGACCTCCAAGGTGCTCTCAAGACTGAATATGAGGTCAATTCAAGATGGGCTATGAATCGTCGCACCAGGACGGACGTGAGGAAGCTCAAGGATGAAGATGGGCAATACCTTTGGGAGCCTGCTCTCCAGGGTGGGGAGCCTGCTCTTTTGTTGGGTCGTCCCATCATCCCCTTTGAAGATATGCCAGACGTTGCTGATGATTCTCTCCCGATTGCTATTGCTGATTGGGCTGAGACCTATCAGATTGTTGACCGTCTGGGTATCTCTGTCTTGAGAGACCCGTATACGGCTAAGCCGTTTGTTGAGTTTTATACTCGCAAACGCACTGGAGGAGATGTTCTCAACTTTGACAGCATCAAACTCCTTCAGATTCAGGCTGCTCCCTAATAAGGTCTAGACAACCTTTCTCAGTCTGTAACTGAGATAAGGGCAAGACCTTTCAACTATGGGCATGAGGAGATATCAAAATGCCAAGGAGAGATGGAGTAAGGGGTTTGAAAGCAACCTCTCTGTTGCAACCCATCAATCGGGTAGCTGATGCAGATAGTGCAGAGCTTGACGTTCTTCCTGGTGACAGTGCTACACTGCTTATCAATCTGGGAGATAACGTCAATGCAGGCTTTGCGGCTGATTTGGAAGAAGCCGATGAAGCAGGAGGTCCCTGGACCTCTGTAGGAGCCAATGACCGTATCGGTGATACTGTTCCTGTAGGTGGGGCAGCTAATACGGTTTATCGGCTTGGCTATGTTGGTAACAAACGCTATTGCAGGGCTGCTCTGACGATTCCTGCAAGCACTGATGTTGGCGTTGTTGGTCTCAATGGTGAGCTTCACAGGCAACCAGAAGAAGACCTCTAAGCCGTAGAGGTGAGGAGCCAGGAGGAGCGTTCTTCCTGGCTCCAATCCTCACAACCTGAAAGGAGAATCTGAAAGTGGCTAAGGTACGTTTTGTAAAGCAGTTTAAGTTCTCGCCTGATGGCAAGACCGTACAGACTTGTCAGAGAGGTCAAGAGCTTGAGCTAGATGAGAGATGGGCTCAAAGTGCTATCAAATCAGGAGCAGCAGTAGCTGTGAGAAAGGCTAAGCGTCCTGTTGAGGACAAAGCACAGCAGCCAGAAGATAACAAGGAGCCTGAGACTTCTGAAGGCTCTGAGGACACTAAATAAGAGGAATAAAGAGATATGGGTTACTCATCCAGGACCTTTCAGAGAGTAAAGGTTGCTGTGCAACCAGTAGAAGAGCCCGTTACACTTGAAGAGGTCAAGGCTCAGGCTAGGATTCTTCACAGTGAGGAAGACGCTCTTTTAACTTCTTACATTGTGGCTGCAAGGCTTGCAATAGAGAAGTATTTGACCAGAAAGCTTGTTACCCAGACTCTGCAAGCTTTTATGGATGAGTTTCCTAATTGGAGTGGGGGTGCTTGGTGGTCTGGAGTACGTCAAGGCACCCCTGCTTCTACAGGCATCACCTCAGAGAGGTCTATTCTCCTTGACTGGTTGCCTGTTCAGTCTGTGAGCAGTATCAAGACTTTCAATGATGCTGACGTAGAGGCTACATTTGATTCTTCTCAATACAGGGTTGATGCTAATGACCCTGATCTACCTGCAAGAATCTCACTCATAGAGGGTGCAGTCTGGCCTGTTGACCTCAGACCTACAGCAGCCATCCTCATTGAGTACGTTGCAGGTTATGGGCTAGCCGTTGACGTACCAGAAGACATTAAGCTAGCT
>JABAHP010015340.1_pt1 | contig 11919 bp, 10 predicted proteins | sample 7062081 | NCBI WGS metagenome assembly JABAHP01 (sample SAMN14534357, study PRJNA622989) | marine sediment metagenome | biome: marine biome [ENVO:00000428]; feature: marine pelagic biome [ENVO:01000023]; material: deep marine sediment [ENVO:00002113] | place: India: Gulf of Kutch | collected... | reverse complement strand
AATCTCATTCGCCGCTCCGGCCCCGCTGACGAGCTGGACGGCAGGGGTCAAAAAGGCGCGGGGCAGCACGTGGGTGTTCTCATAGATGCGCAGATCGTCGTTCTCGTAGGCCAGGTCATAGGCCGGGCCCTGAGAGAGATAGGCCAGGTTGCCCTGGGTGACCGAGGTTGGATAGGATGTCGAGGTCTCACCATTGAAGAGCGTGAGCTTGTTCAAGAACAGGTTCGCAGCGGAGGGCAGGTACTGCAACTGGATCTGGCGAATCGTCACGGGGTCTTTGCCCAGTGGCAAGCGGGCGAAATAGATATGGTTGGGGCAAGGCCCGCCGCCAGGGATGTCGTAGGCCAGGGAGGCCTTCTGGTGCTCCATGATGGCAGGATAGCAGTCATAGGTCATTTCGGAGACATGCTCTCCGGCAAGCAATTGGCGGGTGATTGTGCGGCCGCTTTGGTCCGTGAGAAGGATCTCGGCCACCAGCTCACCATCTCGCAGATGCTCGCCGCCCGTCAACGTTGAGGCCACTGCGAGTTCGGTCACCGGATAAGTGGGCGTATCGAGAGTAGCGGTTTCCAGGCCGTCCGCGCCCAGACTCAGCCCTGGCAGGGGCGAGCCATCAAAGACAACTCCATCAACCAGTACATCTGACCAGGGATCGTGGTCGACATGCACCGGCACAATCACATACTTGACGTTCAGCAAGTTGAGTATCTGGTGTTGTTCTGACCGGAACAGCTCAGGGCTGGTCAAGGCGGTGTAGCCTTCGCCAGACACCCAGTCATTCGAAAAGGCGCGGTACTGCTCAGGAGCGGTACCTCCGCTGTAGGCGTCCGCACTGCCGATACCGTACAGCAAGTTCAGATTGGGGGTCAGGAGGTCATGGTAGTCTTGTAGTTCGAGTACCGTGTCAGGTGAGTAGCTCACCACGCGATACAGCGAGCGGTCCTGCTTCAGGAATTGGACCGAGTCCGGCCACTGGTCAGCAGCTTCGGCAAAGACCTCGGACGGGGGCTGTGGCGTTGACAACCAGGATATCTGGGGAGCAGCGATGGTGAAGTACAGGTCGGCGATGATCAAGGCGCTGGCAAGAATGATAGGATATATCCGCCGTGACCGTTGAGCAAGGAGAAGCAACACGGCTGAACTGGCCAGGATAAACACCCATGGAAGCCAGAAAGCTTCGGAGCTGAGCGCCTCCATGCTGCCGTTCTCCAGTAGTGACCCCACCATTGCCGGAAAACCAAAGATCAGGATGGCAGGGATGGCCAGTCCAAGTGCAATCAGTCCAATGATTAGAGGCCATACCCAGCGCGACAGGCGCGGGAGAACAGCATCCTCTGCCGAGACCATGCAGTGGAGCCCGGCCCCCGCCAGCACCGACAGGGCGAAACCGAACTCGAACAGGTTCCGGGCAGGTGCGCGGAAGTTGTTGTAGACCGGCAGATGGAACAGTAACTTGTTCAGGGGCGTGTATTTGCCCAGGGCCAGTATCAGCGACAGGCCGGCAACAACCAACAGCAGACCCTTGACCCTATGACGCCACCGAAAAGCTGCCACCATGCCGAGAGCCAAGGGGAGAATGCCAATGTAGCCCATCATCTCTGTCTGATGGACAACGTCGATCAAGGCTTTGGGAAAGATCAGGTGCGTGAGCCCCACAGGGGGAAGAGAGAAGCCGGAGAAGAATTCGTATTCGAACTCGGCAGGTATCGGCCGCTGGAAAGACTGAGCCTTTTCGTACAGGTCCCAGATTATCGGGCTTGCGATCAGCAGACCCAAGCTCAGCATTCCCACGCCACCAAGGAGGAGGCTCCAGCGGTGGCCCGGCGGATCGGGAAAGAGGGTGAAGAACAGGAGGTAGGCGGCAACAATGGCCAGCGCGTAGAGGGGAACCTGGGGATGTCCTGCGAGAAGCATAAGGCCTGTGGCGATGGCCCCCAGACCCAGATACTTGAGCTCGAAGCGCTGGCGCCACCGTTCCACCGCCCACAGAATCAAGGGCAGCCAGGGAACGGTGCGTACGATGTTGTGATGTCCAAAGTGGGCGATCGGGAAGCCGCCGAACATGAAAATGAGACCGGCGATGAGGGCGCCCTTACGGCCGATGCCCAAGGCGCGCGTGTAGAGGAACATGAACACACCGGCCAAGGACAGATGGAATAGCAGAGAATAGGTGATCGATACCCAGGCAGGGAAGAGTACGAGCGGAAGGTTCAGTGGATAGAGCGAGCCTGTCGTGGTCGCAAGAGGCATGCCGCTGAACATGAGACTGTTCCAAAGAGGCACGATTCCCTCTTTGATCTGCTGGCTGATCAAGTGCTGCATGGGATAGTAGTAGGTCAGAACATCAGCCCTGAAGGGGTTCTGCTGGAACAGGGTGAGCCTCCAGAATACGAGAAAGGGCAGCAGGGCAAGGGCCACGACGCACAGCAGCGACCTGCTCCGGCCATTCCAGGGCAGCCTGCTTCGCAGGGAATGGAATTCAGACCAGGTGGCAGTTACCAGCTTTGGCACCTGCAGTCCCCGGCTCGGATTGGAGGAGTCACTTCTTACAGAATCCACGGACGCCTCACGAGCCCGACCATTTCTCGATCATCCAGACATGCTCCGGTATAGCCATTCGGGATAGCTGTAGACAGGCTGACCAGTTGCCTGAGCCAGCACAAAGATGTTGTCTCGCCAGTGCTTTCGAAAACGCTTCAGCCATCGGGTGAGCCCTCGATGGGGATAGATATCCTCTAAAACGAGCCGATACACCTTGAAACCGCATCCCTGCAGCAGATTGACTGTTTCCGAGGGTGTGTACTCGCGGTTGTGCCGCCCGTAGACACCATAGCCGGAGTAGAGATCGTAGACATTCCGGCCTGAGCCCAATCGCCACAGGTTCTGAAAGGTCAGTACGTTGGGTGTGGTCAGCAGGAGGAATCCGCCTGGCTTGAGCACCCGATGGCATTCGCAGAGGAGATGGGTGGGGTCTTGGACCAGATGCTCCAGGATCTCGCAGTTGAGCACCAGGTCAAAGCTGCTGTCGGGATAGGGGAACTGAGCTACCTCACCATTGAAGTGGTCGTAGGCGAATTCGTGGCGTTCTCCGTAGCGCTGATTGCCAACAATCTGGGTTCCATGCCGAGAGGCAGGCCCATCGGGGCCAAAGTAGTTGGCCAGGGTCAACTCGTAGCGACGGAATCTCTTGAGCAACAAGGTGAGAAAGTAGGGGTTGGCACCCAGTTCGAGCAGGCGCCCACCAGGCTCCGGTGCAGAGGGCACGAGATCAAGCGTAATCAAGATGCGCTGCAGGGCGTGATTCAAGTATCCAATGCCCTCCGCCTCGTTTCCGGCAAAGAGATCGAATCCGCCCAAATAGTCCCGGATTGATTCCAAGTTGTCCAGCGTCACGTCCGAGTTTTCCATGCAGTTGCCTTCCGCCATACGAGTTTGCGTGGCGATCCTGATCAGTTTCGACGTCCCACCGCGATTAGCGAGGTGCCGAAAGGCATCCCTACCCGCGGCACCAACCACTTTTCGGCGCTACACAGCCAGTACAGGACCTCATTAACAAGTGGGACGACCCGAAAGTCAGCCTCGGCCATACGGTTGACATCAGACCTTCTCCAGGCCTGAATCCTGCGGCCAACCAGCACCAGGGGCAGGAGCGCCATCATGTAGTAGCTACAGATCTCAACGTCAAAGCCCGCCGCCTCCAGTTTCTGGCGCAGTTCGGCTTTTCCGTACCGTCTCTGGTGGTGGGAGAGCTCGTCAAAATAGCTCCAAAGCCGCCGGTGTGCGGGAACTGTGAGCACAATCCGGCCGCCTGGTCTGAGCGCGCGGTGCGCCTGGGCCAGGATCTCTGATTCGGCTTGCAGGTGTTCCAGGACATCAAACATGCATACTATATCCAGCGAGCCGTCAAAGGGCAGGCAGCGTGTGTCGAGTTGGATGAGCGGTAGATCGCTGCGCTCCCGGCTGAAGTTCAGAGCCTCGGCGAACAGATCGCCGCCCCACACCTGTACGCCCAAGTTCTGAGACAGATGATTGGCGACGTTTGCGTTCCCACAGCCAACTTCCAAGATACGAGCATCGCTAGTGCCGCCTACACCATAGTGCCTCATGATTGCGGTGATCACCTCGTTGCGGGCCCGGAACCAGAAGTGCGAGCCTTCGAGTTCGAATAACCGCGCAAAAGCCGCGGGATTGAAGGAACGGGATTCTTGTTGTGGCCTCAAGATTGCTCTCCCTCGCTACGCCACCAAGACCCTGTACCCTTGCCCACGCCTAGGTGCACCAGGTTTTGTCTGCTGCGCTCACTAGTGCACCAGACATGAATAGATTGTATTCGTTGTCGAGAAGCAGGACTTTGCATAGGCATTGGCAGAAAAGTCTTGCTCTCGCTGACCACAAGGTTGTGGTCCTCCAAGTATACCATGAACCGTTGTCTTTCCCTATGGGACCATTGTACTAACACAAACCACGATAAAACGCAAGAATGGCATCCGGCTGTGCAGAGGTCTGTGCCTACGGTCTGGTCACCTACAGGCAATGGACACGTACTTGATCAATGAGGTGGGGTAGGCTGTCCAATCGTGCAGGCTGATAGCCAACTGCGATCAGATACAGCGTGGCCGGAAGTTGGGTGTCGATCGTGAAGCTCGGGTGGGTGGGACGGGCAGCAGAGTCCAGGGTTTGAATTAACCTTGCCGGCAAGTCACTGACCGTCAAAGACCTTGACGGCGGACACAATGTATTCCTGTTCGGCCTCGGTCAAATCGTTGTAGAACGGCAGGCGGAGCAGCCGGTCGCTTACGTCCTCGGTGACGGGGCAATGACTGTCGCTTCCACCAAACCTTCGTCCCGCCTCGGAAAGGTGCAGTGGCAGGTAATGAAAAACTGCAAGGATGCCCATACTCTTCAGGTGCGAGATCAGTGCCTGCCGTTGAGCCAGCGAGGGCATCAGCAGGTAGAACATGTGATAGGGCTGTTCGCAGTGCTCGGGCACGAACGGTATCTGCACCCCGTGAGCCTGCGCCCAGTCCCGCAGATGGTGATGGTAATACTCCCACACGCTCCGGCGTCTGGCCTGGATCTCGGCGCGTGCTTCCAGTTGGGCATACAGGAAGGCGGCCAGGATGTCCGAAGGCAAATGGCTGGAGCCGACGTCCACCCAGGTATACTTGTCTACCTGCCCACGGAAGAAGCGGCTGCGGTTCGTGCCCTTCTCGCGGATGATCTCGGCTCGCTCGGCGTACTGCATATCGTTGATGAGCAGCGCACCACCTTCGCCGCAGGAAATGTTTTTCGTTTCGTGAAAGCTCTGGGCAGCCATGCAGCCGAAAGTCCCAAGGTATTTGCCCTTGTACTTGGCGAATAGCCCGTGGGCATTGTCCTCCACCACGGCTATTTCGTGCTTCCTGGCGATTTTCAGTATGGTGTCCATCTCGCAGCCCACTCCGGCATAGTGCACGGGCACGATCACCTTGGTGCGAGGCGAAATGAGCCCTTTCAGTTGGGTCTCGTCTAGGTTGAGTGTGTCGGGGCGGATGTCGATGAATACAAGGCGGGCTCCGCGCAGGGCGAATGCGTTGGCCGTGGATACAAAGGTAAAGGATGGCACGATGGCCTCATCCCCTGGCCCGATGTCCAACAGCAGCGCCGCCATCTCCAGGGAGTCGGTGCAGGACGTGGTGAGGAGAACCTTGGGCACATCAAGGCTTTGCTGGAGCAAAGCATGACATCTATGGGTGTAGAAACCGTCTCCCGAGGCGTGACCCCGTCTGATGGAATCGGTTACGTACTGGATCTCGTTGCCGGCCAACCCAGGCCGATTGAAGGGTATCGAGATCTTCATCCGACCTGACCTGCTCTGTCGAACCACTTGTGGAGAGTGTACTGGCTATGGCTGGGTTCGAGTCCCAGCCGTACCCAGACCTTTTGGACGACTATATTGGTGATCTGTGTCGAAATTGCCATGTGCGCGGCACCTTTCATCAGGCACCAGTTCAGCGCCTGGATCATCAGCGAACGATAGATCCCGCGCCTCCGCGCTCGTGGCAACACGCCAAAAAGGACTCCCTCTGCCTCCTCCGAGTTGTTCATGCGCAAGGTGGCGAACCCAACTATAGAGCCTTTCAGCTCGGCCACGAGAACTTCACGCGCCGCATCGCGTGATATACAGGAACGGAATGCCCAATCGGGGTATATTGCATCGCACAAGGGCCTCTCCAGTTTCTCATCGGCGTGATAATGCCCAGCGTACCCTTTGAACGCCTCAGCTGCCACCGCTCTGACCGCATGTTCTTCTCCCGCATTCACGGGCCGGATCACCGCCTGGCCAGTATCTCGCGGAATGGGAGATTTCGCAAGATCTCGCCGATAGTATGCCAAAGTGTCCATCAGCGAAAAGCCCTCATTCTCCATTGCCTGAACAGCCGTCAGTTCGGAGGCCAAGCAGCGGGCAATGAGTAAGGTAGTCCGGTGGTCGCGACAGTAGCGGAGCAGGTCGGGCAGCATGTCGCGTGTCACAGGCCCTGCGATAGCTGTACGAAAGCCGAAACGGGCTTCATCCAGTGCTGACATGCGGACTGGCAGCGTCTTTTCCGGGGTCATTGCGGGTCCTCCCTATCATCCTGAACCCCTGGTGAGCTTTCGGTCCTGGAACGCACGACGTACGTGGGTTTGTGCATGAGGCGGAAGTGCATCCGCGCCAGATACTCGCCAAAGATGCCCAGGGTGAGCAGTTGCGCACCTGAGAAAATGGCAATGATCGAGGCCAGGAAGGGGAATCCAGCGACGCTCCCACCCTCAAGGAAGTATCTGCCGAGCACATAGACCAGAACCAAGAGGCCAAACAGGGTAAATCCAAACCCCATCATGCTGGCCAGTTGCAGCGGCAGAACGCTGAACCCAGTGATCACGTTTAGCGCGTGGACCGCCAGCTTGCGGAAGGTGTAATTGGAGGCGCCTGCCTGGCGTGCCTCGTGGCGCACCGGCAAGGCACTGAACCGGTTTGTCCCCCAGGTGAGCAACACATCCAGGGATGCATAGGGTCCCTCATAGCCGGCAAATCCCTCCCGCACCTGTGTCCTGAAGGCGCGAAAAGCGCTCACCTTGCGGGCCACATCCACACCGAGGGAGACCTGCAGGGCCAGCTTGGTGAGCTGCGTGGCAAGGTTGCGCCACAGTCCGTGTTTCCTCTGCTGGGGAGTGCCATAGACCACGTCGTAGCCCTGGTCCAACTCGGCCAGTAGCTTTGGGATCGCCTCGGGTGGCTGCTGCAGGTCGTCATCTATGGTGACGATGATCTCGTTGCGGGCCGCCTGAATGCCGGCGAGCAGGGCGTTGTGCTGGCCGTAATTGCGCATGAGGTCCAGTCCGCGAACGGCGGTACTCTGCTCAGCCAACTCCTGGATCACGCGCCAAGACTGATCGCGACTGCCATCATTGACCAGGATCACTTCGTAGGATCGAGACGACGATTCCAGCACGGGCCGCAGCCGATCCAGGAGATCGGGCAATGTCTGCTGGCTGTTGTAGACGGGCACCACGACGGAGATCGTTGGTTTGGCTGTCAAAAGTAGCCTCCGCTTCTCAGGGCTCAAGGTCAGGCGACCCAGAACCAATGCGAGAACATGATTGTCAGCAGCGCCAAGAGGCAGGTCGAGAGGACGAGCGCGCTCTCGAAGAGCCTCTGATGCTTCAGGAGTANNCCAAGGCTGGTGGGCTGGAACGTGCCAGAAAGGACGAGCAGGAAGCTTAACACCCCGTATGCTAGTCCCTGTCTTCGAAAGACCGGGATCAGGCTGAGGTAAAAGATGGCACCTGCCAGGAGATTGAGCGCGAACGCCACGGGGAAGTTCCCAGTGAATAGGTTGTTCACGGAGAGCAGTTTTCGTAGTGTCACACCGACCATGGCCAGCTTAAGATCGAGCCCTTGTCCCCACCAGGTTGATGCCTGGTTGGCCTTGAGGTACAACAAGGGATCCCCAAACTGCAGATAGAGAAAGAGGGCATAGATGGCTGGCCCCAGCAGGCTGAGTGGGAGCCAAGCAATATCAGGGCGGATCTTGCGCAGGTCGAAACGGAGCTCTTCCAGGTAGTAAAACACCAGGGCCGGGAAAAGGGCCAGGCCCGCAATGCGCGTGCATCCGGCAAGCATCGCCATCACAGAAGCGAATCCCCACCGGCCGCGCTCCGCAAAGAAGAATGAAGCAACAACAAGCAGGAGGAATAGGGATTCGGAGTAAAATGCGCTGAAAAAGAATGAGAAAGGAAATAAGCACAGCAGCCAGGTAGCCCTGCTCGCTGCCTGCATCCCAAAGCGCGTTTGGATCATCTGGTGCAATAGGAGGATGGCACCCAGGAAGGACAGGTTCGAGATCAGTATGCCCGAGAGAAAGGAGTTGTGCAGTGCCAGATTCAGCCCGCGGACGAGCACTGGATACAGTGGAAAGAAGGCAATATTGGTCTGACCGGCCGGGTTCGTAGCTACATCCACATAGCCTTTCTCGGCGATGCTTGTGTACCAGGCCGAGTCCCAACGCGCCCAGCCATCGAGTACGAGATTCTCCGGGAAGGCGCGCCAGAGGCCATGATCGGGGTCGAGAATGGCGGGATCGGGGTTGAGCGGCAAGACTGCCAGGCTCAGGTAGGCAAGGAGGAAAAGCCCGAGTCGAGAAACACCAAAGATACACAGCGGGTCTCGAATTGTGCGGAGTAGATGATCTACTCTGGATGCTAAGGTTGCCACCTCACCGTATCCCTTCGAGTGCCGAGCTCTCCGTGTCGCTTGCTGGTGGTGTTGCCAGCGGCGGCCTTCTCGCTGGCTTGTGCACTCGGTCGATCTGGGGAGAATTTTGCATGGAGATACTCTCATGCACACTATGGCCGTTGAGCATGCGCCGGAAACAGGCGCCCTGGCGATGGAAAGAGGGTGAATCGGGCCTCGCGGCCGCTGCTCGACGACAATTCTGTAGTCCTGCTATTGAGACAGGCTGACTGTCAGTGGAACGACCACTGCTTCGGAGCCCACATGCTCAAACCATGCCACGCACTCGTCCACCATATCCAGCTTGACCCGGTATTCCCCCGGTTCCGCCGGTGCGTTCAAAGTCAGTTCAACGATAGTAGTTTCCCCGGGCGCGAGGTCGGCGCCGAGCAGTGCCCGGCCATAGTCCTGTGCAATGAGCAGGTTTTCGGTATCCAGAAGCTTGGCTCCCAGGGTGACAAAGCCGCCATAGCTCGTTGGCTCTGCAAGCCAAAGAGTGTCACCGACGTTTTCGACTTTTACCTGGACCCTGAACGAGGCGCCCGCTTCGACCTGCCAGATAGGCTCTGAGACGGTGATCTGCCCTTTGAGAATGCCGGGGCGGCGGCTGTCAGGCTGGCGCTTACCTGCCTGAGCCACTACCACCGGGTGAGCCTCGACCGCATGGCGCAGGGTCAGCAGGCTCTGCCAGCAAAGCAGTGCATCGGGCGGGCGTACTGGCTTTTCAGCAGGGGAAGACCTGGTCTGCCGGTCAGAACGAGCACCCTTACCGGAGTACACGCGACCAAGAAGCGGTATCGTCGAGGCCAGGCGTGCCCAAGCCAGCCTCCTATTGGCTGAACCATAACGTGTCATCTCGACCATTGCCTGCCACAGCGTTTTGAGCGAAAAGATGGTTGAGGGCTGGGTCACTTGTTGTATAGACCTCCACAGTTCATGGTCATAGGCCAGTGGAGGGAAGAGATAAGGGTGTACGCTCACAAACTCAAAGCCTGCATCTCGACACTCGTCCATGAGTTCGGTGACGATGATGTCACGCTCCAGCACGCCCAATTCCTCCATCTCGGTCTTGGACTGCGCCTGGCTGGCATGACCAAGGCCCGGCTCGGAAAAGACCGCGCCTGCATCCTTCTTTAGCACCCGTCGAATTTCGCGCAGGGCGCGGGAAATGTCTGGCACGTGATGCAATGCCGATATACAGATCGCACCATCGAACACGCCGTCCGGGAATGGCAGGGATTCAAAGTCGCCGGTGGTCAGCTTCGCACCCGCACCCAGCCGCTGCTGCCCGATGCGAAGCATGTCCCCGGCGATGTCCAGGGAAACGGTGTCTACCAGTAGACGGTTTAGCCAGTCTGACACCCAGCATGAGCCAGCACCCAAATCCAGGACAAGATCGCCTGGAGCAGGGTCCAGGGCTGCGACAGACACGGAGAAGTTAAAGATCTCGCCAAGAGCTAGACGGGTGTTGGACATGCCGGTCCCTGCGAAGGGTTGTTGCAGGAACCACGTTCCCTCGGCATGGTCGGCAGACGACGCCTTGCGGTTGGCGGCTTCAACCTCTCTCTGTTTCTGATGCTCCAATATCTCTAGCGTTCTCTCTGACATGATCGTTGAGCATGACCTCCGTCTTAGGGTTGCGTCTGCCTAGCCCAGCAAGCGGGCTTGTGAGCAGATTCCTGGCTCAAATGGTTGGCGTGATGCGCCGGAGCAACGCCAGGTATCGCTGTCTTATGTTGCCGTGACTGTAGTTGCTCTTCACATACTGGCCGCCGTTATGCCCCAGGCGGGAACGCAGGCGCCCGTCCTCCAGCATCAGGCGTGTGGCTTCGACAAATTCATAGTAGGATTCATAGTACAGGCCCCCGCTGCTGCGCCGGGCGTGGCCCGCGAGTACTTCGGAGCGGCCGTTGACCAGAACTGGCGTGCCGCACAACATTGCCTCCAGGATGACGATAGAGAAGCTCTCGAATGGCGATGGGTTCACCATGATCGTCGCCGCAGCCATGGCGTCCAGCTTGTCGCGTTCGGGAAGCATGCCCAGGTGGCGGATCCGCCGGTCCCGGGGTGTCTGCATGGCCCGGCCTCCGATCAGGATCAGGGAGATGTCGGGTGGCAGGTGCCGGCGGGCGGCCTGGAAGAAGCCAAGCAGCTCTTCGCAGCCTTTTGCGGGATCCAGTCTGCCCGCGTAGAGCAGAAAAGGACCATCGACCCCGTATTTGTGCCGGAAGCGGTCGGGATCCGGCTCGAAGGCAAGCTCCACCGGCATGCCAATCGTTGCCTTGACCGTATCTTGCAGGTCAAAGGTCTCCTGGACAAAACGTCGCTCCTCGGGCGTCAGAAATACGTAGGCCGGAAAACGGGCGAACATCTCCCGAAAGACCGGGAAGTGGATCGGGGCCTCGTCGTGCGCGGTGGGGACCAAGAGCAGCTTGTGCGGAGGGGCTTGCTGCGAGCCGAAAAAGGTGGTGGGATACAGGTAGGTGAAGAATGCGAGCAGATCATAGTCCTGGTGGTGAGCTGCCAGATACTCCAGCAAGGATGTCGAATAGGGCCCCTGCAGTTTCAGGCAGGATAGCTGCTGCTCCCGCGGGCTGCGAGCAACTATCTTGCGCATCAGAGTTTTCTTCTGCGGGTAGGCTGTCAGGGGCATGCCGCCAAGGATGGCGTGGAGAGTCTGGTGGAAACGCCGGTCGCGCTCAAAATCAACGGCAAAGCGGCGCACCTTTATGCCGTTGAGCGTGGAGACGCCGGGTTCGTATTCGTTCTTCCAGGTCGTGTACTCTTTGGCGCAGGTAGTCAGGACCTCGACAGGGCGGTCGCAGGCAAGCATCTCGGCGACCACGCGGCAGAGGGACTCGGAACCTCCCACGAATTCCTCCCCATAGCGCTGGATGACGAAGGCAAGGGGGCGTTCGTTCATGCCAGAACTCCCAGGGGTTCCAGGGTCCTGCGCAACCTCTCCTCAACGCGCTCAGGACTAAAGTCGGCAAGCCGTTGGCGCTGGCGGATGATGACCTGCCGCCGCAGGTCTGCATCGCCGACAAGGAGGTGGGCGGCCTCGGCGATCTCGGCGTACTGACACCGATCGAATAGCACTCCCGAGCCGCCAAGGGTTTCCGGGACGGCGGTACGGTTGTAGGCCAGGATGGGGAGGTGAAAGT
>JABAHP010006742.1_pt1 | contig 11920 bp, 7 predicted proteins | sample 7062081 | NCBI WGS metagenome assembly JABAHP01 (sample SAMN14534357, study PRJNA622989) | marine sediment metagenome | biome: marine biome [ENVO:00000428]; feature: marine pelagic biome [ENVO:01000023]; material: deep marine sediment [ENVO:00002113] | place: India: Gulf of Kutch | collected... | reverse complement strand
GCCGCAAGCCCGTCTTGGCGGTGGATGAGGTCGAGTTCCAGGTCCGGCGCGGGGAGGTCTTCGGCATCCTGGGCCCCAACGGCTCCGGCAAGTCGACCCTGGTGCGCTGCATCGCCACCCTGCTGCTCCCCGACGAGGGCCACATCGCCGTCTTTGGCCACGACGTGCTGCGGGAGGAGATGGCGGTCAAGCGGCTCATCAACCGGGTCTCGGTGGAGGCCTCGTTCTTCAAGAAGCTGACGCCGATGGAGAACTTGCTGTACGGCGCGCGGCTGTATGGACTGGGGGCGCGGGAGGCAAAGGAGCGCGCCCAGGAGGTCCTGCAGCGGCTGGGCCTGAAGAAGGAGGCCATCTTCCAGCCCATGGAGGAGATGAGCCGCGGCATGCAGCAGAAGGTCGCCATCGCCCGCGCTTTCCTCACCCAGCCCATCCTGCTCCTGCTGGATGAGCCGACGACGGGTCTGGACCCCCGCTCCAAGCGGGAGGTGCAGGCCTTCGTGGAGGAGCTGCGGGATAGCCACGACGCCACCATCCTGCTGACCACGCACGACATGCAGGAGGCCGACGCGCTGTGTGACCGCATCGCCGTCCTCGACGAGGGACAGATCGTGGCCCTGGATACGCCGGCTGGGCTGAAGGCGCTCGTGCCGCGCACGAACGGCCACGACCCGACGCTGGAGGACGTGTTCATGGAGCTGACTGGCAAGCGACTGGTCAACGAAATCCGCGCTTCGTACGCTTTCGTCGAGCGCAACTTCAACCTGGTCAAACGGTACTGGGGCTGGGAGCTCGTGTGGCTGGCCTACTCCATCGCCAACGCGCTGTCCATCACCTTCATCGGCGCGGGGGCCGAGGCCGTCACCGGGCAGGCGATTGACACCAATCACATGATCCTCTACCTGCTGGTGGGTACGCTGGTGTGGCACTACCTGGCCGTCGTCTTCGACAACGTCAGCGAGATGATCGCGTGGGAACGCTGGGAGGGCACGATCGAGTATACCTTCATGGCGCCCATCTCCCGCTTCACCCACATGGTCGGACAGACGCTGTTCTCGCTGGTCTATGGCCTGCTGCATACCGCCCTCATCCTGGGGGTGGTGGTGCTGTTCTTCCGCCTCGACCTGAGCGGCGCCAACCTGTTCGGCAGTGTGTTGATGTTGCTGGCCGGGAGTCTGTCGTTCATCGGGCTGGGGATCGTCGCATCGGTGCTGCCGCTGCTCTTCCCGGAGCGGGGGGCGCAGATGACGCACGTGATCCAGGCGCTCTTGCTCCTGATCTCTGGCGTCTACTTCCCCGTCTCCGTGCTGCCGGAGTGGATGCAGCCCCTGGCGCGCCTCTCCCCGGCGACCTACGTGCTGGAGGGGATGCGGGCCGCGCTGCTCGACGGGGCTGGCACCGGCACGCTGTTCGGCCACCTGGGTCGGCTGGCGCTCATCGGCGTGATCGCCATCCCGGTGGGGCTGGCCGTATTCCGCCAGGCGGAGAAGTACGCCAAGCGGACGGGGAAGCTGAAGCGCAGTGGATAACGCAATGGCAGACGAGCAAATGACAGGTGAACAGGTGAAGCCGACGCTCATCGTGGACGCCGACGACACGCTGTGGGAGAACAACATCTACTATGAGCAGTGCTTCGCCGCATTCGCGGAGTTGATGGTGGCTCAGGGCTTTGGGCAGGAGGAGGCCATGCGCACCGCCGATGCAGTGGAGCGGGAGCGCATCCCTCAGGCGTACGCGCCGGAGGAATACGCCCGCAGCCTGATCATCACCTACAGGCGCCTGTGCGAGAGGCACAACCAGCCCGTCGACGACCAGGTGCTGGGTGAGGTATGGGAGATCGGGCAGGCGGTGATCGAGTACCCGCTCGTGCTGCTCGAGGGCGTGGCGGAAACCCTGGCCCGGCTCAGCGGCCGCTGCCGCCTGCTGCTGCTGACCAAAGGGGATCGGAAGGTGCAGGGGGACAAGCTGGCCCGGTCGGGCCTGGGCCACCTCTTCGAGGGGGTGCACATCGTGCTGGAGAAGGACGCCGACGTGCTTCGGGGCCTGGTGGCCCGCTACGGGCTGCTGCCGGAGCGGACCTGGATGGTCGGCAACAGCCCGCGGTCCGACATCAACCCGGCGCTGGAGGCGGGGATTGGGGCGATCTACGTCCCGCATCCGAATACCTGGACGCTGGAACAGGAGGCGATCGCACACCCGGAGCGGGTGATCGTCCTGAAGCGCTTCGGGGAACTGAGTGCGTTGTTCGCCGAACCTGAGGGCGATGCCCTATCTGGGCCAGCTACCTGAGTGTGAGGGACCGATGATCTACGAACTGGACAGAGCGGATTACGAAGGGGTGCGCCCGTTGCTCCGACCGTTGGAGTACCACCTCACCAGCGCTGCGGTGCTCGACGGCAACAGTCCCGGCAGGGTGTTCGTCGATGATCCTGTCGATCCGCGGACGGCGTTCATATTTTCGCCGGAGGGGTGCTATCTGGCCGGGAACCCGGACAACGATGCTTTCAACCGGGCCTTGAATGAGGCCATCTACGCGGGGAAGGCCTTCGATGAGGCAGATGCGTTGTACTTCGTCTGCCATCCAGGGCGTTGGCAGGAGCGGCTGAAGGTCGTTCTCGATCCCCGGCTGCCGATGGAGATGGCCCGGCACCACTACGTCTGCCGCGAGTTGAAGACCGACTGGCGGGCCAGCGTCCCGGACGGCTTCACGGTACATCGCGTTGACGAAGCACTGCTGAGCCGTCCGAGGCTGAGGATCCCTCCTCACGTCACGGGATGGATGAAGAATAACTGGGGCTCGGTCGCTGACTTCCTTCAGAGGGGCTTCGGCTGTGTCACCATCCACGATCAGGAGGTTGTATCCTGGTCGCTGGCCGACTGCGTCAGTGGCGACGCGTGTGAGATCGGCATTCGTACGCTTACCGCCTACCGAAGGCGCGGGCTGGCGACGATCACGGCTGCGGCGGCGGTGGACCACGCCCTGTCGAATGGGTTCTCGATGGTCGGCTGGCACTGTCCCGCGGACAACCTGGGTTCCATCGGCACAGCGGAGAAGGTCGGCTTCGAGAGGGAGCGCGATTACACGATGTATTATGTCCTTCTGGACGAGGTAGAACACCCGGCATAGAGGAGCAATCATGTCTGACTACATCTCTGACTACATCATACGTGCCTACACTTCCGACGACAATGCCGCCTTGGCGGTCATGTGGAACGAGAGCGACGACCAGTGGCCGGGTACGTTCACTGGCGGCGTGCCCATGACCGAGGAGCTTGTTCGGGACTGGATGGACAAGGAAACCTGCCTGATGCGCCTCGTCGTCGAGGATAAGAGCGATGGCAGCATCGTCGGCTTCGGCTCGCTTTGGCAGGATGCGAGCCAACCGGACACCTGCTATGTGGCAGTGCTCAACGTCCACCCCGCCCATCAGAGGCGCAGCCTGGCCCGCCGCATGCTGACCCAGATGGTGGACCTGGCTTCGTCCCACGGTTACCGCCGCATGACCATCGGCACCTGGTCGGGCAACCTCAAATCGGTGCCTCTCTACAAGAAGGTCGGTTTCTTCTGGGTGCCGGACACCGGTGTCTTCCTGGAGAACTACATCCCGGCCGTCCGCCAGCTGGAAGTCGCGCAACGGTTCTTTGAGCGGCACGACTGGTACACCACCTTCCGGCGCGAACTGAAGCAGACAGAGGACGATCAGCGCCATCCGGCCACCGGCGACATGAAAGTCTACGTCCTGCGCTGGGAGGAGGACGGCGAATTCCTGGAAGCGGTCGTCGATCGCCAGGGACAGGCGCTCACCGGCCTGGAGACTGCAAACTTCGCCGCGCACGCGGTCGTGGGCGAGAGCGAGCCGGCCCAGGGCATCGCCTACCCGGTGCGTTGGCGGGTGGTCAACAAGCGGGCCGAGCCGGTGGATGTCTCGGTGCTGGCCAATGGCGCAACCGGCATCGAGCTGAGTCACGTGGCTTCGTTCACCTTGGCCGCCGGGGAGGAGCGGGTTGTCGAGGCGACGTTCACCTGTGCCGTCGACGCACCGCGCCTCGATCCTCACAGGGGAGAGGAGGAGAAGCCCGCGCCCAAGATCAGGACCACGCTGATCATTGGAGGCAGTATGGTGGAATTGGGCACCGGCCTGCGCTACCGGCCGGCGGTGGAAATCAGCGCCGAGCCCGCGTTCCCCTCACTGCTGCCCGGGCAGCCAGAGACGATCCACATGCAACTGCGGAATCGGGCCAGACGCCCTCTGAGTGGCACCCTGAGCATCGTGCCGCAGGTGGGCCTGGACACCGACTGGGTGCGCCGCGAGTTTGAGCTCGAGGCCGACGGTTACGCTGGCCTGCCGCTGGCGGTGACCTGCGAGCGGGCTGGAGCCACGCCGTTGCTCGTGACAGCGGCCTTCGCTGACGGCGACCGTCAGGTCACGACCCCGCCCCAGCGCATCCCGTTGCTCGCCACGCCCCCGGGCGGCGTCTCGGCGGATCGGGGCGAGGATAGAATCGTCATCGAGAACGACTTCTTCCAGCTCACCTGTCAACCCAAAGGTGGGCTCGGCGTGATGCGGAACAAGGCCTTGGGACGGCGCGACGTCCGCGTCCTGGAGGAAGCCGGCCCACCGTTCGATCCGTGGGACCTCTTTGAGAAGCAGTATGACCTGGCATTGGCGCACGGGCGGGGTTGGGCCAAGGCGACGCTGACGGCCAAGTCTGGGAACTTCCCTGGCCTGACCATCGCGCGAGAGATCACCGTCACTGCCTCACCGCTGGTGCAGGTGCGCTACCAGGTGGTGAATCGCGGTGCCGTGCCGCACAAGTTCCAGGTCCGGCCGGGCCTGAGGCTCGCCGACATCGATGCCGGTCATGTCGCACTGCCGCGGGTGGAGCGGCTGGTGCTTGAGCGCGCGTCGGAGTTTCCCGCCGTTCACGGCGACCTGCCCCAAAAGCCGGACCTTTTGGCCGAGCAGTGGATGGCCCTCACCCGTGAGGGTCAGGTTACGGGTGTCATCTGGAGCGAGGATGTGGCGGAACACGAGTTCTGGTGGGAACGGCTGTTCCTCTCCTTCGCCGAGCGGGCGTTGGAGCCGCAGAGCGCCGTCACCGTCGGACCGTTCTATCTCTACGTGGGGCCGGGCGACTGGCGCACCGTTCGCCGCGCCTGGCAGCGGGCGGTGGGCACGAACACGCCGAGTCCGGCAGCCCTCCCTGAGCCCGATCGACCCCACGCTTTTGGCCTGTCGCCCGCACCGCTGGTGACACTGACCGGACATGTCGAGGCACGGCTCTACGCGGACAGCGTGCGCCAGCGGGAGGCGCAAGGGCGCATCGTCGTCGATACGCCGTCGGGTTGGACGGTGGATCGGGTCGAGTTCCCGGTGGAGAACCTGGCCTCCGAGAAGCCGCTGGGAGAGACGCTACATCTGACAGCAACCGACGACCGGGTTGGCGCTGTGGATGGTCGGCTGCGCCTGGAGGCGACGCAGTTCGACGAGGTGAGGCCCTTCACCGTCATCCGTCTTGGCGACGAGGATGCATCGGTGCGGGTCGAGGAGGCCCAGGGGCCCGACCAACCGCTCTGGACCATCGCCAACGGGCGCTGCGCCTGGACAGTCGCGCCGGCCTTCCACGGCGGCGTCATCGCCTGGCGCGAGACGGGCAGCGAGGTGAACCATCTCATGACCGCCTTCCCCGACGACGGCGAGCTGGGCTGGCTCAAGCCCTGGTTCGGGGGCATCCGCCCGATGATGATGCCCGTGGACGAGGATCACGGCTGGCCCGGCAAGTTGCACGAGGAGGTGTTTGCCGCCGCACCATTCGAGGCCGCCGACGTACGCGGGCTCCCCTGGCGTGGCGTGCAGCTGAGCGCCTCGCTGAAGCGTGAGGGCTTCGAAGGGCTCCGTGCCGAAATCGCCTACCTGACCGTAGGAGGCAGCAACGTGCTGAAGACCATCTACCGGCTGGTCAACGAGACGAGCGCTTACCGGCGCTTCCGCCTCGGCCTGCTCGCTTTCTGTCAGGTGGATGGCCGACACGAGGAGACCGTTCTGTACGGCGAGGACTTCCAGCGCAAGCGCACGCCGCAGATGTCCTATCTGCGCGTGGGGCCCTGGGGGGCGGCGGTCAACCCAGATAGTGGCCGGGCAGTGGTTCACGTCGTCGCTTCTGGGGGGAAGCGCATGGAGTTGGGCGATTGGGGGGTTGACGGAGGCCATCTCTTTGCCTACAATCGTGTCGTGTTGGCGCCTCACGGCAGCCGCGCCATGGTGACCTACCTGGCCCTGGCCGACTCACTGGAGGAGGCGAAACGATACGGCAGTCTCGCGGCGGAGATCGCTGAACAGCGAGGGGTGAGCGAATGACAGACGGTACACTGCAGGCGTTGATCTTCGATTACGGCGGCGTGCTGATGCGCACCGCCGATCCTGCTCCCCGACAGGAATTGGAGCAGCGGTTCGGGCTGCCCCCGGGCGGTGCGAGCAAGCTGGTGTTCGACAGCCCGCGCTGGGACGAGGCCCAGCTTGGCCGCATCGACAGCGTGGAGTTCTGGGCCGACGTCGGTCGGCGGCTGGAGCTGGACGCCGGGAAACTGGAGGCGTTTCGGCGGACCTTCTGGGCTGGCGACCGACTGGACGAAGACCTGGTCGCCCTCATCCGCTACCTGCGCGACGCGGGTTACCGCACTGCCCTACTCAGCAACAACCCGGCCGCGTTGGGCCAGCACGTGCAGGAACTGGGCATCGCTGACGCCTTCGATGTCGTCATCATCTCTGGCTGTGAGGGGCTGATGAAGCCTGACCCAGCGATCTTCGAACGCACGCTGGCGCGGGTCGGTGTGCCGGCGGAGCGAGCGGTTTTCGTGGACGACTCTCCGGTGCACGTGGCCGCGGCCCGGCAGGTCGGCCTTCAGGCCACACGCTTCCGGGGGCTTGCGCCGCTGCGGAGGTGGTTGCAGGGCTTGGGCGTGTCCTTGCCCGATCCCACCCTGGCCCCGCTGCCCGACGTGCGCGCCGTCATATTCGACTGGGGGGGCGTGATAGAGGGACTGCCGGGCGAGGCGCGCGTCGCTGAGTTGGAGCGGCGGCTGGCACTAGCCCCCGGTGCGCTGTGGGAGGTGTTGTGGGGTGAACTATGGCGCCAGCTCTCGACTGGCGCCATCGCCAAGGGCGACTACGTGCAAGGTGTTGCTGCCCGGCTGGGCCTCCCCGATGCGGATACGGCACGTCGTCTCCTGGAGGAACTGTACGCTGGCGATCGGTTCAACCCGGAGGTGGTCGCCGCTGCCCGTGCTCTGCGAGACCGGTACAAGGTCGCTTTGCTGACCAACGCCTCTCCGGGTCAGGATGAGCGGATTCTAGAGCAGTTTGACATCGACGTGCACACCGAGTTCGACGCCTACGTCAACTCCGCCTACGTCGGCCTGCGCAAGCCCGACCCGGCCATCTTCCGCCTGACGCTCGGCCGACTCGATGTCGCGCCGCAGCAGGCGGTCCTGCTGGACGACATGCTGCGCAACGTGGACTCCGCCCGCGAGTTGGGCATCCATACGGTGCAGTTTGTCGACCCGGGTGCGTCGCTGGCGGAGTTGGAGGCGCTGCTGGCACATCCGGTGACGTAGGAACGTGGGCTACAGGACATCACAGGTTCATGGGAGGTAGCTATGTCCGTATCTGAGACCAATTTCGATTTCAAGAGGACAATCTCGGACAAGCGGTTGGTCGGGCTGTGGCGCATGATGGCCGGCTTTCGCCTGACGTACCTGGGAGCAGTCGTCGGCGTGGGAGTGGCTGCCGTTCTGCGCACCGGCAACTACCTGTTGCTGCGCTATTTCGTGGACGACGTCTTGGCCCAAGATGTCCTCGACCGCGCGTTGCCGCTCATCGGGGTGGGCTTTGTGGGCCTGGCGTTGCTTCAGGGAATATTCTCCTTCCTCAGTGGTAAGCTGGCCGCCCGGACGGCCGAGGGTATCACGCTGCGCCTGCGCAACTACCTGTTCGACCATATCCAGCGGCTATCGTTCGCCTATCACGATCAGACGAAGACCGGCGAACTGATCCAACGCTCCACCTCGGACGTCGACGCCCTGCGCCGGTTCTTTGCCGACCAGGCCATCGGCGCGGGCCGCATCGTTCTTCTGTTCGTGGTCAACTTCGTGGCCTTGCTGAACTTGAACACCCGACTGGCGCTGCTCTCGGTCGTGGTGGTCCCCATAATCGTGATCATGTCGGTCTTCTTCTTCAAGAGAATCTCAAAGGCGTACGAGGCCTTTCAGGAGCAGGAGGCCCAGCTCTCGACCACTCTGCAGGAGAACCTGACCGGGGTGCGGGTGGTCAAGGCCTTTGCCCGGCAGTCCTACGAGCGGGACAAGTTCGAGCGGGACAACTGGGAGCAGTTCCAGCGCGGCCGGCGGCTGCTGATGATGCACTCCCTGTTCTGGCCGATCTCGGACATCCTGTGTGGCGCTCAGATGCTGGGCGGCTTCTTCGCCGGTGCGTTGATGGCCATAGATGGCACGATCACGGTGGGCACCTATCTGGCCTATGCCGGGTTGGTCATCTGGATCATCTGGCCCATGCGCAACCTGGGCCGACTGATCGTACACATGTCCACTGGGCTGGTCTCCTACGGGCGGGTGGTCGAGGTGCTAAAGGAGGAGCGCGAACCTCTGACCGAAGGCGCGTACACGCCCGCCGACAACGTGCGGGGCGAGATCGTGTTTCGTGACGTCTGCTTTACGTACGACGCCGAGATCTCGGTGCTGAAGGATATCAGTTTTCGATGTGAGCCAGGGCAGGTCGTGGCCCTGCTCGGTTCGACCGGCTCCGGCAAGACGTCGCTGGTCAACCTGCTGCCCCGCTTCTACGAGTACACCAGCGGCAGCCTGACCCTCGACGGGGTGGAGCTGGAGGAGATTCCGCGCCATTTCCTGCGCCAGCAGATCGGCATCGTCGAGCAGGAGCCCTTTCTCTTCTCCCGGTCCATCCGTGAGAACATCACCTACGGCGTGGGGCGGGACGTCACGGATGCTGAGATCGAAGCCGCCGCTCGGGCGGCGGCCATCCATGAAGTTGTGCTCTCTTTCCCCGACGGCTACGACACGCTGGTTGGTGAAAAAGGGGTCACGCTCTCAGGGGGACAGAAACAGCGCGTCGCCATCGCCCGCACGCTGCTCAAGGATCCGCGCATCCTCATCCTGGACGATGCCACCTCGTCGGTGGATACGGAGACCGAGGGCCTGATTCGTGGGGCGTTGGAGCGCCTGATGCAGGGCCGGACCAGCTTTATCATCGCGCACCGCGTTCAGAGCGTGATGAACGCTGACTTGATCCTGGTGCTCGACCAGGGGCGCATCGTGCAGCGGGGGACGCACGGCCAATTGGTGGCCCAGGAAGGCATGTACCGTCGAATCTACGACATGCAAGCCCGGATCGAGGTTGAGTTGGAGAGAGAGATTCGTCAGGCTTCCGAGGTTTGGGACGCTGTGGAAGCCTGGCCGGAGGAGGAGGTAGCCAGTGTCAGACTTTGAGTTTGAAGAGGAGGAATTCAGTACCCAGTTCAACGGCCGAACCGTCATTCGCATTCTGGCCCAGGCGAAACCGCATTGGCCGTGGCTCGTCGGCTTCTTGGTGGCCATCGCATTTGTGTCTGGTCTGGAATCGTACTTCACCTTCCTCAGCAAGCAGATCGTGGACGAGGGTATCCTGGCGGGCGATCGAGCGGCGCTCACCCGATTTGTCGCCGTGTACGGTTCGTTGATCGTTCTCAGCGCAATCGGTGTCTTTGGCTTCATCTTCCTGGCCGGCATCCTGGGGGAACGCATCCGGTACGACCTGCGGCAGAAGATGTTCAACCACCTGCAGGAGCTGTCTTTCTCCTACTTCGACCGCACGCCGGTGGGTTGGATCATGTCGCGCGTCACCTCCGATTCGGGGCGCATGGCCGAGCTGGCGACCTGGGGGCTGTTGGACATCACCTGGGGGTTCATGAACATCGTCACCGGCGTCTACTTCATGATGGTCATCAACTGGCGGCTGGCCCTGATCGTGTTTGCCATCATCCCGGTGCTGGTCGCCGTGGCGGCTCAGTTCAGAAAGAAGATCATCTTGGAATATCGGCAGGTGCGCAAGATCAACTCCAAGATCACCGGCGCGTACAATGAGAACATCACCGGCGTGCGCGTGGTCAAGGCGCTGTGCCGGGAAGAGGAGAACCTGCGCGAGTTCGGCCAGCTCTCGGGCGATATGTACCGCGCGTCCTACCGGGCTGCCTGGCTCTCGGCGTTGTTTCTGCCGACGGTGCAGTTGATCAGCGCGGTGGCGTTGGGCAGCATCGTCTGGTACGGCGGCTCGCAGGCCCACGTGGGCGGGATGACGATCGGTGGCATCCAGGCGTTTGTCTCGTACGTCACGTTCATGCTCTGGCCGGTCCAGGACCTGGCCCGGGTCTACGCCGAGATGCAGCACACCATCGCCTCGGCTGAGCGCGTCTTCTCGCTCATTGACGCGGTGCCCGAGGTAGCCGATCAGCCGGAGGCGATGGATCCGGGCACGATCCGGGGCGACGTCGCGTTCGATGGCGTGGACTTCTGGTACGAGCCCGACAAGCCGGTGCTGACCGACTTCACGCTCGAGGTGAAGCGAGGTGAGACGATCGCGCTGGTCGGGCCGACGGGCGGGGGCAAATCCACCATCGTGAACCTGCTGTGCCGCTTCTACGAGCCCAAGCAGGGCAGCGTCCGCATCGGCGGGCGGGACTACACCGAGCTCAGCTTGCACGCCATCCAGTCGCGGATCGGGGTGGTGCTGCAGACGCCGCATCTCTTCTCCGGCACGATCCGTGAGAACCTGCGCTACGGACGGCTGGATGCCACGGATGAGGAGATCGAGGAGGCAGCCAGATTGGCCGGCGCGCACGATTTCATCGTGACGTTGGAAGAGGGCTACGACGAAGAGGTGGGCGAGGGAGGGAACCTGCTGTCGGTGGGGCAGAAGCAGTTGGTCAGCCTGGCGCGGGCGATCCTGGCCCAGCCGGAGATCTTCATCATGGACGAGGCGACCAGTTCGGTGGACACGCTGACCGAGGCGCTGATCCAGAGGGGGATGGAAACGCTGATGGCGGATCGCACCAGCTTCGTCATCGCCCACCGGCTCTCGACGATCAAGCGGGCCGACCGGATCCTGGTCATCGAGGATGGGCGCATCGTCGAGATGGGCTCCCACGCCGAGCTGTTGCGCGCCCAGGGCCACTACTACCGGCTGTACACGCAGCAGTTCCGCCAGGAGCTGGAGCAGGAGTACGACGTCTTCGAAGTGCCCAGCCCGGTGGCGGCGTGAACAGTAGTTGATGATAGGAGCAGTCTATGTTGTATCCTCGATCTCCGTTGTTCAACCGTTTGCACGAGCAGATCAGCGCCATGCCGGTTATCGACTGTCACGAGCATCTGACCGGCCCGGAGGAGCGACCTCCCTACAAGGAGCCAATCGCCTCGTTGATTTGCGCCTACACGCTGAACGACTTGCACTCGGCTGCCTTCGGCATCAGCGACAGGGACGTGGCCCGCCTAGAGGATCAGGACGTCTCCACCGACGAGAAGTGGCCTCTCTTCGACAGGCTGTGGCGTGCCACCGAGCATACCGCCTACGCGCGGGTGACCAAGCTAGTGCTCAAGAATGTGTACGGCGAAAGCGAACTGACCCGGGAGGCGCTGGATCGCGTCGCTGAGAAGCTGACCGACCATACTGAGGAGACCTACTTTCGCACCATTGACGAGGCTGGCATCCAGGTGATGTTAGTGGATGTGCTGGGGTGGCTGCCGAAAGGGTTGGGCAGCTTCTTGGACGGCGAAAAGACCTTTCCGGAGAAGTGGCGGCCGATGATCTCGCTACCCGGACTGCATCCAGTCACTATGAATTGGGAGGTGATTGAG
>JABAHP010006645.1_pt1 | contig 11924 bp, 10 predicted proteins | sample 7062081 | NCBI WGS metagenome assembly JABAHP01 (sample SAMN14534357, study PRJNA622989) | marine sediment metagenome | biome: marine biome [ENVO:00000428]; feature: marine pelagic biome [ENVO:01000023]; material: deep marine sediment [ENVO:00002113] | place: India: Gulf of Kutch | collected... | reverse complement strand
TGACGATGCTTTCCCAGCTCAAAATGGTGAGCACCACAACCGTGTATTTGGTTCGCAATCGGTCAATTGCTTCAGGCGCACCGTCAAAAGGCTTGAGGTGATGCCAGGTCGATACTACGAGAGACGCGTTGTCAATTTGATTAAGAAGTGGATAGTCGGTCGCCATATTCGCCAATGCTTGAAGATGCATATCGTCCGAGGTTATCCAGGGCAGGTTTCCCTGCCTCACCTGGGTGTGGACCTTGAACATCTCTCCCCGCCACGCGTTGGCAAAAGCTTCACTGTCTATCGACTCACCTTTTTCATCGGCCAATTTCTGTATATTCTCTCGGGCGGTGTTCTTCCAATCGAACACGGTGCCCCCGACGTCGAAAAACAATCCTTTTACGCCTTCCATTTTACCTCCCTGAATGGTTGATCCTGCGTTGATCTATTCACGATAGGTCTCTAAAACTATCGGATTAAAGGCAGCCTGGGATATGAGAATACATGCACTTTGGCAATTTTACATATATAAAACGGATATCACAAGAATTTTCAGATTGTGGATTACAATGACAAATATACAAAAATTCAGCCTATTGAAAATTGTGGACTTCGTGCCTGTATCGAATCTTTGAAACCCCATTAAATTTATTGCACCTTTCTTGTGCAATCCGAAAATTTTCAGGCAGTATCTCTACGGAACCAGCCATGTGGTCCGCAACCTGTCCTTATCCCACTCAAATAAGGCACGGCGATTCCCAGTTATTTTCAAAAGCAACCAATCAATAGAAAATATATGCACGACAATAACCATAAAATTCTTCCGGCACCTTTCGGTTTCCAAAAGGGTTGGTATTTTATTGAGCAGAAAATCGGGCAATCCGGACGAGGGCTTATCAATGGGTGTGCCGGGAGGCTGAGACGCACAGTAATTCAGTCGACTTGTGATTTTGGTATCAGCCCACTGTCGATCAGCATATGTATCATCTGCATGTAATGTTGTTTGTCCGGATATTCTCAGCTGAATTTTCTTGGCGGGATGATAAAATAACCAGCTTGTTTGTGAATAATTTTTAATATCTTGCACTTTTGCGGCTCGAGCATCGGTATAACAAACTAAAATCCGTTCGGGCACGTTGACTTTTCTAAGTATAACAGTTCGCAAATTGCAGCCCTCTTTTGATGTCGTGCCCAGTACAGGCCAATGAAAAGGATCGTCTGGATCGGTGGCTCCATGCTCAAGCATTAGCCAAATTTTATCTAATACGCCATCAAGGGTGTCCCATTTTTCATTTTTGATTTTCATATTGTGCCTCTAATTGATCTGAATAGCTCCGCATTGAGCGAAAGCTGTGATATTTAATGAATTAGAATGTAATCATAGGTTAGATCCGAAAGCCAGCTGTTAAAATAAACCCAACAAAGCTGAAATTACATTTCTGAAATGTATATCGCAAGTAATTGTTGAGGATCATTAGGAGAAGTGTTGTGTATTATGCGGGGCAATCTAAAATAGCTTGATGGCTAAATAGCGAATACTAATCTGAAAAAAATCGGTTATTCAAAATCTTTACCTGAATAGCCGAAACCTAAAATTCAGGTAAAGTGTGGAATACGTATTCTAATATGAACTCTTCGATAGTAATGAAAACGGCGGAATCGTTACCTGTGATATAAAATGAATATCGCAAGTTTTTTGGAGATTCAAAACCTTTGATATGTTGGAGATACATCAGGTTTATTAAAAGGCAATAGAGTACAATTGTATGGGACTTCTTTATGTTAGTTAATTGGAAAGTCCTGCTTTGCGCAAACCATCAATATAACGTTCCATGTCGCTGGACCTCTTGAATGGAACTTGTTTTCTAACATCATCCGCAGTCATTCCAGGCATTAAGCGAAGCAGTTCCTTAAGCTCGCTTTCCGCTTCCTGCATATGCCCCAATTGACCGCAGCTGGCTGCCACTAAACGATGGCCACCTGGAAACTTAGGATTTTGCTGGATCGTTTTTCGTCCCCAATAGCAAGCATCTTCATAACGTTCATCCGCAAAGGAAGCCACGCCAAGGTGACCCAACCAATAAACGGCAAAAGGATCGTGGGGACTTAGCCGTATTGCTTTGTTGATATGTGTGATTGCTGTTTCATATTCGCCTGCAAGTGCCAGCGCCTGTCCAATCGCACCGTAAGCGTTTGCCAGATTAGGGTTGAGATCAATTGCATTTTCTAACCGACAAATAGCATCATCGTAGCGTTTTGTAATTAGATCGACCAAACCCAGAGCTGTGTGGGCCCAAGCATCCCTGTCATCAATTGACACGGCGTTTTGGGCCGCTGCTTCAGCTTCATTAATGGAATTAGATCTTGATTTACTCCAGCCGAATTGCACTTTCATCAAATGCGTAAAGGCCAAGAGACAGAATGCCTCAGAGCTCATCGGATCCAGTTCAATCGCCTTTTGAAGCAAGCGTAGCGCTTCTGCAGCATCCTTTTTAGTATATCGACCGTGGTGAGAGCTGGCTCTCATAATATATTCCCAAACATCTAAGTTGAGAACGTCTTTTCGCTGGGCGCGTTTCATCTCTGCCGATAGAAATTCGGGACCCACTGATCGAACAATGTTATGCGTAATTTCATCCTGAACAGCAAAAATATCTTCTAAATCCCTATCATAACGTTCGGCCCAAACATGATAACCTGTGGGTGCATCGATAAGCTGTGCAGTGATACGCACCTTGTTTCCTGCTTTTCGGACACTACCTTCCAGTACATAACGCACCCCAAGGTTTTCAGCTACCTGTTTGACTTCTATTGTTTTACCCTTATAAATGAAACTGGAATTTCGGGCGATAACAAAAAACCATCGAAATTTTGAAAGGGCGGTGATGATATCTTCGGTAATACCATCAGAAAAATACTCCTGATCTATGTCACCACTCATATTTAAAAAGGGAAGCACAGCAATGGATGGTTTGGCAGGCGGTCCATGCTTTTTAATCATCTCAGGTTCAGTCACGCCATCTGTCATTTTGATTACATAAGCCCGAATCGGTCTCTCGATATTTTTAACCTTTTGCTCTCCTAAAAAAACAAATTTTAAATCTAATTTATTCTCGACCTGATCATAGACTCTTCCCGAAATGCATATCCCTCCTGCAGTGGACAGGCCTTCAATCCGAGCAGCGATATTGACGCCATCACCATAAATCCGGCCATTTTCTTCAACCACATCTCCTACATTGATGCCAATGCGAAATAGCATTTTACGGTTGTCAGGCAATTCCATATTCCGCCGTACAAGCTCCTGTTGAATCTCTGTGCCACAATTGACCGCATCAACAGCACTGTTAAATTCAGCCAGAAGATTGTCGCCTGTAATATCCACTACTCGACCTCGATTATGGCCGATAAGCGTTGTTATCGCAGAACAGTAATTCTTAAAGGTACGAATGGTCTCTGCCTCATTATCGTCCATAAGCAAGCTGTAACCGACGACATCGGCGCTGAGAATGGCGGCGAGCTTGCGCCTAAAACCTTCATCTGCCATGAGGCACTCTCCGATAAGATGAGAACCGGATTCGATTCTATTGTTCCAGAACCGCTTCAGGTCAGTTGGAATAGGAGAATCAGAAATTGATTAGATACATTTATACCCAAATCAATGGATTTTAGTCAATAAAATTAGGATTTTGCAAATGGTGATATATTGAGAATACATGCACTTTGGCAATTTTACAGATATCAAACGGATATCACAAAAATTAAAATCGACTGATAGGCGCGCAATCGTCAAAGGTATTCCGGCTCAGGTTGTTCAGCCAAGATCCCAAAATGCTCCCTTGAGCCCAAGGTTGTTAAAAAGCGCTTGAATATCCGCTTGATCAGGCCGTTGCCAATCATAATCAAGACGACCTGTATACCAACTTTGAGCAAGTTCCCAACATTTTCCAATTGGCATAACATACCCAACGGTCAAACTTTGTCTGGATAACCACGCATCAAGATGATCCTTCGAACTGAAAGCAAGAATCGTAGCTCATGTATAGCCTATGTTTTCCCAAAAGCGTTTTGCAGGAACCACAAAATGAACTATCCAATCTGAAGTCACTGGATGTCCATGGCGAATCACCAGGTCTATTTTTCTGTTGCACTCTCCACACCCGCACGGGGCATTTCCCATGGCATCTTTGCCGAGTATGGCAGCAATGCCAAAAACATCCCATACTCAGTTGCCCCAAAACCGCTTGCTTCCTACTTTCGCCACATAGTTTGTGGGTAGACCTGAAAAGGGGTGGGCCATCCAGATCGAATAAGATCCTGGGGCGAGTGCAATATGGTGCGCATTAGCCAAATTTTCATAGGCATTCTCAACTTCTGCAATAGAGGTTTTGAAATGATCTGCGGTTTCGTCTGTTGTCGGTGGCCGGCAGTTTTCGGCAAACGTGCTGTAAATAAAATGCCGAACATCGAGATCAAAAATTCGCTCTTTTTGTGATTGTTCCATTTCTTTTACTGCGATCGAACCTCCTTTTTACATCTGCTTTTATAGATTGATAAAATCCATATCTGCATAAAACCTTTAATTTCCGAATTATCAATTGTCCTGGTCTGCGAATTATCCTAATGCACATTGCATACGCAAATCTTCATTATTTTGCAAGGAGCAGACGCATTGAGAAAAAAATCAATTCACCCGGTGAAAATTTGTAACCGATTCTAAATTGCTGGTTCGTTAGGGACAACACATTGCAAAGAGAACTTCACGCCAACGCGTGTAATCCAAGAGGAGGTCAAAATTGGGGCAAGACATTTCGAGGAGAACTTTTCTAAAAGGCGGAATCGCCGCTGCGGCCGGGGTGGCGGCCGGCAGCATGCCGGGTGCTGCTGCAGCCGCGCGACCCGAAGAAAAAACGCAACTGGCCACCCTGCTGGACATCAGCAAATGCATTGGTTGCGGCGCCTGTGTGGAAGCCTGCCAGGAAACCAATGCCCATAAATACCCGGATCCCCAGAAGCCCTTCCCCAAAATGTTTCCGGACAGGGCCAAGGTATCGGATTGGTCCGACAAACAGGATGTCACCGATCGGCTAACGCCTTACAACTGGCTGTATATTCAGCATGCCAGTGTCGATATTAATGGTGAAGAAACCGAATTGACCATTCCACGCCGCTGCATGCATTGCGTGAATCCGCCGTGTGTTAAACTATGCCCCTGGGGAGCCGCCAAACAGCTTGAGAACGGTATCTCCAGAATAGACCCTGAAATCTGCCTGGGGGGCTCCAAATGCAATGCGGTTTGCCCCTGGGACATTCCGCAACGCCAGACCGGCGTGGGGCTGTATCTGGATATCCTGCCCAATTTTGCCGGCAACGGCGTGATGTTCAAATGCGACCGCTGCTACGACCAAATTGAGGCGGGGCAGCTGCCCGCCTGTATCGAAGCCTGCCCGGAGGATGTTCAAACCATCGGGCCCCGCGATGAAATCATCAAAAAAGCCCGCCAACTGGCCAAAGAAATCGACGGTTACATCTACGGTGAGACCGAAAACGGTGGAACCAACACCATTTATGTTTCGCCGGTGCCTTTTGAAAAACTGGACGCCGCCATTGAAAAGGGCAAAGGCAAACCGCATCTGGCCGCCGCTTCCGATCGGATGGCGGATGCCAATAATCTGGCCGCCGCTATGGTGATCGCCCCGTTGGCCGGTATCGCGGCCGCCGCCAGGAAGATTTACAATTATACCCAAAAATTAAACAAAAGTAAGGAGCGTGCCTGATGAAAGCTGCTGCTCTTTCGCTGACCCATTCAAAGCGCCAAAACCGACCGATGCGTTACCTGTATGTACTGACGGTATTTTGCATGGCCCTGACCGGCTTCGGCCAGATGCCGATTTATAAACGCTACTACCTGTCGGATATCCCTGGATTCGGCTGGCTCGCCAATTTCTGGACCACCCGTTATGTGCATTATGCCGGAGCCGCCCTGCTGCTGGCGATTGTCGCCTATCTGCTCGTTCAGCATGTCATTTTAATTCGCGCCCAGCGTAAAATAACGCCAAGCGGTTATCTGCGAGGAGTACTGCTCTTGGGTATCGTGCTGACCGGCGTTTTATTCGTCATCAAAAATTTCGCAGTTTTCGTCTTTTCACCCGAATTCATTATTGCTTTAAACCTGAGTCATCTGGGTTTTGTTATGATATTTTTGCTGGTCAACCTCTACTGCCTGATTTTCAAAAAACAGTGGACAAAAGCCCGCTGAGACCTTATTACATACGAGGAGTATGGTGATGAAAGATATTATCCTTATGTTGGCCATTGTGGGCGTGTGGTATCTCCTGCAGGCCTATATTCTGCCTAAATTGGGCATTTCGACCTGACTGAAAGATTCTTGTCAGGTGACAAGCAAACATGACAGCACCCAAGCGAGCGAATCGCAAACAGATAAAAGATAAGGATTTTGAACTCATACGGGCCATCAATTCAGGCCAATTCGATCGTTTCCCGGAACTTGTCAAACGCTACGAGCAAAAGCTGTACAATTTCAGTCTCAGAATGTGCCGGGATGAGGCCGATGCCGAAGACACGGTTCAAGAAACCTTTTTAAATGTCTTCAGATACTTAAAAGATTTTCGGTACGAAACGAAATTTAAAAACTGGCTTTACCGGGTGGCCGCCAGCACCTGCATTAAAAAAAGGCGAAAGTCTAAATTTGCGCCGCAACGGGAACTATCGCTAGACGAATTTTACCCCCAGAGTGAAGCCGAGGTTTCCGATCAGGTTCCCGACTGGGCGCAAATGCCCCTGGATAAGGTGCTGAGCAATGAGCTCTTGGATAAAATAAACGAGGCCATTGTTACGCTACCGGAAAAATACCGACTCGTGATAGTGTTACGAGATATTGAGGGATTCAGCACGGCTGAAACCGCCCAGATTCTAAATTTATCGGATGCGAATGTGAAAGTCAGATTACACCGGGCACGCTTATTTTTGAGAGACAAATTGAAAGGGTATTTTGAAAATGAATAAAGATGAGCACGATCATAAACACTGCCTGGAGTTGTTTGAAAAACTTTCCGAGTATCTGGATAATGAACTGGATGAAGTGACCTGCAAAGACATCGAAAAACACATTAAAGAATGCGTGCCTTGCTTTGTGTGTTTGCAGACCTTAAAACGGACCATTGAATTATGCAAGCAGACGGAAAACAGATCGGTCCCTGAAGATTTTTCAAGAAAGCTGAAAGAAGTTATTCAAAATATGCCCAATCCCCACCTGTCGGCCAAATAAGGCCTATCGATGAAGGGTTGCTTGGAGCGTCCGCTCATCATGGTAACCATTCAAGACATTTGCCGCTTCTGTGAGGATGCGATTTGCCGCTTTCTTTCGTTCAAATCCTCAAGACAGACCGCAATGTGGTCACCACAAAGCTTTGCCGTATCGCCGTTTTCGCAATGACGCCGAAACCCCTTTAACCATTCTTTCCCGCCCCGCGGGCAGATTTCCATAAATTCAACAAAGCGAATGAGCCGATCAATAATGTTTTTTGAGACGGCGTGTTCAACTCTGCAGGAGGCCTCCTCGGCCTCATCTTTATCAATTAACAGGATTTTGATGAAGAATTCTTTGAGCGCCGCATGCCTTCTGACAATTTCTGCCGCCCGTTTTTTGCCCTTTGCGGTCAGGGTAATGATATCGTAGGGGGCATAGTTGACCAGGCCTTTTTCAGAAAGCGAGCGCAAAGCCCCGGTTACAGATGATTTGTTCACCTCCACCCGGTCGGCAATATCTTTGGCTCTGGCAGCCTGTTTTTCTTGTGAAATGTGGAAGATGGCTTCAAGATAATCTTCCATATTGGCACTTAGTGTTTTTGAACGACGCATTTTATTTTCCTTAAATAGTTTCTTGCTATTGATGAAAAAATTTTAAGTTAGCCACGAAAACACGAAATTTTTATTTTCTTCCTTTTCGTGTCTTCGTTTTTTCGTGCTTTCGCGGTAAATATATTATTTAAGATTTCATTTTCTCAATTTAGTTGACTTATAGCGTTTAGGTCTGCTTAGAATTTTGTGGATTTTCTTCACACGTTGCAGCGGTTTCTGCCGGGCAACTTGAACAGCCGCAGCTGCAGGCGTCTTCCTGTTTAAAATTCTTTAAAAACTTTCGGATTAAAAACGCTGCCGCTATGGCAACGATAATGATGACAATAATGGTTTGCATGGTTAGTTCACCATAATTCCCAAAGCGGATCCAAATTGAAAGATGAGCGCCGCTAGCATAAAGGCCAGCACCGTATTAAATGCCATGGCAAAGGCCCCCCACTTCCAGGAGCCCGATTCCCGTGATATGCAGACGACCGATACAAAACAGGGCGAATAAAACATCGTAAAAACGATCAGGCCGATGGCCATCAACGGCGACCAGCCGGGCTCCCGGGCCAGCCGTTCTGATAAAGAACCGCTTTCTTCCGGATCCACCTCGCCCAGAGAATAAGCGGTGCCAAGGGTTGAGACCACCACTTCTTTGGCGGCAAAGCCGCCCACCAGGGCGATATTGGTTCGCCAGTCAAAACCGGCCCATTTCGATACAACTTCCAACGCACTCCCGATGCGGCCGGCAATGGAATGGCGCAATCCCGCTTCGGCTTCTTGCGCATCAATGCTTTGGAGCCTTTGTTTAAGATTGCGTGCGGCTTGTGAAAGTTCGGCGTTGTCATCGGCCGCATCCAGTTCATTGGCAACCCCCGCCGGCACAGCACTGATTTCACCCTGGCGTTGCTGTTCAAATTCAGCAACCTTGGATTCCGGCAGTCCGGGAAAGGTCATCATGGCCCACAGGACAATCGACAGCCCCAGGATCACCGTGCCGGCTTTTTTGATATACTGCCAGGTGCGCTCCCAGGTGTGAATGGCCAGGCCTTTGAAGGTCGGCATGCGGTAAGGCGGCAGCTCCATTACAAACGGTGTGGCCGAGCCTCTGATGACCGTGATGCGCAGCAGTTTGGCAACCAGCAGCGCTCCGGCCCAGGCGCCGAGGGTGATGAGAAACATAATCAGGGCCTCATACCGCGCAAAAAATGCGGCGATCAACAAAGCAAATACAGGCAGTTTGGCGCCGCAGTTCATAAAGGGCACGGTCAACAGGGTCGCCAGGCGTTCACGCGGTGACTTGAGCGTGCGGGTTGCCATCACTCCCGGTACCGCGCAGCCGCCGGCAATCCCGCCGGATACGATAAAAGCCATCACCGAGCTGCCGTGCAGACCAAATATGCGAAATATGCGATCCAGCATAAAGGCCACCCGGGCCAGATAGCCGGAGTCCTCCAGAATGGCAATGCCGAAAAACATAAACATGATTAGGGGCACAAAACCCAGGACGCCGCCGACACCATCAATGATGCCGGAAACGATCAACGATTGCAGCAGACCATCCGGCAAAACGGCTGTCAGAGTCGATCCCAACCAACCAAAAAAAGATTCCAGCCATTCCACCGGCAGTTTACTGTAGGTAAAGGTAAAATGATAGAGCCCGGCAATCACCGCCAGCATAATCAACGGACCCAGAAAACGATTGGTCAGCACTTTGTCAATTCGATCCGAGCTGTATAGCCGGTTGCGGTCGTATTTGTGGTAGATGACCCCTTGCTTTAAAATGGAATTGATATACCCATAACGCTGATCGGCAATAACAGCCTCCGGATAGGTATCCAGGGTATTTTGTAAGTGGCGCGATACCTTGCGTACCTGCTCTTCCAGCCGGCCGGATAGGTCCGCATCGGTCTTGCGACCGAGGGTAAGGATTTGTTCGTCATTTTCCATGTATTTCAAGGCAATCCAGCGCGCCTGGTAGGTGTCGGTTAAAAAAAGATTATCCGCGATGTCCTTTTCCATTTCAGCCAGAACCGGGTCGATATCCGCACCGTAAGAAATTTTAAGTGGGCTTAACTGCTTCTTTTCATTGATGATTTGAAAAGCATTGTCCATGAGCTCCTTTTTGCCTTTGCCCGAGCGAGCAATTGTGGGGATCACCGGCACACCCAGCAGGGAGGCAAGCTTTGCGGCATGAACCTTGATGCCCCTTTTCTTGGCCACATCGATCATATTCAAAGCAATGCAAATCGGTATACCCATCTCCAGGAACTGAACGGCCAGATACAGATTGCGCTCCAGGTTGGAGGCATCAACGATGTTGATGACCACCTCCGGTTTCTGGTTGACCAGAAAATCGCGGGCCACCACTTCTTCCAGAGAATAAGCGGTAAGCGAGTAAGTGCCGGGAAGATCAACAATGTGAAGCCTGAATCCGTCGCGCACATAGGTGCCTTCCTTTTTTTCAACCGTCACGCCCGGATAGTTTCCAACGTGCTGCCGTGATCCGGTCAGTTCATTAAAAAGTGTTGTTTTACCGGCGTTTGGGTTGCCGGCCAGTGCAACGGTAGGTGCCATCAGCTAATCGACCTCCACTTCGATAAAGTCGGCTTCATTATTGCGCAATGTCAGCGTTGCCCCCATGACCCTCAGGGCCACGGGGTCTTTCAAGGGTGCGCGCCCCTGAACTTTAATCTCCGTTCCCGGCACCAGGCCCATGTCGCGGATACGCCGCCCCAGTTCGCCGCCGACTTTGATGCTGGCAATGGTGCCGGTTTGATTATCACTCATGTTACGCATATTGATTCGCATTTCCATTCAATCCTCCGTGTAAAACACTCTAATCATAAAGACGAAAAAGTTTGGTATACCAAACTTTATACGGTGTCAAGAAAAAAATTCATATGTTTAAACTTAATACCTCCATTCATCTAAAATTATTAACAATTCAACTTTTGATATAGTTGATAGGTTAAATATCCGGCAGGCATTTGAATTTCTTGAGGCAGGAGAGCTTGAAGGTGCTTAACGGCTGAAGAGCAACGTCATCGGTTCGGTCGCTTTAGAATGCTCTGATCCTGAATCATCGAACACGGCGACCGCAAAACTATACCTTTTTTTAGGGTTAAATATAACGTCATCTTCATGCCCGGTATTGAGTTTGCGATAAAGCATTACCATCCATCCGTCATCCGCATAACGGCTGATGGCCTTAACGTCAAACCGCGATCCTGAAGGTTTTAGTGGGAGACGGTAGGGGATTATGTCCCCGGCCGCAAAGATGGAATAGTCTGTAATTTTAACCGTTTCTTCCAGAAGCAAAAATCCGGGAACTGAGGGTTTTACAGCCGGATTCTGCATGAATAAGGGTCGGGTCCCATCCGGCGTCTCATTTTTAACATCTCCACCGGCTCCGACATCTTTTCTGCGCCCGGTTTCACGATACGATCCGGTCGGATTCCCGGCAACAGTTAACCAGGCATCATCCGCGTAACCGTATGGAGCGGAACGGGCAGCCTTCCAGTGCCAGAGATCCCCTTTTTCATCATCGGTCTTTGTAGCAAATTTCCAGCCTTTTCTGGGTACGTCCGCCGGGCTATGACAGGTGATCGCGCATCCGCGCGTACCGAATTTGTTAATCCGTGTGATCTCGAACAATAACGCAATGCGATCCTCATTGCCTTGAAGATGAAGCCACTTTTGACCATCAAACATCCAGGATTGCTTCGTGATGCTTTTGGTCGGATCCTTCCATTTGAACAAAAAAAACAACTGATCATCGGTATACAGTGCCCTGCTGGTCACCGTCCCATTTGCGCCGACAACCGGTTCTCGGCCTTCGACGAGCAGCTGAGCGGCTTGTGCTGTTTCCCATACAGGATCATCCAACCCTTTCGGAGCCATTTTAACATAACGGGCGGAGACGATCAGGGTGTGGGCTCCCGCCAGCTGTTGCATCATCAATATCCAAACGGATAAGATGATGGTCGCACCCCCTATTGCGCTGATGACAGTCCGTAAACGCATGCAAATCCTCCGATCTTGTTTTATAGCGATTGTCAATCAAGCGTTCC
>JABAHP010000715.1_pt1 | contig 11931 bp, 18 predicted proteins | sample 7062081 | NCBI WGS metagenome assembly JABAHP01 (sample SAMN14534357, study PRJNA622989) | marine sediment metagenome | biome: marine biome [ENVO:00000428]; feature: marine pelagic biome [ENVO:01000023]; material: deep marine sediment [ENVO:00002113] | place: India: Gulf of Kutch | collected... | reverse complement strand
GTGTAGTTACTCACCGAACTCCTCCTTCAGCCACTGGGCTACGGTGTCGGTATCGACGACGACGCCAAGTAGCCAGACAAGCAGCTCATAGAACGCCTGGGGCTGCCGCTTCTGGCGATACATGCGACGAGCCCAGGCATATACAGAGGCTTGGCGCATACGCTTACGCATGTGGGCCCTAGCCCCCTCAAGGGTCAGCCATTCAGCTATCAGCTCGGCACGTGCCTCCGCCTCGTCCTTGTTGTCCCCATACACCAGGACGGCGAGCCGGAATCCCATGCCAGTACTGTCTGGCTCCAGTATCTCCAACGCCGTCCGCACACGATCTTGGACAAGGAAACGATGTCTAATCCTCTTCATAGTGGGTTACCTCCCTGGCCGTTTTACGACGACTCGACCACAAGTCATGCACTGATATACTATCCATGGCCCTCGGTTGTCCACTCCAGAGCCCATCAGGGCCATATAAACACCATGACACTTTGGTACCTTATTGAACGGGTTCAGATTCAACATCATTGTCCTGCCTCCAATCCTCCCCCTGTAAGTGCCTGAGGAACTTCTTGACCAGCGTCAGTGTCCTCCACTTGCCTGTAAACGACTCGTACACGAGTTCATTGCTAGTCTCCTCGATCACCAAGTAGATAACCTCTACAGGATGCTCAGAGACGATACGGTGTACACGCTCCCGCACCTGGGTCATCAAGATGGGGCTGTGTACCTGGTCGAAGCAGACTAGGCAATGGGCGTGCTGTAGATTCAGCCCCGTACCCAGGGTATGGATAGTACCCACCAGGAACTGGGGAGCACCCTCATTACCTTCCGCCCACCTCTGTATGATAGGATCGCGCTTCTTTATAGGAACGTCCCCGGTAATAGCTGGTCCTGAACGTCCACCCTCCGACAGGAAGTTGGCCACCATTCGAGCAGTGGACTTGAACCTAGTAACGATGACGGCAGGATACTTGTAGGACGACGCCCACTCCTCCAGCCATTCCATCTTAGCGCCGCGGCACCCTGGGTCGATATCTCCAGGATTGGATAGCCACCTCTCCATGCGGGTGAGACGCGCCAGCACATTCTTGACTATGAACTTGGTGACCCTGGGCGCATCGGAGGAGTCAGTATGCCTGACGGCGAACTCTACCCGACTCTTATCCTTCAGAGCGTCGTAGACCACCTTCTGCCTGCCCACCAACTCCAAAGGCATTACGGTGTCTGTGATGCGGGGCAGCTGAGGAGCGACTTGGGCCTTAGTCCGGCATAGTCCGTACCGGCTCATGACCTCTGCCAGGGCATCCAGGTTCTTGCCACCGATAACCTTGCGGAACCTGCGTACCGCGGGCAGGCTCTCGTCGTCACTCTCGATGACCTTGCCACTCGGCAGACGGCGTAGGGTGGTCATCTTGAAGTCGACGAATAGGCCAAACCACCGCCAGTAGCTGGACAGCCCCTTCACCTGGGGAGCCATCCAACGCATTTGAGACCATAGTCCAGACGGCTCCTTACTCCAAGGGGTAGCAGTGAGGGCTATGCGGTTAGCGCTGTCCGGAGTGACCTCCATCACGGCTTCGGTCCGACGAGCATTGCGGTTCTTGATGTAGTGGGACTCGTCGATTATGACCGTGGCCCAAGGTATCGAGGCGTACCCCTCCCGAGATACGCGGATACCAGCATAGTGGCAAACGACCCAATCGGCCCCTAACTCCTGCAAGCGGTCGGGCGTAGGCGATAACTCTAGGCTTTTGCCGGCGCTTTGGGACCATCTGCGCCAGCGCCCTCCGACAGTAGCGACAGTTACCTTGGCACCTGGGACGATCTGGCGTATCTCCCTGGCCCAGTGGAGCTTGAGGGCGTTGGGGCATACGACCAGGATAGGATACCCCGGCTCCCCAGGTGGGGATAGTCTCGTGGCCATCAGGTAGGCGGCTACGATCGCTTGGGTCGTCTTGCCCAGTCCTGGATCGTCCCATAGAAAACCTCCTCTGGACCCGGAGGCCCCACCCCAAGGCTTGCGCTTCAGTAGATACCGTATGCCGTCCTTCTGGAAGTCGTACAGGTCACGTTTAATTGGTGGCGGCATCGGCGTCCTCGATCAGGTGAGGGAGCCTAAGCTCCACGGGGTGGACCAGGTTGGCGGTACTGTCGATCAAGTCCTCAGACCCCCCCTGCCACTCGAACCCAAAGCGACCTGGGCCAAACTGACGAACTTGTCTGGCAAACTCCATCGCCTTTATACAATCATCAGGGCATTCCTTGCGGAGTATCTGGCTCAGCTCACTACAGATACCATGAGCCTTGGGGTCGGCGGGCACCTGGATCTTGTCTCCAAAGTGGACGGCAAAGTACGGCCAGCCTCCCTCTAGTGGGATAGTGATCGTCAGACCCTCCCGGTACTCCGGGTCCAGTGCCCTGAGCAGCTCGGCTGCCCTGGGACTGACCTCTTCAAGGAACTGTATTGTCCTATTGTCCATATGCGCCTCCTCATCCTCCAGGCGCGAAGTAGACAGGCGTCGACCATGTCTCTCCGCACAACCTGCAATAGTAGTAGTGTACCCGACTGAAGAGCCATCCACCCTGCCCCAGGTACTTCTGGCAGTTCTTTGGATGCATGCATCTACGGTGACCAGGAACAGTGCCGCGAGTGCGTCGTCTCCTGCTCATATCAAGTGCTCCTCATCGTCCAGGCATAAGGCCACGTGGTAGGCATTCTCGATGTAGGTCATGGCATGCCTGAGGGCGTCGACCTCATGACGACAAAGCCCTTCCCGCCCTGGGGAGCCTGAGGGGTAGAGCTTGTGGTGCTTGAAGTGGGCCTTGAGCCGCTTGTCCGTCCACTGCTGCTTAGCTTGGGCAGGAGACTGCTGGTGGTAGATAGGCACCTCATAATGCCTGCTCCACAACTTGGTCCGACCGATAACCTCCACCGCGTCCAGGCTAGCCCCGACATTAGCAGAGAAGGTGTCCGGTCGTATGATGTAGCTCTCGGTCACCACTACGTCGGCGTCCCCGTACATCATCTGGGAGACACTTATCTCGTCACCAAGGTCGTCAAATGTACCCCACTTCTTCAAGTAGTACCCTGGGTCCACGCTGTCGTGCCAGTAGTGCACTCGAACCCATCCTGTAGTGCCACCTGGGTCTACCGCCAGTACAATACACTCTTTACTGGTGTCCCGTCTCGCTCTGGGTCTAGGCATGGTTATACCTCCTTATAGTCATACTCACGAACCAGTTCCTCCCCAGTCCTATGCCACCAGCAGTGGTCTATCCACTCCTTCACACCATGAGCCTGCACTCCATGAGTACCCATGATCCGACGGTAGTGGGACTCGGGGAACATTCTACCTAACGGCCGCAGTAGCTCTCCAATGGGGTGCTTCCCTCCCACATACGCGAGGTGGTCGGGTTGGCCCTTCTCCTTCTTCACACTGGATAAGCCATAAAGCACCTGAGACTGTATCGCTTTACTGAACTTGCCCCCCGAGTCGTACCAAGGGATGTAAGTGTCGTAGTGGAGCAGCCCGTACACCCCAGACACAATGTATATGTCTAGCCAGTTTGGTACGTTAGCCAGTACCTCGTGCCAGGGATACCTCTTGGGCCTACCATGCAGCAATCGCAGTTCCGCCCGTAAGGTACTGAAGACTGGACCCAGATACCGGCACAGGGCAGGCATCTCTCGGTGGTCATCGTTCTTGGTATCCCCACAGAGCAAGATCAGTAGGTCATAGCCCTCACTCGTCGTCGTCATCGTCCCCGACCCCGTCCAGCGTGTCTAGGAAGTCCAACAAGCCATTATCCAGCATATGCTCCGCAGAGGGCGAGGCAGTAACTGGCAATGGCTTGTCGGGTCGTCTCGCTGGAGCAGTCTTGCGGGCAGCGATCTTCTCCAGCCTGGCCCTCTTGCGCTTGAGTATCTCCTCATCAGAGGCATCCCTGACGCGTAGATATTGGACCAGGGAGTCGTGGTGGATATGCGCCACACCATCGATCTCGACTGCCTGCTCTGTTATACCGAAGCGGTTGCGGCTGACTGCGTTGTACATAGTTGTGGAGGAGCGGCAGGCGATGAGGGCTGCTACCAGTACAGGGTAGTACGGCAGCTCATCTGGAGCGAATGGAACTGTGACGACGAATCGCTCGTTCTCCTCATCTATAGTCACTTCTATGCCCCACTCGGTGTGGGTTGGTCGGGTACTATGGGGTGCTGGCATGTCTACTCCTTTGCTATTGCATGCGACTGACTACGTACCCAGCATTGCTGGTCCGCGCCAGTACGCCTTCGTTGAGGCAATGAACACAAACATGGTACTCTTGCAGGGTAGCATTGGACGGACCGCATGCCACTGGCTGGAGCTTCTTGCTGTCCGTTCTAAAGAAGCAGCAGTCACAAGGCATATAGCCTGGACGGGCTAACCCCCACGCCGCCCTCATCTTGCGGACATGTGGCTTCTCCTCCAGCATCATAATGCGGTGCCATCGTCCAGAGTAGAAGGCCATCGCCACCCCAGGGGTCTTGGAGTAGTCTGGAATGTGGATGCGTCTGCCGTAATGCTCTCTGAGCTCGGATACTATGGATGCCACGCTACTGTGGCCCTTAACAGGTATCCAAGGCTCGATGTACAGATTGTACATAGCAGCGTACCCCTTGGTCCGGGTCTTGAGCAGCTGGCGCGACTCTCTACTACCTGGAAGCGCTGGACGACCATGGTAGGTCCGCCTGACACGCCTACCCTTGCCCTTACCCTTGCCCTTGGGCCTTGGGGCCTCTGCCTGCTCCCTGGTCAGGAGGGTGACGGTCAATCTTTGAGCCATGCTGCCACCTCCTGCTCTATACGCGGACGGTCGAGGTCGTAGTCTGGATCTCCTGCTCGCCCTTTGTGAAAGGCCAGGTGCCAGGCTCTTGGACTATCCTCTCGTTCTATATGCTCCATCCACTTAATGATTCGCGGCCAATAGCTAGCAGGCCAGGCAGCCCTCAAGTAACTCGACACCGCCTCGCGGGCCGCCTCATCCACTGGGTTGATTTCTGTGTGATGCTCCAATGGGATAACGAAGTCGATATGGTGAGGGGACATGGTGCTACCAGTAAGGTACACCCGACCCTCCTCCACTACCAATTGCAGGCTGGTGTAAGACACCCTGTACCGTCCAGGCTCGACGTCCTGTCCTCCATATGCTTTGAGATTGTTGCTCATTTCCAACTCCCAATCTCCCCGGCATCGTACGAGGGGCCGTGCTGGGTGCCTAGGCCGACAGCCGATGCTGTGGGGTAGGCCCAGGCGAATGCCTCGCGGAACCAGTCTGGTGCCTCCTGGAGGAACCCAGGGCGGCCGAACATGTCCCAGAACTGGCTGGCGATCTCCTCGAACACCTTGGTGGCAGAGTCGACGAACTCCGCATTGTCTGGCTCGAACAAGCCATACTCTGCTTGCATCTCTGTCAAGAAGTCGTCGAAGGCTTTGATGGTCGCGAGGACGAGTTTGGCCATGACCAATAGGCCGGGGTCGGGAGGGGGGCCGCCTTGGGTGGACTCGACCAGGGAGGCGACCTTGGCGCTGAGGTGGAAGCTGGGCACTGGAGGTGGCTCCTGCCCTTCCATGTAGCTCACCCACCTGCCCCACTTGTTCTCGAGATTGAAGGTGTGCGCGTCCAGTACATTCAGTACAGTGCGATAGGCTTCCAGAGTAGCAACCGCCCGCGCGTGTTGAAGAGCCACCTCTGCCAGTTGCCTGTCGTCACCATTCTCCAGAGAGTCGCGCATGCGGTCCCTCAGCTTCGATAGGGCCTGCACACGATTCTCAATGAGAACGTCCATACCCCCTCGGAACTCCTGTAAGTTCAGATACCTCATGGCACCACCTGTACCTTTCTCCTGTCTAAGACAGGGTGAGAGGTAGACCCCTCGATGGGACTTGTGATGGGGTCTACCTGGTTGAGTATTCCTTACTATATTATACTATAAGCAACGCTCAAAGTCAAGCCTGGCAAAGAAAATAGTTTGCTACGCCACTCCCTTAACAGTCTTGCCACTCTCTGAATCCGTGATCTCGAACTGGATAGCCTCAAGGTCCCACTCACTCCTGGGAAGCAGCTGATGGCTAAAGCACACGAGATGGGCCTGACCCGACGAGCGTGAACCGAGGTCGACGTCTAGCCTGCGTAGCTCCTCATAGAACTTGTTACGGCCAAGAGCGTTATAGCCACTGATCTTACACCAAGCCTTGTAGGCAGCATATACAGCAGCTGCTCTCACCGGCTCCCCAGGGGCGGGCCTGGCAGCAGCGGCGATGGCACCGGCGGACGCATCAGCAGGGGAGTTGACGACAGGGGCATTCGCTCGCTGGTCGGGTGGAATGACTTGGAGACAGTCCGAGGCAAAGTGCTGGGTCTTGTCCATGTCGTCTCGATAGGCAGTGGTGTGGGCCCGTACGGACTTGGGTATCAAGAAGTGCCCTCGCTGTCGTAGGCGTAGCAGACCTTGTATCGCCCATGCCAAGATGCCTGGACCCTCCTGCTCTACTTGGACTCTAATGTTGGGGTCTGCCTGGTCGGAGGGTAGCGGGGGCATGGTGATCAACTGTACACGACGGAATAGGCCATCGTCAGGGTCGCTCAGAGCAGGCTTCTTGGTCATGGCCCAGAGGACCTTAGCAGTGGGGAGTATCTCGAAGGCGTTGGCGTACTTGGCCTCTACGCGGATCGGGTCACCAGAGACCAACGCATTCAGTACATCGGTATTCGAGAGGAAGTCGGTACCCACGTCTGTGCCGTAGATCAAGGTCTTGCCCACGATGTTGTTCAAGGCGAAGCGGCTGCGGGCCAGCTCTCTGAGGGAGACCATCGTAGCGTGCCCACCTAGAGCAGTTAGTATGCCACGGATCAAGGTGGACTTGCCTGAGCCCGGACGGCCGACTATCCATACCATCACGTCATGTCGTGTGTCTCGTGTTAGACAATACCCTATATACTCCTGCAGGAATTGGACCTCGGGCTCAGGGAGTCGGCTGACCACCTTGAGGAAGGCAGGGCATTGCTGGGCAAAGTGCCCCTTGGGGAGGGCATACTCTACACGGTGAGTGGAGTAGTCATCACGCCTATGGGGTCTGAGCTTGAGCGGTCTGGTTGGGTCTAGGTCAATGGTCCCATTGGTACATACCACGATGTCCCTCTGGTCCCAATTCTCTAGCTCACGGCAAGTGGACCAGAACAAGAGATTGGCTACAGACTCGACTCGTGAGGACGTCAGGGAGGGGCGGTCGACTTCGTCCAGGGAGTTCATGATCCACCGTTTCACCGTATGATCGGGTGTCGGCTCCCAGGCTCCTTGATCGTAGTGCATCCACTCCAGCGCTGGGTGGTACACAAGGTTCGGGTGCTGCTCAAGGACGAGGTCCCGTACATCGGCATCGGTCGGCCGGCTGTCCTTGATAGCCTGCTGGAGTATGGTCTTACCACCTAGACCGGCCTCCTTGGCAGCCTCCGCCCAAGTATCCCTGGCAGTGGTGTCCGCGGTGGATAGTACCCTGGCGAACTCCCTGCGTAGAGCGATGAGTGCCTGTGGGGAGTCTACTTGGGCGGCGTCCTCGATGATGTCCTCTGGTGTCCTGAAGACGAGAGGGGGCATCTCCTCCATACCGGCGTCTAGTGCAGCTTGAATGGTCTGGGCTGCCTCACGACGAGGGAGCTTGACCGACAGGGCAGCATCAAGCAGACGGCTAGCAAGAGCCTCTGCATTCAGGCCAGCAGCATCTACATACCTCCCCAGGGCGAAGGCTGCCTGGTTCAAGGCATTGTTGCGGTCCCCCTCCGAAGCCGTGCGCACACGCCTGAGCTCCTGGCGGAGTATACGGGTCATATACTGCCTGACGTCTGCCACTGTAACGATCTGCAGGTCCGCGGTGGAAGCGCCAGTGGTGGGGTGGGTGGTGGCGGCCGGGTGGTTGAAGCTGATGGAGAAGATCTGCCCACTGCCACTGCCGCTACCACTGCCAGGCCTGTTGAGGGGTAGGGATGCCCGGAGCTCAGAGGTACTGTAGGTGAGGTCTGGGCGCCAGTGGACAATCTGGACCGGCCGGGGTGGGTCATACTTGTGGTTGAAGGTCCCGGGCAGCCGCAGCACACGAGCTAGGTCTTTGCTGGCTGGATCTGCGAGGTAAGGTCGGGAGGGGTTGGACGGCGCCGACGGAGGTGCCGCCAGCCAGCGGACCCAGTTTGCCTGCAACTCGATTGCTAGACGTGATGCTTTCACCGGTGCTGAGAGTAGCCAATAAGCGTGGAACCCACCACCACTATCGACTACGACGGACGGGGCCGGGTCCAATGCCAGAATGTAGTCTAGTAGGTCTGCCTTGCTGGTCTCTCCTGCTGTGGGGAGCCCTGGAGCAGGTGGGGCAGCATCGGCATGGACATCGAACTCGGCAAAGATGGCGGCAACGCTAGCAATGTCCTCTATCTTGCCACGTACTCGATAGGGGGGTGCTGGCTTGCCCCGCTGATTGTGGGTGGGGATACCCTTACATGGATGCACGCTGAAGTAGAGGTCGGCACTCTCCTGGAATGGAGGGAACTCTTCTCCGACTTCGTACCACAGTGTGCGGCCGGCCTGCTGCCCCCTAACCTTCTGCCATATATAGCAGTAGGCAGGACCTTGTGCCCCCTCCCCAGGAGGGCGATGCAGCAGGTCGAGCAGTTGCCTTGCGGTAGCTTGGACTGGTGTGGACTGACTCACGGGACTGCTCTCCTTTTGTGTGTGAGGGACTGTCGGTAGCAACTTCAGAAGTCCTCTCAAAAAAACAACTTATTATTCTCTCTAAGTTTCCCCGCTAAAAAAAGTTAGAAGCTTGTTTTATTAGGAAAGGGGTATAGGCGAAAATTATTAGGCTTTGCGCTCTAGTCGGGAGTTGATGGTTCAATCTTGGACGGGGTGCCGGGGATACTGAACTTGCGCCTATTAGGGGGACAGATGCGGTATAGAGTTCTCCAGCTGATATGGAACTTGGAGCAGATGGTCGTCACTATCTCCTGTCGTCCATAGTAGGCGTCTTCGATTTGGCGCTCGCGGAGCTTGAGTGTAGCTGGGGTACGTTCCACCCAGGTAGGGGCATTGTCGTTATTCTTGTCTAGGACTACGATCTCGTGTGCTTGAGGCTTCCGGAGGGGTACTTCAGCGTCTCGGAGTATACGGTATAACTTATTATAGCTGATGCCATACTGAAGTAGGATGTCCCTCACGGGCACCTGGGTATTCTTATACATAGCTGCGATTGCTTGCTCGTGCGCCTTGATCAGTGTGCCGATCTGGTCTGCTAGTGTAGCCATAGGTCTGCGAACTCCTCTTCCACAGCGCGGTCGATTGCTGCCAATGCTCTACGCTTCTGCCTCTTGGTCTTCCAATGCCTGCCGCTATGCCTGCTTGGGTGGGACTGGCGTCTCGGTACCTCTGCCTTGTCGAGCGCGTAGTAGAGTGCCCCGGAGCCGATGTTATAGGTGTCCATTATCTCCTTGATGGGCATACCGTCTCTGTAGGCTTGTACGGCCTTGAGCTTATTCGAGTGCAGTGCCATTTAGTTGACCTCCATCTCCTGGCCCCGCCCTGGGGAGCGGTTGGTAGATTCGGGGCATAGTAAACACCAAAAGGCCCCACCCCCCGAAGGGGATGGAGCCAATTGCCGGGCCTTGGCCAGTCCTACCTCAGCCCTATGGAGGAGAACCTACGAGAGAATGTCGGTCAGGTTGTCGTCCTCGTCCTCGTCGTCAAAGTCGTAGTCCTCGTCGTCATCCTCGACTTCCGCCGCTGTCAGGCTGCCGACGATGGTAGCAAGCCGCGGGGCGCCTGGCTTCTTGGGCTTGGCCTTCTTGCTGCCACCCTTCCACGCCTTGGTGAACTCCCACCGGAAGCTGTCGTCGCCCTCGCCCACGGTTGCCGGCCCCAGGGCCGCCTTGAGTGCGTCTTGGATCTGCTCGACGGTGAAGTGTTCGGTGGAGAATCTGAGCAGCATCCGGCGAACCGCGTGCTGTCCGAAGGTCGAGGTGCCTTGGGCCACCTTCGCCTTGTGCTCCTCGCAGGCTGCGGGATCGATGTACCAGGTCTCGACCTTGCCGACCAGCAACTTGATCTTGCTGCCGGACTCGACGATGAATGCGCCGTCGGGGGTCAGTACTGGCCCGTTCTCGTCTGTCTTGACCTCCACGTACTCGCCGAGCTTGCCTTCCTTCAGGAGCTTGCGGACGTACTGGGGATGCTTGTACTCCATGGCCTCCGCGGCCTCGCGAATGGTGTACCACTTGTTAAACGGTGCTGGGATCTGGACATTGGTGTCGTTAGCCATAGTTGGCCTCTCTTTCTGGGGCTACCCCCTTTGGGGTGCCACCTACTATTGGGTTTGTGCCCTTGCAGAGTCTAGGACTGTGTGTTACCCTGCCCCCTAAAGGATGACCCTATTATACCCTATACAACGCTATAAATCAAGCCCGGCAATCAAATTGGTCTTGCGGTACAAAAGGCCCCTTGGGGCTGATGTGAGGCCCTTGGAGAGGTTCCCCTGGCAAAGAAGAAGCGCCGGCCTGGCAGTCCCTTGGGACCTTGGACCGGCGCCTTCTATAGGGTGCCTATCGAACTTCGGAGCCGTCCGTCACTGCTTCCTCCTCCTGCTCGTCAAGGAGGGTAGCGAGGTGGCACCAGCCGTCTGCGTATGCCTCCCCCTTCTCCCTAAGCCCTGCCGCGCGGCTCTCCCACATATCCCCCAGGTTCGTGATCTTGTCCCACAGCTCCTCTCCGTCGGCTGCGTCGAACCAGTTCTTATCGACTGCCTCCTCAGCGACGTCCCAGGCTGCCTGGCGGAGCTTGGTGAGCCTGTCGGCCTCCTCGAAGCACTCTGCCGACCACGCTTGGAGTTGGCAGACCAGCTCGTAGATAGTCTTGGCCGATGCGGCCCGGATAGTGATGGACATCCCGCCTACTTCGATGCGGGTACCCTCGTAGACGGGGCTGTCATCGTCTGGGTTCCTGGCTGGGATTGTCGTTACCTTTGCCATAGCTACTCTCCTTTTGCCCTATGGGCTCATGTCTGTGGCGGGGGAGATCTGGTCCCCGTCGGTCGGACTCGCGTTTAGTGCGTAGAGGACCATCTCTTTTGCGATGGCCTCCTTATCAAGGCTGCCGTCATCTTTCTGGAAGTATGCCGCCCAGTACCCTGGACCGTCCTGGTGCTCTGCCTCGCCGATGTAGTCCTCCTTTAGGTTTGGCAGGACCTCTCCGTAGGTCTTGAGGATATAGAGCTTACAGAGGGAGTCAAATGGGAAGTCTGGAAAGCATCTCTCGGGGGGCGGGATGTCGGGGGCCCCTGCACTGCCTGGCGCCTCGAACTCCCTGCCGCCGTAGTACTGGTCGGGTGGGGGGTCACGCTCTACGAAGTCCCCCAGGTCTCGGGTCCAGTCCAGGCCACTGCTCTGGATGTACTCGTCAAAGGTCTGCTCGGTGCCTTCCAGGCAGAAGTCCCTGAGGTAGATCTCCATACCTACTGTCCAGTTGGCCGACCGTGGGCTGACCCTGAACCCCAGGTCGGTGTGGAGCCACTCGAGGACTTGGTGGAGCGTATCTCGCTTTGCTACGCACTCGTCCATCAGGGATGTCCACCAGCTGCGGTCCTTCCTGCCGATAGGGAGGTGAACCTTGCCATTCACCCGCATCGTAGCGTAGGCGGCAAGGTCGGCGTAGTGTAGGTAAAGCTTTGCTACCTTGGTCGCCAGGTTTGCCACCCTCTGCTCGTTATACTGTTCGCTTACTTGTCCCATAGTATTATCTCCTTTGCTATACTTCGTTGGGGTTGCTAGGAAAGAGGGGCAGGGATTGCTCCCCACCCCTCGGCTAGTCTGCTGGTCCTAGTCGAAACCGCGCCGGTCAAACCAGAGATCGGTGCCGGCCAT
>JABAHP010007800.1_pt1 | contig 11933 bp, 10 predicted proteins | sample 7062081 | NCBI WGS metagenome assembly JABAHP01 (sample SAMN14534357, study PRJNA622989) | marine sediment metagenome | biome: marine biome [ENVO:00000428]; feature: marine pelagic biome [ENVO:01000023]; material: deep marine sediment [ENVO:00002113] | place: India: Gulf of Kutch | collected... | reverse complement strand
CAATCCACGCGCATGATCGGGAAAAGTATAGCACAGATCCTGTGCGGTGTAAAACTGGACCCGCGGTGGCGGGGGATGCAGTACCCAAAGCCCCCGTGCCGCTGCTCGTGTGCTACGGTTCAACAGGAACGACGCACCGGACCCCAACCCAGTGCATCCGGTAGGAAGACGGTGTGAGCACCGCCCGGCAATAGACCCCACCTGGTCGGCCTCCATCAAACCACGAGGCGCCGCGCGCTATGTGCAGGGTCCCGGAATCTGGTCCCCGGGGATTGTCCACTGGAGAGCGGGCGTAGTAGTCCTCCGACCACCAATCGGAGGTCCATTCCCAGATGTTGCCTGCCATGTCCAGCGCCCCGCACCAACTGGCCCCGGCGGGATAGCTGCCCACAGACGTCCACTGTGCAGCCCCATCGTCAACGCTGGTGTCGCGCCACTTGTAGGTGCAATTGACGTCGCAGTAGTTGGCGCGCCTTCCATCAAAGGTGTCGCCCCAGGGATATGTCCTGGCCTCCGGGCCACGGGCAGCGTATTCCCATTCGGCCTCAGTGGGCAGGCGCCCCCCGACCCAGGAACAATAGGCCGCTGCTCCGAACCAGGAAACCTCTACAACGGGATAATCCTCGTAGCCGGCCTCCGGGACGAACAGGCCATCACTCTCTTCGATGTGACCGTATACTATCCCTCGATGGCCCGCACCCGGTTCCAGCCAGCTAACACCATCCTCCACCTGGTTGCCCCGCTCGTTCAGAAAGGCGGCGAACATGGCATTGGTCACTTCGGTCTGGTCAATCCAGAAGGCGTCTAATGCCACCGCATGTACGGGCCGCGCCCGCTCGTCACGGTTGCTGCCCATCTCGAATTGACCTTCCGGTACGTAGACCAGGGTCATTCCATCGCGATCGCGGATCTGGGTATCAAAGGGTGCAGGCTGACGCGTAGACGATGGGGCCCCGGTGAGCAGGTCGGTCGGTTCAGGCGCCTGCATAAGACCTGGCACTTCAGGGGAGTGTTCGCTCGGTCCAACTACTCCGGTAGGACCGGGCACTGCAGAGGGGTGGGTGGCTCTTGCGCCAGCTTCAGGGAGCGGTGCGGATTCCGGCGCACAACCGCACAGGAGCACAAGCAAGGCAACGACGAGAAGCGACGCGGACCTGTTGTTGATATTCATCTCCACTATCCTTTGTGTCCATCCCTCTCTGATAGTAGAGACGCGCCTGCTACGTGGGAGGTTCCCCACGTAGCAGGCGCCCGCGCTGTCACTTGTGCCTGGTGAGCCTCCGATGCCGAGGAGTCTTGCTTGCCTATAGTTGGTGCGCCAGCGCCGAGGGCGTCTGGCAGCCGACAATGGCCGGGGCCTCGTGGATCAGCTCGTCATTCTCGAGGGCTGCCACCATGAACAGGGCAAAGTCCACGCGGCGCGTGAGATTGCTCTCGAGGATGGGATCGCCCACGTGCCGGCTCCACACAGGCAGGCCCTGGCTCTCGCCCTCTTCAAGGTCGCTTCCACGAACGACAGTCCACCGGGCATCGCTGGCAAAGATCCGCCGGCACGCTTCGACCTGGTCGTCGATCTCGACAACGCGAAAGAGCTTCCCGAACCAGGCAGCCGCTCGAACGGCCCACTTGCTTGTTTGCGGGTATACGTCCTTGCCGTCACGCGTGATGTGCCACCCGCAGGAGAAGATCAGGCGAGCACCCGGAGGAGCATAGTCCAGAACCGCCTGCGCCGTCCCAGAAGAGTATTGCTGGACGCCCCAGGGGACGAGCACGGTCAGCACCCCATCGCACCCGGCAATCGCCTTCTTGATCACTTCCCGGTCGTTCGTCGCTCCCGGAATGATCGTGATGCGATCCTCAAACTCGACGAGTTTCCCTACGCTCTGTTCGCGGCAAACGCCGACCACTTTGTAGCCCCGGTCCAGCGCATGCTGAACCATGTACTTGCCGAGCTTGCCAGAGGCCCCGATGATGCAAACCTTCACTGTATTCCTCCCATAGCGGTGATATGGTCAAGAGCAAGAATTGTGCTCTGACCTATGAATATCGAAGCTCCAATCCACCTACCTTGCGCTGGGCATCACCGGCAGGCGGCGTTTCGATCCATTACATCCTGCGCAAGAGTATGATCGGGCGGCTGATACTCCTGGGGTCCTTGACATCTCCAAGCGGGCTTTCCAGATCCCAGTTATTCCACCATCCTACGAACTCGAATTCGCCACTGTGCTCGATGAGCTGCAAGAACTCTTGCGGAAAGATCACCCTCCTGATGCCGGTCTCCGCGAGGTGGGTCACCGCGCCGTCATCCATGACTTTTACAGTGAACGTCTCCTCCACAAGCTGTTCCACCAGNNCGTCCCGCTTCATCGTCCACGATTCACTTGGCTCGGAAAAGGGCGCAAAGCGAACACACCAGTCCAGCAAGTATAGGCCACCCCTGTTGAGGACGCGAGAGACTGAAGAAAAGTGAGAGCGTAACTCCTGTGTGTTCTGCGTGTGCAACGAACCCAGCATTATGAACACGAAGTCAAAGGTCTCGCTAATGGTAAAGTCGACCATGTCCCCACGAACGAATGCCGCCTTCCCTGGGATGGCAGAAGCTTTCTGGGAGCTGTACTCGAGCATCGCCTCGCTTCTGTCCAGGCCTGTGTACGCATATCCTCTGCTGAGAAGCTCCTCCAAGTGCGGGCTGTTCCCAGACCCGAGTTCCAGGACGCTCTTTACCGGCAGCCCCGAGTACCTTTCGAAACATAACTCGAAGGTATCAACCTCTGCTGCAATATCACGATACGAGAAAGCGATCTCGTAATACCTGGGCTCGTCGTAGACTGACTTCATCCACTACATCCCCTCTGGAGCCATAGTTATGGAACTTGCGTCGCCATCGAACGCGGCGACGATGAGGGCCAAGGCTCTTGCCTCACTTATCATCCCGGCCCGCCCTTCCGCTCAGCGTCTGCGGTTGGCAATGCTGATATAGTACAGCAACTGCAGGATCGAGGTAATGGCCGCAGCCAGGTAGGTGAGCGCTGCCGCGGTCAGCACCGCCCGGGCGCCCTTGGCATCATTCTCGTTCTGCATCAGGCCGGCTTCCTGGAGCAGCTTGGTCCCCCGCCTGCTGGCATCGATCTCCACCGGCAGCGTCAGGAGTGAGAACAGGACCATCAGCGCGAAGAAAAAGATGCCGACCCACAGCATGCCGGTCATGTTGAACCACAGGCCCATCAGGATGGCGATGTAGGAGATGGTCGGGCTGAACTGGAGCGCCGGCAGCAGGAAGCCGCGTGCCTTGATCAGGGCGGAGCCGGTCTGGTACTGCTGCACGTGCCCCAGCTCGTGGGCCGCCACCGCCATCGAGGCCACGCTGTTCTTGGTCGCCACCGGGTCCGACAGGCGCACCACGTTGGCCCCCGGATCGAAATGGTCCGTCATCGTGCCCGAGATCCGCTCCACGCGGATCGGCTGCAGCGAGGTGCGGTCAAACAGCTGCTTAACTACCTGCACGCCTGCTTGCCCCGTGCTGTTTCGCACGTTGCTCCACCGGGAGAAGGTGGACCGCAGGTAGAGCTGCACCCCGAGGGAGATCAGTATCGTCGGGATAAACACGTACCAAAAGTAGGTTGGGTCAATGTAGAACATGGACGTTCCTCCTCTCTAGCCCCAGCCTTCGACGTACATATCGCGGGTGAACACGTAGGTCCGGTTGGCGCGGATCTGGACCACGACCCCCACCACCGCCAGCACCAGCCACACGATCCCCCAGAACCAGGAGCCCTCAAAGATCGGCTGAAGCGCGTTCCCCCCGGCCTGCAGGTCGGCCACGGTTACCTGGCCGAAGGCGAGCATGCCGGCCAGCACCACCAGGACGGCGCCGGCCATGGCGGTGAGCGCGATCAGCACGTACTTTTGCAGGCTGAACAGCAACGTAACCCCGGCGGCGATCAGGGCGCTTGCGATGACCACAATAGTCGTGATCAGCCCCGGATCGAACCCCAAGGCGCTCATGATGCTCGCGGCCAGCGCGCCGCCAAAAGCCCCGGCGATGATCAGCACGCCTACCATGTAGAACAGGTAGGAGAGCACAGCCCCGATGATGCCCACCACAAAGCCAACAACCAAGCCGGTGGTGGTGGCCAAAAAGCCGGTGCCCAAGATCAGGGTCACGGCGTAGGCGCCCAGCCATAGCCCGCCAAAGAACCCCCAGATGGGCAGCATCACCAGGAAGAAGCGATATCCGGCAAGCAGTATCGCCGCCCCCAGCAACACCGCAAACAGGGCCAGTGTTATCGTAGCTAGCATAGTCTTCTCCTTTCCACTCTTGCACTAGTTTCCGGCTACGCGGGATTATACGTGCAGGCACGCTTGCTGGCAAACCACCACTAGGAAAACACCCTGCTCCAGTCATCCCTCATGCTGATAGTGGTCCAGCCCTGAGCTTGTGCCGTGCTGATGACCTTTTCCGCGCCGGCAATGTAATCGAACTCGCGGTCCGCGTCGTCGTGCACGACCAGGAGGCACAGTGCGGGCAACGAAGGTCCGCCGGCAAACGCCAGCATCGGCAGGTCGCCGTTAGAGTTGCCCGCTGCCAGGATCGGGCGGCGCCCAATCAAGTTCCAGATCTGGACGGGCTTGCCCGGACCATCGTCAATGACGTCCAGCTCCGCGCGCTGCTCGATGGTGCCCCCGTCTTCGCCTTCCACGTAACGGTAGGCCACCGTGCTGCCGATGACGCGCTCGCGCGGGATGCCGTACAGGTCTTGCGCAAAGCCGCGCATAAAGTCGCGCCCGCCCCCGGACACGATATAGTTGATAAACCCATTGGCCTCGAGGTAGCGGAGCAACTCAAGCATGGGCTGATAGATGCAGTCCCGGTAGGGCAGATCCAACACCGGGTGGCGTTCGTTCTCGATGAAGCGCCTGGCATCGGCCTCGACCCGCTCGACAGCCTGCCCTTCGGACAGGGTGAGGATGCCGCCGAGGAGAATCTTCAGATCGCCGTCGTCTCCCTGATAGTGCTTGGTGACCGCCCCGCCAAGCCAGGTAAAGTCCTTCTCCCGGGCAGCCTGCCACGGCTGCTTTGACCGCAGTGAGGGGTCACCCTCAGCCTGCGCCGCGAGCCTGCGCAGCAGATAGTCGAGCTGGATGTACATCGGCTTTTCGCACCAGAGCGTGCCGTCATTGTCAAAGACCGCGATCCGCTCGGAGGGCGGGACGTAATCCGGACCGCCCTCATCGGTGACGCTGTCCACGAAATCCTGGATCGCCTTCTTGGTCGGCGTGTCGGTCCAGGATGGCAAGAATTCGCTCATGGGCTACCCCTCCACTTTCTGCTCGCTCTGTAATCTCTCATAGGCCTCGACTGCCCGTTCCAGGTCGAAGAACATCCGTTCGTGCCCCAGCACCTCTCCGAACGAGGACCGCTGGATGGTGCGCAATGGCTCCGGATTCAAGGCTGCCAGCCACAACATGATGCCCGCTTCGCGCAACCTTTCCTCGAAAGTGATCATCTGCTTTAGCGCCGTGTACTCGATGTCGGGGATGGCGCTGCAATCGAGTGCGATGACCCGGGGTTGTTCCTGTTGGATGAGGGCCAGCGCCTTTTCTCGCACCCGTGCCGCGTTGGCAAAGTAGATGCGGCCTTCCGTGCGCACCAGCAGCAGCCCGGGAAAGGTCTCGTCGCCAGGGTGGTCCTGCAGCGGGCGAAACACGTTGGTGCCCGGCTTGCGTCCCATGACATAGAGTGGCGGGTGATTGGCCTGGACGATGATATCCAGCATGGAGATGACCACGGCTACCAGGATGCCCTCCAGCGTACCCAGGATCACAACCCCAGCGAAGGTGATGATTGCCCACACCAGCTCGTGCCTGCGGATCTGGCCGATGGCCCGGAACTCGCCGACCCTGATCAGGCCCGCAGCCGCAACCAACACCAGCGCGCCCAAGGTGGCCTCGGGCATGAGACCAATCAGCGGCGCCAGGAAGAGCAGGGTTACGATCACCACCCCGGCAGTGACCGCTTCGGCCAACTGGGAGCGGGCGCCGGCCTGGTCGTTGACTGCCGTCTGCGAGGTGCCGCCGCCGGCCGGGTAGGCCTGGAAGAAACTGCCCACGGCGTTGGCCGCGCCAAGAGCCAAGAGCTCCTGATTCGCCCCCACGGGCGGATCGTCGGGCTCGGCGAATGCCCGGGCTGCGGCGATCGATTCCACGAACGAAATCAGGGCGATGCCCAGCGCGCCAGGCCACAGAGCCCCTGCCAGCGAGAGGTCAGGCAGGGAGAAAGAGGGAAGCCCGGCGGGAATATCGCCGACCAGCTTGACTCCCAGCGCGTCCAGGTTGAGCAAGGGAGAGAGCAGGACTCCCAGCGCCACCGCGACCAGGGGCGCCGGCAGGCGCTTGGTCAGGCGCGGCAACAGGATCAAGATGGCCAGCGTGACGAGGGCCAGCACAAAGGTGAGCCAGTGGATCTGGTCCAGGTTCCCCAGAAGCTTCAAGACGGTCTGGAGGATTGGCCCCTTCTCCACCGGTATGCCCAGTACCTTGCCCAGTTGCCCTACCAGGATGACCAGCCCGATGCCGGCCTTGAACCCCGTGAGCACCGGCAGCGAGATAAAGTTGGCCAGGAAACCCAGGCGCAGTAGCCCGGCCAGGAGCAGGAAGACGCCCACCAGTAGGGCCAGCGTCGAAGCTGCGACCAAATAGTCCGCCGGGTCGCCGCCCTGCGCGACCCGGGCCAGCTCGGTGGCGGTGAGCATGGATATGGTCGAGGTGCTGCTGACGCTCAGCGGCCGCGAGGTGCCCAGCAGAACGTAGATCAGCATCGGCACCAGGGCCGTATAGAGGCCAACCTGGACCGGCAGCCCGGCAATGGCGGCGTAGGCCATCGCCTGGGGGATGACCACGGCGGCCGCCGTCAGACCGGCGACCAGATCAAAGCGCAGCCAGGCAGGCTGGTATTTGGGCAGCCAGCCCACTATCGGTATGTATTTGGCCAGTCCGGTGGGAGCTTGTTCCGCCTGAAGCATCATTCTCCGTTGCGGCGTAGGACTGGCGTTCCTAAAATGGAACGCCAGTCCTCATCGTGCGCTAGTGCATGCCGCCGTCAGTGGCCTGCTGCATCTTTTCCAGTACGCTGTCGAGATTGAAGGACGCCGGCTTTTGGCGCGGTGGGAATTCGACGAAGGATTGGAGCTGCTGCGCCGTCAACGCCTGGGCAGCATAGATGCCCGGGATGTGATCTAGCACCCAATCCCAGTAGGTATTGGAGCTTTCATCCGCTCGCTCGAAGGGGTCGCGCCGCAGGTTGAACATCTTGGGCACCCGCAGTTCGACGAACGGCTCGGCCCAGACCATCATGCCCTTGGCCCGCTGCTCCATAAAGACCATCTTCCAATCATGCATGCGGATGGCCGTGACCTGACCATCATCGTTGCTGTAGAAGAAAAAGTTGCGCGGCGATTCGTCGACCTCGCCGGTCAGATAGGGCAGGATGTTATGGCCGTCGATGTGGACGTGGAAGGTCTTGTCGCCGGCCTGGTGACCCTGCTTCAGTTTCTCGACGATGTTCGGATCACCTGCGGCTGCCAGCAGGGTGGGCAGCCATTCCTGGTGGGTGACGATGCCATTGAGGGTCTTGCCCGCCTCGAACTTGCCGGGCCAGCGCACAAAGCAGGGCACCCGGTAGGCGCCCTCCCAGTTCGAGTTCTTCTCGCTGCGCCAGGGGGTGATGGCGGCATCGGGCCAGGTGTTATAGTGGGGGCCGTTGTCAGTCGAGTACTGGACGATGGTGTCCTCCGCGATGCCCAGCTCGTCCAGCAGGTCGAGCAGCTTGCCGACGGCCCGGTCGTGCAGGACCATGGCATCGTTGTAGAAGCCCTGCCCGCTGATGCCTTCCGCCTCTTCGGGGATATGCGTCCTGAAGTGCATGTGGGTGGCGTTCCACCACACAAAGAAGGGCTTGCCCTCGGCGTGGGCTTTCTTGATGAATTCGATGGTGCGCTCGGTGACGTCGTCGTCGATGGTCTCCATCCGCTTCCTGGTCAAGGGGCCGGTGTCCTCGATGGTCTGCTTGCCAACCCGGCCAAAACGCGGGTCCTCGGTCGGGTCGTCCACTTCAGAGGCAAAGCTGTGCATCACGCCTCGCGGGCCAAACCGCTCGCGAAACTTGGGATCCTTGGGATAGTCAGGGTGTTCCGGCTCCTCCTCGGCGTTGAGGTGGTAGAGGTTGCCGAAGAACTCGTCGAAGCCGTGGACGGTGGGCAGAAACTCGTTGCGGTCGCCAAAGTGGTTCTTGCCGAACTGGCCGGTGACGTAGCCGTGGGGCTTGAGCAGCTCGGCGATGGTCGGGTCCTCCTGCTGCAGGCCCAGGTCGGCGCCAGGGATGCCAACCTTGGTCAGTCCAGTGCGGATCGGGTTCTGGCCGGTGATAAAGGCCGCCCGCCCGGCGGTGCAGCTCTGCTGGGCATAGTAGTCGGTGAATTCGATCCCCTCCCGGGCGACGCGGTCGATGTTGGGCGTTTCATAGCCCATCGCCCCCCGGTTGTTGTGGCTGATATTGTACCAGCCAATGTCATCTCCCCACAAGATCAGAATGTTTGGCTTACCGTTTGGCATTTTCTTACCTCCCTTGTTTTGTTCCTGATTGACGAAAGACCAAGGACGAAGCACGGGCGTTCGAGCCTCGTCTTCTGCCCTTTGTCATTCTGCGGTCCTACTCACTCTCGGTCGTGGCCTCCCAGCCCCCCTTCCACCACCTCTCCGGCCACGCTTGGTCTGTATCCAGCCGTGGCACTCGCCGAACGCCAGCCCGCTGCCGCAGGGGCAGGGGTCATCGAACTGTTTGCGCGCCCTGAACCTGGTCAGGGTCTCTTGCCATTCCCCCTCCTTTCTGGCCATCACGCCCATGATCTCTGAAGCCGGACGGCCCATGCGCATCAGGGTGGTCAGCGTTTGCAGAGGCTCATCTATGCGGTGGAAGAACGCCTTCCAACCGGTGCACAAGTAGTTCAATCCCCCTTCTCCACGGGGCGTAGTCGCAAACCGGTTCTTGGGACACTCGCCGTGACAGGCAAAGCGCACGTCGCACTCGCGGCAGTAGCGAGGCAGCTTGTCGCGCTTGTCCCGGCCGAATTGGCGCTGTCTCTCGGAGAGGACCATCTCCAATAGGGGCGAAGTCTCCCCGCCCGCGCCTTCCATGATATTGCCCAGCAGGTAGTCAGGTTCGACAAAGTGGTCGCACGAGTAGAGGTCGCCGTTGTGCTCCAGGGCCAGGCCCAGGCCGCAGGTCGGCTCAAAGACGCACATGCCTGAGGAAGGCATCCGCAGCCAGTTGCGCACCGCCGCCTCAAAGGTCTGCACATAGACCTGGCCCACGTCGTGGCGCACCCACTCGTCAAAGATCTGGATCAGAAAGCGGCCAAACTGCTCGGGCCGCACCGAGCGCCCCGACACGCGGGTGCCCTTCTGGTAGATCGTGTGTCCCTCATTGTCGATCCGCTCAATCACCGGGATGAACTGGATCCACGCTGTCCTGGCCTCGTCGCGCAGAAAGCGATAGACCTCCAGAGGGTAGTCGGCGTTGGTGCGGTTGACGGCGACCAGGATATTATGCTCAACGCCGTGCTTCTGTAAAAGGCGCAGCCCGCGCATCACCCGGTCAAAGGTCGGCCCCCCGCCCTTGTCCAGCCGGTAGGTGTCGTGCAGGTGGCGCGGCCCGTCGATGCTGATGCCGATCAGATAGTCGTTCTCCTTGAAGAACTCGCACCACTCGTCGTCCAGCAGCGTGCCGTTGGTCTGCATCGTGTTCTCGAAGGTCATGCCCGGCCGGGCGTGTTTCTTCTGGAGCTCGATCGCCCTGCGGTAGAAGTCCAGCCCCATCAGCGTCGGCTCGCCGCCCTGCCAGGCCACCGTCACCTCGTTGCCGCCGTGCGCCTCGATCAGTTGCCGGATAAATGCCTCCAGCACCTCGTCGCTCATGCGGAACCTGCTGCCCGGGTAGAGCAGTTCCTTGTCCAGAAAGAAGCAGTAGGCGCAGGCCAGGTTACAGGCCGCCCCGGTTGGCTTGGCCAGCACGTGGATGCGAGGAGGCGCGTTTGTCCTCACGGCAGGACGTCCCTCGGGCAAACGGCCTGCCTATTCACAACCGGGCATTGAGTTCGCAGGGTGGCCTTGTTCGTGAGCAAGCCAGCCAGTGCCAAATCCGGACAAAGCCTGGCGAATAGATTTCTCGTAGAATATCCCAAGTCGATACCCTGGCGGCGAAGGCTGGTGCGCAGGTGGAACACCCAGGTAGCAAAAGATGTGCCGCTGGAAGGTGTCAGCGAAGAGGCCAACAGATCCACTCACACTCTCCTCGTTAGATAGGTGTCTGCCGCTACATTATAGCATGCGAAGGCGCAAAAGGGAAACGGGCTTTCAAGGCGAACACTCGAACGCTTGACAAAACCAGGGCCTGTGCTATAATAGGCCTATTGGTCAGACCAATTTACCACAGCAAGGAGTCCGGAGTGGCCCAAGACAGCGCTGTGCCCGAGTTTGGCCCAGTCGAGCGAAAGATCCTCTGGCAGCAGGTCGCGGAGCAACTCATAACTATGCTTCGCGAAAAGCGTCTCGGCCCTGGCGACAAACTGCCTCCCGAACGAGAGCTGGCGGCCATGATGCAGGTCAGCCGCCCCTCGCTGCGTGAAGCGCTGCGTGCCCTATCGATGATGAATGTACTCGAAGTGAGACAGGGTGCAGGCACCTTCGTCACCTCCCTGGAAACTGAACTGCTCGTCGAGCATCTCGATTTCGTCCTCTCTCTCGACGAGTCCTCACTGCTGGAGCTTTTCGAGGCGCGCAAAATCGTAGAGATCGGGATCGCGGGATTGGCCGCCCAACGGATCACGGATGAAGAACTGGCCGAACTGGAGGCCGGGCTGGCGATATCCCAGGAAACGCTACACCATCCCGCGGATTTCCTTCATGCTGATGAGCAGTTGCACAAGACGATCACCAAGGCGGCGCGGAATCCAATCATGAGCAGGGTGATCGACTCGATCAGCAGGCTGCTCATGGTTAGCCGGAGCCGGACCGTCGAGATTACTAGAGTCCGGGAGCAGACGGTCCAAGACCACGGGGCCATCGTCGCCGCCCTGAAGAGACGCGATCCCGAGGCAGCCCAGGCGGCCATGCTCCAGCATCTGAACAACGTCGAACAGGGGCTCCTGCATTCGCACCCTCTCGGCAGCGATACAGCAAGCCGGGCCAAGGGTCCCGAGCCCTCAACAGAGAATCTGGAGGTAGCTAGCACGTGAAACTCGTATCGTACGTCCACCAGGGGACGCATTGCCTGGGAGCCATCAGTGACAGCCAGGTAATTGACCTGGCACTGGCCTGGGACGCATACTGGCGACGCGCAGATGCTCGCACCGATCACCCTGCTGGCTTTCCTGGTGAAATGCTAGCCCTACTGCAAAGCAAGGACGAAACCTGGCAGTTGGTTCGAAGCGTAGTAGCCTGGGCGGAGGCATTGCCCGACGCGGTTGGGGCAGCTTTCAAGCAACCCCTGAGCCAGGTCCGGCTCGCACCGCCGCTATCCAACCCCAGCAAGATCATCTGTGTGGGGCTCAACTACCGCGACCACTGCCTCGAGCAGAATATCGAATTGCCAGGCCGCCCCATTCTCTTTGCCAAGTTCCCTTCTTCTGTCATCGGCCCGGGAGATGAGATCACCTGGCCCGCCGATGCCTCACAGCAAGTGGACTATGAGGCGGAGCTGGCAGTCGTCATCGGGCGCGAGGGCCGTCAAATCCCCGCAGACCGGGCCTACGAGTACGTCGCCGGGTACACTATCGTGAACGACGTCAGCGCCAGGGATGCGCAGTTCGCCGACAAACAGTGGATCCGCGGCAAGTCCTTTGACACCTTCTGCCCCATGGGGCCCTACCTGCTGACCG
>JABAHP010013082.1_pt4 | contig 11941 bp, 11 predicted proteins | sample 7062081 | NCBI WGS metagenome assembly JABAHP01 (sample SAMN14534357, study PRJNA622989) | marine sediment metagenome | biome: marine biome [ENVO:00000428]; feature: marine pelagic biome [ENVO:01000023]; material: deep marine sediment [ENVO:00002113] | place: India: Gulf of Kutch | collected... | reverse complement strand
ACGACATTTTTGGACCTATGATATCGTATACAAGACAATTATTAAGTTTAAGATAAATAGCAGTGATTATCTAGAGGTGATTGATACTTTCCCACTTCCAAGTGAAATTGGTAGCTCTGCAGGGATTGCAACTGATGGAACTTATTTATATCTTCCTGGTTCAGATGGTTCTAAGTTATATAAACTTAATAAATCTGCAATAGTAATTGAAACAATAAGTCTTTCCGGAGGGACGATTTTTGGAGCCTTAACATGGACTGGAAGTTATTTTTGGGTAGTTGCTGAAACTGAACTCTCAAGATGGGATTTAAATGGAACTTTATTGGGCAAGATTTACCCAGCGGCAGAAGGAACGATTGGAATTACATGGGATGGAACACATCTTTGGACGAGTTGTAAAACTTGCGAAGTTTGGCTCGATGGAAAAATCTTTCAAATAGAAATTATTGATGACCAAATAATGTTATGAAATCTATTTGTTTTAAATTATTATATCCAGATTTTTTATCACTTTTTTAGTTTCTTCAGATGGATTATTCCAAATATTAAAACCAACAATTTTAACGTCTAACTTATTCTCATTAATTTGTTTCTTAAGTTCTGCTGTAAAGTAGCCAGATCCATTCTCACATAGATTTGGAATAAGGTTTTTCATATTTTCAAGTTTAGGATTTTCAATAAATTCATCTTTTATCCCTAATTCCTTAAATTTTGAACTTAACTCTACTAAGTTCATCGTTTTTGTAAACCCACATGTAGGGCTATCGTTTGTAGTAATCATTCCCAAAACTGAATATCCAGAATCAAGATAATCTTGTAATTGAGAAATTATTTCTCTTGCTTTATTCTTACAAAGTTTTTTATATTTCCTTATCCAAATTCTTAACAAAAGCCTTATTATTGGAAATTTTTTTGAACCAACATTTTTAGAAACAATAGGGAGAAATTTGTAGAACGTTTTTCTTTTAACTCCTCCCCATCCTAGTCTCTCCAGACATGGTAAGGGTTCTATACCAATTCCATGTTGTATTAATGAACCAACAAGTTCTGTAATTGCTCCACGTTCTACAGCAATCCCTGGAAATCTTAAATTTTGATTAAGTAAACATTGACTTAAGTAGAGAATTTTATTTCCTCTGTTATCCATCTCTAACCCCATAAAATAGTATGTAATTTAGTTAATTTGAGTTAAGAATTCTTCTTCTAAGAAAAACAATACTCGATTATCTATTTTTTCTTCGAAGATCAATTTATATTTTTGGAGAATTCCAAGATATTTTGAAATTGTGCTGATATGCATTTTAAGAACCTTGGATAGTTTAGTTTTTGTAATTCCGGTGTTGTTATTTCGGAGGTAGCGAAGTATTAATTTTGATTTCTCAAGAGAGAGATAAAAATTTAATTTAGCGTCCTTTGGATTGACACTTATATCATAAAATATTTCGTGTTTATCAAAAATTCTTTTATTTATGAAATTAAATTTGATCAGGATACTTAGATGCCATACTACCACGTGATTACTAAATCCTAAGTCATTAACAATTTTAGTAAAATAAATTCCTGGATTTTCTAAAATAAGATTGTATATCTTGTTTCTTTTATCGTTTTTTAGAATATCATCATGTGTTAATTTAGATCCTTCAATAAGGTAATTTTTCTTAACTAATGATTTTAAAACTGATTTTATTCCTTCATAATTAAGGTTATTTGGAGTTCTTCTAAGATAATAACTAATATATGGAACAATATCATCAATATCAAACTGTCGATTTTTACTTAAATAGTCTTGCACAATATCTAATACTACTCTTTCTTGTTCAACTAACTCAACCGACATATTGATTGACCGAGATTTAATTCTTCTATTTCTTTAACTTAGATTTTTTTACCATTTCATTCATTATCAATTTTCGTTCAAAAGGATTCAGAGCTAACATTTCCTTAATGAATTCATCTTTTTCTTCACTGTCTAATTCCAAAAGATCTACTTGCTTAAAAAAATCAGGTGAAACACTTGTTAATTGGGGGTTTGCTAACATTTCCTCAATATTATGATTCTTTCCAGTAGTTTTTTTAATTTCCTTTTTTTTCTCATTTGCGAGAAAAATACTAGGAATGAGAGTCTCTCTATAGTGATATGCTGCGTAAGCAATACTAATACTAAATGCAATAATAACAACTATTATTATAGTCAATGTAACTGGGAAGGGGGGCAGTAAAATTGATCTTAATATACCCTCAACACCCAATTTTGGATCATGATAAATTTTTTGACCTCTGGGATAATTGATATAGAGTTTCTGTTCAAATTCATCGTCATCATCAACTTGAATAGGTGATATAGTTATATTTTTTTCATTTCCGTCAATAATCGCTGATTTTTTCCATGACAAGAAGCCAATTCGACTTTCATTAGATATGAAAACAGCAGTTTCGTTATATGCAAAACCAAGACTCTCATCTTCGGTTTCTTCTTTTTCTTCATAGTCAGATTCAGATTCTAACTTAACGTAAAGCGCTAGTTGGGAGGATCCATGAGTATAATTGAAATTATTTATCTCAATATCTATTTTTGATTGAGATGGTGTAATTATACTGTTATTAATGGTTGTGAATTCTTCAGAAAAGTAGAAATGTGTTTTAAAGACGCCATCTTTTGTACTTAGTTTGATGTAATGTAAGGTTGTATTTGGTGATAATACAATTTGTGAATAATTGATCTTACTAAACTCTTGTATATCAACTTCTTGAACTGTTTGGTCAGTTGAATTATCATATATTTCATTACCATCCATATCAACAAATTCTATTAATTTACTAAAGGATACAGAAAAATCTAAATCAATAGTCGCTTCTTCGATTTTTGATTTATATCGGAGTTCTATTTCTATTCCTTCATTATCGTACCTCACATCAAATCTTACTTTATCTCTATGCTTTCCAGTTCTTAAAATTGATTCTACTTCAAATTCGCTACTTGAAAAATTTATTTCTATATTTCTGTTATTCACAGTTTCATATTCATCATCAACTCCATCAGAATCATCATCTGACGCTATAACAGTAACGATACCTAAGTTGAATAAGACAATTCCCAGAATAAAGATGTTTAAGGAAAGTCTTCTCTTATTCATTTTAGACCTCATGTTATAGCATTTTTGTTTTTTTTTAAAAATTGGTTTTATATTTTATTTATTGATAAATTTTAATAGATATTTTTTTATGTCGGTTGAAAAAATTAATTAGAATAGATATAAAATAAAAAAAAATTTGTTATTTACTTAGATTCTTTGCTTCTTCTTCATAGCATATATAATTCCGGCAATTCCTAGGACACTTACTAACACGACAATTAAGACTGGGTATCCAGGAATTTGAGATGCTGAAGGCAGCCCAATCCCTATTTTTGGATCATGATAAATTAAAGTCCCTCTTGGATAATTAAGGTATATTTTTTGCTCATTAGGTTCTATATCATCATCTTCGATCTGGCTCACAAGTACATCCTTGACAACACCATCAACAGTAGCATTTTCTTTCCAACTGAAAAATCCTGTAAAACTATTCATTGTGGTAATAACACTGCTTTCATCCTCACTATATCCAGATTCCTCATCTTCAGTATCCTCTTCCATCTCATACTCTACTTCTGATTCCAATTTTGTGTATAAGGCTAATTGAGAAGTATCGTTAAGATAATTGTAATTATTGATCTCAATATCGATTTTTGTTTCACTTGGAGTAATTAAAGTATCATTGATTATTTCAAATTCCTCTACAAAATAGATATGTGCCGTAAATACATCATCTGTGGTTGTGAAAATGAAGTAATGCATTTTTGTATCCAAAGTAATATCATGAATTGTGTATATTGGGTCTTTAAACTCATCTAATGGCGTAATACTAACTTCTTCATCAATAGATTCAGTAAATATACCATCTGCGTCAATATCTATATATTCAACGATTTCTCTAAAGGTTACTTCAAATTCTAACTCAATTTGTGAAGTATTTGTAGCGGAGTTATAATTTGGTGTAAATTCAACGCCAATACTCAAACCATTAGATTCATTTCGAATTTCAAATTTTAATTTATTTTTTCCTGTTGTAGATCGTAAAATTGACTCTATAGTTATCCTATCGGGCTCTATCTCGGTATCAATATCTCGTTCATGTTCATCTTCAAATTCATCATCAATACCATCTGAATCATCGTCAGTAGTAGCGACAACCGTTCCTAGACTAATGCTAAAAAACATAAATCCTAAGAAAGCCAACGCCAAAATTTTCATATAATTATTTCTCATATAATCAACTCGTATTTATTTTTAAATTTTAGAATAATATTCCCTATGTAACTGGAGTATGGACTGGTTATTAATAGGTAAATGGTATGAAAGTGAATTATTATTTTCTTCAAATACTTCAAACTTTTATTTATTTAACCTTTTAAGGAATTCCTCTTTTGATATTCTAACGTTTCATATTTTGATGATTATAGTTGATAAAAACAGATTATAAAACAATTTCAAATCAGCTGAAATAATATTAATAAATTTTTTATAAGTTATACGCATCTAGGGTGAATAATGAACTGCATCCCTTTCCTATTGATGGAGTTAACCTTCCTAAGACCCGGAAAATGGCTCCTTCCCTATTGCATTCAGGACATCTTTCCCAATTTTCCACTTGAACGATATCATCTAATAAAACCGCTAATCCAGCATAACTTTTCACTCCATAAGGGGTAATTAATTCTAAGAGTCCAGGTTCTCCTATCTTTTTTACAGGTTCTGAAGTTTGAATATCACGAACTACTATTCTTCCTTGCTCCTTATTGACATGGAGTATAAAATCGTTATATTTTTTTGACCAATGACCACCGCAAGCCATAGGACTTTCCGTAGCAGCGAAATTATCGCAAAATTTTTCAGTAGTAATATTAAACATGTCGCACATTTGTTCAATGAATTCTACTTTTTTTACTCTATATCCTAATTTGACACGCCCCTTAGTTCCATCCCAACCACCACCACCAGTAATTATATGAAAATGATCACTTAAATCGAAAGTTTTTCTTTCCTTCAGATAATAATCTTTCAATACTTTATGCATCCATAAGGGAGAGTTAGCCATAATTGTAGGAATTTTATTTTGCTCAACACGATCAAGTTCAGATTTTAGTAATTTCCCATTGATTCCTATCACTGCTCGAGCTTTAAATGTTGAAAACATCTTCCAGAGAGTTCTCCAAAGGAAAAATTGTAATAAATAATTAATATGCTTCCCTTCCCATATATCAACGATACTCTTATATAGAAGGTAGGCATTCTTGCCATAGAAGTTGTGTCTTATTTTATTAATAATTTCCATTCCTGGAGCGAATAGGATTAAGTTATTTACGTCGTCTTTAACTGAAAAAGAATTAAAAACTGCGTTATAATTATCTTTTAAGACTTCTATATCTTTATCTAGTCTTCCAACTATACTTGGATCCCCACATGTGGAGGAAGATTCCATCCAATATTTTAAGTTTTCAAAAGCGTTCCCTCGAAGCAAATCTTTAAATTTATAATTAGATTGTTTAAAAAAGCTCCAAGGTATGTATGGAATTTCGCCTAAAGTAGATTCTTTTAAAGTTGTATCAAAATCATACTCATGTTCTTTACACAGCTTCTTATAAATGGTACAATCTTCTGCCGTTTCTTTTATTGTGTTCGAAATATCGTTTAAAATCATAAATAAAAGCCATTAATAGTTAATAAATACTTACTTCCAATGTTAATTAAGCACTATAAGAATTAATATTTTATACTCTTCATGAATAAAATTGGTATTTATTTATATTAATTGATTAATTGAATTGAACATAGGATTATTATTTAAAGAGGCTTCCAAATGGAGTGGAGAATAAAATACATTTTTAATTTTCCAGAAGATATTAGATGGCATAATGGGTATGCTCAATTCGGATTTCACGATTATCAAGGGAATTTTTATGTCTTACAACATGAAGATCACTGGTTCGGAGAATTTACTAAAAATAATGAATTTCTCTGGACAGCAGGTTCAACTAATCCTAACCTTTGTGACTCTCATATGTTTTTTAACTTAAAGAAACCACGCTATGTTTCAAAATCCCCAGTAGATGACGCGTTAATCATATCAAGTGGTAGTAATAATCAGGTCTATAAACTATTTCCAGATGAGAAGAAATTTGAATTATTAATAGATCTGGAAGAACATGGTGCAAAGGATATAGGAAACAGTGTTTTCGATCATGAAGGAAATATTTGGATCAATGAAATAACTGGATGTAAAATCTGGCAATTTAATTCAGAAGGAAAGAAAAAACAAGTATTAGGTAATGGAAAACCTGGGTTTCAAATAGAACCTATTGATTTTGAGAATGCTCAATTTAATTGGATTTACGATATTAGATTTGGACCAGATAATAACTTGTATGTTCTTGATAGTAAAAATTATGCTGTTAGATTGCTTAATTTAAACGAGCAAATTGTTGATCTTATTGTGGGTACAGGTGAACCTGGTTATTTGGGTGATGGAAAATCTGCAAAAAAAGCTACACTTGGTTCTGATAAAAATGAGCAGTTTGACGGACCTTGGGCAATATCACTAGATGAAGAGGGCACTATTTATATTGGTGATACTCATAATCATGTTATTCGAATGGTTGAAAAAAAGAAGAAAAAGAGAATTATTTCTACAATCGCTGGGAATCCAGATTATGTTCCATCCTTAAGAAATTCTGTTGATGAGACTGATCCTTTTAAAATAAACCTTCCTAAAATTTGTAGCTTAGATTATTACAATAGGGAATTATTAATTCCTGAGTGGGATGGAGATCTCATTGTACTCGAAAAAGTTGATCAAGAAGGATAATAAAATTAATAATTGAAATTATGCAAATAAAAGAAAAAAAAATTAATGTCAAATGTTTTTCAAAAGATTATAGAGAAATATTTCTTTAAATCTTTCAATCTTACAAAGAGGGCAGGTACACTTTTCCTATATTTAATGTAATCTTCTCCAAACCTTTGAATTAGCTCTCTTTCCTCTACAAATTTAATATGTATATTTATTCCTAAAATAAATATTAAGAAATAAATAATAGTATAAATAGAAAACCTGAAGAAAAAGCTTCCAATACAAAATAACATTAAACTATGATAAGTTGGATGACGTAATATAGAATAAATTTCGTGATTTTGAAGTGTAGAATCTTCTGGGTAATAAACATAGACTAATCCCATATAATCAATACCAAAAATATCTATGGCTCTTCCAACGACTAAAAGTCCTAAACTAAAAAATACAAGCCATAATGCTAACCTAATGAACAAAATTATAACGGAAAAGTTAAAGAATATAACACATATAGGAATAGATAAAAACCAGCTAATAGATTGGCTATCTTGGTAAGGTATAATCAGATCAGTTGGAAAAAAGCTGTGAATTACGATTGAAATTACCATAGGAACGCCCGTCAACACAAATTTAAATCCTTTCTGGTATGCTAATTCTCTATTTTTACTCAAATATTTGTTTCGTTTTCGCCAGAATGAATAAACCAATGAAAAACCTATAATTAAGATAATCAAAGAACCAAATATAGGAGTTAATGGTTCTAAAATCCTCAAAACATTGGAATCTCTGAATATACGTGGAAGTGAATCCATTACAAACTGAAATAATAAAGAGCCTAAAATAACGATGGGGACTATAATTAGCATAAGTAGAATTCTTTTACCCTGATAATTCGGTAGCCTTTCCTTAAGTTTTTCTATACCTTTCATTCACATTAATTAACCTCATGTTTATATTTAAAATTTCCTTAATGACTTTATTTTTAATATTTCGAATATAGAAAACCAAATTGGATGGCTTTTTAAATGATTAGGTTTTCATACAGTTATGAAAATAGCAAAAGAGTTATTATATCCTGCTCCTTTCTATAATTTTCTTTCATATATCTCTGATTCTGATATTAAAGGCCCAATACTCGATTGTGGTTCAGGTGGACCGTATCCTAAACAAGCATTATTTACTCAATTAGGATTTGATGTTATTGGCATTGAGCTATCGGAAGAACGATTGGAAATAGCACAAGATTATGCGAAGGAACACAATTTAAAATTACAAATGCAGTTAGGTGATATGCGTTCAATTGAATTTGATTCAAATTATTTTGGATTTGTATATTCCTGGAATACGATATTTCATATGACCAAAGTTGATATAAAAAAGGCAGTTGGAGAAATGATCCGAGTTTTAAAACCTGGAGGTCTTTGTTTCGTGAATTTTACTACAGTAGAATCAGAATTTTGTGGTGAGGGGGAGGAAATAAATCCCGGAGAATTTACGCAAATTATAGATGATGAGGAAGTTCTTCATACTTTTTTCACTGATGAAGAATCGGATAGATTTTTCGATGACTTAGAGATTGAAATATTATTTAAAGAGAAGAGAGTAGTAGATAAAAAATTTGAAGATCGTATCATGAGAGATAGCTACATTGATTACATTGTTCAAAAGAAATAACTTTTAGCTGTTATTTTTTGATTAATATCATTTTGGTCTAAACCTTTTAAGCTAATCCGTCAATTATAAAATTATGAAGTTTAAATACAACATTATAAAATACATCATTTTAATATTAATTGCTTTATGGGTTTCCTTATTCTCAGGATGGCCGCAATATAATGTCAACTTAGTTCTAATCAATATTGCAATTTATATTCTCCGAAAACCACTGATTGCACTTGCAACTTATATCTTTAAAAAGAGATTTTATAAAGCAATAGTCTCAATAACCATTAATATCATTTGGAGCGGTTTTATGCTATGGTTATTATATTTAGTATCAGATGATCTTTTTATAGCACTTTTACCCTTCATTATCGTAGCGATTTCTCTGAATTTTAAAAATATAATTAACAATATTGCTTCAGGATTACTTTTGTTAGCATCAGAACCATTTGAGATTGGAGACTTAATTGAAACTAATAAAATTCAAGGTATTGTAAAAGAGATTGACTTAAATTATACTAGAATAACAGAATTTGATGGTGTAGATATCGTACTTCAAAATAGTAATATCTATGGGTCTACAATCATAAAATTTACACACAGTAAATTCAAAATTCTTAAAAAAATGAATAAAGAAGATTTTGAAAACAAAAGGGATTATAGGAGATATTTGAAAGCGATTAATAGAATAATGAAATCTAGAGTAAAAACAACTAAATACGTGAAACAAATCGAAATTCCGGATAGAGTCGATCCAGAAAATCTTGAGGAATTGTTATCAAAAGTGTTTGATAGATATGAACCAATTTTTGGATTACGACCAAGTTACTCCGTAGATATGACCAGGTACAGCCGTGTTAGGATAAACCTTTATATAATGTCAGAGAAACCAATTTTAGTTTTAAATTTCATTGATTCATTTCTAAGAGATCTCGTTTTTAAATTACATTCTGAAGAAATATATCTTGGATGGGAAGAGTATAAGAAGATAAATAAATCAAAATTCAAGGGAGGTGAAAAATAATAGTGCCATTCAGTACTAATCTTGAAGCATTCATATATCTCATTATAATAGGAGTTGGATTATATATAATAAATAAGATTATATCTTTTGGGATTGATCACATCAAAAAAATTCTTCCTGAGCAGAAGAACAAGATAAACTTTGCTCTAAGACTTGGCTCTATTATTATTTTTGTATATTTTTTGGTGGAAGGGTTCCCATCATTTGATGCAATCCCACCAGAATATACAGCAATAATTACGAGTGCTATAAGTACTGCTATTGCTTTTGCGACGAGTGAAATCTTTTCTAATTTTATTAGTGGAATTCTTCTATGGATAGTCGATCCTTTTGATATTGGTGATATTGTTAAAATCAAAGGACATAAAGGAATTGTGAAATCTTCTTCTCTAACAAAGGTAGAACTTGAAACCTTTGATAGAATTATTGTTAAAATATCAAATTCAGATGTTCTTTCCTCTACAGTCTTAAATTATACGATTAAGTTAAAAAATGTGAAAAATTACTATCGTTTTAAGAAACAAATCCAAGCACCTCAAGATATTGGTGTGGCTAGAGTAGCTATTGATTTATATAATGAGGAAATACGTAAAGAAGAAGAAAAAGAACTTAGAGAATTACATAACCAAATAGTAAAAAATGAACAATCTCTTATATATGCCTATACGTTTACCATGCGATTTCCTTATGAGAAGTTTAGAATCAAAATAGATAAAGTCGATAAACTATGTCAAAAATACAAAGAGACTTTTGGAATTAGACCAAAATTTCATATTTTTAATTGTAGTAATGAGATATCTGTTAAATTTCGGCTTTTAAGTCTAAACAATAATAATCTCCTTTATCATCAAGCAGACTTCGCAAATGAATTATATAAAATAATATTGTCAAAAAATTAAAAAAAAGAGATGATAGTAATGAGTAATGAAAATATATGCAGTTGATAATAAAAGGAATATGGTACAATTCTTCCCAATTAATGAGCGTTAATTCGTTTAGATTGCTTATGACAAAATATATAAAGTTTTAGCAGTGTAAATTAAAAAAAAAAGAATAGAATTTGTTAGAAATTTTTTTACCATTTCACAATCGTCCATTCATAACCAGTTGCGAAAGTATGGGTATAACCTGGTTGATTTGCAACTACCATTAGGACATATTTTTCAGATGTTAAAGTGGCAGATAACTCGAAACTTGCCGTACCATCTTGATCGTTGTTAAGTATCATTGATTCAATACTTTTAACAACGCCTTCGTCAATCGTGATAAGATCTACCTCAAAATCGTTATAATGAAGAGAGCTATCACAAGTCCATCCGTTATCAATAACCCAGTTACTTACTCCTTCGAAATCATCGAATTCGCTAAGTTCGGGTATACTGATATCATCGACAAACCAGCCTCCTCCAAGTGTATATGGATCAGTCCAATAGGTAAAGTAGATTTCGATCTCATGTCCCGCGAATGGTGTAAGATCCATTTCTTCTAGATACCATTCAGTTACAGTACCCGTGAAGGCATTCCACAATCCATCTTCATAATAACCAGTTGGTTCTAGACCCCAATCAGTTTCATCTCCGGGGCAGTTTTCATTGTCTATTCCTTCATTTTTAGGTAATGTATCCACTGTATTGGTACCTTCAAGAGTACACCAGGTATCCATTGTCAGATCGTGAACTTCCACGTAACCATAGTCCCAATCCAACTCGATATCATATTGCGTCCAGAAGTTAAGGGTTGCAGTAACCAGTCCTGTAAGGTCAAAATACTGATGGAATCTATACCACGCCCATGCGTCTCCATTTGAAGACATTTTATATTCACCACTATATGCTTCAATACCAGTCCATACATCCCCGTCAAATGTTAGATCAAAGTTAGCGGAGCCTGGATGGTAATGGAATTCGATATAATTTGCGGTATAGGGTAAAGTCGTGTCACTTCCACTTTTTGCAACTTTATCATATAGGTCAGGAGTATTTTCCAATATTAGAGGGATACTAAGATCCTCAGAATCACTGGAAGGAATATCTAACTCATAGTATCCATAAACTCCATCTACACCAAGCGAAGTATCATCAAAATAATTGGCAAGCATCCAATCATGGAATATCTCATCAAATGTTTTTTCTGTACGACCTACAAGAATAGCGCTCCACCCATCAATTCCATTCAACTGTTCATGTGTAAGATCCCATATCAGACTGGCATCACCATAATGTTCCCACATGTAATATGTCCAGAGGAACACGCCTCCATAATCATATAGGTTACCTTGCCAATAAGTTAATTCATCTAGGTGGTGGTTAAGGAGATATTCTGAGATATGTCCTGGTGAAAATCCATAACCACAAACCCATTCTGCCA